>ERZ827117.836-NODE-836-length-29767-cov-3.559875_pt1 | contig 29767 bp, 27 predicted proteins | sample MGYA00519920_ERZ827117 | MGnify/ENA primary metagenome ERZ827117 (study PRJEB31778, sample SAMEA3449260) | human gut metagenome | biome: human gut; feature: human-associated habitat; material: faeces | place: United Kingdom | collected 2010/2012 ...
GCCGCACCTCGCTCGCCGTATCGGCACTTAGAATTATGCGGTATTGCCCTAAACATCCCGCAATTTTTATCTGAAAGTGGTGTCCGGCATGAAAGTTCTCATCAGCACCTGCCTGCTTGGCGTTGCGTGCAAATATTCCGGCGGCGATAACGCCCGCCCGGCCCTGGTAGCGGCTTTGCATGCTGCCGGGCATGAGCTGGTGCCCGTCTGCCCCGAAGTGTACGGCGGCTTACCCACACCGCGCACGCCTGCAGAGCGCATCGGTTCCCGCGTGGTGACGGCTGCCGGGGCCGATGTAACCGCCCAGTACCGCAAAGGCGCCGAAATTGCCCTGCAGCTGGCAAGGTTGACGGGCTGCCGGGTAGCCGTGCTGAAAGCCAACAGCCCCAGCTGCGGCCACGGCACGATTTATGACGGCACTTTCAGCGGCAAAAAAATTCCCGGCAGCGGTGTAGCCGCCGAGCTGCTGGAACAAAACGGAATTGCCGTTTATACGGACGAGGACTGTGCCGCGGCACTGCCCTTCTAACGATCACGAATCACGATGATACGAGGTGAATGAAGATATGGCAACAAATACACCATTCGGCCAGCGCCTTGGCCTTGTGCTGGAAGGCGGTGCCATGCGCGGCATTTACACCGCCGGTGTGCTGGATGTTTTCCTGGAAGCCGGTATCATGCCGGACGTTGTGGTGGGGGTTTCGGCCGGTGCGCTGCACGGGTGCAGCTATGTAGCCGGGCAAAAAGGGCGCAGCATCCGCTATTACCGCAAATACCGCAGCGATAAGCACTTTATGGGCCTGTATTCCCTGCTGACCACCGGCGATGTGGTGGGCACCAAGTTCTGCTATGAGGATATCCCCTTGCGGTTGGATCCCTTTGACGAAGCTGCTTTTGAAAAAGCCCCCGTTGATTTTTATGTCACCGTAACCAATGTGCGCACCGGCAAGCCGGAGTATATCCTGTGCGACGAGCTGAAAGTTGGCAGCAAGATGGATGTGATCCGCGCGGGGGCGTCCATGCCGCTGTGCTCCAAAATGGTGGAGTGGAACGGCAATCTCTATCTGGATGGCGGCGTGAGCGACAGCATCCCCTATGCCAAAATGAAAGATTTCGGCTGCCGCAAAATCAGCACCGTAAAAGCATTGTGGTGCTGACCCAGCCCGCCGGGTACCTGAAACAGCCCGCCGCCATGGCCCCGTTTGAAGCTATGTACCGCAAGTATCCCGCCTTTGTGGAGGCCATGCGCGACCGCGACCAGATGTACAACACCGAAGTGTGCGCTGTAGAACAGGCCGCCAAACAGGGCGATGTTTTTTTGATTCGCCCCAGCAAGTTACTGCATGTTGGCCGTATGGAACACGACATCGAAGTTCTGAATGCACAATATGAGCTCGGCCGCCAGGATGCCCGAAACCAGATGGATGCGATGAGGGAATGGATGGAGAGGTAGGAGTTAGGAGTTTTTTGGGCCGCAGATTCCAAAAAGTTCTGTCTGAATATTAAACCAAAAATGTAGGGAACGGTTTTGACCGTTCCGAAACCCTGAAATTATTACCCATAATGGGATACGGTTTCAAGGCAACGGAACGGTCAAAACCGTTCCCTACAATTATTTTATAGGCTTGCCGCGGACATTCAAACCGCCGTTTAACTCCTAAGGCAACACCGCACAATTCCCGCCTTACGGCTTAAGCACCGCTCCGACGGCTGCGGCACGGCATCTGCGTTGCCAAAATGCTCGATAAGACATCCAGTATTATCTGCGCTTTTGGCCTAGCAGCTGCCGCGCCTCGCTCGCCGTATCGGCACTTAGAATTATGCGGTATTGCCCTAACTCCTAATTGAGCTTAGCTTTCCTTAATCGCTGCCACGGTTGCGGCGAGGTTTTGCATTTCGGAGGGGACGATGATCTTGGTGGCCTGGCCGTCAGCCACTTTTTCCATAGCTTCCATGCTGCGCAGGGCAAGCATGTTCTGGCTGGGGGCGGCTTCGTTGATCAGGCGGATAGAGTCCGCTTTGGCTTTCTGCACCATCAGCAGGGCCTGGGCTTCGCCTTCAGCTTCCCGGATGCGCTGCTGCTTTACGGCTTCGGCGCGCAGAATGGCGCTTTCCTTTTCGCCTTCGGCGCGGGTGATGGCTGCCTGCTTTTCACCTTCCGCCAGCAGGATGGAAGCGCGCTTTTCACGGTCGGCCTTCATCTGCTTTTCCATGGCCTGGCGGATCTCTGCCGGGGGCTCAATATTTTTCAGCTCCACGCGGTTTACCTTAATGCCCCAGCGGTCGGTCGCTTCGTCCAGGCTGGCGGTGATCTTGGTGTTGATCAGATCGCGGCTGGTCAGCGTTTCGTCCAGGGACATAGAACCGATGATATCGCGCAGCGTGGTAGCAGAAAGGTTCTCGATGGCCTGGATGGGGCGGTTGACACCGTAAGCAAACAGCTTGGCATCAAACACCTGGAAGAACACAACGGTATCGATCATCATGGTAACGTTATCGCGGGTGATGACAGGCTGCGGGGGGAAGTCTGCGGCTTCCTCTTTCAGCGAGACCTTGCGGGAGATGCGCTCGACAAACGGCGTGCGGATGTGCAGACCGGCGCCCCAGGTATCCTTGTAAACGCCGAGCCACTCGGTCACGTAGGCGTTGGACTGCGGCACAATGACGATGCAGCGCACCAGCACGATCAGAATGATGATGAGAAGAATGGCAAGCAACCAGAGCATGGCAGGGTTCCCCTTTCTTTGGTTCAGGTTATTCTACGGACGTGGATTCATGCACAGGGACAACAAGTAAGACAGCGCCGTCCACATCGGCTACGCAGATGCGCGCGCCCTGCGGGATGGCGGTTTCGGCGCGGGCTTGCCAGTCCAGCCCGTCCACACGGACGCGGCCCGGCAGGCCGGGTTCGATGGCCGCCAGCACAGTGCCCTGTTTGCCGATGGTGAGCGGCGAGCCGTTTGTGACCGGCGGTTTATGCGCCTGCCGGTGGCGGACCAGCGTGGGCACCATGACCGCCAGCGCAATGGCCGAAACCACCGCGAACACAGCCGCCTGGATGCCCAGCGACGGCGTGAAAAAGCTGGTAAGCATGGCCGCTGCCGCGCCGATGGCAAACCACACCGACACCAGCGCGGTGGTGGCAGCTTCGACGGCGATAAACGCCACGATGGCAGCCAGCCAAAGGATCGTATCAAACCACATGCAGAAGCCCTCCTTCCGGCAGATGTATTTGTGAACACTTTAACATAGCTGTGCGGTTCTGTCAAGATGTGCGGCGAGGAAAATTCGACATGGTACAAAAATAAAAAGGCCCCCTTGTGCAAAGGGGGCTCCCGCGAAGCGGGTGAGGGGTGCCCTTGAAGCGCGGGACATGCGCTCCCGGCCACCCTTCAGTCACCTTCGGTGACAGCTCCCCTCGAGGGGAGCCCTTATATATTACAAATAACTCATTTCCTCGCGGCGTTTGCCAGCGAGGTCGGGGTTGTCGAGGACGGCACCGGCGCCGAGGGCTACGCAGTCCAGCGGGGCTTCGGCGATGTGGACGTCGATGCCGGTCTCGTTCTGGATCAGGGTATCCAGCCCGCGCAGCAGCGCGCCGCCGCCCGAAAGCATGATGCCGCGGTCGATGATGTCGCTGGAAAGCTCCGGCGGGGTACACTCAAGCGTATCCTTGATGGCATCCACGATGCGCAGCAGGCTTTCGCTCATCGCCTCGCGCACTTCCTCGGACCGGATAAGGATGTCTTTGGGCAGGCCGTCCACAAGGTTGCGGCCCTTGATCTCCATGCTGGTCTCGGGGTCCTGCGGGCAGGCGGAACCGATCTCAATTTTGATCTGCTCGGCGGTGCGCTCACCGACCAGCAGGTTGTATTTGCGCTTGATGAACGCGATGATGCTCTGGTCCAGCGTATCGCCCGCGCAGCGCACGCTGCGGCTGGACACGATGCCGGACAGGCTGATGACCGCCACTTCCGCCGTGCCGCCGCCGATATCCACGATCATGCTGCCAACGGCATCGGTGGTGGGCAGCCCCGCGCCGATGGCGGCAGCCATGGGTTCCTCAATGACCGTGACCTGGCGCGCGCCCGCTTTGGCAGCGGCCTGGCGTACGGCGCGGCGCTCGACCTCCGTCACGCCGGACGGCACGCAGATGACCACCCGCGGGTGGGCCAGAAAGCTGTTGCCGCAGGCCTGGCGGATGAAGCTTTGCAGCATGGCGGCGGTAATATCAAAGTCTGCGATGACGCCGTCCTTCAGCGGGCGGACCGCCACGATGGAGCCCGGTGCGCGGCCGATGACGGCCTTTGCCTCGTGCCCGACGCTGCGGACGCGCAGTTCATCGCTGCGCGGGTCCACGGCCACCACGCTGGGTTCGCGCATGATGATGCCGCGGCCTTTCATGTACACCAGCGTGTTGGCGGTGCCCAGATCAATGCCGATATCCTTGGTAAACATAGCCTGTATTCTCCTGAAAAATGCAGTCAGAGTTTCTTTCAGTTTGCCCATTCAGCTCCCACTTTCTTTGGCGGGGCTGTTGGTTTTTTACGCAAATTCGCGCAAAAGCTGCGCCGCACGGTGGACCGGCAGCCCCATAATGTTATAGTAGCACCCTTCGATGCCCGCGCACCATAAGGCGGCGTGGCCCTGGATGGCATAGGCTCCGGCTTTATCGTACGGTTCCGGCGTGCGGACGTAGGCACGCAGGTCATCCTCAGCGATCGGCGAAAAATGCACGAGCGTCGTTTCCACCGTGGCGGCGGCACGGCTGCCCTTGCACACGCAGACGCCGGTATGCACCTTGTGGGTGCGGCCGGACAGCGCGCGCAGCATACGCAAAGCGTCAGCTTCATCTTTCGGCTTGCCGAACACTTCGCCCCCGCAGTCCACCACGGTATCAAAGCCGCAGACGATATCCCCGGGATGCAGCTTTGCCACAGCCCGCGCCTTGGCGGACGCGAGATTTTGTGCCAGATGGGCCGGGGTATCAGCGGCGATCTTGCCCTCGTCCACATCGCTGGTGATCACGGTGTAGTCTGGGGTGATGAGCGCCATCAGTTCACGGCGGCGCGGGCTGCCGGAAGCCAGGATCAATGCCATAGCAGGGTGTTCCTTTCGTGTTTGATTATAGCCGGGGCGCGGTGTCGAAGTCTGTTTGTTTCGCGCGAGACTGGAAAATTTTGGAAATTTGTTTATTTGCCGGTGGAGCCAAAGCCGCCGGCGCCGCGGTCGGTATCGGAAAGCTCTTCCGCCGCCGCAAAGTGGGCCTGCCAGACGGGCGCGATGCAGAGCTGGGCTACGCGTTCGCCGGGCTGGATGGTGTAGGCGGTGTCGGACAGGTTGACCATCGGCACGCGCAGTTCACCGCGGTAGTCGCTGTCAATAACGCCGACGCCGTTGGCCATGCACAGGCCGTGCTTGATGGACAGGCCGCTGCGGGCATAGACCAGCGCCACGCAGGAGGCGTCGGGCAGCTCAATGGCAAGGCCGGTGGGCACCAGCGTGCGCTGCATCGGGGCCAGGGTCAGCGGTTCGTCCAGCACGGCGCAAAGGTCGGCTGCCGCCGCGCCGGGGGTGGCGTAGGCGGGCACCTGGGCGCGGGGGTCCAGCTTTTTGTATTTTACGGTAGGATTCATAGCAATCTCCCATGCTTAGTTATTGGTATAGTATAGTCCACGGGTGAACTCGCTGTCAAAGGGTTGGGCCGCAAAAAGCGCTGCCAAAATCTGGGCGGTGCGCTGCGGGGTCTCGGTGGTAAAGGCGGCAAGGGCCGTATCTACCGGCATTTCGCGCAGGCGGTCGCCCATATAAAGCGGCACCGGGTTGTACACCGTGCGGATGCCCGCCCCGCCGGGGGCCGAGCAGGTCACGGTAAAGTCGCGGCCCTTGCGGTCGCGCAGGGTGCCGCCGCCATGGCAGGATGCACAGTCCCGCACATTGCGCAGCGGGCAGGCGCGGGTCAGCATCAGCGGCAGGTGGCCGTAGCACAGGGCGGCGGTGGGCACGCCGGGCGCAACGCCCTGCATAGCGGTCAGGGCCGTTTCCGGCTGCAGCAGCAGGCCGTGCAGACCCAGGCTGGCGTAACGGGCGGCGCTCATCGGGTTGGTGATGTTCAGGCCCAGGCCGCCGTAAAGCGTCCAGCCGCCGGTATAGCGCAGCTGGGCGGGGTTGTTGACGACGACCCCGGCGAAACCGGCGTTTTGCAGCGCGGCCAAGCGGGCGGCGGTCTTTTCCTCGAGCTTGCCAAACGTCACGCGCGGCAGCTCCAGCAGGGTCTTGCCGCGCCAGTCGGCGGGGACAGCGTCGGCTTCGGCGATCGGGAACACCAGCCATTGCAGTTTTTCCACGTAGTCTGCCGGGCACTGCGCCGCGTTGGCAAAGCGTGCGGCCAGGGCCGGGATGTGCCCCACGCTGTGGGCGGGGTATTCCGGCACAGTAAACGGCTGGATGGCGTGGGGCTGGACGGTGCTGCGCTTTTCAAGCAGCTTGTCCAGTGCTTCCCGGCGCATCTCGTTCCAGGCAGAGCCGGGCAGGAAGCCAAGGCCGCCCTCCCCTGCTTCGACGGTGACGCCGGCGGCAGCAAACGGGGTGCCGCCGGTCTTGTTCAGCGCGCGCTCGATGCCGGGCAGCGGGTCCTTCTGGGCGGGCTGCGGCTCATCCATACTGTAAACATTGACCTTGTTGTCTGCATCGTCGGCGGCAGTCAGTTTGATACCGCCGTCCTCCACCCCGCCGCTGACCGTGTACTGCACGGGCACGCGCTGCAGCTCGCGGCGGAACAGCTCGCGGGCTTTGGGCGTGGCGGCGCGGGTGGCGGCAGCGTCGGCCTCGGTACGGACGCCGAACATCTTGCCGTCGTTGCGGTTGGTCAGGTAGCCGTCGGTGAAGCCCGAGCGGGAGAAGATATCCCGCACGAGCTTTTCGTCGTAGGGCTGGCCCTCGCGCACGGCGCGGCAGGCGGCCACAGCGGCAGCGGCATACTCGGGCGTGCGCAGACGGCCCTCGATCTTGGCGCTGACCACACCGGCGTCCATCAGTTCCCGGATGTGCGGGATATAGTCCATGTCTTTCAGGCTCAGGTGGCAGGCCTTGCCGGGCTGGCCGGGGCGCAGGCCCGCGCTGGCGTCAAACGGCAGGCGGCAGGGACCCGCACAGGCCCCGCGGTTGCCGCTGCGGCCGCCCAGGAACGCGCTCATCATGCACTGGCCGGATACACTCATGCAGAGCGCACCGTGCACGAACACCTCGACCTCGATGGGGCTGGCGGCGCAGACGGCACGGATCTCTTCCAGCGAAAGTTCGCGCGCCAGAATGACGCGGTCATAGCCCAGTGCGGCCAGTTCGCGCGCGCCCTCGGGCGTGTGAATGCTCATCTGCGTTGAGCCGTGCAGGTGCAGCGTGGGGGTAATGGTTTTTACCAGCTGCGCCGTAGCCAGGTCGTCCGAGATGACGGCATCGGCCCCGGCTTCGGCCACCGCACGCACGGCGTCGGCCAGGCCGGGCAGCTCGCGGTCGTAGACGAGGGTATTCAGCGTGACATGCACCTTTACGCCGCGCGCGTGGCAAAAGCTGACAGCCTCCTTCAGCTCCTCCGGCGTAAAGTTGCCCGCTGTGCGGCGGGCGTTATAGCCTGTAAGCCCCAGATAAACAGCATCAGCGCCGCTGAAAACAGCGGCGCCAAGCATTTCACGGTTTCCCGCCGGGGCTAAGATCTCCAGCGTGTTGCTCATGCGTCCTCCAACGGGGTCTGGGCGCGGCGCAGGCGGCGCTCCAGCTCATCAACGCGGCGCTTCAGCGACGCATTCTCGCGGCGGGTCTCCTCGGCTGCCATCTTGGCGCTGGCGGCATCCTCGAGGTAATCTTTGATCTGGCGGCGCATATTGTCGGCACTGCCGCTGGCCTTTTCCAGTTCATCGCGGTAGTTCAGCGCCGTCATCACGGCAGCGGTGGTGATCGAGACTGAGTTAGAGGAAGCCATCAGCTCGTTCATATCCAGGTTCAGGCGGTCGGCAAGGTTCTGCATGTAATCCTCGCTCTCGCTTGTGTTGACAACATAGCTGGATCCGCAGATGTTCAGCCGCACTTTTGAAGTAGCCATGCCCATGATTTGTACTCCTTCCCATAATGTGTCTAAATTCAGCTTTGTGCAGGGACAGCTGAAATTTTACATTAGCTTTATTATAATACAAAACCGGGTGTAACAAAAGGCCTTTTTGCATAAAAAGCCAAAAAAAGCCGCCTGGCAGGCAATTATGACTTGCGTTGCAGGGCATTTTTAGCTATAATCAATATTGTGATGTGTGAAAGCAACTGCGAGCATACACATTTCCGATTGCGTGCGAAGGAAAACCGATTGAAGAAAGTTAGGAGAGAACGATTTGAAATACACAAAGCGTGAGTTTGAGAAACTCCTGAAAGATAAGCTGACCAGCGAGTGCAATGTTACACTGGACACTGCCTCGGCTGACCAGATCTACCGCTGCCTGGCTTCTGTTACCCGCCAGATCATGTCTGACCGCCAGAAGCAGTTTCAGTCCAAAGTGCTGGGCGAGGGCAAAAAGCAGGTCTACTACCTCTGCATGGAATTCCTGATGGGCCGCAGCCTGCGTTCCAGCCTGTTCAACCTGGGGCTGAACGAAGTAGCCGAGAGCGTGCTGGCTGACGCCGACATCAAGATCGACACCATTTACGACCGTGAGCCCGACGCTGGCCTGGGCAACGGCGGTCTGGGCCGTCTGGCTGCCTGCTATCTGGACGGCATGGCCACCACCGGCATCTGCGGCACCGGCTACTCCATCCTGTACGAGTACGGCATCTTCAAGCAGAAGATCGTGGACGGCTGGCAGCAGGAAACGGCCGACAACTGGCTGCCCGGCGGTCAGGTCTGGATCAAGAGCCATCCCGACCAGGCACAGGAGATCCGCTTTGACGGCCAGGCCGTAGAGACCTGGGAGGGCGGCTTCCACCACGTCAAGTACGAGAACTATAACTCTGTCATCGCCGTGCCCAACGATATGTATGTGGCCGGTTATGGCAGCAACGGCGTTTCCAAGCTGCGTCTGTGGCAGGCCAAGGCCCCCAGCTTTGATATGAGCAGCTTCAATGCCGGCAACTACAACACCGCCATCAGCCAGCCTGCTTCCGCTGAACTGATCTCCAAGATCCTGTACCCCAACGACAACCACACCGAGGGCAAGATCCTGCGCCTGCGCCAGCAGTATTTCTTCTCGGCTGCTTCGATCGCCGATATCCTGCAGAACCACCTGAACCAGTACGGCACGCTGGACAACCTGGCCGACAAGGTCGCCATCCAGCTGAACGATACCCACCCGACCGTTGCCATCCCCGAGATGATGCGCATTCTGCTGGACGAGTGCAGCTATGAGTGGGACGCCGCGTTCGACATCTGCCGCAAGGTGTTTGCCTACACCAACCACACCGTCATGAGCGAGGCGCTTGAGAAGTGGAATGCGGATATCTTCCGCTCCACCCTGCCCCGCATCTGGCAGATCGTCTGCGAGATGGACCGCCGCTGCCGCGCCGAGCTGGCACAGGCCTTCCCCGGCGACCAGGGCAAGATCGACTACATGGCCATCATCGGCGACAACCAGGTGCGCACCGCCAATATCTGCGCCTACACCTGCCACGCCATCAACGGTGTTTCCAAGCTGCACAGTGAAATCATCAAGGACAGCGTGTTCCACGATTACTACCTGTTCAAGCCCAAGGCGTTCAAGAACGTCACCAACGGCATTGCTTACCGCCGCTGGCTGCTCTGCTCTAACCCCGGCCTGACCCACCTGCTGGAAGAGACCATCGGTGATGGCTTCAAGACCGACGCTTCCGAGCTGAAGAAGCTGGAGAAGTTCGTCGATGACAAGGCCGTACAGGAAGCTGCCGCCAAGGTCAAGCACGAGAACAAGGTCATCTTTGCCAACTATCTGCAAAAGGCGACCGGCCAGGTCATTGACCCTGATTCCATCTTTGACTGCCAGGTCAAGCGTATGCACGAGTACAAGCGCCAGCACCTGAACGCGCTGAACATCGCGGCCGAATATCTGTACCTGAAGAACAACCCGAACGCCGAGTTCACCCCCAAAACCTACATCTTCGGCGCCAAGGCGGCCCCCGGCTATTACATGGCCAAGCAGATGATCCGCATGATCTGCAAGCTGGGCAAGATGATCGACGAAGATCCCGCTGTCCGCGGCAAGCTGCGCATCGTCTACCTGGAGGATTACTGCGTCAGCCTGTCCGAGCGCTTGATGCCCGCTTCTGAAGTGTCCGAGCAGATCTCTCTGGCCGGCACCGAGGCTTCCGGCACCGGCAACATGAAGTTCATGCTGAACGGCGCGATCACCCTGGGTACCCTGGACGGTGCCAACGTCGAGATTGCCGACGCAGCAGGCCACGAGAACGAGATCATCTTTGGTATGCTGACCCCCGAGGTCAACGCACTGAAGGGCATGGGCTACCACCCGAACGCCTTTATCTCCGGCGACAACACCGCTATGGCTGTGCTGGACTTCCTGGAGAAAGGCTGGAATGGCGAGAACTTCAGCGAAGTGACCAGCAACCTGCGCAATGCTGACCCGTACATGGTCATGGCCGACTTCAAGGATTACCGCCGTGCCCAGCACGACCTGCAGCAGCTGTACCGCAACAAGCAGAAGTGGAACCACATGAGCCTGATGAATATCGCCAACGCCGGTATCTTCAGCGCCGATCGTTCCATCATGGATTATGCGCGCGACATCTGGGGTGCTACGCCCGTCAAATAATCGTATGATTTGATTTTTGCCGTGCCCCGTAAATGGGGCACGGCTTTTTTGTAATTGCAAATTTAACGGGGGTTTGTAGGGGCGGATGGTGTCCATCCGCCCGCGGGACGATGCCAGACATTGCCCTATATAATCACCCGGAAATGGGGAAACTCATGTCTCACACTTATTTCAACAGCCTGGACCCCGCCCACAAAACACCGTTTGGCGCGGTGGCAGCGGGGCAGGCCGTCACGTTCCGGCTCACGGTGCCGGAATCGCTGGGCTATGTGGACCCGCACCTGGTGCTGACCAAGGACCACGAGGATCCCGTACACTACCGCATGGAGTTTGCGGGCCAGACGCCGCAGCAAAACCACTTTACCTTTACCATCGCCCCCGGCACGCCGGGCCTGTACTTTTACCACTTTGACCTGTACACCGACTTCCGCCGCATCTACCGCGATGCGGGCGGCGAGGGTGTGCTGCGCTGGACCGACGGTGCGGACTGGCAGCTGACCGTCTACGAGCCGGACTTCCAAACGCCCGACTGGATCAAAGACGGTACGATGTATCAAATTTTCCCCGACCGTTTCTGCGAAGGCAGACCTGACAAGCTGATGCCGTTTGCCGACCGCATCTACCGCGCCGACAAGACCGGCGAGCCTTACTTTTGGCCGACCGAGCAGCAGGAAGGCTACCTGAACATGGACTATTACGGCGGCGATTTTGCAGGCATCCAGCAAAAGCTGCCGTACCTGCGTGATTTAGGCGTCAGCTGCATCTATCTGAACCCCATCTTTGAGGCCCACGCCAACCACCGCTACAATACGGCCAACTACCTGAAAGCCGACCCGCTGCTGGGCACGAACGAGGAGTTTTCCGCCCTGTGCGCAGCTGCCGCGAAAGAGGGCATCCGCATCATCCTGGACGGCGTGTTCAGCCACACAGGGTCGGACTCGGTCTACTTCAACCGCGAGGGGCGCTACGGCCCGGGCGGTGCCTACCGCGACCGTAACTCGCCGTACCGCAGCTGGTACGATTTTGACTCGGGCTATCCCAGCGGCTACCGCTGCTGGTGGGGCTTTGAGACCCTGCCCGAAGTGCAGGAGGACTCGCCGTCCTACATCGACTTTGTCTGCGGCAAGGGCGGCGTCATCGACACCTGGCTCGGGCTGGGTGCTTCGGGCTTCCGCCTTGACGTGGCCGACGAACTGCCCGACGCGTTTATTGAGCGCATCCGCCAGGCCGTGAAGGCCCACGGCGAGGACAAGCTGCTGATTGGCGAAGTGTGGGAGGACGCGACAACGAAGGAGGCCTTCGGCCAGCGGCGCACCTACCTGCGCGGCAAGGGGCTGGATGCCGTGATGAACTACCCGTTCCGCAGCGCGGCGCTGAGCTTTGTGACCGGCGGCGACGCAGCCGCTGTGGCCGAGCAGATCTTGACCATCTGCGAGAACTACCCTGCCCCGGCGCTGAACTGCGCGATGAACTTTCTTTCCACCCACGACACCGAGCGCGCCATCACCGCCATTGCAGGCGAGCCTGCCAACGGGCGGGACCGCTACTGGCAGAGCGGGCGGCGCATCCCGGCCGAGAAAATGGACGATGCCATGCGCAAGCTGCTGCTGGGCTATGCGATGATCTTCACGCTGCCCGGCGTGCCCTGCATCTACTATGGCGACGAGATCGCCATGCAGGGCTACCGTGACCCTTTCAACCGCGCATTTTTTGACTGGAACTGCACCGAGCAGCGGCTGCGCGGTCCGCTGAAAACGCTGGCCCATCTGCGCAAAAGCTGCGACGCCTTTGACGGCGGACGGCTGGAGATTGTGCGGGCGGACGGCGATGTGCTGCACTACCGCCGCATCGGCAAAACGCAGACTGCCGAGATCATCCTGAACCGCGGCCCCCACCTGCTGGCCGAAATGGTCTTTGGCAAGTATGCCGAGGTCAACCCCGGCGGCTTTACCGTGCTGGTGGAGGAAAACCACCCCGAGCACGTGGGCTATTTCTCGATCTACTGATCAATATGCAAAAAGCATCCGCTTACCGTTGTTTTTACACATGGTAAGCGGATGCTTTTATTTTTTATGGTCGCGCCCGGGCAGCGGCAGACTGCACACCAGCGCAATGCCCAAGGCCAGCGCCAGGGCAATTTTCAGCGTTTCCACGCCCTTATTCAAGAACAGGCTGCGGTCGTCCCGCAGGAAATAGTAGGCGGTGTAGTAGATGCCCGCCCCCGGCACCAGCGGGAAGATGCCAGGCAGCAAAAACACCGTGACGGGTGCCTTGTGGCAGACCGAGAAGAACCGTGCGCAGAGCGTGAGCGGCAGTGTGGCGATCAGCACCGCGATGGGGGCCGTAACGCCCAGCAGGTCAAAGCAGAGGATGTAGACCATCCAGCCCACCGCACCGGTCAGGCCACCCGCCAGGTAGTGCCGCTTGGGCACATGGAAGGTGATGCCGAAGCTGATGGTGGCGATGACGGCCACCACAAACTGGGTAAAGTAGTCTGTCCAAAGCGGGGTCATGCGGCCACCCCCAATCCATGGATAACGAGCCAGCCCAGCACCACGCCGCACGCAATGCTGCCCGCGATGAGCACCGCGTCCAGCAGGCGGATGGAGCCGGAAAGGTAGTCGCCGTTCAAAATATCGCGCACGCCCATCGTCAGGGCAACACCGGGCGTCAACACCATCAGCGCGCCGATGATGGCCGCGTTGGCGTTGACGGCGGGCAGCACCGCCTGCACCCCGACCGACCAGATCGTGCAGGCAAACGCCGCCATGATATCGGTAAAGATGCGGTTGATCTTGTGCGCGCCAAACCACTGGCAGATCAGAATTTCAAACAGGCCCGCCACCGCCGCCACAGCGGCATCCAGCGGCGTACCGCCGAACAGGTAGGCAAACCCGGCTGCGCCCACGATGCAGGCCAGCCGCTCCCCCCAGGTGGACGTGCAGGGCAGCGCCCGCGCCTGCTGCAAGCGGGCTTCGGCGTCCTCTACCCCCAATTGACCGGCGGCCAGCTCGCGCGAAAGCTCATTGACAGCCTCGACCCGGCCCAGATGGATGGCCACGGCGGGTACATGGCGGATGAGGCTGACGTTGTGGGCACTGCCCATCGACGCCGACGCAAAGATGCCGTTGGACAGCACGTAGACGTGGAAATCCCGCACGCCCAGGCTGTGGGCCATGATCTCCATCGTCTGCTGCACGCGAAACACCTCGCCGCCGTTTTCCAGCAGGGTCTGCCCAGCGTCCATCACCAGGTCAGCTGCACGCTCCAGCAGGTTATTCTCCACGGATATTCTCCCGTACAGTGTTAAATTCCGGGTAGTGGGCGTACAGATGCTGCGCGATGGCTTCCATCAGCAGGTAGTCATGCTCAGAGTCGATATCAATGATGCCGGTGTCCATCATGACGCTGATGCCGATTTTGCCGCGCCAGAGCATGCCGTCGGTATTGCTGGCCAAAAAGTCACGTTTGAACACGTAAATCGACGCATTAACGTCATATACATCCGGGGCCTGCTGGCGGCCGGTGAACTCGCTGCGGCAGACCTGCTCGACGTGGTCGTCCACGGTCTTGACCATGTTGAACCACGGGTTGCGGCGGGCTTCGCAGACGCTGAACACGAGGTCGAGATCGTCACGCTGCTGTTTTTCGGCAAAAGCGTTCTCGATATCGGCGGCGGTGCGCAGCGGGCTGGTGATGTCCAGATCCATGTGCCAGTCATACGGCTGGCCGGTGCGTTCTTCCATGCGGCGCAGGCTGTCCTGATAGACGGCCATCTTGGGCACGCGGTCGCCGCCCAACTCGGCCCCGCGGGGCAGATAGACGACCTCGGGGTACTGTGCGGCTACCAGCTTGGCAAGGTCCTCACTATCCGTGTTGAGGGCCACGTCCACTTGCAGCTCCGGGTGGTTTTTGATGAAGAGTTCTGCCGCGCTCAGCGAGTAATAAACCAACGGTTTACCGCAGAAAACTTTCAGGTTTTTGTTTTTAAAGCCTTTGCTGCCTGCGCGGCCGCAAATTGTAATAAGCAGGCGATTCATTTCAATGTTCCCCCAAAGTCAGTTTCAAAACGTCCAGCGCCAGCGCGGGCGGGTTGCAGCTTTGCTGCGCATCGCCCAGGGCGTAGTCGGCAAAATACTCGATCTCGCGCTCGTACCGGCGGTTGACGTCCTCCTCGTAATGCTGCACGGTACCGTCGGGCAGGGTCAGCGTACCGGCGCCAAAATCGGCCAGATAGCTGCCGTCTCGGCAGAAAAGCTCGATGCTGCGCCGATAGCCGCGGCCAAAGTAATCGAGATGCACCTCGGCCAACAGGGTCGGATACTGCGCGATGTAAACCGACAGATCGTCGGAGTCAATTTCGAGGTCCGAGTAGGTCCCCTTGAAATTGTAGAGCTTTTGCGGCACGCCGAACAGGTCGACGAGGTAGTCCCATTCATGGATGAGGTCGATGGTGACGCCGCCGCCCAGCGCCTTGTGCGCGCTGTAGACCGTGCGGTAATCGACGCCGGGCCGCCAATCCGGCAGATAGCTGGAGCAGATGACCCGCGCGCAGTAGGGGTGCAGCGTGGGCAGCAGGTCCTTGAGGGCCAGCATCACACCGCACCAGCGCATGGGGGCCGCGACGTAGGCTTTCTGGCCGGCGGGCAGATAGTCGGCCAAATTCAAATCTGTCTGCTCGGCAGAAAAGATCGGTTTTTCGATAAAAAGTGCCTTGCCGCGGCCGCGCACCTGCTGCAATGCTTCGGCATGCAGGCTGGTGGGGTTGGTGATGAACACCATATCATACTGCGCGGGGGCATTGGCCAGGTCGGTGTACTGCGCGTGCAGCAGGTCGGCCACGCCGTCCCGCAGGGGGCGTTGCAGGTCGCTGCGCAGCGCGTCGGCCTGCAAGGTCCAGCCGCGGTCGGTGCAGAGGTTGTGCAGGTTTTTTAGGTGGCGGGTGCCGATGGACCCCAACCCCACAAACAGCGCTGTGATTTGACGCTTTGGATCCATGGGTCAGGCCTCCTCGATTTTGTCCATCAGCCGGATGGCCGCAAGGTCCTTTGCAAAACTCCAGCGCGGCGCTTCGGTGCCGTTCAGCACGCCGAAAAAGTTCGTCAGCTCGTCCACATAGGCGTTCTCAACGATATTGTCGCTGTAGCGGCTGTCATGCTCAAAGCTGGCGTAGGTGTTCACGGGCTGCTTGTCACCGTCCTTGAACTCGTACAAGGCTTTGGGGTTGCCCTCCCAGAAGAGGTGGATGCCATCGCCGAAGCACTCAAAGCTGCGCACGGCCTTGCGGCTGACGACGTCCGCCGCGAGCACGCCCTGCACACCGCTTTTGTGGCGCAGCAGCAGGGTCACACAGTCGGGGTACGGCAGGCCCAGATCGCTGATCGTATCCTTTTGCACGGTGACGGACTCAACCTCGCCGAACGCATCCAGCAGCCAGGGCAGGTCGATGCCGAAAATTTCGCGCACGCCGCCGGTGCGGGCGTTGCCGACAAAAAAGTTTTTGTAGTTCTCCCAGGGGTGCCAGTCCGGAAGATACTGGCCGATGTGGTAGATATAGTGCACCGGCTTGCCGAACGCCTGCACCTGCTGTTTGATGTACTGCGTTTCGCGGCGGTACAGCATGGTGGACGAGAGGAACAGCGGCAGATCTTTGGCTGCTGCCTTGGCCATGTTCTCGGCGTAGCCGTCCCCGACCAGGTTCAGCTCGGTAAAAACGGGCAGGCCGCTGTCAAGCAGTTCGCTAATAACAGCAGCGTGCGAGAGCGGCGCGGTGCAGACCAGCGCGGCGTCAGGGTGCTCAGCCGCGACGGCCTCGGCAATGGTGGGGTAGGCGGCATCGGCCAGGCCCAGGCTGCACGCTTCGGCGCGGCGGGCGTCGGCGGTATCCACGCCGACAATACGGATAGCGACATCAATGCCTTTGGACAGGCGCGCGCGGCGTTTGCCCATGCTGCCCAGGCCAACGATCAGAAGTTTCATACCAAAACGCTCCTTTGGGGGTCAAATTCCGGCACAGGGCCGTCATAAAATTGCTTGGGTTTTGTGAAATCGAAGTTCGCCAGCACGGTACAGATCTTACCGCTGGTATCCCCGCCGCCGTAGGGGCTTTGGGCCGTGGCGGCGATGGCGGCAAAGGCGGGGGTCAGGGCGCGGCGCAGGGCGGCTTCGATGGCCGGTTCCTCAGCCGCGCAGCACAGCACATTGGCGCAGATGGCGCGCCCGGCCTGCCGCTGGCCGATGTTGACGGTGGGTACCTTAAAGGTGGGCGTTTCCACCACGCCGGAGGACGAGTTGCCCGCCACCAGCGCGGCGTACTGCATGGCCGAAAGGTACCGCCGCAGCCCCAGGCTTTGGATGAACCCGGCGCGGTCGGGGTGCTCGGCGGCAAAACGCTGCATGCGGGCCGTGCAGATCTGCCCGCCCGCGTCGGCGTTGGAGCCTGTGATGAGCCAGTAGACGCCGGGCACAGCTGCCATTGCCCGGCAAAGTGCTTCGCTTTGGGCGGCGGGCGAACCGGCATCGGCAGAGGTCTCGGGGTGGTAGGTGACCAGCGCAAAGGGCTGCTGCAACGGCAGGCCTGTCGAAGTGCACAATTCCTCCCGGCTCATTTTGGGCAGGGTGCGGATGTTTTCATCGCCCAGGCCGCCCACGCAAAAAACAGTTTCGGGCGCTTCGCCCATGCGGACAAGCCGCGCGGCGCTGTCGGCACAGGACGGGAAATGCACCGCCGCCATTTTGGTGATGCAGTGGCGGTAGTATTCATCGGCCGCGCCAAGGGTCACGTCCCCACCCGAAATATGGGCGATGGGGATATGCCGCGCCGCAGCAGCGGTGGCTACGGCGAAAATTTCAAACCGGTCGCCCAGCAGCAGCACGGCGTCGGGGCGGTGGGCGGCAAAATAAGCGTCAAACACCGTCAGCGTGCGGGCGATGGTCACAGCGACCGGCTCGTTTTCGCCGCCAATAAAAATCGGCAGACGTGCCGCGATGGGCACACCGTCGGCTTCGATCTCCCGCACCGTCTCGCCCAGACGCGGGCAGAGGTGCGCGCCGGTGGCTACCAGCTGCAGACGCAGCGCGGGCGACGCCGCCAGCCTTTGCACCACCGGGCGCAGCAGGCCGTATTCCGCCCGTGTGGCGGTCACTACACAAATCGTGCGCATAAAACCTCGTTACAGCTCGATTTTTTCATCCTCGGCAAAATCGCGCTTGGCGGTCTTGCCCAAAACTTCGTACCAGCGCATGGGGGAAATACCATCCCCGGGGCGCTTGGTGGTCAGGTTGTCGGCGGTGAAGGTTTCCCCTGCCCGGATAGCATGCGCGGCCACGATGCTTTTGCGGGCCACGGCCTTGTTAGGGGCTTCGCTCTCGGTCAGGTGCTTGTGGCCGTCGCCGAGGGCAGCTTCCACATGGCGCACGGCATCGACCATCGCCTTGAACTCGGCGGGGTCGAGGCTGGCCTTCTGGTCGGGGCCAGGCAGGGATTTATCCAGCGTAAAGTGCTTTTCGATGACCTGCGCGCCCAGCACCACGGCGGCGACGTCGCACTCCCAGCCGGGGGTGTGGTCCGACAGGCCGACCGGCAGGCCGAACTGATCCATCAGTTCCAGCATGGCGGTCAGGTTGGCGTCCTCGTACGGGGTGGGATACTGGGTGTTGCAGTGCAGCACCGTGACCTCGGGGCAGCCGCCGTCATCGAGAATACCGAGGGCGTCGGTAATTTCATTCAAATTGCTCATGCCGGTAGAAAGCAGCACGGGGGTGTGCAGCTTGGCGACTTCTTCCAGGTACGGCAGGTTGGTGATCTCGCCGGACGGGACCTTGATGAGCGGCAGGTTCAGCGTGCCCAAAAACTGCACACTGGGGATATCAAACGGCGCGGAAAGGTACTGGATACCGATGGAATCGCAATACTCCTTCAGCTCCTTATGCCCCTCGAACGAAAAGTGCAGCTTGCGGATCATCTCCAGCTGGCTTTCGGCGGCGTCGGTGGTCTGCTTCTGGTACTCGGCTTTCTCGGCAAATTTGCTCACGACCAGCTCGGGCACGGCGGTCTGGTACTTTACAATGTCCGCGCCGCACTGTTTGGCTGCCAGGGCCAGTTTTTTTGCCATTTCCAGGTCGCCGTTGTGGTTGACACCGGCCTCGGCAATGATGGTTACGGGCATAGCAGCCCCTCCTTACTGCTGGCTTTCCAGCTTACGTCTCATTTTTTCCAGCTCTTCCAGCTGGCCCATATCCATCCAGCTGCTTTCGCTGATGGGATACACGCCGACCTTTTCACCGGCGGCGCGGTATCGCTCGATCACATCGGGGAAGCCAATCTTTTCGCCGTCGCGCATTTCCTCGACCACGCGGGGCTCGACCACGTAAACGCCGGTGTTGGTCAAAAAGTCCAGTTCCGGCTTTTCGCGCATGGCGGCAATGCCGCCGTCCTCGCCCAGTTCGACCACGCCGTAGGGCACGGTATAATGCTTGAACGCACAGACCATCGTGACGAGGTTGCCGTGGGCCTTATGATACTCGTAGATATCGCCGAAGTCCACATCCAGCAGCGTGTCGCAGTTGGTGAAGAAAAACGGCGACTTCATCTTGCCTTTGAGCAGGCAAAGCCCGCCGCCGGTGCCCATAAAGACATCCTCGTCGGCAAAGTTGACGGTGTAATCTTTTTCCAGCTCACCAAAATAGCTTTTAATCATGCCGCGCTTGTAGTTGACGATCATCGTAAAATCGTGGCAGCCGAAATCGCGGAAGCGGTCCATGATCAGCTCGGCGATGGGCTGCTCCCCCACCGGGATAAGCGGCTTGGGCAGGATCTTGGTGTAGGGGTACAGCCGCGTGCCCAGCCCGCCCGCCATCATAACGACCGGGATGTCAGCGTGCTTGCGGTTGTCCACATCCACACCGTGGGCAAAGACGATATCGGTGATAACGCCGCGCTTATTCAAAATCGGCAGCGCGTCGATGCAGTGCTTTTGCAGCAGTTCGCGGGCCTTGCCGCGCTCTGACACCGACAGGCTGATGGGGTGATAGTTGGCAGCGTGGTCAATGGTCTGGTCGGGCGTGCCGCCGCGCAGGAAAAATTTGCGGATGTCCCCATCGGTGATAACAGCCTTCAGCTGGCCTTCCGGCGCGATGAAGAGGATGCGCTGGCCGGTCGTGTCCAGCTTGCGCAGCGTTTCCAGCACCGTGGCGGTGGGCTCGATAAACAGTTCTTCTACTTTGATCAAGGGTGTATTCCCCTTTCGGGCGGTATTTTTACAGGGCCAGCACGGCCTGGCAGACGCGCTCGCAGTCCTCGATGCTCAGATTGGTGGAGCAGGGCAGGTTGACGATGTACTTGCGGTAATCCTCGGCTTTGTCGAGCGCATAGGCCTCGTTGCGGGGGTAGTCGGCCTGCTCATGGATGAGCGCCCAGACCGGGCGGGTCTGGATATGCTGAGCCTGCAATTTTTCAATGACGGTGTCGCGGTCAAGGCCGGAATCTTTCAGGTACAGGCTGAAGAACCAGTGGTTGGAGCGGCACTCCTCCTCGCGGAACGGCAGAATACGCAGGCCCTTGACGCCGTCCAGTGCGGCAACGTAGTGGTCGTACAGTTCCTTTTTGTGGGCGATGAAGCCTTCCAGCCGTTCAAGCTGGGCCAGGCCCAGGCAGGCCTGCACGTTGGTCATGCGGTAGTTGTAGCCGACCTCATCATGCAAAAATTGCAGCATATCGGCCTTGGCCTGGGTGGAAAGGTGCTTGGCGTGCTCGGCCCAATCGGGATGGTTGGAAACGACCGCGCCGCCCGCACCGGTGGTGATAATTTTATTGCCGTTAAAGCTGTAGCAGCCGATATCGCCGATGGTGCCCGCGAACCTGCCCTTGAACGGGCCGTCGATGCACTGGGTGCCGAGGGCCTCGGTCGCGTCCTCGATCAGAATCAAATTGTAGCGGCGGGCGATGGCGACAAGGCGCGGCATATCGGCCATGTTGCCAAAGACATGCACGGCTTCCAGCGCCTTGACGTGCGCGCCGGTGGCCTTATTGTAGAGCTTGCCGTCGCGCAGCTCGCAGTGGTTGGCACAGAAATCCTCGACGGCGTCGGGGTCGATGCAAAGGCTGTCATCGCAGCCGATGAAAACAGGCTCCGCGCCGACATACCGGGTCAGCGGGTTGACGGCAGCAATGAAGGTCAGCGTGGGGACAATGACTTCATCCCCGCGGGTGATGCCGGCGGCCATGGCGGCCAGATGCAGGGCGCTGGAACCGGCGTTGCAGGCCACAGCGCGGGGCATACCGACGTAGGCGGCCAGTGCTTCCTCAAACTCGGTGACTTTGCCGCCGCTGGTGGAGACCCAGCCGGAGGTGATGGCTTCCCCCGCAAGCTCAGCTTCGCGGGGGCCGAAATTCGGGACAGAAAGCGGAATAAATTCAGACATAATACTGCCTCCCAACACGCGGGGCCGTGGGGCGGGCCGCGTGGCATAGTTACAAAAATATTCTATTTTATTATACCGCGTTTGGGCGCATACGGCAAGTGGCAAACGCAAAACAGGCGGCTTGCTGTTGCGCAAACCGCCTGGCTTTGTTTAAAATCCGATATGATAGGTTAGGATCGGGACATTGTAGGAGATGCCCTGCATCAGCCGCACAAGGTAGCATACGCCGCTGATGATGTGCCAGCTGAGCGCCGCGCCGCACGCAAGGGTGCCTGCGCTTTTGGGCTTGGCAAGCAGCTGCTTGAAAAAGATGCCGACCGATTCCAGCCACAGCACCCAGAAGCAGATGAACGGCCCCCACCAGAGGTTGGCGTGGTACAGCCGTTCGCCGCCCTCGACCAGCAGCAGCGCTTCGGCCATGGCGATGGCAAACATAAACAAGCTGAACTTGTAACGGAAGCTGCCGAACGCCTGCCGCCGCAGCAGCAGCGCCACCGCCGCCACAAAAGGCAACGAGCGGACAAGGCCCAGCAGGGCGGGCTCGTTAAACACGCCCCACAGCATGGCGTGGCGGTCAAACTCGGTGGTGAAGATCAGGCGCAGGCCGCTGCCATCCTCGGTAAAAAGGACTGTGGCTTCAAGGATGCAAAGCCCGACGCCGGGGAACACGCTGCACCCCATCAGGACTTCGTTGCCGATGTTTTTGGCGCGGGTGCGGATGAAATCGGCAATCAGCAGCACCAGCAGCGCCGGAGCAAACGCGAAGATAAGGTTGGCCTTAAAGGCGGTCGCATCTGTTAAAAACAGCGTATAGATCAGCCAGTCGCGCAGGTTGATCTTGCCGTCGATGCCCTGCCAGGCGCGGTAGAACCACAGCACGGCCAGCAGTGCAAAGGGGGCCAGCATAATGTACGTTGTGTTGTGGTAAATCGTGCCGGTGATGGTGCCCTGATACCAGTAGCCGCCGCGCGGGATGTAGACGGCCTGCGCCAGATTGACGATAAGGCTTGCCAGCAGCCGTGCGGGCAGGCACCAGGCTGGCACGGCGGCCTTCAGCCCCCAGGCAAATACGGCCACCGCCGCCAGATGGAACACCCCCAGCAGCAGCGAGATACCCAGTTTGCCGCCCAGTGCGTACGCCGGGCCGATGAGCAGCGATGTGGCCGAATAGACCATGCCGTGCTGCGCAAAATACAGGTGCTGCCCCAGGTCCGAGGTATAGGGGTCCTCGCCCCGGCCGGTGGCGCAAAGCTGCTGGTAATGCAGCCACACCATGGCCGCGGCAAACAGGGCCAGCGCCAGCAGGCAAATGGTCCACAGCAGCCGTTTTTTACGGGTTTGCGTCATGAAAATTCGTACTCCTTATTCAGCCTTGCAGGTGCAGCGTATCACCCACGATGGGTTCCGTTTCGGCCAGCGTAAGCAGCCAGCCGCCGTTTTGCGCCGGGGTCATGGCGGCTTGCAGGTCAGCCAGCGGCTGCGTGTACTCGGTTTCGGTGCCATCGGCGGCACGGGTGGTGTAGGCAAGCGCGGCGGACTGGTCCACCCGCTTGGGCAGGTAGACGGTCACGCCGGTGACGGTATCAAGGTTGTCGTCCGCCGCTGTGCCCAGCCAGGAAATATCGGTGCGCTTCTCACTGCCCCAGGCAAAGCCCAGGCGGCAGACGGTCTCCTCGTCGTGGGCTTCTGTGCGCCAGACGGCCAGGCTGTGGGCGTTGGTGTCGGTATCGGCATAGCGCAGGAAGAACGCGTTTTCCGCCTCGAGGCTGCCGCCCCAGATGGGGTAATCGGTCACAACGGGCGTTTCGGTGCCTGCGGCGTCGGCCAGTCCGGCTTCTACGCCCTCGGCAAACACGGTGTAGGCGCGGCCGCCTTTCTCGTACATGCGGGCCGCGGTGCGCTGCCACACGACCGAGAACGCCATGCCCGCCGCCAGCAGCACACTGCACACAGGGCGCAGCTTCGGCCACCAGCGTTTGCCGCGCACAAAGCGCAGCAGCACCACAAACACGGCGACGGCCATCACCCCGACGCCGAACGACTCGACCGTCTGCGGGATATAGCCGTGCCGCCAGTCGACGTTGATGCCATCCTGATATTTGGGTGAGATGGCAATGAGCAGCGACGGGGCCGACAGCAGCGCAAGTCCGGTCAAAAACAGCAGCAGATTTTCCTTGCGGGTGGGCAGGCGGTCCAGCACGGCCAGCGCCGCAATAACGCAGACCGCCAGCGCGATGCCGCAGATCACATCCGAAGCCTGCACAGCACCGGGCTTGATCTTGCCAAAGATCATGGCGTTGAGCGGGAAGCCCGCCGACATCTGCATGATCCAGGTGCGCAGGGCCACAGGCAGGTCAAAGTTCGGCGATACACCGCCGATGTCCATAGCCTGCCCCTCCAGAATGCCCGCGCGGCGCAGATTGTTGACAAGGCGCGAGCCCATGTTGAAGCCGAAGCTGACGACCTCGCCTGCCAGCGGGGCCACGCAAAGGCGCAGCGCAGGCAGCACCTTGCCCGAACCGGTGTACAGCCAGGCGATGCCGAACAGCGCGGCAATGTAGGTAAAGCCGATTTCAAAGGTGCCGCAGGCCATGAACATGAAGAATGCCGACAGCACCGCCCAGCGCATATGGCGGGTATCCTGCCAGCGCAGCATGCACAGCCCCGCCAGCAGTACCGGCAGCAGCGTGCTTTGCGCCAGCGCACCGTAGGAGTACATACTGTTGCCGGTCGCATCCTGCCAGAGCGAGAACATCATCGGCATCAGGCAGAACGCCAGCACGCCCAGCTTTTTGCTGTGGGTGGCTTTGGCGGTCAGCCAGGCCGTCAGGGCGATATCGGCATAGGTCCAGGCCAGAATGTACAGGCGGTAAACGACCAGGTCGCCCAGGAACCATGCGTTGAGCGAAAGCTCCGGCGGCGAGGAAAACGGCCGGAACCGCGCGCTTTGCAGCTTTAACTGCCACACAATGCCGCCCCAGGTTGTGCGCACAACATCCTGCCACGGCATGTGGGTAACGGCGTAGTAATTTTGCAGGTTGATGATCTCGTCATCACCGCCCAGCGGTGCGCAGGTGGTGATGCTTAAATACCACCAGCCGAACACGAAGGACACTGCACAGACAAGGGGCAGGAACCAGCGTTTTTCGGCAAGTTGCTTAAGTTTATTGCGTTCCATCGATCATCCTTTCCCCAGCGGGATATAGCACAGCGTGCCGCCCTCGCTGATGATGACATCGCCTTCGCCGCAGCCTGCGGCGGCGATCAGCGCCTGCAGGGTGGGCTGTTGCTCGTCCTCGGTGTAGCCGTCCAGGTCCAGGTAGATGCCTGCCATGCCTTGGGCGCGCAGCTCGGCCACCATGGCGTCAGGCTCCAGTTCACTGGTGGCTTTGTACCAGTTGTCGTTCTCGGTGCCGTAGCCTGCACCGTAGCTGAATTTCAGCGTCTTGCTGTGCAGCGGGCCGCGCAGCAGGGTGTAATCCCCCATTTTATTCTGCGGGCCGTTCTCGAAGTTCTTCATGTACGGCAGCTGGAAGATCATCGCGCCCTCCCCTGCCGCAGACTCGACCTCGGCCATAAAGTCAGCGTCCTGCTGCCAGGTCGCCTGCACGCCCTCGTAGCCGGGGCAGAAAAGGCCCTGCTGCTCCCAGAAGCCGAAGCCCAGCACCACGGCCAGCACCACGGCAAAACCGATTTTGGCCTTGCCGGTGCGCTGGGTCAGGTACTTTTCCGCCGTAAGGCCCAGGGCGAGCAGTGCAAAAAATGCAATGTACGGGCTGATGCGGTTGTGCCCGCGGATGAAGCGGATAAAAATGCCGATAATGCTGCCAAAGCCGGTCAGCGTAGCCAGCAGCAGCGCCATGACGTTGAGACGGCTGAGCAGCCAGACCCGGTCGCCGAGCTCGGGGCGTTCGGTGCGGCCCGCTTTCCAGTCCCAGTTGCGCAGCAGCAGCAAAATCAGGAGCAAAAAGCCGATGATGCCCACGATGCCGAGGTAGCCGTAGCTGTTCTCGTTATACATCGGGCCTTCGTCGGTGAACAGGATCTGGAAATAGCGCTGAATCCACCGCGCCAGCTTGCCGATGCCGTAACCGTTGGGCGAAAGCAGCAGGCTACTGATGCGCAGGCTGTAGATATCGGCCCCCACCGGGCTGCGGTAGACGCCGTTGGTGATGGTGCTGCCCACCCCCGTCAGCTTGCCCAGTACCATGGGGAAGAAATCCGGCACCATCCAGGCGACGATCTCGCCGATGGTGACAAGGCAGGGCACGGCGGGCTTGTAATCGCGGTCACGCACAAGCAGGCAGAACGCCGTAACGCAGAGGAAGAAGCAGGTAAAATACGGGTAGTAGGCCGCGCCGTTGTTGGCGATGCCCCAGGCCATGGCCAGAGCCAGCCAATTACGCTTGTTTTTGAAAAAGCCTTTGCCGGGGCGGTTAAAGCCCGGGTCCTCGGCACACCAAAGGCAGAGCAGCACCGAGAACGGCACGAACTCCACGGCTGCCAGCATCATATGCCCGCCCAGGCGCTGCTGCACGTAGGCGCACAGGCCAAAGGTCATGCCAAAGGCGTAGGAAAGCCACCGCCGCATGCCCACCATGCGGAACACCGTGTACCCTGCCAGCGCATTGGCAAACGGGATGACGAGCACATACAGGTTGAACACCGTGCCGGTATCCTTGGTAAACAGGCCCACAAAGGCCACAAAAGCATCGTAGACAAGGTCATAATTCGGCTCGTACGGGCTGGGGGCCTGGTAGAACGGCCAGCCGAGGGAGCCGGTCAGTTCGCCAAAGCTGCGCTGGATCTGGCCCACCCAGTAAATGCCGTCGCCGCCGTAGAGCATGGGCACCTTCCAATCCAGCCGCCAAAGCTGGAAAAACCAGTATTCCACCAGCGCAACGCTTGCCAGCAGCAGTGCCACCGTCAGGGCTTCGCGCAGGGCATTTTGTTTTTTGTTCAGCATACCGTTCCTTTCATTCTCCGCGCTGCATGGCGGCCACGTAGGCATCGCACACCTCGGCCGAGGGGCCGTCCCCCCGCAGGTGGCCGTGGTCGATCCAGATCGCGCGCTTGCACAGCTGCTTGACCTGGTTGATATCGTGGCTGACGAAAAGCAGCGTTGTACCGCCGGAAAGCATCTGTTCCATGCGGTCATGGCATTTTTGCTGGAACATAAAATCGCCCACCGACAAAATTTCGTCGCAGGCCAAAATATCGGCCCGCACTTCGGTGGCGATGGAAAAGCCCAGGCGGGCGATCATGCCGGAAGAATAGTTTTTGACCGGCACATCGACGAAATCCCACAGCTCGGCAAAGTCGATGATATTTTTAAAATGCTCGTCCATATACGCGCGGTCGTGGCCGAGGACGGCGCCGTTGAGGTAGACGTTCTCGCGGGCGGTCAGCTCCATATCGAAACCGGCGCCCAGTTCGATCAGCGGGGCGATCTCGCCATTGACCCGCACCGAGCCTTTGGACGGGTACATGACGCCGGCAATGAGCTTGAGCATCGTGCTTTTGCCGCTGCCGTTGCGGCCGATGAGCGCGACCGACTCGCCGGGCTCGATGGAGAACGACACGTCCTGCAATGCGTAGAACTCGTTGAAGAAAAGCTGATGCTTCAGCAGTTTTACGGTGTATTCTTTCAATGTCTCGGTTTTTTCCTGCGCCAGATTGAACCGCATGGAAACATTATCCACCTGAATGATGGGCATGGGGGAAAACTCCTTACAGATACAGAATAAAGTTGCGCTGCAGCTTGCGGAAGGCCGCCAGGCCCACCGCCATCATGCCGACGGCACAGGCGATGCAGGCGAACCAGGTATTGGGGCCGGGCACCGTGCCGTACATGACCAGGCACCGCATGCAGTTGATATAATGGTACAGCGGGTTCAGCTTAACGACCACCACCATAAACGGCGGCAGGGCCGAGATGGGGTAAAACAGCGGGGTGGCGTACATCCAGGCCATCGTTACAATGCCGTAAAGGTATTGCAGGTCGCGGAAGTAGACCGCCAGTGCGGACAGCAGCAGCGCCATGCCGCAGGTGAACAGAAACAGCAGCACCAGCGGGGCCCACACCAGCAGGATCGTCAGATGGAAAGGCGAGCGGGTGATGAGCATGACCAAAAGAATGGCCGCCAGACTGAACAGCAGATTGACAAAGCTGGATACCACGCGGCTGATGGGGAAAATGAACTTGGGCACGTACACTTTTTTGATAAGCGACGAGTTGCCCAGCACACTGCCCATGCCCATATTGGTGCTCTCGTTAAAAAAGTTGAACAGCGTGTTGCCGCAGATGAGGTAGAGCGGGAAATTTTCGATCTGAAAGCGGAACATATAGGAAAATACCAGCGTTTGCAGCAGCATCATAAGCAGCGGGTTCAGGATGCTCCACACATAGCCCAAAAAGCTGCGGCGGTATTTTACCTTTAAGTCGCGCGTGACCAGCTCACGGATGAGCGGCCGGTATTTCGAGAAGTTGCGCCAGCTGCCGCGCAGCTGGGCGGTGGTGTTACCTTGCATGGAAAAATTGCTCCTAGTAGTCTTATTTGAAGGGGGTATCTTCTGTCAGCCCGTCGGCACGCAGCATGTTCTGCATCACGTCGATATCGGCGCTGATATCCATGGCGTCGGCGGCAAACAGCTGGTCGAGCTGCGTTTCAAACGCGTGGACCAGCGTGTCCATCGTCTGCTCAATGCGGCGCTTGGACTCGGTGATGTTCTCTCCCTCGACGCCCTGCGAGTCGAGCTCGGCGTAGGCTTGCAGCAGCTTGAGCGAGGTGGGCAGGTAGTAATCCATAAATTTGCGCATCCGGGGCAGCTTGTCGGGGTCGGTCTTGGCCTGCTCAAAAATTTTGGCCGAGACTGCTTCCAGGCGGCTGATCTTGTCGCTCATCTCCTCATCGGGGATGGCATCGTTGACGCGGCGCAGCTCATCGAGGATCTTCTGGTACTGGTCCTTGGTCTGCTCGGTCTCCTTGACCTGCTCGGGGGTCTGCTTGGGTTTGGCAGGCGCCTTGCGTGGCTTCTTCTCGGGGGCCTTGCCCGCCACTACCAGGCAGCGGCGCTTCATGTCCAGGTAGGCCTCGGGGCCAAAGACACCGGAGTCGATGCAGCTTTCAAGATGCTTGCAGCATTTTTCGTAGCTGCACGGGATAGCAGCGGCGATGTCCTCGATGTACATATACTGCGAATCACCGACGATATTGACGATCTTTTTGCGCAGGCGGCGGCCGGTGCGCAGCTTGTGCGCACCAAACAGGCAGCCCAGGCCGCCCGCCAGCGAAAGCAGCATCGGCATGCTGTCCTCGATGAGCCAGCGCCAGTAGTAGCCGCCCTCGGCCAGCGCATCAGGCAGCCAGAAGATACCATCCGGCAGGGCGATCAGCGCGCAGATCAGCAGCGCAACGCCCGCAACGGTCAGGGCCGTGGCGATACCGGCTTTTTTGCCCTGCTTTTCTGCCGCTTCGGCAGAGGTCTGCGGCCGGGGCGCAGTCTGGTTGTAAATAGGGCCGTCGGCCTGGTTGGCCGCAGCGGGGGCATTCTCGTCCACAGTGCGGAACTCTCCCTCGTAGACCGAGGACGTGCGCTGCACGCTGTGGTGGGTGAACTGGATGGTCCTGCGTTGGGCCGTCTGCTCAAAACCGCCGAGCTTGCCATCTTTGATCAGCTTGTTCAGCACAACAAGCACGATGCTGACCGGCCACATGCCCAACACAAGCGGCAGAACAATGGCCCACCACGGGAACTGGAACGGCTTGTCCGCGCCCGCGCTCCGGCCGCGGGTATACTGGTTCTGGTAGCGGCTGCCACTGCCGCTGTATGGGTGGCCGGGGTCTGTGTAACGGGGCCCCTCATCCTGATTTTGCATGATTTACTCCTTTATAATACAGTTTCACGGCAGGTCGGCCAGCTGGCTTTGCATTTCCTCGCTTAAATAATAGGTGCTGCCGGGCTGGTAGGGATTGTTTTTGCTGTAGGGCGTGTGGGTACACAGGTAGCTGACCCACTTATTGTAGCCCGAAACCGTCAGGTGGATGCCGTCCGGCTGGGCGTAATCCGTCAGCAGGTAACCGTTTTCATCACTGAACTCGGCATTGAGGTCGAGGAAGTAAAGCCCGCGCTCCTCGCACAGGGCCTTGATCTGCTGGTTGATGGGGCCGATATGGTCCGGCGAAAGGCCGGGCGCATCGTCGTTGACCGTCTCCTGCGTGGCGCACAAAATCGACTGCACATAAAACGTTGTGTTGGGCAGTGCCGCGCGCAGGTCGTCCAGCATGCGGGCGTAGTAGTTGATGAAGCTGTCCTCGTTGCCGGGCTGCACCAGCGCGTTGGTGCCCAGCAGAATGTAGAGCTTGGCGGGCTGGTTGGCGGCCAGCACATCGAGAGCGACTTCCTCGCCGCGGTCGGGGTTATTGACGGTGGTGCGGTTGACGATGGTGTTGGGGCTGATGCTGCGGTAGCCGCAGATGAGCGCACCGCCGACGTCGATGTTATACTCGTTCGCGCAGAAACCAGCGGTGAGCGAATCGCCCAAAAAAGCGGCATCGGCAAAC
>ERZ827117.846-NODE-846-length-29441-cov-5.858776_pt1 | contig 29441 bp, 25 predicted proteins | sample MGYA00519920_ERZ827117 | MGnify/ENA primary metagenome ERZ827117 (study PRJEB31778, sample SAMEA3449260) | human gut metagenome | biome: human gut; feature: human-associated habitat; material: faeces | place: United Kingdom | collected 2010/2012 ...
CTTGGGGGATCTAAAGGGGGCCATTCTCTCACGTGAGAGAATGGTCCCCTTTGCCGCACCCTGCGCCGCGCAGGGAATCCCATTGCTGCCTGAAGGCAGCAAAAGCCTGTAAAGCACTATTGCTTTAATAATCTATTGATCTCATGCTCTGCGAGCGCAGTGACACCCTCAAAATCCACGCAGGGATGGTATGCATTCTCCAGCGCATCGTGCGCTTTTTTGGCGTCCGACAGTGCGCCCACAGCCTCATCTAAAAGTGACGCCTCCACGCGGCGCGTGAAGCGTAGCTTCGCCTTCTGCGCGCGCGTGAGCTTCTCCTCCGCCATCGCGTCGAGACGCAGGCGGCGGTAGGGCTTCCCGTCGTACGGGTTGCGCGCGTTCGTTGTGATAAACGCCAGCCCTTTTTCCGGGATCAATACGTGATGGAGCTCCCGCGGCCGGTCTGGATTCGGGCAGGCGATGATGTCGAAATGCTTCGCCTGTGCCGCCTGCACGACGGTCTCAAGCATTTCGTTTCCCAGCCCCGCACTGTCGATGATGGCATAGATGCGCGGGCAGAGGGCTTCGACGGTGTCGAACCGGCAAATCTCGCCCCGATGCGTCACACCGCCTAAAAATACGCGGTCGACACGCCCGCTGCCGGTTCCGTCGCCGCGCAGCTCGCGTGCGAGAATGCCGTTCGTGCGGCGGCGGAGCTTCGAAAAATCCATCTGCGCGTGCATCGCCACGCGGCGTTCGCTCTCCACTTCACCCATCGCGTGCAGGATGCGATAGGCGCTGCGGTAGTGTGCGCGATATTCGTCGCTCAGCGCGACGATCTCCGCGCGGCGTGCCTTAGCCGCGTCCACATCGTAGAAGCGTGTCAGGTCGACATAGCGCTCGCTCGCGACCGCGTAGGTCGGCTCGAGCACGTGCGGGCTGGTGCCATCGACAATGGCGGCATTACGGTCCAGAAAGATCGCGCCGTCGAGTGAATCGGGGTCGCCCGAGCAGTTGATGTACACGACGCGCTCACCCGCGCGCTCCATCGCCGCGCCCACGCGGCGCATGAAGGTCGACTTGCCGCAGCCCGGGCCGCCTTTCAGAATCATCAGATCGTCGAGCCGACCGCCCAAAAGCTGGTCATAGAGCGAGAAAAAGCCCTCTTCGCTGTTTGCGCCGAGGAAAAAGTACACCGGTTTCATAAGATCCCTCCCAAAATTGGTGCTTTCTCCATAGCGTATGCGTGCGTGGCTGTCTCCGCTTCCCGACCTTCCCAAATTTTGTTTGTAAGGCAGCAACGTTCCGTCATTCAGGAATGAAAAAAGCTCCGTTTGGGATTCCCAAACAGAGCCTTTTTATGTACTTTCTTACGCCGTGAAGATCTTGTCCTCCGCTCTGCGCGTGTAGTCGCGTTCGAGCATCGCGCGGTGCGAGAGGAACGCGGGATCGTCGAAATACTTCGCACCCATCGGGCAGTTGCGCACGCAGGAGTGGCATTTGATGCACACGCCCACGACCTCGGTGACATCATCGGGATTGATTGAGCCCATCGGGCAGAGTGAGGCGCACACACCGCAGTGGATACACTTGTCGTGGTCGGTCTTGGGCTTCGCCTTCAGAAACACCTTCGGTTCGCCATCGAGGCCCAGCGGGCGGTAATACGGCGCGTCGGCGTCACCGTCGACCGTGACGGGCGCGGGATACTCGGTCATCCGCACGATGCGGCCCACGACCGCGGAGCCGAGCTTTGCAAGCTCCGCCATATCGTCGGAATCGGGTCTGCCGTTGGCAAGCGCGTCGGTAAAGGCGTGACGGCAGGCAAACGCGCCCGCGCCGATGGTATGGAAGCCGTCCGCTTCCAGGCAGGCGCAGAGCTCGGCAAGGGAATTATCAAAACTGCGGTTGCCGAACGTCACGACCGGTACAGCCAGCGCGCCGTTTCCGTGAAAGCCGGACTTCACAAACTCGAGCAGCTTATTTGGAAGCTTGCCCGCGTAGGTTGGCATACCGAATACGACAAGGTCGCCCACGGCAAACTCATACGCTTCCTCGCGCGCGGCGGGCAGCGTGAAATCGCGCACCTCGAGCGGAACGTCAAAGCTGACGGCAAGGGCATTTGCAAGCGTGGTGGTCACCTTTCTCGTGTTGCCGGTGGCGCTGAAATAGACTGCGTAAACCTGAGAAATGTTCATGGGAATCGGCCTTCTTTCTTTATTGTCCGGGGCGCTGCCCGGCCTTACAGGGAAAAATCCTCGGAGGTATACTGATCGCGCAGCGTGGCGGGTCTCGGCGGCACACGTTTGAGCGGATCATAGCAAAAGTGACGGCAGTGGTCAGCAGAGTCGACCACGCCGCGGCGGGAGCAGATGACCTGCCCTTCGTTGATGACAGATCCGCTCTTGCAGTAGGCGCAGTGCTTTTCAATGTCCTTGCGGAACAGATGGAACATGGTCTCCCTCCCCTTTCTTTTACAGGCTGCGGACGACGAGCTTGCCGTCCTCCATCGACGCATGGATCTGCGTGACGGGGTGCTCGTAGGAGTCGATGATCTGCGCGGCCATGACGTCTTCGAGCTCTTTCTGAATGGTGCGGCGCAGATTGCGCGCGCCGTAGGTCACGGAGTAGGACTTCTTGACGAGGTAATCCTCAACATCCTCGTCCCACGTAAAGTGCAGGCCCTTGTCCTCAAGGCTCTTTTGCAGCTCATCGAGCATGATGCGGGCGATGCCGGCGAAGTTCTTCTCGTCAAGGCGGTTGAAGCAGATGACCTCGTCCACACGGTTCAGGAATTCGGGGCGCAGGAACTCGCCGAGCGCCTTCATCGCGCGGTCGCGGTTCTGCTCGTTCACCGTGTGGCCGAAGCCGACGGTGCCCTCCTTGCGCTCGCTGCCCGCGTTGGATGTCATCACGATGACGGTGTTTTCAAAATTGACCTTGCGGCCGTGGGAGTCGGTGATCTCGCCGTCGTCAAGAATTTGCAGCAGGACGTTCATCACATCGGGATGCGCCTTTTCGATCTCGTCGAAGAGGATGACGGCGTAGGGCTTGCGGCGGATCTTCTCGGTGAGCTGACCGGCCTCGTCATAGCCGACGTAGCCCGGGGGCGAGCCGACGATGCGGGAGACCGAGTGCTTTTCCATAAACTCGGACATGTCGAGGCGGATGAGCGCGTCGGGCGAGTTGAAGAGGTCCTGCGCCAGCTGCTTGACAAGCTCGGTCTTGCCGACGCCCGTGGGGCCGACAAAGATGAAGCTCACCGGCTTGTGCTTGGGCGAAATGCCCACGCGGTTGCGGCGGATAGCCGCAGCGACAGCCTCGACAGCCTCGTCCTGACCGACGATGTGCTCTTTTAAGCGCTTGTCAAGCTCGCTCAGACGGCGGAACTCGTCTTCACGGATGCGCGAGGCGGGAATCTTCGTCCAGAGCTCGATCACGCGGGCGAGGTTGTCCATCGTGAGCTGCGGGTCACCCTGCGCGCAGAGCGCATCGAGCTCGGTCTGCGCCTTGATGGTAAGGCTCTTGAGCTCGGCCAGCCGCTCGAAGTCGGGTTCTTCTGCGCCCTGCAAAAGCTCGCGCTCCTTGTCGTAATCCTCGATCTCGCGGCGCAGCTCCATGCGGCGGTTGATGTTCTTGTCGTGCAGGTTCAGATCCGAGCATGCCTCGTCGATGAGGTCGATGGCTTTGTCGGGCAGGAAGCGGTCGGTAATGTAGCGCTCGGACAGCAACACCGCCTGACGCAGAATGCCCTCGGGAATTTTGACGCCGTGGAACTGCTCGTAGTAGTGGGCGATACCCTTCAAAATTTTGAGCGTGTCCTCCATGTTCGGCTCGTTGACCGTGACCGGCTGGAAACGACGCTCAAGCGCGGTATCCTTTTCGATGTGCTTACGATACTCGGTGAACGTCGTCGCGCCGATGACCTGGATCTCGCCGCGGGAAAGCGCGGGCTTCAAGATGTTAGCTGCATTCATGCTGCCCTCGGCGTCGCCCGCACCGACGATGTTATGCACTTCGTCGATGACAAGGATGACGTTGCCCATCTTGCGGATCTCCTCGATGAGGCCCTTCATGCGGCTCTCGAACTGGCCGCGGAACTGTGTGCCCGCGACGAGCGCGGTGAGGTCAAGAAGATAAACCTCCTTGCTTCTCAGCTTGAACGGCACGTCACCCGCGACGATGCGCTGGGCGAGGCCCTCGGCAATGGCCGTCTTGCCGACGCCCGGCTCACCGATCAGGCAGGGGTTGTTCTTCTGGCGGCGGTTCAAAATCTGGATGACGCGTTCGATCTCCTCCTCGCGGCCGACGACCGCGTCGAGCTTGCCGTCGCGTGCGCGCTGGGAGAGATTGATGCAGTAGGAGTCGAGGAATTTGTGCTTGCTCCCCTTTTCGACCTTCTTGTTGCTGCGCGGGCTCTGCGTCTGCTCGGCCTCGTTGCCATTTTGTGTGTCGTTCGCAGCGGGATTTCCGCCGAAAAAGCGGCTCAAGAACGGGAATGTGGCAGTCTTGCCGTCCTCGTCCTCGTTATCGGCATCCGGATCGTCGGCGTCGGTCAGACCTTCGAGGTTTTCCGCGCCGCCGAAGGCACCCATCATTTCATTGGAGATATTGTCAAGGTCCTCATCCGTGATGCCCATGCGGCGCATCATCTCGTCCACCTGCGGCAGTCCGAGATTTTTCGCGCACTTGAGGCAAAGTCCTTCGTTGACGTTCTGCCCGTTTTCCTGACGGGTGATGAACACAACGGCGATATTCTTTTTACATCTGGAACAAAGTTGCGGCTGCATAGTATTTCCTCCTTGGGGTAAAGATCAGGGTAACAGCGCGGCGACAAGCCCGCGCGGAGTATGGCTCATAAAAAACGATAACAGATACGTGCCCTCGTAGTCGGCAAAGGCCTTGACGCCGAGCTTCGGTGCGACATCGCAGACGAGAAACAGCAAAAGTGCGCCCTCGATCAGGCCCAGCACGCCGCCGCCGATGGTGTTGAGCGCGTTCAGCACTGGCAAGTCTAACACCTTGTCAATGCTGCCTGTCAATAAGCGGAGCAGCAGCGTGAGCACCAAAAAGCACAGCACGAACACGAGCGTCCTCACCACGCTGCCGAGCAGCGTCCTTACGGCGGCAAGCGCTGCGTCGCGCGCGGCATTTCGAAGCGACTGACGCACCGCGCCGTCGAAATCGAAGCGCAGCAGCTTTTTGAGAAGGCCTGTCACCGCGAGCGGCGAATCGTCCTGCCGAACGTTTTCCGCGTCCTGCGCGGCGTCGCCGTTTGGCATTTCACCCGAGGCGTCGCTCTCCGCCGGGGTCTCCCCCTCGATCTGCGGGACATCCCCCTGCGGTGTCTGCGATTCGGTATCAAACCACTCCTCCACGCTCTTTTCAAGGCGCGGCATCAGCATGTCGGTCACGGGCTCGGTCAAAGCGTCGGTCAGGAGCGACGCGCCGATCAGCGCGAGCACGATCGCCGCCAGCGCCATAAAGCTGCGGAACAGCCCCCGCTTGGCGCCAAACACGACGCTTAAAATGAGCACGAGCGCGAAGACTGCATCGATCATAAGACCATTATTCACGTTTCCCGCGCTCCTTTCAAGTCATAAATTGTAACATTTTTAGCGTTTTACAGAAATTACGGAATATAAAGCCAGGCGGACGACGAGCCGATCAGCACCGCCGTACCATCCTCGCGCATGATGACAGAGCGCGCGTACTCCGTGCCGTCCAGCCGCGCGTATTCCTGCAGCTGCGGCGTGTAGAGCACCAGACTGTCGCTGTACAGCACGGCGATATACTTCCCCGCCGCGGACATCGACAGGACCTCCTGGCTGCTGTCAAGGCTTGCCATCTCTGTACCGTCAGACGCGACGGTCACGAGCTTCATGGTGCTGCCCGAGCGGTAGCGGCTCAGCAGCAGCGCCGCATAGTTGTCGCCGCCCATGCTCGAACCGCGCAGATACGGGTATTCGTAGCGATAGCTGCCGGAAAGCGTACCGTCCGATGAAAAGAGCGTCAAGCTCTCGTCCGTCAGGCATGAGAGCGTACCGGCCACGCTGTCGAGCGATAGCAGGAGCGAGCCCGTGAGTGTGTTGACCGAGTCCGCCTTATCGCTGCCGAGGGAATAGATGCTCACGGTGTCGGCAAATGTGCCGTCCGACTCGCCGAGCGTCACCGCCGCCATGCGCTTGCAGTCACGCATGATGACCGCGTCGATGACATAGTGCTCCGAGGAGTTGAAGGCAAACGTCTTCTCGCCCGAAGCGTCGTACACCGTAACAGCGGACTTGTAGCCGCTCTTTTCGGCGTTGAGCGCCAGATAGTCCGAGGAATTGACGCTGACCGACAGGATATTGCCGCTGCACTCGCCGCTCATATCGCGCACAAGGCCGCTTGCAGAGTAAATAAGAAGCGTCTGCCCGCCGATATCATAGACCGCGGCGGTCTGGCCGCCGACAGCGATGGCGGGATTCGTGAGCTTCACACTCATGCTGTCCACCACGCTGCCGCTGCTGCTGTAGATCGACACGCCCGTCGTCGAAGCGACGATCAGATGGTCGCCGAGCAGCGCAAAGGTGTTGCTGCGGTCGTTGCTGAACGAGTACATCTCCACCTTGCCCTGCTCATCCTGCGTGACCTTATTGTAGGAGAAAAGGCGGCGCACACTGTCAAGACTGCTCAGGTCCTTCCACGCCGCGGCGACGACCACGGCCAGCACGACCACAAGCGCCAGAATCACCATCAGCGCCCGCTTGAGCCCGCCGCCGGAGCGGCGCGGGGCCGCCTGCGAGCGCCTCAGCTCCTCGCGTGTTCCCTTTTCCTCTTTGAGATCATTCATTGAGCCGTTCATCCTCATACCAAAGTCTCGTCATGTACAGTCCGCCCGGCGGCACCGTTGGGCCGGCGAGCGAGCGGTCGCCGGAGGCCAGGATCTCTGGGATGTCCTCTGGCGTGAGCTTCCCCTCGGCGGCGTAGAGCACCGTGCCGGTGATCGCCCGTACCATGTTATACAGGAACCCGTCCGCGCAGACCTTGAGCTCCAAAAGATCACCCGAGCGCGACACGCGGCAGTAGTGCACGGTGCGCACGGTGGTCTTCGTCTCCGTGCCGACAGAGCGGACGGCGCGGAAATCGTGCGTGCCCTCAAAGGCGCGCGCCGCGCGGTCCATCACCTCTTCGTCGAGGTGCTTGGGGTAAAAGTACGCCCTGTTGACATAGAACGGGTTTTTGATGCGGGAATTATAAATGCGGTAGGTGTATTCCTTTTTTTGACACGAGAGGATCGCGTTGAAATCATCCGCCACCTCAAGCGCTTCGCGCACGACGATATCCTCCGGCGTGTGCGTGTTGATGGCAAACGGTAAGCGCTCGACCGGAATGCGCGACTCGGTATGGAAATTGGCGATATATCGCTCGGCGTGCACGCCCGCGTCCGTGCGGCCGCAGCCGACGAGCTTGACGTTCCCGCCGCAGACCTTCGAGAGGCCCTTTTCCATCGTCTCGCAGACGCTTGAGACCGTCTTCTGCACCTGCCAGCCGTGATAGGCCGTGCCGTTATACATGAGCTTGAGGGCGATGTTTCGCATAAAAGCGTCCTTTCTTCTTATCGCAGCGCGATGACCGCGGCCACGAGCACGGCATAATAGCCGAGCACCAGATAGTCGCGCGTCTGGTAGTGCAGCACATTGAGCTTCGTGCGGCCTTCGTCGCCGTGGTAGCAGCGGCATTCCATGGCCGTCGCCAGCTCGTCGGCGCGGCGGAACGCGCTGACAAACAGCGGCACGAGCAGCGGCACGAGCGCCTTGGCGCGCTGCATGAGGCTGCCAGTCTCAAAGTCGGCGCCGCGCGCCTTCTGCGCGGACATGATCTTATCTGTCTCCTCGATGAGCGTCGGGATGAAGCGAAGCGCGATCGACATCATCATCGCGAGTTCATGCACGGGGACCTTGATCTTCTTGAGCGGACCCAGCAGACTCTCCAGACCGTCCGTCAGGCGGATGGGAGAGGTCGTATACGTGAGCAGGAACGTTCCCATGATCAAAAGCGTGATGCGCAGCATCATCGTGATGGCGGCGCGCACGCCCTCGATCGTGATGCGGAAGATCCAAAAATGGCACAGCTCCGTGCCGGGGGTGTAAAAGAGGTTCAAAAGCGCCGTGAACGCGATAATGAACAGCACCGGCTTTAATCCCTTGAAAAGCGCCTTCGCGCCCACGCGCGAGATGCGCACGGCGACGATCAGCGTCAGAATGAGAAGGCCGTAGGCAATGTAGCTCTTCGCCGTAAAGAGCGCCACGACGTAAAACACCGTGACGAGGAGCTTTGTGCGCGGGTCGAGCTTATGGGCGAGCGTGTCGCCCGGGAAAAACTGGCCGAGCGTGATATCCTTCAGCATTTTTTGCCGCCCCCTCTCTTGAGCGCGACAAGCTCTTTGCTGAGCTCATCGACGGTGTAAACAGCGGGGTTGATGGCAATGCCCTTATCGCGCAGCGCCATCGCGACGCGCGTGACCTGCGGCACGTCGAGGCCCGCGGTCATCAGCTCGTCGCCGCGGGCGAAGACCTCGCGCGGCGTGCCGCTCATGAGCACATGGCTGTCCGACAGGACAACGATGCGGTCGACGTTTTTCGCGATCTCCTCCATGCTGTGGCTCACGAGCACGACGGTCGTGCCGCGCGCGCGGTGGAATTCGCGGATGTTTGAAAGCAGCTCTTCCCTGCCCTGCGGGTCAAGGCCCGCGCTCGGCTCGTCGAGCACGAGCACCTCGGGCTCCATCGCAATAACGCCCGCGATGGCGACGCGGCGCTTCTGTCCGCCGGAGAGGGCAAACGGCGATTTTTCCAGCAGATCGTCGGTAAGCCCCGCAAAGTGCGCGGATTCACGCACGCGGCGGTCGATCTCGTCTTTGGATAAGCCCATGTTCGTCGGGCCGAACGCGATATCGCGGTAAACGGTCTCTTCAAAAAGCTGGTATTCCGGATACTGGAACACGAGGCCCACGCGGAATCTTACGTCCCGAATTTTCTTCGGGTCCGCCCAGATATCCTCTCCACCGAGAAGTATCCGGCCAGAGGTCGGCTTGAGCAGGCCGTTCAAGTGCTGGATCAGCGTCGACTTGCCGCTGCCCGTGTGGCCGATGATGCCCAAAAATTCGCCGCGATAGATTGCGAGCGACATATCCTGTACCGCACTGCGGCAAAAGGGCGTACCCTCGCCGTAGGTGTGCGTCAGGTTTTCTACACGAATGATCTCTTCCAAGGTTACAGTCCTCTTAGGTAAAATTTTTCGCAATGGCGTCTGCGCATTCCTCTACGGTGATGGCATCCACGGGGACGTCCATCCCCGCCTCGCGCAGGGAAAAGAGCAGCGAGACCGTGTCCGGCACGGCAAGGCCGATGTCCTCCAGCTCCTTTTTGCGGGTGAAAACCTCGCGCGGCTTGCCGTCCATGACGACAAGGCCATCGTTCATCACGATGACGCGGTCAGCGTGCTCGGCTTCGTTCATGTGGTGGGTGATGAGGACGACCGTGATGCCCTGCTCGCGGTTGAGCTTTTCGACGGCCGCGAGCACCTCGCGCCGGCCGATGGGGTCGAGCATGGCGGTCGCCTCGTCGAGCACGATGCACTCGGGCTTCATCGCCAGCACGCCTGCGATGGCGATGCGCTGCTTCTGTCCGCCGGAGAGCAGGTGCGGCGCGTGCTTGACAAACTGCGTCATGCCGACGGCCTCGAGCGCGTCGTCCACGCGCTTTCGGATCTCGGCGCTCGGCACGCCCAAATTCTCGGGCGCGAATGCGACGTCCTCTTCGACGACATTCGCCACGATCTGGTTGTCAGGGTTCTGGAACACCATGCCCACGCGCCTGCGAATTTCGAGCAGGAGCGACTCGTCCATCGTGTCCATGCCCTCGACATAGACCTTGCCGCCGCTTGGCAGCAAGACTGCGTTGAAGGTCTTGGCGAGCGTCGATTTTCCGCTGCCGTTGTGGCCGAGGATCACGACAAAGCTGCCGCGCTCGATGGTCACATCCACCCCGCGCAGCGCGCGGGTGTTCACCTGGTCTTCCGTGCCCGGATAGGTGAAGGCCAGGTCTTGGGTCTTGATCATTTCCATAAAGTTGCGTTCCTTAATCGTTGTCCCGAAAGAGCCTTTCGGGGATTCATCGCCGCAAAGCGGCGGATTCCTTTATTCCGAGAACCAGCGGCCCGTCGCGCCGCAGGGCAGCGCGAGCCCCGTCTCCGTCACGGGCAGGCCCAGCTCGTCCCACGTGACCTTGCCGCCGTACTTTTCCGCAACGAGCAGGTGCAACATGTAGCCGAGCACCGAGGGAGCGAGTCCCGTCGTATACGAGTTGATGATGACAAAAAGCGGCTTGTCCGATAAGACCTGCGCGCAGAGCTTCACGAACGGGAAAAGATTGTCCTCCAACTTCCAGACCTCTCCCCCGGGGCCGCGGCCGTAGCTCGGCGGGTCCATGATGATGGCGTCATACACCTTGCCGCGGCGGATCTCACGCTCGACAAATTTCGCGCAGTCGTCGATGATCCAGCGCACCGGCGCATCGGAAAGGGCGCTGACACGCGCGTTCTCGCGCGCCCAGTTGACCATGCCCTTTGCCGCATCCACGTGGCAGACCTGAGCGCCTGCCGCCGCGCACGCGACCGTCGCGCCGCCGGTGTAGGCGAAGAGGTTCAGCACGCGGATGGGCCGGCCCGCGTTTTTGATCTTCTCGCGCGCAAAATCCCAGTTGACGGCCTGCTCGGGGAACAGGCCCGTGTGCTTAAAATTCATGGGCTTGACCTGGAATTTGAGATCCTTGTAATTTACCGTCCAGCTCTCGGGCAGCTTTTCCTTGTCCCAATGTCCGCCGCCCGAGGACGAGCGGTAATAGCGGCCCTGCGCGTTGCGCCAGCCGCGGTTCGTGCGCGGCGTCTCCCAGATCGCCTGAGGGTCAGGCCGCACCAGAATTTGCTTTCCCCAGCGTTCGAGCTTTTCTCCGCCGCCGCAGTCCAGCAGCTCATAATCTTCCCAACCGTCCGCGATCCACATACATTTTCTCCTTTGCCGCATGGGCATACTTGTTCATAATAATCAATGTATTATACTACGCATTTGATTGAATAGTCAATGTATAAATCGTGAACGATCCTGCGCCATTCGCTTAATTTTCTTTTCCCGTGGACTTTGCCGCGCGCTTGTGGTATGCTGGCAGAAACGACACAAGGAAAGCTGGTCTTTTTTGATGGATAAACTGCTGCTGCACTCCTGCTGCGCCCCCTGCTCGGTCTACTGCGTGGACACGCTGCGCGCCGACGGGATCGAGCCCACGTCACTCTGGTTCAACCCGAACATTCACCCCTGGACGGAGTATGACGCGCGCCGCCGCACACTGCTCGAATACGGGGAAAAAGAGCATGTAGAAGTGCATATTTTAGAGGATTACGGCCTGCGCGACTTTGTCCGCGCCGTGAGTGCGGATATCGACCACCGCTGCGCGCACTGCTACACCATCCGCCTCGGCACGGCGGCCAAATACGCCGCCGACCACGGCTACGACGCGTTCACATCGTCCCTGCTCATCTCTCCGTATCAGAACCACGAGCTCTTAAAGGCCGTGGGCGAGACGATGGGCAAGAAGTACGGCGTCGAATTCTACTACCGTGACTTCCGCCCCGGTTTTCGCGAGGGGCAGGCCAAGGCGCGCGAGATGGGCCTCTACATGCAGAAATACTGCGGCTGCATCTTCTCTGAAGAGGACCGCTATTCGACCAAGATCGAAAAGGCGAAAAAGCGTTACGCCGAAGAATAAGCAGCTTGCAAAAGGCAAGACCCGTTGGATGCTCCAACGGGTCTTTTTTCATTCTTTCGCGGCGATCAGCGCGTCGTGCACGAGCTGCAAGGCGCGCTCTGCGTCGTCGCGCAGGACGTAAAAGCTCATGAACCGCTCCCCCGCCGCAACGGCGAAGACGGTGATCTCCGCCCGTTCGAGCGCCGTGACGGCTACCTTCTCTTTCTCGATGCTCGGCAGCGCGCCGCCGACCGCCGTGATGGCCGCAAGGCGGCTCCGGTCACTCTTTTTCTGCGTCACGCCGACGACGCCTGCGTCTTCATCCGTTTCGCAAACGACGCTGCCATTGCCCCCTTCCCTGCACGACCGCACGGTGATGGGCACGCCGCCCGCCTGCGCGAGCGCCACGCTGCGGTCGTGAAGCACCTGTGCGCCTTTCTGTGCGAGCAGCAGCATGTCGTCATACGAGATCACCTCGCGCCGCACAGCGTCCTTGCAGATGCGCGGGTCAGAGGAAAATATCCCGTCCACGTCTGTGTAGATGACGAGCTCATCGGCCTTCAGCGCCGCGGCGAGCGCCACTGCACTCGTGTCCGAGCCGCCGCGTCCGAGCGTCGTGACGTCGCCATTTTCGTCGACGCCCTGAAAGCCCGCCGCGACCACAACGTGGCCCTCGGCCAGCTCCTTCCGGATACGCGCGGTGTCGATCAGTTCGATCTCCGCGTTCCCATGTGTACCGTCCGTTTCGATGGGGATCTGCCATGCGCAGAGGGATACCGCCTCCACGCCGATGGACCGCAACGTCATCGCGCCGAGCGCGGCGCTCATCTGCTCGCCCGCGGAGAGCAGCATGTCGAGCTCGCGCGGCGAAGGCTGCTCGCTGATCTCCTTTGCCTTTTGCAGCAGGCCGTCCGTCGTGTCGCCCTGCGCGGAGAGGACGACGACCACGTCGTCGCCTTCGTCCACCCGCGATTTGACGATGCGCGCCATGCGCAGAAGATGCTCGTAGTCGCGCACGGAGCTGCCGCCGAATTTCTGTACAATCAGGCTCATAAGAAGAACCACTTCCAACAAAAATGGATTGGCAGCGCGTTTACAGCAACCGCCAATCCATCGTATGAACTTCCGTATCTTGCCGTGACTCAGGCCGCGAGGATATCAAAGCGCACCACGCCCTCGAGCGCGAGCGCCCGCGCCATCATCTCTTCGATTGACTCCTGCATTTCGGACGTCTCGGCCGAGATCGTCACCGCGGCACAGCCGTTGGTGGGAATGCTCTGGTTGATGGTCAGAATATTTGCGCCCGAACCGGCAAAAATAGAAAGGACGTCGGACAATACGCCGGGGTTATTCTTGAGCATCGTGTAGAACGTGATGATGCGGCCGGTCTTCATATCGTTGAAGGGGCGCACCGCATCGCGGTACTTATAAAATGCGCTGCGGCTGATGCCGACGGCGCGGGCGGCGTCGCCCGCGGTGCGCACCTCGCCGGACTGGAGCATGCGCTTCGCCTCCGCCACCTTGATAAAAATTTCCGGAAGGGCCTCTGCCGAGACCAAATAAAATTTCGTTGCAGGCGCCATAATGTTTCTCCTCCGCGGTCATCTGTCTTTATATGGCAGGATTTTAGCATATCTTAACGCATATTGCAACACTTTTTTCGATGGGAGGTCTGCAAAATTTGACTGAAAAACGGCTAAGACGCTTCCTCACTTTATCGCTCGCGCTTTTCATGGGTGCATCTCTCTTTTATGTCTGCTTTCGCTATGTGCTGCCGTGGTGTTTGCCGTTTCTGCTCGCGCTGCTCGTCGCGGCGCTGCTGGAACCGGTCGTTTTGTATCTGCGGCGGAAATTTCACTTTCAACGTGGCTTTTCCGCGCTGATCCTGACGCTGACGCTGCTGTTTCTGCTCGGCGGGCTGCTGTCGCTCCTGTGGTCTACGCTGCTTTCTCAGACGAACGCGCTGCTCGCCGCCGCGCCCGCGTTTTTCGACGCGATCCCCGCCGCAGCGGACGATCTGCTCTCCCGATTGGAGCAGTTCAGCGCGTCGAGTCCCGAATGGCTCAGCGGCTATCTGCACGAGCAGCTTTTCAGGGCCGTCACGGATGCGGACAGCCTGCTGCGCTCGCTGTCTTCGCGCGCGATGGCGTGGCTCGGCTCTGCCGCCGCGGCGCTGCCGGGCGGCGTGCTCGCCATCGCGACGGGCGTGCTTGCGATCTTCTTCACCTCCGCGTCGTACCCCGAGCTCTGCGCGGCACTCGAACACGCCGTGCCGGAAGAAGCGATGGCAAAGCTGCGGCTCTTTCGCGGCGGCGTAATGCGCTCGCTTGCGCGGTGGCTGCGCGCGCAGGCAACGCTGTCGCTCATCACGTTTTCAGAGCTTCTTATCGGCTTTCTCCTCATGCACCAGAGCTATTCCCTGCTGCTCGCCTTTCTCATCACACTGCTCGACGCGCTGCCGGTCTTCGGCACGGGCACGGCGCTCGTGCCGTGGGCGGTCTTCACGCTGCTGTTCGGCTTCCCGCCCAAGGCCATCGTGCTCCTCGCGCTCTACCTCTGCACGCTCATCACGCGCAACACGCTTGAGCCCAAGCTTCTCTCCGCGCAGGCGGGGCTGCCGCCGGTCGCGTCGCTTTTTGCGATGTACCTCGGCTACTGCACGTTCGGCGTGGCAGGGATGGTGCTCTTCCCCTTCCTCCTGCTGCTGTTCGCGCAGATTCGAAACGCAAAAGCGGAAGCTGCCGCATAAAAAAGAGAACGGTGAAAACCGTTCTCTTTTTTATTGCTTTTTACCGGCCTGTGCCGCCGTTATTGAGCAGCCAGTTGAGGAACTGGCCGTTGTCTCCGACATCGCCGGATGCGCTGTCTCCCGCCGTGCCAGTGTTGTCAGACGGCGTCTGTGTGCCGCTGTCGCCGCCAGTGGTGGCATCACCGCCCGGCGTCGTGCCGCTGCCGTCATCCGGTGCATCCGGGTCCGGCGTGGGCTCCAGCGGCGTTGTGTGCGTCGTGCACATGCCGCTGTACATCAGATCGCTGTATAGCTGCACTGTGCCGCTGTTCGTGCGCACCGGTTCGCCTGCAGGGATCGACGAAATGAGCCCTTCTTCGAGCTGTGCCTGATACGTTGCCTGAAGCGCGGCGCTCAGCGGCGTCGTGAGAAGCTCGCGCTTGTAGCCCCAACCGCTGCTGACGTTCGGCTGGCTCAGATCGAGCACATAGGCCGTCGTAACATTCGGGCAGTAGTCGGAGGCGAGCATGCCGGAATCGGCGCAGACGGTTACGCTGATGTGTCCGTCGCAGCTCAGCGAGGGCGCATAGTTCTTTGCGACCTTGACAGTCTGCGAGGGACAGCCGGCCGAGGCCAGAAGTCCCGTCTGCGTGCAGACGGTCACGCTGACCATGTCGGCGCTGCTGACTTCAAAGTCCTTGTTCGGAAGGCCCGCGTGGACCTTGCTCATAAACGTCTTCCACAGCGTGGCGGCGGGGTTGCCGCTCGCCACGATGCGCGTCGGCGTGTCGTAGCCGACCCAGACCGCTGCCGTGTAATACGGCGTGTAACCGACAAAGTAACGGTCGTTGTTGCTGTTGGTCGAACCGGTCTTACCGGCGATGGTCATACCGGAGAAGTTCGCGCCCGTACCCGTACCGTTGCGCACGACATTTTTCAGGAGTTCGTTCATCGCATAGGCGGTGCTCTCCTCCATCGCGACGTGGGACTCGGTCTTATTTTCAAGGATGACGTTGCCGTTGTGGTCAAGCACCTCGGTATACGTTCTCGGCGTGGTGTAAACGCCGCCGCGGGCAAATGTTGCGTAGGCCGCGGCCATCTCGCGCGTCGTCACGCCCTTGGAAAGGCCGCCGAGCGCGAGCGCGCCCGCCGCGGTCATATCGTCGTTCGTCAGCGTCGTGAAGCTTAAGTTTTCGGTCATAAACGCATACGACGCGGGCAGCGTCAGCTTGATGGCCGTGCGCACCGCCGTAGGGTTGGACGAATTGCGGATGGCGTCTTGCAGCGTCATAATGCTGCGGTAGCCCGAGTAGGCGTTCACCGGCCAAATACTGCCGCCGAGCATTTCAACGGGATAGTCGTCGATGACGCTCGCGGGCGTGATGACGCCGGCGTCCAGCGCGGGCGCATAAACGCTCAAGGGCTTGATGGCAGAACCGCACTGACGCACAACGGTCGAATAGTCGAGCAGGAACCGCCCCTCGCGCTCGCCCACGCGGCCCGCAACGGCGACGATGTCGCCCGTCGTATTGTCGATGATCGTCGCGCCGGACTGGAGCAGCTCGCCCTTGGACGAGGTGTAGTTCAGGTTATTGCGGTCGGCGTAAACGCTCTCCACGATCGACTGCACTTTGGGATCGACCGTGCAGTAGATGGAGTAGCCGCCGGTGTAGAGCAGATCCTTTGCGACCGACTCATCATATCCGAGCTGTTCGTGCATATCGGCGACGATGTCGTTGAACATGCGCTCAACAAAGTAGGAGTCATACTCCGTGCTCGAGGCGGTATCCACCCTGCTTGCAACCCCCGCAGAAGGAACAAAACCCGGGTCCCAGGAGAAGACGAGCGGTTCGGCCTTTGCCTGCTCGTACTCTTCGTCGCTGATCTTGCCAAGCTCGTGCATCTTATAAAGAACGGTGAGCTGGCGCTCCTTGTTCTGCTCGCGGTACCAGTCGCCGCGCGACGGATCATATTTATAGGGGAACTGCGTGATGCCGACGATGGACGCCGCCTCCGCGATGCTCAGCTCACCAACGGTCTTGCCGAAGTAGCCCTCCGCCGCGGCCTCAATACCGCTGCAGCCGTTGCCGAAGTAGACGAGGTTCAGGTACGTCTCGAGAATTTCGTCTTTCGAGTAGTTCTTCTCGAGGCGCAGCGCACGGAAGATCTCTGTCACCTTGCGCTTTATAGTCACCTCGTTGTCGCCGGTCATGTTCTTCACGACCTGCTGGGTAATCGTCGAGCCGCCGCGGGTCGACGTGCCGGTGAGCTTGCCGAGAATGGCTTTCGCCGTGCTCTTCCAGTCCACGCCGTGGTGGCTTTCAAAGCGCTCGTCCTCAATGGAGATGAGCGCGTCCCGCACATGCTTGGGGATGTCGTCGATACTCACGAGCGTGCGGTTCTCTACGCCGTGGAGCTTCGTCAGCTCCACCCACTCCCCGCTCGCCTTGTCCTGATAGTAGACCGTTGAGCTCTGCTTGAGCGTGTAGGCCGAGATGTCCACATTCAGATCGAGCGACGTATGCACGTAGACCATGAAGATGGCGAAAAACATCAGGCAGGTCGTAAGGCCGATGGCGAGAATGGTGCCGATGACCGTTTTCGCCGTGCCGCCTTTTTTCTTCTTGTGCGCCTGATGCGTTTTCGCCTGCGTGTGCTGTCTTTGGGGCGTCTGGTTTTCTGCGCGGTTTTCTTCCATAAAGCGCCTCCTCCTTTGCGATAGAAATATGCGCAAGCGCGCATAGCCGATTTTCAATAGTGATACAGAATACAGTATAGCACGGCTGTCAAGTGGTACGTATCTTGTCTTGCATTTTGCCGCAAGGTGCGGTATAATGCGAGCACAAACTTTCAGGAGGTGTTCCCCCATGAACGATGAGTTCGGCCCCAATTTCGTCACGCTGACCGATGACGAGGGCAACGATATAGAGCTGGAATACGTCGACGCGCTCGAGCATAATGGCACGACGTATATGGCCTTCTTCCCCGTGGTCGAAGAGGACAGCGAGGACGAGGAAAACGAAGAGGAATACGGTCTCGTGATCCTCAAAAGCCAGATGGAAAACGGCGAGGAGTTCCTTGTCACCATTGACGACGAAGAGGAAATCGACAAGGTCTACGACCTCTTCATGGAGCAGATCCTTTCCGACGAAGAGTAAAACTTCGATTGCGACGGATTTTTTCCGAAAACTGAGATAAACTGAACATGCCCTGCGGGGTGCGTGATAAGTTCTTTTTAAACCCACATTTCGTCATAAGGGACGCCGGTACGCTCCGGTGGTTTGCAGGCCTCCCGGCTGCCGTCTGCGGCTGGACGTTGGAAGCAATAAAGCCGGACAGAGGCGACCCACCTGTCCAGAATGGTGCAGGTTTTGACGGGGCTTACACGGCCGCTGCGGGGCATCTTTTTATCTTTCCACGGATTGCACAAAATTACGTTTTTATTTTCTACGTCAGTTTAGACGAAAAAAACGTGCATTTTGTTCGCGTTTCCTGTAAAATATTTTTATAAACTAAATTACCGTTTGGTAGCTGCAACGTAGTGCTTCGCGCACGGGCTGTACGGTCTCCCCTTTCGGGGAGATGATACGGTCTGTGTGAGGAGCGCTTTTTTCTTTCCCCTTGCGGTGCCGCTTTCGCGGCGGGGAAAGGCAAAAGAAAAAGGAGGAGCAACATTATGAAACTTGTCACCAACGGTCGTCTCATCACCCGCAACGCAGATGCACAGGGCTATTATGAGCACGGCGCCGTCGCCTTCGAAGGCACGAAGATCGTCGAAGTCGGCGAGGAAGCAGCGCTTCGTGCCAAGTATCCCGACGCCGAGATCATCGACGCCAGGGGCGGCGTCATCATGCCCGCGTTCATCAACGCGCACACGCACATCTACTCCGCCCTCGCCCGCGGCCTTTCCATCGTCGGCAACAACCCGACGAACTTCTACGAAGTCCTTGACGGCACATGGTGGGCCATCGACCGCCATCTGATGATGGACGGCACAAAAGCCTCCGCCACCGCGCTGTACATGGACTCCATCAAGCAGGGCGTGACGACGATCTTCGACCATCACGCCTCTTACGGTGAGATCCCCGGCACGCTCCACACGATTGCCGAGGAGAGCAAGCGCCTGGGCCTTCGCTCCTGCCTGTGCTATGAGGTCTCAGACCGCGACGGCGAGGAGAAGTGCTTACAGGCCATTCAGGAGAACGCCGATTTTATCACCGAATGCGAAAAGAATAAGGACCCGATGCTCGCGGCAATGTTCGGCGGCCACGCGCTGTTCACGATCTCCGATAAGACCTTCGACCGCATGGTCGCGGCCAACAACGGCCGCACGGGCTATCACATCCACGTGTCCGAGGGCATGAACGATGTGTACGACTCCCTCCAGAACTATGGCCGCCGCCCCGTCCAGCGCTTGCAGGATCACGGCATTCTCGGTCCCAAGACCATCCTCGGCCACTGCATCCACGTCAACACCGCCGAAATGGAGATCATCAAAGAGACCGGCACGATGGTCGTGAACAATCCAGAATCCAACATGGGCAACGCCATCGGCATCTGCCCCGTCCTCCAACTCCACAAGCGTGGCATTCTTCTCGGCATGGGCACCGACGCCTACACGAACGATATGCTCGAGTCCCTCAAGGTCGCCCTCTGCTCCCAGCGCAGCCAGAACTGCCTGCCGAACGTCGGCTGGTGCGAGGTCACGGATATGCTCTTCAAGAACAACGCAAAGATCGGTGAAAAATACTTCCCAGACACGCTCGGCGTGCTGAAGCCCGGTGCCGCAGCGGACATCATCGTCATGGACTATAAGCCGTTCACTCCGTTCTCCGACGAGAATATCGACGGCCACATGATCTTCGGCATGACCGGCCGCCAGTGCCAAACCACCATCGCCGCCGGCAAGACCCTCATGCTCGACCGCGAGCTCGTCGGCATCGACGAAGAAGCCGAAAATGCGCACATTCTTGAAGCTGCCAAGAAGCTCTGGGGCGAGCTGAATCACAGAACCTATTAAGCAAGCGGGAGGAAAAAACAATGTCTGAAAAAATGTATCCCATTCCGTTCGACTCTCTGATGAACTGGGTGACGAGCGAATACGCGCAGTGCGGCGATGTGTTCGGCGTTCATAAGCACTATCACGCGAGCGGCAAGAGCCTGCCGATCTTCGGCGAGCGCATCGAAACACCGTTTGGCCCCGCCGCCGGCCCCAATAGCCAGCTTGCGCAGAATATCATCGCGGCCTATGCCGCCGGCGCGCGCTTTTTCGAGGTCAAGACCGTGCAGAAAATGGACGGCGCGGAGCTTGCCGCCTGTGTTCCCCGCCCCTGTATCCTCGCCGCTGACGAGGGCTACAACCAGGAGTGGTCGACCGAACTGACCGTACAGCAGGCGCAGGACGAGTACATCAAGGCCTGGTGCGCGCTCAAGGTCATGAGCAAGGTCTACGGCTTCGGCGATCCCGACGGGTTCGTGTTCAATATGTCCGTCGGCTACGACCTGGACGGCATCAAGGGCCGCAAGGTCAACACCTATATCAACAACATGATGGACGCGGGCAAGACCGCGCAGTTCAAGGAATGTAAAAAAGTCCTGACCGAGCTCTTCCCCGAGGAAAAGGACTTCATCGCCTCGATCTCCCCCAATGTTTCCCGCTCCGTTACGCTCTCCACGCTCCACGGCTGCCCGCCGCAGGAGATCGAGCGCATCGCAAGCTATCTTCTCAAGGAAAAGCATCTGCACACCTTCGTCAAGTGCAACCCGACCATTCTCGGCTACAAGACCGCGCGCAGCATCCTCGATTCCATGGGCTATGACTACATCGTCTTCGATGAGCACCACTTCAACGAGGACCTCCAGTGGGAGGACGCCGTGCCGATGTTCGAGCGGCTGCAAAAGCTTGCGGACAAGCAGGACCTCGAATTCGGCCTCAAGCTCTCCAACACCTTCCCCGTCGACACGACGCGCGGCGAGCTTCCCAACGAGGAAATGTACATGTCCGGCCGCAGCCTCTTCCCACTGACGATTGAGATGTGCAATCGCATCTCCCGCCAGTTTGGCGGCAAGATGCGCATTTCGTTCGCGGGCGGCGCGGACTACTTCAACTGCGACAAGCTCTTTGCCGCGGGCATCTGGCCCATCACCGTCGCCACCACCATCTTGAAGCCTGGCGGCTACAACCGCCTGCACCAGATGGTCGAAAAGGTCGAGGATATGCCCTACCGCGCATTTTCCGGCAACGACCCTGCCGCGATCTCCGACCTCGCGGCCTCCGCGCTGCACGACTTCCACCACTTAAAGCCCATCAAGCCCCTGCCCTCCCGCAAGAGCAAAGAGCAGGTCTCCCTTCTCGACTGCTTCGAGGCTCCCTGCAAGGGCGGCTGCCCCATCGAGCAGGACATTCCCGAATACCTTGAGCTCTGCCGCAAGGGGCTCTACGGCCCAGCACTCCGCCTCATCACCGAGAAGAACGCCCTGCCGTTTATCACCGGCACCATCTGCGCGCACCGCTGCCAGGGCAAGTGCTCGCGCAACTTCTATGAGGAATCTGTCCACATTCGCGAGACGAAGCTGCTCGCCGCGGAAAAGGGCTACAGCGCGCTCATGGCGTCGCTCCGTATGCCCGAGTCGGTTGACGACAAGAAGGTCGCCATCGTCGGCGGCGGCCCGACCGGTATCGCCGCGGCGTACTTCCTCGGCCGCGAGGGTGTGCCCACCACGATCTTCGAGCGCGAGCGCAAGCTCGGCGGCGTGCCGCGCTACGTCATCCCCGCCTTCCGCATCAGCGACGAGGCCATCGACAAGGACATCGCGCTCATGGAGCGCTACGGCGTCGAGGTCAAGCTCGGCAAGCCTGCTCCGTCCGTCGAACAGCTCAAAAAGATGGGCTACACGCACATCCTGATGGCCACCGGCGCGTGGAAGCCCGGCAAGCTCGACATTGAAGGCAACGTGCAGGGCGTCATTGAGTGGATGAAGCGCATGAAAAAGCAGGTCAAGCCCTGCCTGAGCGGCAACATCGTCGTTGTCGGCGCGGGCAACACCGCCATGGACGCCGCGCGCGTTGCCAAGAGAATGGGCGCGCATGCGACCATCCTCTACCGCCGCACGAAGAAATTCATGCCCGCCGACGAGCACGAGTTACAGCTCGCCATCGACGAGGGCGTCGAATTCGTCGAGCTGGCCGCGCCCGTCAAACAGAGCCGCGGCAAGCTGCTGTGCGATAAGATGATCCTCGGCGAGCCGGATGAGAGCGGCCGCCGCAGCCCCGTCAAGTCCGGCGAGCAGTTCACCATCCCCTGCGACATGGTCATCTCCGCCGTCGGCGAGCAGGTCGACGCTGAGCTGATGGCCGCGAACGGCATCGAGATGGAGCGCAATGGTCCCGCGTTCGAGACGAACGTCCCCGGCGTGTACTGCGCGGGCGACGCGCACCGCGGCCCCGCTACCGTGGTCGAGGGCATTGCCGATGCCGCACGCTTTGCTGAGATCGTCGTCGGCTACCCGCATGTTTACGACATCCCCGCCGAGGCTGATGTGACCGAGTTCGACGCGCAGAGCAAGAAGGGCGTCCTCTCCATGGCAAGCAAATGCAGCTGCGACGGCGAGCGCTGCTTACAGTGCTCCACCGTGTGTGAAAACTGCGTCGATTCCTGCCCGAACCGCGCGAACGTGGTCATCAAGATGGCCGACGGCTCGCACGAGATCATCCACGTCGACAAGACGTGCAACGAATGCGGCAACTGCACGCAGTTCTGCCCCTACGCCAGCGAGCCCTGCCACGACAAATTCACCCTCTTCCAGACGAAGGAGGACATGGACGAAAGTGAGAACTACGGCGTGCTCTTCGAGGACGACGATATGGTCCGCCTGCGCTACGAGGACGGCGTGAAGGAATACGACTTAGCCTCCTGCGACAATGATCTCCCCGTCGAGCTTGAGGCTCTGATCCTCACCGTGCGCGACAAGTACAGCTACCTGTACGCATAACAAAATCGCAAAATGAAACGGGGAGCCGGTGCATCGCATCGGCTCCTCTTCCCTTTGCAACAAAAAGAGCGCTGCCTAATCAGCGCTCTTTTTGCGCGTTTATATTTTGCCTTACTTCTCGATTAGGTTCAGCTGATAGATGATCTTGGCGATCTGCGCGCGGGTCAGGGACGCGGCAGGCTCGAAGGTGGTCTCGGTCATACCGCTGATGACCTTTGCGTCAACGAGCGCCATGACGTAACCGTCGGCGCAGTCGGTGAACTTGCTCTCGGTCTTGGACTCGGCAAGCTTGTTGAGCTTGGCAGCGACCTGGCAGAACTCGAGACGGGAGATGGCCTTCGCACCGTCGAGATCGGCGGCAACGAGGCCCAGCTCAGCAGCCTTGGCGATGGCGTTCTTGCTCCAGTCGGCGCCGGTGGCGTCCGCAGCCTTGAGATCGCCGTTGCTGACAAGCAGGAGCTTGAGCGCGGCAGCCCAGGTCAGGGTGTCGTTGGGCGCATAGGTGGTGGCGGAGGTGCCGTTGATGATGCCGTCATTGTAGAGGTCGATGACATACTGGCCGAACCAGGAGGAAACCTTGACATCCTTGAACGGGTTCATCAGGATGCGGCCCTGAGGCGCGGCATACTGCTCGCCGATGACGCCCTTGAGCTCGGTGGTGATGTACTCCATCACGGCAACGTCGAGCGTCATGCCGGTATCGAACTTGGAGGTCGCCGCAGCGAAAGCGTAATAGGTATCGCCGCCGTCGGCAACAAAGTTATTGGTGACGACCGCATAGGTGTCGTCCACCTTGAACTCCTTGCCGTTGATGCTGTTGATGCTCACGCGGTTGATGGTCTTTGGACCATAGTAGGTGGAGTAGGGGTAGGTCTCGGCGTTGGCATCATAGGCAACCGCCGTGGAAATGGTGTAGCTGATGCCGCAGACCTGCGGGAAGCCGCCGACGGGCAGGCTGTAGGTGGAGGCCTCGAGCGCTTCGAGAAGCTCTGCGCCGGTAACATAGATGACTGCGACCGTGTTGCCGAACGGAAGAACGGTTTTGATGTCTTTCTTGGTGACGTTGCCGACCTTGATATAGTCGCGGATACCGCCGCCGTTGGTGATGGCGACCACATGGTCTTCATTCACGGTCAGGCCTTCCTTGTTCTGCATGACCTTCCAGAGCATTGCATCGGTGATGAGATCGCCGTTGTTGGTCTCGCTGTCGCGGTTGCCGTTGGGGGCCTTCGCGCCGTTCAGCTCAACCTCGCTCTTGGCAAAGACAGCGCCGTATTCCTTGTCGATGCGGTCGATGATCTTCTGCGCGGCGGCAGCAACGGCCGCGTCCTTGGCAGTGTCTTCCTTGATCTCATAGAGGGAGTTGCTCTCGATCTTCTTGCTCGCGTCGTCGATGACGATGACGCCGATGTTAGCGAACTTCGTGCCGGTGGACTGGATGGGCTCGCCGTTCTCGCCCTTCATCATCACAGTGTGGGAGTGCGCGTCGATGATGAAGTCGATACCCTTGACAGCGGCGTACAGATCGGTGGAGCGATAGGGCTTGGACTCGGCGTCCACGCCCAGATGGGAAACGCAGATGACGATGTCGTCGTCCTTGAGCGCCTTGACCTGGTCGGCGGCAGCCTTGGTGAAGGCGTCATCCGTTGCAAAGGTCAGGCCCTTGATGAGGGCAGGGTTCGCCTTGGTCTGGGTCTCGGGCGTCTCCATGCCGAAGAAGCCGATCTTCACGCCGGACTTAGTCGTGTAGGTGTAGTTGGCATCGAAAATCGGCGTGCCGTCAGCATTGAATACGTCGGCACAGAGAACCTTGAACTTCGCCTTGCTCATATTGTCCTTGAGCTGGGCAAAGCCGTAGTCAAACTCGTGGTTGCCGAGGGAGACGACGTTGTAACCGGTGGCATTCATCATCTCAACGGCATCCAGACCCTTGGTGTCGCTGACATAGACTTCGCCCTGGCTGTAGTCGCCCGCATCAACGAGGATGACCTCGGCGCCCTTGGCCTCATAATCGGCCTTGAGCGCGGTGATGTAGGCGTAGCCGGCGATCGCGCCGTGCACATCGTTGGTGTGCAGGATCACGGTCTTGCCCGCCATCGTCGCTTCTTCGGTCATGACTTCGGGCTCTCTTGTAGTTGCCGTGTCCTCGATCGCAAAACCGGTCACAGTCAGGCTGAGAACCATCGCCATTGCGAGCAGGACGGATAGGAACTTGCGCATAGTGTTTTCCTCCTCAATTTTTTCACTCCGCTTTTTCTCTGTCTGCTCTTCGTGACACACAGCTTCTTTTCACATCTCTCAGTTGGTCTGCGCGCCAAAAGTTCGCTTTTTGTACAAATAAAAGCGGAATGTGGTATGATTTTATTGTATCGTATGCCTGCTACTTTCTCAATACGGCATTGTTCCGAATTTGCGGCAAAAATCTTGGCGCTTCTCACATTTTTTCCAAACTCTATGGAAATTGGGCAAAAAGTATGCTATGCTTTTGTCAATTTGGTACGGAATTTTTTCTCTCAGATAAGGAGGCTTCTTCCATGAAAACACTGCTTCGAGGCGGCTATGTCGTCAGCGGCCGCGGCTGCCGCCGCGCCGACGTGCTCATCGACGGGGAAAAGGTCGAAATGCTCGGCCACATCCCGCCCGAGCTCGCCGCGCAGAGCGAGGTCGTCGACGTGACGGGCTGCATGCTCTTCCCCGGTTTTATCGACGCGCACACGCACTTCGATCTCGACGTGTGCAACACCACGACGGCCGACGACTTTGAAAGCGGCAGCAAAAGCGCCATCCGCGGCGGCACGACGACGGTCATCGACTTTGCCTGCCCCAATAAAGGGGAATCCCTTGCCTATGGGCTTGATCTCTGGCATAAAAAGGCCGACGGCAAGTGCTACTGCGACTACGGCTTCCATATGACCATCGACGACTGGAACGAGAGCATCGAGTCTGAGCTCGACGCGATGTTCGACGCCGGTATCACGTCTTTCAAGATGTACCTCACCTACCCCGCCATGATGATCGGCGACGGCGCGGTCTACCGCGCGCTGAAAGCGCTCAAGGTCCGCGGCGGCATCGCGGGCGTCCACTGCGAGAACGCGGGCGTCATCGACGCGCGCATCGCCGAACTCAAGGCGAGCGGCCTGGGCGCGGACGTCGTATCGCACCCGATCTCCCGCCCCGACTATTTAGAGGCCGAGGCCGTTTCGCGTCTGCTGCGCATCGCGCAGGCGGCCGACGCGCCCGTCATCATCGTCCACACGACGAACCGTGCTTCTCTTGACGAGATCGCCGCGGCGCGCCGCCGCGGACAGACCGTGTATGTCGAAACCTGCCCGCAGTATTTGGCGCTCGACGACGGCGTTTACTACGATCCCGACTTTTCCTCCGCCGCGCGCTACGTCTGCGCGCCGCCGATCCGCTCGCAGGAAGACAGTGAAGCGCTCTGGAAGGCGCTGCGCCGCAGCGAGGTGCAGACCATCTCGACCGACCACTGCTCGTTCACGCTCGAGCAGAAGGACATGGGCCGCGACGACTTTACGAAGATCCCCGGTGGTCTTCCCGGCGTCGAAACGCGTGGCGAGGTCGTCTACACTGTGGCCATCAATGAAAACAAGCTCTCGCTCGGCGGCGTCTGCCGCGCGCTGAGCGAAAATCCCGCCAAGCTCTACGGTCTCTTCCCCCGCAAGGGCGTCATCGCCGCGGGCAGCGACGCCGATATCGTCGTCTATGATCCCGGCGCAAGTCATGTGCTCCACGGCGCGGACATGCTCTCCAAGGCGGGCTACACGCCGTTCGAGGGATTCCGCACGAATGGCGGCGTGTCGAAAGTCTACCTGCGCGGTCAGCTGCAGGTGGACGGCGGCAAGGTCGTCGGCGGCAAGATGGGCGAATATTTGAAGCGCGGCAAATGCGCACTGTGAGGTAAGATATGGATCTGAGGGAAATTTTATTTGCGCAGTTCCCTGCGTTTTTTTTGCTGAGTCTGCTGTTTTTGATCGCGCACCTGCGCGTGCGCAAGCACAGCGCCGTCAAGTCGGTGCTGTGGGTGCTGCTGTTCGGCGCGGCGCTGGCCGTGTCGATTCTGTTCTGCTTCCTCGGCATGCAGGCAAAGTACTGGACGGTCAAGACGCTCTTCGAGCTCAAGTTCTGGAGCTGGCTCGGCCTTGCGATCGTGGTGTTCGTGCTCGTGCTGCGGCTGGTGTTCAAGCTGCAAAATAAGCACGCTCAGCACATGGTCGAAAAGGAGCGCGCCAAGGCGGAAAAGACCCGCGAGGAGGCCGTAAAGCAGGCGCGCGAAGAAGGCCGCGCCGAGGCCATGGCCGCCCAGCAGGCGCAGGAGGCCGAAGCTGCCTCGGCAGAGCCCGCGGCGGAAGCGTCCGCACGCGATGCCGCGTCTGACGATGCGCAGAATGAGATGGTTGGTAACGCTGCGGAAAAGGAGAGCTAAGCATGCCAGCAGAGCATTCCACGCGCAGGCGCGTGATCTATTTCGACATTCTCCGCATCGTGGCGATCTTCTTTGTTGTTTTCGTGCATCTTGCCGCGCAGCACTGGGCAGATGTTGACGTCAGTTCACGGGCGTGGTTTGCCTTCAATCTCTACTGTACCACAGGAAAATGGTCTGTCCCCATCTTTGTGATGATCAGCGGCGCGCTGTTTCTCGGGCGCGATGTCAGCATCTCCTCCATTCTCAAAAAGAACGTCGCGCGTATCGCCACGGTCTTTCTCTTCTGGTCGGGCTGCTACGCGCTCATCGACCTTGTCTTTCGTCACGCGCCGCTTTCGGTCGTGCTTTCCCAGTTCATCACAGGGCATTATCATCTGTGGTTCCTCTACATGATCGTAGGGCTGTATTTGCTCATTCCTCTCCTGCGGCCCATCGCTCAGAGCGAAACGCTTATGCGTTACTTCCTGCTGCTGGCGCTTATCTTTACGTTTCTTCTCCCTCAGCTTGTCCTGTATTCCTCCTTTATCTCGCCGCAGCTGAGCGTTGTGATCAAAACCGTCAGCATGTATACCTACTGCTATTTTCCGCTCGGCTTCACGGTCTATTTTGTCGGCGGATACTATTTAAGCCGCAGGGACTTCAGCCGCAGAGAGGAGGCCGTCCTCTACGCTGTCGGCATTCTGGCGCTTCTTTTCTCCATAATCGCCCCCGTTGTCCACGCCAAGGCGCAGGGCGCGCCGAGCGCTGTCTTCTATAACTACGATTCGCTCAACGTGCTGCTCACCAGCGTTCCGATCTTTGTTTTCGCCAAGCAGCATCTGAATCTATCGAGTTTCCGAGAGGGAGACAGACAGGCGAAGGCTCTTGCCTTCGTCCGTCAGTTGTCAAGATACAGCTTCGGCGTTTATCTTGTCCACCCCATGGTCATCGAGCTGTTACAGCACTTTGGCATTGATACCTTTTCATGCAACGCCTTTTTCTCCGTGCCGCTGCTCGCGATTTTCGTGTTCGCAGCTTCCACGGCGATCTCCGCCCTGCTGAACTGCGTCCCTATCATAAATAAGCACTTTGTATAAAAAAGGCCCCGCGAACCGTCTGGTTCGCGGGGCTCTTCTTTTTCTGTTATGCCTCGGTCTTGATGCCGCGCTTGTCGAATTCCTCGACCAGCAGGTCAAGGTCGTTCGGCAGGCTCATCGGCTCGCCGCAGAATTTGATGGCGTTGGCCACGTCCTTGAGGCCGTTGCCCGTCACGACGGAGACGACCGTGTCGTTCTCACCGAGCACGCCCTGCTCGCAGAGCTTCTTGACTGCCGCCGTACCGGTGACGCCCGCGGGCTCGCCGAAGACGCCGCAGGTCGTGCCGAGCAGCTTTTGCGCCGCCATGATCTCCTCGTCCGTCACGTTCACGACGATGCCGTTCGACTCGCGGATCGCCATGAGCGCCTTGTCCGCGTTGCGCGGCACGCCGACGGCGATGGAGTCGGCCAGCGTGTTCTCCTCCATCGGCTCCCAGGGCTTGTTCTCCGCGATGGCGCGGTTGATGGGGTGGCAGCCCTCGGCCTGCGCGGAAATGAGGCGCGGGAGCTTGTCGATAAAGCCGATGGCGTACAGGTCCTTGAGGCCCTTCCACACGCCTGCGATGGTGCAGCCGTCGCCGACGGAGATGGCGAGATAATCCGGCATCTTCCAGTCGAGCTGCTCAGCGATCTCGAGTGAGACGGTCTTCTTGCCCTCGGAGAGGTACGGATTGATGGCCGCGTTGCGGTTGTACCAGCCCCACTTGTCGATGGCCTTTTTCGACAGCTCGAACGTCTCTTCATAGTTGCCTTTGACGGAGATCACGTTTGCGCCAAAGGTCATCAGCTGCGCGACCTTACCCTTGGGCGCGCGCTCGGGAACGAAGATGAAGGTCTTGAGGCCCGCGGCCGCGGCGTTGCCCGCAAGAGAGCTCGCGGCGTTGCCCGTGGACGAGCAGGCGATGATCTTCGCGCCCGCCTCCCCCGCCTTGGCGACCGCCATGGCGGACGCGCGGTCCTTGAGCGACGCCGTCGGGTTCTGTCCGTCGTCCTTGACCCAGAGCTTTTTGAGGCCGAGCTGCTTTGCAAGGCGCGGCTCTTCGTAGAGCGGGCTCCAGCCCACGCGCAGCGGTGTGTCGGATGTCGTCTCCTCGACCGGCAGCAGCTCGCGGTAGCGCCACATTGTGTTCGGGCGGGACTTGAGCGTTTCCTTCGTCAGGTTCTTTTTGATGTAGTCGTAGTCATAGATGATGTCGAGAATGCCGCCGCACGAGCAGTTCGTGAGGTTCGCCGTGGCCTCGTATTCTTTCCCGCACTTGACGCAGCGGGCGCATTTGACGTTTTTCAACATAATAACTCCTTATTGTCCGCGCGCTGCGCGGTGGGTTTTTGCAGCGTGAAAGCGCTGCTGCTTTTTGTCCCCCTATTCGCAGGGGGACGCGAGACAAAGGGGGTATTCTCTTTCCAAAGAGAATACCCCCTTTGGAACCCCCAGAGAA
>ERZ827117.879-NODE-879-length-28311-cov-4.159081_pt1 | contig 28311 bp, 23 predicted proteins | sample MGYA00519920_ERZ827117 | MGnify/ENA primary metagenome ERZ827117 (study PRJEB31778, sample SAMEA3449260) | human gut metagenome | biome: human gut; feature: human-associated habitat; material: faeces | place: United Kingdom | collected 2010/2012 ...
TGGGCCGTAGGGGGCGGCGTCCTCGACGCCCCGGGCAATCTTGCACCGCCGCTAAATTGCACGGGCGAACACTGTTCGCCCCTACACCCCCTTAACCGTCGGTTCTGTAGGGGGGTCTTGACCCCTCCAAGACCCTTTATCATTATTGCAATTTTTTGTGTAAACCGTAGGGGCGGATTCCATATCCGCCCGCAATGTACATGCACCTGCCGGGGCGTCGGTGCTTGACGTTGCCGCAAGATTCCCTGGGCGAACACGGTTCGCCCTTGTGTTCCTTTTTTATTGCCATCCCCAAATAACTTGCCATGATTACAACCTTTCGCACCCCCCCTAAACCGCTGCGGTTCAGTTGCTTTTTCACCCATGATACGGTATAATATATTCTGTATCAATATGTAAAAGGGGAGTTGCACGTGTACAGGGACTTGCTGGTGGGGTCTACGGGATTCGTGGGGGGCAACCTGCGGGCCGGGCATGAATTTTCGGCGGTGTGCCACAGCAGTGATATCGCCGCCCGGTACGGCACCGCACCGGACCTTTGCGTGTACGCGGGCGTGCCTGCCGCCATGTTTTTGGCAAATGCCGACCCCGAAGCCGACCTTGCCGTCATGCGCGCTGCGCGGGAAAACCTGCGCCAAATCGCGCCAAAATCGCTGGTGCTCATCTCCAGCATTGCCGTGTTTGCTGATAGCCGCGGCCGGTGCGAGGATGACGCTCCCGGCACCGACGGCCTGCCCGCCTACGGCCGGAACCGCCTGCAGCTTGAACACTGGGTGCGCGAGGATTTCCCCGATGCACTCATCGTGCGTTTGCCTGCTTTGTACGGCATGGGGTTGAAGAAAAACTTCCTGTTTGACCTGCACACCATCACCCCGGCAATGCTGAAACCGGAAAAATATAACGAACTGGCGGAAAAATCCAACCTTGTCAAAACCGGCTACACCCTGGCCGACAACGGCTTTTATAAGCTGAACGGAACCGCTGACAAGGCCGCGCTGAAGGCTTTTTTTGCGGACAACGACTTCAACGCCCTGGCGTTCACCGATTCCCGCAGCCGCTACCAGTTCTACAACCTGGGCCGCTTGTGGCAGGATATCGAGGCTGCCTGCGCCGCCGGGCTGACGATGCTGCACCTGTGTACGCCGCCCATCTCTGCTGCCGAGGTCTACACTGCCGTGACCGGCAAGACCGACTGGGTCAACGAGCTGCCTAAGCCGCCGTTTGACTATGACCTGCACAGCCGCCATGCGGCCATTTTGGGCGGCAGCGGCCATTACCTGTGTACCAAACAACAAGAACTTGACGATATCACGCACTTTCTGCGTGACTGGAGGGACTGAGGATGGCAAGCTATCAACTGGCAATTTCCAATATTGCCTGGCATAAAGAGGACGACGAGGCGGTCTATACCGCCATGCAGCAGGCCGGTTTTACCGGGCTGGAGATCGCCCCGACGCGTATTTTCCCCGAGATGCCGTACGAAAACCTGACCAGCGCATTGCTGTTCGGCGGGTATCTCAAAAATCAGTGGGGCTTTTCGGTGCCCAGCATGCAAAGCATCTGGTATGGCCAGACCGGCAACATTTTTAACCCCGCCGATGCCGAGCGCCTGCTCGACTACACCGCCGAAGCGTTCCAGTTTGCGCACAGCCTGAACTGCCCGTCGCTGGTGTTCGGCTGCCCCAAAAACCGCATGCGTGCTTTGGGCGACAGCGATGCCGCTGCCGAAGCGTTCTTTATGCAGGCGGGCAACCTGGCTGCGCGGTATGGGGTGCGCCTGGCCATCGAGGCCAATCCCCCGATGTACACCAACTACTTAAACGGTACTGCCGATGCGTTCAGCCTGGTCAAGCGGCTGGATAACCCCGGCCTGGCCGTCAACCTGGATCTGTCCACCATGCTGGCCCAGGGCGAAAAATTGCAGAATTTTGTGGATGACCTAAAATATGTCAGCCACGTGCATATCAGCGAGCCGGGCCTGGCGCCGATCCAGAAGCGCCCCGAGCATAAGGAGCTGGCCCTGCTGCTGGGCGCGGTGGGCTACCGCGGCTTTGTCTCGGTCGAGATGGCGCGCACCGACCTGGATACCGTAAAACGTACGCTGGACTATGTGGCGGAGGTGTTCCAATGATCGAATATGAACGCAAGGCCCTGCAGGGCGTGCCGGATTACCGCGCCGCCGAGCTGTTGCCCAAGCGCAGTGATTACTGCCTGCTGATCCCCGTTATCAACGAGGGAGCGCGTATTTTGACCGAGCTGGGCCGCGCCCAGACCGCCGGGGTGGATACCCTGTGCGATATCGTCATCTGCGACGGCGGCTCGACCGACGGCAGCATGAAGCTGGACACCCTGCAGCTGTACGGTGTCAATACCCTGCTGACCAAGACCGGCCCCGGCAAGCAGGGCGCACAGCTGCGCATGGGCATCTATTTTGCGCTGAACCGCGGCTACAAGGGTGTGCTGACCATCGACGGCAACAACAAAGATTCCATCGAAGATGCGCATAAATTTATCGAGAAATTGCAGGCTGGCTACGATCTTGTGCAGGGCAGCCGGTTCATCCGCGGCGGGCACGCCGTCAACACTCCGCCGGTGCGCTATGCCGCCGTGCGGCTCGTGCATGCGCCGCTCATCAGCCTGGGCGCGCACCAGTGGTTCACCGACACCACCAACGCCTACCGCGCCTACAGCCGCGAATACCTGACCCACCCCGAGGTGCGCCCCCTGCGCGATGTGTTTATGGGCTACGAGCTGCTGGCGTATCTGAGCATCCGCGCCACGCAGCTGGGCATGAAGGCCTGCGAGGTCCCCGTGACCCGCGCCTACCCCGCCACCGGCAAGACCCCCACCAAGATCACCGGCTTCAAAGGCAACAGCGATCTGATGCAGGTACTGCTGAAAGCATTGGCAGGGAAGTATAATCCGTAGGGCGCGGGGGAACGAGATAATGAAAAGAAGATGGGAAAATAAAAACATACTATATGTGGCAAGTTTTTTACTGATTTTGATTTTCAGAATCGGCCATTATGCCAGTCAGAAAATACCGTACTTCACAAGCGACAGCAGAGGCTATATGAATGTGGATCTCAGGTATCTGTTTACTCATTTTGTATCTAACGAGGGACAGGCACCAGGCTACGGCTTCTTTTTGGCGATTGTTAGAATCCTGGTGGGGACGAACTACCTGAATGTAGTGGTAGCAATTCAAATCCTACTCTCTTTTTTGTCGCTGTTTGCGCTGGCTTATACGATGAATCTACTAGGAATAAATCTGCTTTTACAGCAGGTTCTGCTGGTGTTTTATGGCGCAAATCCGGCTATCTGCGGCTGGGACGGCTGCATATTAACGGAATCATTGTCTTTGAGCTGCACGGTTCTTTTCCTCTTTTTTATTATCCGCTATATTATTGAGAATAATAGGTGGGATGCAATTCGGGGGGGGGGTAATCGTATTTTATATGGTTTTTCTGCGCCCTCAGTTCCTGTATGTTTTCGCGGCGCTTTTGCTGTTCTTTCTTTTGAAAAGTATATTTGAAGAAAGCAAATCGAGACAAAATTTTAAAATAGTATTATTGATGGCTTGCCAGACGATTTTGATTTTGCTTTATTGCGGCAACTTTAAAGCAGTGTATGGCGTATTTTCACTATCGGATGCGATGCCAAGACAAAATTTGAAAGTCTGTATCGACCGTGGATACTATAAAGAGTTTGATAACCCAAAACTTGTAAAATGGATTGAGGACTTCCAACGGGGAGAAAACGTCTACGAAGAAACCTGGGGCGCAACAATGAGCGCAATCTCTGAGTTTGGAAACGAAGAAATCAGCCGACAAACGAAAAAGTGTATTCGTGTACATTTGTCGGATTATATCAAAGACACCCTTGATATAATTGTGGATGATACCACAACTACATTTTTGGGGTATGGTTCGGCTAGCTATAAGTTATATGAGAATATAAATGCAGAAGCACCTGGCGTTGTACACAAAATCGATCGTTTGCAGCTTGCTTTGTTTAATAATGTTACAGTAGGGCAGGCACTGGCGGCTTCTCTGTTAGAAGGATTTGCAATGGTCTATGTATGGGTAAAACGGAAAAGACCACCTTGGATACATATGGCGTTATTCTCGATTTCAATGTGCACAACTTGGCTGACTTACTTTTTGACTTGTTTTGAATATATGCGCACCATGATCAGCGTGTTACCGTATTTTTACATTATGGTTGGCTTGTTCCTGCAATGGGTGTGCACGGTATCTCTGTCGGAAAGAGAGAAGAAGGAAAATTTCCATGACCTACGATAAAATCATCCTTGGCGCGGGGCTGTATGGGCTATATGCGGCGCAGAAGTGCGGTGCGGCGGGGCAGCGGGTGCTGGTGCTGGAGCGTGACCCTGCGCCCTTTATGCGGGCTACCTACATCAACCAGGCGCGCGTGCATATGGGCTACCACTACCCGCGCAGCTATTCCACGGCCATTAAGTCTGCCCATTATTTTGAGCGGTTCTGCCGGGATTACGGCTTTTGCCTGCATACGGAGTTTGACCAGGTCTACGCCACCAGCGCGCATTTTTCCTGGACGAATGCGGCCGAGTTCCGGCAGTTCTGCCGCGCGGCGGGCATCCGCTGCGACGATGTGCCGCCCGAGCGTTACTTCAACCACGGCCTGTGCGACGGCGCGTTTTTGACGACCGAGTATACCTACGACGCCCAGGTGCTGAAGCGCTGGTTTTTGGAGCAGCTTGCCAAACTGCCCAATGTCGAGGTGGCCTACAGCCACAAGCCGGACCGCATTGAGAAAGCGGGCAGTGCCTGGCGCGTGACGGCGGGGGACATCACCGCCGAAGCGCCCTACCTGCTCAATGCGACCTACGCGGGCGTGAACGATGTACACGCGATGCTGGGCCTGCCGCCCTTTGGCATTAAGTACGAAAAATGCGAGATCATTTTGTGCACTGTGGACGAAAGCCTGAAAAACACCGGCATCACGGTCATGGACGGGCCGTTTTTCAGCCTGATGCCCTTTGGCCAGACCGGCCTGCACAGCCTGACCAGCGTGACCTTTACCCCGCACGAGACAAGCTATGACAGCGTGGCGACCTTCCCCTGCCAGCAGGCGTGCGGCGGGGTGTGCAAGCCGGGCGATCTGTACAATTGCAACGAGTGCCCGGCCAAGCCCGCCAGCGCCTGGCCCTACATGAGCCAGCTGGCCCGCAAATATTTAAAGGAAGAGTACGGCTTTGCCTACCACAGCAGCCTTTTCAGCATGAAGCCGATCCTGAAAGCCAGCGAGGTGGACGACTCCCGCCCCACGGTGGTGCGCGTGATGAACGACGAGCCGAAGCTGGTCAGCGTGCTGTCCGGCAAGATCAACACAGTCTATGATTTGGACGAGGTGCTCGAACTGTGAGTAGTGTAAATAACAAGGAAAAAAACTTTATCTCCGCCGTGGTCTACCTGCACAACGACGGTGCCCGCGCGGTGGAATTCTGCCGCGCGGTGGCGGCGGAGCTGGACGCCCACTTTGCCCAGTATGAGCTGGTGGTGGTCGATGATGCCTGCACCGACGACACGGTCGCGCAGCTGCGCGCCTGGGGCAAAAACCAGGCCGCCCCGTTGACCATTTTGCACATGAGCCTGTACCACGGGCTGGAAAATGCGATGAACGCCGGACTCGATGCCACCATCGGCGACTATGTGTACGAGTTTGACTCGACCGAGCTGTGCTACCCGGCACTGATGATCTTTGACGCCTACCGTACGGCGCTGCAAGGCAGCGATATCGTTTCGGTCTGCCCCAAGGCGACCCGCAGCGGGCTGTTTTACCGCATTTTCAACGCCAATTCGCACAGCAATTACCAGCTGCGCACCGATGCGTTCCGCCTGGTGACGCGGCGGGCCATCAACCGCGTACATGCCAGCAGTGCGCACCTGCCCTACCGCAAGGCGGCCTACGCGGCCTGCGGGCTGAAAATGACCGACCTGGAATTTGACGGTAAAGTCGGCGCGGGGGCACCGCATCGCTTTAACCTGGCGATCGACAGCCTGGCGCTGTACACCGACGCCGGGTTCAAAGCCAGCGTGGGCATTACGCTGTGCATGCTGGTGCTGGCCCTGGCCGAGCTGGTGTACACGCTGGTCATCTTTGCTACGGGCCACCCGGTGGCTGGCTGGACGACCACGATGTTTGTGATTACCGTCGGCTTTGCCGGGTTGTTCGCCGTGCTGGCCATCGTGGTCAAGTATCTTTCGCTGCTGCTGGAATTGACGTTCAAACAGCAAAAATACCTTGTGGAAAGCATCGAAAAGCTGCAAAAGTAAATGGGAGCATCTATGCAGGCAGTGCAGAAAAAACAAAAAACCTGGGTCCTGCTGCTGTTGGGGGCCGTGCTGGGGCTGGCGGCATTTTTGTGCCTGTACGGCACCGCGCCGCTGAACCCCACCAACGACACCTGGATCTGGTACGGCTACGATGAGACCGACATCCACCAGCATTACGCCGGGTGGCTGGGCTTTCGCAACAGCAGCTGGCAGTTCCCCTTGGCGCAGGCCGACGCACTGGCCTACCCGGCGGGCGCGGGCGTGAACATCTCGTTTACCGACTCGCTGCCCTGGGTATCAGTGCTGTTTAAGCTGCTGGCTCCGGTGCTGCCCGCGCAGTTCCAGTGGTTTGGCTTGTACGAGCTGGCCTGCTTTGTGCTGCAAGGCATGGCGGCGGCGCTGGTGCTGGGGCTGTTCCTGTACGAGCTGCTGCCGCTGGCAGCGGGCACGGTGCTGTTTGCATTTTCGCCCATCATGATCGAGCGGGCGTTCCGCCATGTGGCACTTTCTTCGCATTACATCGTTTTATTTGCACTGTACGCCTACCTGCGCGGCAGGCGGGAGCAACGCTGCTTTATGCCGGTGTTCTGGCTGCTGGCGGCGCTGGGTGTGGGCATTACACCGTACTTTTTGCCGATGGTGGCGATCTTTGCGCTGCTGCTGGCGGTGGAAAACGCCCTGCACACCCGCAGACTGCCAGCCCCCTGCGGGCTGTTTTTCGGCACCTGCGCGGCCGGGTACGCGGCGGGCGTGGTGCTGGGGTCGCTGAACAACGGCTACTCGGCCAGCCGGGAGAATTACGGCGTCTTTTCGTTCAATTTGAACGCGCTGTTCAACCCCAGCTCCAAGGGCGGATATACCTGGTCCCGCATTCTGCCCGCGCGGCCGCAGCTGTATGGGCAGTATGACGGGTTCAACTATCTGGGCTTTGGCATGCTGGCGCTGCTGGCCGTGCTGTGCGCGGCGGCGGTGATACTGGCTGTGCGCAGCAAGACGGACCGCGCCGCGCTGGCCGGGCTGCTGCGCCGCAACACGGTGCTGATTTTGGGCATGGCGTTTATGACGCTGTTTGCCATAACCAATGTCGTCTGCTTTGACGATGTGGAATTGCTGGATCTCCCGCTGCCCGACGGGCTGCTGAAGCTCTGCGGCATCTTCCGCGCCAGCGGGCGGATGTTCTACCCCGTGTATTATGTGCTGATGACAGCCTGCATCGTGGGGCTGGCACGGCTTTTGCACCGCGCGGGCAAGGCGCGGCTTTACCCGGCGGCGCTGGTGCTGGCGGCGGCAGTGCAGCTGCTTGATATAAGCGCGATGATTGCCGAAAAGCACACAGCTATGGCCGAAACTGCCGCCAAACCGCGGCCCTATCCGCAGGAGCTGGCCGACTGCCGCGCCAACTACGGTGTGCTGATGCTGGCGGATGATATCATCCACGCGCGCAACGTCATCTGCGCGGCGTGGCACCCCGGCATGGTCACGAACGGCTACGACGTCAACACCTACACCGGCGCGTGGAACGTGACCATCGACTGGACAGCCCAGACCAGCGCCGCCGTGGACAGCGGCACGCTGGACCCGGGCACCCTGTACGTGACCGGCGACGCCGACCGCTTTGCCAACTGGCAGGCGCTGTACGGCGGCAGCGCCGATTATATCACCTGGGATATCGCGGCCACCGGCATTTATGACCGGCGCGACCAATACTACTTTATGGCACCAAAACAATAACGGTGCATCGAGGTAAAAACCATGAAACACCCCCGCCTGCAACTGAATAAGCGCGCTTTCTGGTGCGGCGTGGCCGTGCTGACGGTGCTGCGCTGCGGCCTGACCGGCGTCCAGCAGGCCTACACCTGGGTAGGCGGCGCGCCGCTGGACGACGAGCTGATGTTCCGCGCGGCGCAGGCCATCACGGCGGGGGAGTGGCTTGGCGCGTATGATTATCTGACGCTTTCCAAGGCGATGTTTTTCCCGGTGTGGCTGGCGCTGCTGCACGCGCTGCATCTGCCGTATCTGGTCAGCGGGGCGGCGCTGTGGTGCGCGGCTTCGCTGCTGGCGGCGTTTGCATTTGCGCCGCTGTGGCGCAACGCCGCGCCGGGCCGCGGCCGCGTGTTGACACTGGGGCTGTTTGCGGCGCTGGCGTTTTTGCCGTCCAGCTGGGCGGCGTACACGCTGCGCGTTTACCGGGATAATATCTTCCCGGCGCTGTGCCTGCTTTTTTTTGCAGGCATGGCGGGTATGGCGCTGCGGGCCGTGTTTTATACGGCCAAACAAAAGCCGCTGTGGCCCTGGCTGCTGGCGGCAGGTGTGGGGCTGGCCTGCGCGTATTTGGACCGCGAGGATGCCGGATTGTTCCTGCTGCCGTTCGGCGGCGCGGCAACGGTCATTGTGCTGGCAGTGCTGGCAAAAAAGCGCCGCTGGCTGTGCTGTGCGGCGCAGGCTATCCCGTACGCCGTGCTGGCGGCGGGGGTGCTGACCTTCTGCGGGCTGAACTACAGCCACTACGGCGTGTTCGCGCTCTCCGATTTCTCCGAGGGCTCGTTTGCCGCCGCCATGGGCGCGATGATGCGGGTGGATACCGACACCCACGCGCCGTTTTTGTCGGTGCCTGCCGATGCGCGCGCCAAAATTTACGAAGCCGTGCCCGAGCTGGAACCGCTGGCCTACTGGCTGGAAGAGGACGCCCAGATGCAGAACGACTTCCGCGACCCGGGCCTGAACGACTACCGCGCGGGCAGCTTTTACTGGGCCATCCGCCGCGCCGCGCAGTTTGAGGGCATTTATGACAGCGCCCAGACCGCCGACGCCTACTGGCAGAATGTGGCGGACAAGATCAACGCCGCCTGCGATGCGGGCACCCTGCCCAGCCGTACCGGCAAACGTGTGGCGACCAGCCAGCCCATCAAGGCCGAGTATGTGGGTGCGACCCTGTCTGAGACCCGGAACGGCTTCTGGCATGTGCTGGGTCTGCGCGCCTGCGAGCCGTACGAGCGCTTGCGCTCCATCGGCACGGAGGATGACATCGCCGCGTGGTCCGGCTACCTGCACTGTGGCTTCAACAATGCTGCTGTGGCGGGCGAGGACACGCCCTACTACAGCCCCTTCCAAAAGGCTGTGTTTGCGGTGATGCAGGCGTGGACAGCCGTGTGCAGTGTGGTGCTGACAGTCTGCGTGCTGTGCGCGGTGCTGCTCCAGCTGATAGAACTTTTGCCGTGGATACGCAAAAAATGCACGGTGGAAACGGTGGTGCCGTGGCTGCTGCTGTTCGGCATCTTCGGCATTGCACTGCTGCGCTGCGCGATGATCGCGTTTGTTGAAGTGTCGAGCTTCGGCATCGGCACCAGCACAATGTACCTGGCTACTGTGCATCCGCTGCTGGTGATGTACGCGTTTGCCGGACTGTATTTGTATGGAAAAACCATAAAGCGGATAAAGAGAAAGGATAACGCATGACGGATCTATTGGTCATCGGCGGCGGCGCTGCGGGCCTGATGGCGGCGGGCGCGGCCTGCGCCAAAGGGCTGACGGTGACGGTGCTGGAACACAACCCCAAAGGCCCGGGCCAGAAGCTGCTGATCACCGGCAAGGGCCGCTGCAACGTCACCAGCGACAGCGATGTGCGCGAGTTTTTGCCGTATGTGCGGCATAACGGGCGGTTTTTGTACTCAAGCCTGTACGCGTTCCCGCCCGCAGCGGCCATGCAGCTGTTTGAGGAGCTGGGCGTGCCGCTGAAAACCGAGCGCGGGCGGCGGGTGTTCCCCCAAAGCGACCGCGCCGCCGACGTGCTGGCAGCCCTGCGGGACTATGCACGGGATGCTGATTTTGTGCGCGGCAGCGCCAAAAAGCTGCTGCTGGAGGATGGCGTCTGCAAGGGGGCAGTCACCGACCGGGGCGAAGCGCTGCGGGCGGAAAACACCCTTATCGCCACGGGCGGCATCAGCTACCCGGCCACCGGCAGCGACGGCAGCGGCTACAAGCTGGCGCGCCAGGCGGGGCATACCATCGTGCCGCCGCAGCCCAGCTTGTGCAGCCTCATCAGCCCGGACCCGGCCTGCCGCCGCATGATGGGCTTGGCCCTGCGCAATGTGCGCTTGACCCTGCTGTGCGATGGCAAAGAGCTGTTTACCGAGCAGGGCGAAGCACTGTTTACCCACTTTGGTTTGTCCGGCCCGCTGGTGCTCTCGGCCAGCACTTATATTGAAGATATTGCGAAACACCGTTATATCTGTGAGTTTGACCTGAAGCCCGCGCTGGACGAAAAGACGCTGTACGACCGCCTGACCCGCGATTTTGCCGAGCAGGGTGCCCACAGCGCCCAGGGCGCGCTGGCCAAGCTGCTGCCCAACTCGATGCGGCCAGTGGCGGTGGAAAAATGGGGCGTCGATCCTGCGACCCGCGCCGCGCAGATCACGAAGGAACAAAAGCTCACGCTTGTGCAGCTGTGCAAGCACTGGCAGGTGCCCGTTACGGCGCTGGGCGACAAGGAACATGCTGTTGTCACCGCAGGCGGTGTGGATGCGAAAGAGGTCGACCCCAAAACGATGGCAAGCAAGCTGTGCGGGGGGCTGTACTTCGCGGGCGAGGTGCTGGATGTGGACGCCCGCACCGGCGGGTACAATTTGCAGATCGCCTGGTCCACCGCGCAGGCCGCGGTGCGGGCGTTGTAAAGTGCGGCGGTAAAGAGTTTGGCCGTAGGAGCCGATGCTTGCATCACCCCCTACATCCCCCACATGGTGGTTCGTAGGGGGCGGCGTCCTCGACGCCCCGGCGGGTGCGCATATATTTCGGATGATCGTAAGCGCTCCTTGACCACCCTTCAGGCCATGCCTGCGGCACGGCCAGCTCCCCTCAAGGGGAGCCAAAGAGGTATTATAATTTATAAAAAGGTGATAGAAATGATCTCTGTAGCAATCGACGGCCCCTCCGGGGCGGGAAAGTCCAGCCTGGCAAAACGGCTGGCGAAGGATCTCGGCTATGTCTATGTGGATACCGGCGCCATGTACCGCTCTATCGGGCTGTACGCGGTGCGCGCCGGGGTCGACCCCAAGGATGAAACAGCCGTGGCGGCGCTGCTGCCCAAAATCCGGCTGGCCATCCGCCTGGTGGACGGCGCACAGCACATCTACCTGAACGGCGAGGACGTCAGCGACGCCATCCGCGCCGAGAATATCGGTATGGCGGCGTCCGCCGTGTCGGCCCATCCGCCGGTGCGTGCCTTTTTGCTCGACACCCAGCGCGGGCTGGCCGCCGACCAGAACATCCTGATGGATGGCCGCGATATCGGCACCGTGGTGCTGCCCAACGCGACCGTGAAGATCTTCCTGACCGCCAGCGCCGAGGCCCGCGCCGAGCGCCGCCGCAAGGAGCTGGAAGAAAAAGGGCAGCCTGCCGACTTTGCTACCGTGCTGGCCGATATCCAGCAGCGCGACTACCAGGACACCCACCGCGCCATCGCCCCGCTGAAGCAGGCCGACGATGCCATCCTGGTCGATACCAGCAGCATCGGCTTTGACGAAAGCTTTGCGCTGCTCAAGCGCACGATTCTGGAACATATCTAAGGGGGGCGCGTTATGCTGTTGTATTGGATCCTGCTGCCCATCATCTGGGTGCTGGCGCACATCGTGTTCCGCATCCAGGTCATCGGCCGCGAAAACCTCAAAGCCGTCCGCGATGGCCGCGCCTACGTCATCGCGCCCAACCACATCGCCAACCTGGACCCCGTGCTCATCGCCATTACGGTGTTTGACTGGAAGCGGCTGCGTATCCTGGCGAAAGAAGAACTGTTCAAAAATCCGTTGGCCGGGTGGTTCCTGCGCTGCATGGGTGCGATTTCTATCGAGCGCGGCAAGGGCGATACCGTCACGCTGGAAAAAATCACGAACGAGTGCAAAAACGGCACCGGTGTTATGATTTTCCCCGAGGGAACCCGAACCAAGACCGGCAAGCTCGGCATGATCAAGAGCGGCGCGTTCGTCATCGCCGCCGCAGCCGGGGCCGATATGCTGCCGGTGCGCATCATCTACGGCACCAAGGATGGGCGGCTGCACCTGTTCTGCAAGGTGCGCATCGTCTTTGGCGAGGCCATCCCCGCCGCCGACTTGCAGATCAAGGACCCCAGCCATAAAATTGCCGAGCTGCGCCGCATGAAGAACCGCCTGAAAGACGAGCTGGAAGCCCTGCTGAAAGCCAACGCCTTTGACGTGCAGCAGGCCGAGACCGCCGCAGCCCCCGCCGCCGAAACGGCAAAGCCCGCTGCCGAAAAGCCCGCTGAGCAGCCTGCCGAAGAAAAAACGGCGGACGCGGCCCAGCCCGCCGAGACGCCCGCCCTGCCCGAAGCCGCCGACGCCGGGACCCAGGACGCGTAACGCAAAAAAAACGAGGTACTTACGATGAATATTATCCGTGCCAAAACAGCCGGGTTCTGCTTCGGCGTGGACCGCGCGGTCAAGCTGACCTACGATCTGCTGGCCGACGGCCACAAGGTGGCGACCCTTGGCCCGCTGATCCACAACCCGCAGGTGGTCGAGGATCTGGAAGCCAAAGGCGCACTGACCTGCCCCGATGTAGCCAGCGTGCCCGACGGGTACGAGGTCATCATCCGCAGCCATGGCGTGCCGCAGACTGTCTACGACGAAATAAGCACACGCCGCCTGGCGTATCACGATGCCACCTGCCCGTTTGTTGCAAAAATCCATAAAATTGCCATGAAGGCAGACGAAAATCATGCACTTTTGTTGGTAGCTGGCGATGCAGCTCACCCGGAAGTGCAGGGGATTGTCGGCCATACAAAGGGAAAAGTAAAGGTTTTTGCCAACTTAGAAGAACTGGAGAAAATGCTCCCCGAACTTTTGCAACAAGAATCCATCTATGTGGTGGCACAGACGACTTTCCGCGTGGAAAGTTGGGAAAAATGCAAAGCTTTTTTAAAAAAACAGTGTACAAAAGCCGAAATTTTTGATACAATATGTAATGCAACGTGGGCGAGGCAACAGGAAGCGGAAGACCTCAGCCAAAAATGCGATCATATGGTCGTCATTGGTGGTCATCATTCTTCCAATACCCAAAAGCTTTTACAGGTCGCTGCACGGCATGCTGTAGCCATCAACGTCGAGACTGCTGATGAACTCGACCCGGCATGGCTGAAAGATGCTGTGACAGTGGGCGTAACGGCCGGGGCTTCAACGCCTTCGTCTATAATTGAGGAGGTACTTAACAGTATGAGTGAAGAGATCCGTGACGACATGAGCTTTGAGGAGATGCTCGCTGCATCCGAAGCAAAGCCCCTGTACGCAGGTAAGATCGTAAAAGCCAAGGTCATCAGCGTTTCCCCGACGGAATGTGTCGTCGGTATTGACGGTTCCAAGCACACTGGTATCGTCAAGCTCAGCGAGATGAGCCATGACCCCAACGCCAAGATGGAAGACCTTGTTAAGGTGGACGACGAGCTGGATTTGGTTGTTGTCAAGACCAATGACCAGGAAGGTGTTGACACCCTTTCTCGTGTCCGTTTTGAAGCCCAGAAGGGCATGAAGGATGTTTCCGAGGCTGCCGAAAACGGCACCGTTATGGAAGGCGACGTCATGGAAGCCAACAAGGGCGGCGTTGTTGTCAACGTCAAGGGCGTTCGTGTGTTTGTTCCCCGTTCTCAGGCTACCATGCGCCGCGACGAGGACTACACCAAGCTGGTTGGCCAGCACGTTAAGCTGGTTATCACCGAGTGCGCAGGCCGCAAGATCGTCGGCAGCATCAACAAGGTTACTGCTGAAGAAAACAAGGCAAAGCGCGATGAGTTCTGGAAGAACGTTGAAGTTGACAAGCAGTACACTGGCGTTGTCAAGAGCCTGACTTCCTACGGTGCCTTTGTTGACATCGGCGGCGTGGATGGCCTGTGCCACATCAGCGAACTGAGCTGGAACAACATCAAGCATCCCTCTGAGGTCGTCAGCGTTGGCGATACCATCGAAGTGTATGTTAAGAGCTATGACCCCGAGAACCAGAAGGTTTCCCTGGGCTACAAGAAGGAAGAGGACAACCCCTGGGAGAAGCTCAAGAACGAGTATCCCATCGGCTCTGAGTTCGAGGCTCCGGTCGTTTCCATCACCAAGTTCGGTGCATTTGTCCGCATTCTGCCGGGCATTGACGGTCTGGTTCACATCAGCGAGATCAGCAACGAGCGCGTGAACAAGGTTTCCGACGTTCTGAAGGTCGGCGACATGGTCAAGGTTAAGCTGATCAATGTTGACTTTGACCGCAAGCGCATCAGCCTGTCCATGAAGGCTTGCCTCGACGAGGCTGCCGAGGACGCTGAATAATCCCCGAATTGCAGCAGGGGCCTGCCTGGCAACAGGCGGGCCCCTTTTGTTATATGCCAGTGTGCGCTGTTGGCGTACACTGGCGAGCAGCGCTGCAAACCTCCCTGCGCTGTGTGGTAAAGGATAAACTGCATGGAAAAATTAAAGGCTTTTATTAAAAAATATTATGAGGGGTTTGCCTACCTGTTTTTTGGCGGGCTTGCCACGCTGTTGAACCTGGTGCTGTTTGCCGTGTTCCAGGCTGTGCTGGGCACGGGATTTGCAACCGGCATTGGCAATGTGCTGGATAATATCATCTGCATTCTGTTTGCCTACTGGACCAACCGCACCTTTGTGTTCCGCAGCAAAAACAGCGGCCAGGCTGCTCTGGCGGAGTTTGGCCAGTTTGTGGCCTGCCGTATTGGCACCATGGTCATGGACCAGGTCATCATCTGGCTGGGCGTCAGCGTGCTGGCACCGCATGTGGCATTTGCCGCAGCCAACGCTGACCTGTGGGCCATGGGTGTTAAACTGTTCAGCCAGGTTATCGTGATTGTATCCAACTATGTGTTCAGCAAGTTGTTTATTTTCAAAAAGAAATAACAACACAGAACAGATAGAAACCCGAAACAACCAAACCGACGATGATAAGGAGGGCTTTCTTATGACAAACAAAATCCGCGGCGGTGCATTCCGTCTGACCGGCCTGATCCTGGGCATTGTGGGCGCAACGGTCAGCCTGACGGCCATTGTATTTTCGACCATCGGCCTGCACCAGGCGCACCTGTGCAAGACCTGTAAAAAAGGAGAAGAATTCAAATGAAATACACCAAGGAGGAAATCCTTTCCAAAGTTGACCACACCCTGTTGAAACCGGAGGCTACCTGGCCCCAGATTCAGGCCCTGTGCGATGATGCCATCAAGTATCATACTGCATCCGTCTGCATCAACACCTGCTATGTCAAGCAGGCTGTGCAGTATATGGCGGGCCGTGTTGCGGTGTGCTGCGTGGTCGGCTTCCCTCTGGGTGCAATGGATACTGCTTCCAAGTGCTTTGAAGCAAAGACCGCTGTGGAAAGCGGCGCCGAGGAAGTGGATATGGTCATCAATATCGGCCGCCTGAAGAACAAGGAATATGACGCTGTGCGCGAGGATATCGCCGCCGTCAAGCGGGCCGTGGGGGATAAGGTGCTCAAGGTTATTATTGAAACCTGCCTGCTGACCGATGAAGAAAAAGAGAAGATGTGCGATATCGTGGTGGAAGCCGGTGCCGACTTCATCAAGACCAGCACGGGCTTTTCTACCGCAGGTGCAACCTTCCATGATATTGAGCTGTTTGCCCGCTGCGTGCGCGGCCGCTGCAAGATCAAGGCAGCCGGCGGCATTTCCACCGTTGAGGACATGGAAAAGTTCCTGGATCTGGGCGCAGACCGCCTGGGCACCTCCCGCGCTGTTAAACTGCTGACGGCGGAATAATTTTGCCGTAACGCAGGGTACACACAAATAAACCAAAGACCTCCATCCCAAGCACAGAACCGTGCAGAGATGGAGGTCTTTTTGTCTACAATCAGCAATAAAATCAGTATTTGTTATCTTGAACAAAGCGAACGGTTGCGCTTACAGCAGGTACGCTTCAAACCGGTGCAGGTCATCCACTTTTACGGTTGCCTTGTAATACACGCCGTTTTCGCGGTATTCTTCAGCCAGAACGCTGCCGCGGGTGCGGAACACATCGGCCAAGGCCAGCTTGTTATAGGGCAACAGTACCTCAATGGTGCGCACACGGTGTGCCAGAATCTCGTCAATCTTGGCCAGCAGGCTGTCCAGCCCGTAGCCGGTTTTGGCGCTTACCAGCAGCACATCCGGGTCATAGGGGGCAACACCGGTGCGGTCGCACTTGTTGTAGACCGTCACCTGCGGGATATCCCCGCAGCCCAGGTCGTTCAACACTTCATCGGTCACGCTCAGCTGCTCGGCGGCTTCGCTGTCGCTGGCGTCGGCAATTTTCAAGATGATGTCAGAGCAGGCAGCTTCTTCCAGTGTGCTCTTAAAAGCATCCACCAAATCATGCGGCAGGCGGCTGACAAAGCCGACTGTATCCACCAGGATCACTTGTAACCCGCTGGGCAGCGTGCATTTGCGGGCGGTGGGATCCAGCGTGGCAAACAGCATGTCGGCTTCAAAAATTTCTGCGCCGCACAAAGCGTTGGTCAGGCTGCTTTTGCCCACGTTGGTGTAGCCCACCAATGAGATGACCGGAACACCGTTTTTCTGGCGGGCGCGGCGGGTTTCACCACGGCGCTTTTCCAGCTCTTTCAGGCGGCTTTCCAGCTTTTCAATGCGGCTGCGCAGGTAGCGGCGGTCCAGCTCCAGCTTGGTTTCACCGGCACCGCGGCGGGCACCGCCACCGCCGCCGCCACCGCCGCCCTGGCGGCTCAGCGCCTCGCCAAGGCCCTGCAGGCGCGGCATGCGGTATTTCAGGGTGGCCAGCTCAGTTTGCAGCTTGCCCTCGTTGGTGGTGGCGCGCGCACGGAAAATTTCCAAAATCAGCATCGTGCGGTCCAGCACTTCCACCTGCAAAGCCGCGCTCAGGTTGCGGATCTGGCTGCCGGTCAGCTCGCCGTCAAAGATGGCGGCCTCGGCATCGGTATTCAGGCATACCAGGCGCGCTTCCTCCACTTTGCCCTCCCCCAGAAGGGTGGCGGCTTCGGGGGTGCTGCGCTTCTGGCACACGGTAGCAACGGCCTGCATGCCGTTGGCTTCCGCCAGGGCGGCAAGCTCATCCAGGCTGCGCTGGGAGTCAAACTTGCCCTGGTCCAGCGCCAGCAGCACAACGCGCACCGGCGGGCGCTCGCTGTCCAGAGCCTTCTGCCCAACAGGGGCGTCCTCTGCCGGGGCCTGGGTAGCGGTAAAGTCCAGGGTGATGGGGTCCTTCATTTCGTCCATAGGGGTCCTTTCTGGCCGTATTCGGCCAGGTCAGCAAAAGTATGGGGCAGGGGAGTGAATGTCAGACGGTTGTCTCGGCATTCTCCGCTGGTTCCGTTGGTTCTGCCTGTACAGCGGGGGCAGCGGCTGCCGGTTCATCGGATTTCTGGCTGCCGGGGTTCAGCAGGTACCAGGCCAGGCAGGGCACCTCGGTGCCGTCAAAGCGGTGCAGAACGGTATCGTGGTCATAATGGAAGCCGGTCTTGGCCAACACGCGGCTGCTTGCCACATTCTGGCTGGCGTGGAACCCGGCCAGCCAGGGCGCACCTACCATGCCAAACCAGTAATCGCGCACGGCAGCGGCAGCTTCGGTGGCATAGCCCTGGTTCCACCACTTTTTGCCCAAGGTGTAACCGATCTCATACATGCCGCCCAGCAGTTCGGTTTTCACGTTTTTCCAGGCATAGGGCTTTTCACGCTCACAGGATTCGGCGGGGGCAATGCTGATGTTGCCCATCAGCACACCGGTCACTTTATCGCAGATGCCCCAATCATAAAAATCCGGGCGGTCATATTGTTTGACGATCTCGTTCAGATATGCCATCGTTACCACCCAGTCACGGTGGGGCTCCCAGCGCAGGTAGCGGGTCACTTCCGGGTCATTGGCCCAGTTGCCAAACATCATTTCGCAGTCGTCGGTTGTCATACGACGCAGGACCAGCCGCTCGGTGGTCAACTCTTGTGTGCCGCAATGCTTCATCTTGATATACAACCTTTCCTTTGCAGTAGTTATGCTTGGCTGTGCAGCAGATACCGCCGCACAAAGCCCATAAAGATCTGCCACAGCTTGTACAGCTGGGCACGGTAAATGTTACAGTAAATAAACAGGATTGCCGCAGTCAAAACAAACTTGATGATAAAATTGTGGGCGAACACCACGCCGATCACGGCCACACCCACCGCCAGCAAAAAGCCGCAGATCGTCCGGCTGAAGCTGGGAATGGTGCGGTAGTAATACTGCCCGGTCACAGTGCGGTACAAAAACATCGTCGCATTGGCCGCTACCAGGCCGACCGCGGCACCCATTACGCCAAAACGCGGCACCAGCACGGCGCACACGGCAATGTTGGCCGCAACGCCCACGGCGGTTCCAATCGTATCCTGGAACGGCTTGCGGGCAATGGTGTTGCCGTACACTGTGCCTTCGCACAGGATGGAGAACACCACGGCCAGCATCATCAGCGGAAAGTAGGGCAGGCAGGCCGATTTGGCCGGGAAGATGATGAAGATGATATCCTCAAACATGACCAGCAGACAGAAAAAGCCGAAGATCAGCAGGTTCAGCAGATCATGGATGCGGCCAATGCGCTCCTGCTCGGTGCGGTAATGCGCGTAGACATAGGGGCCCCAGTAGGTGGAAAAACCGGCCTGAATGGTGGTGACAAGCTGGGCCAGGGTGTAGGCGAAATCAAACGAACCCTGCTCCGCCGCGGGGGCGTAATTGCCTAAAAAAGAAAGGCAGATGGCGCGGTACAGCGGGATCAGGATGGCCGCAGGTGCCAACACAATGCCGTAAGGCAGTGCCGCCCGGTAAATGTGGGCATAGGGGCGCAGGCCGCGCACAGGGGCCTCTTTCGTTTGACCTTTAGAAGCCCGCCGCCAATAGAACACTGCGACCCCCGCAAAGCTGCACACCGCACCCAGCACAAAAGCGCGGGCGTCCTGGGTAACAAAGCCGGGCAGCAGGTAGATCAGGTTCAGGCAGGCCTGCATCCACAGCGTTTCGGTGGTGTAGGCGCGCACATTGTTTTCCAGCCGGAGCAGCACGTTGAGGTAACGCACCAGCATGTACAGAGCAGCGTTCAGGAACAAAAACGGCACCAGCCCGGCACCGTTGGCCCCAAGGCCAAAGGCCGCCGCCAGCGGCTTGGCGAAAAAGATGCTGCCGATGCCGCCCACCAGCAGCATGACCAGCACCGAAAGCCGGGTACACGCGGCAAACATGCTGCGCCCGGTGGAACCGGCAGGCGGTTCGTGGTAAAAGCGCAGCAGGCTTTGGTCCAGCCCAAGCATGCCCACGTTCATCAGCGACATGGTGTATGCCATGAAGGAAGCAGGAACGGCGTAGCTTTCGGCGGGCAGGACGCCCTTGATGATAAGCGCTGCGCCGGAAATGCCAAAGCCAAGGTAGGTGGCAATGGAGTATTTCATCACATTTCCGGCAAAGCTTTCAGTTTTTTTCGGTTCAGACATGGCAGGCTCCCATTTGCAGCGGGCGCACCGCAGCGCGCCGGAAAAACAACTTTATTTTACATATGGCCGGATGCGCGCTTCCATGCACTGGATCTCCTCCGGCGGGATATAGGCTTTGTCCACATAACCGTAAATGCGCTGGGCAAAGTTGGCCAGCGGCGGGCAGAAGGCAAACACCCGTTTGGGTTCCCACTTGTGGCGGTACAGCATGTGTACCCCCGCCAGTGCGCAGAACTTGAGCAGGTTGAAGTGCGGCGTAAAGCCGGGCCCCATCGGTTCATCCCGCGGGGAATTTTTGTACACTTCCTCCAGCAGGTCGGCCATCCGCTTGTAGGCCGGGGCAGGGGAGGGGTCAAAATAGCCCTCAATCACATCCCGTGCAATGGGGAACGGCGGGTTCGGCTGCGCCATGGCAGCGGCAAACTCCGGGTAGCTAGTCACATAGTGAGCATCCTTGTAGATGACGGGGTCATACTCGTGCTCGATGGGCACCGGGCGCAGGATATGGCAGCTTTTGCCCGCCATGTATACTTCGGCCACAGCGGTGCTCATCCAGATGGAGATGGAATCCGCCGCCACAATCCACTGCTTGACGGAATCCGCAAAAATCACATGGAAGTTGGGGCGTTTGGCGGCCAGCTCGTCCAGGGCTTTGCATTTCCATTCGCTGGGGTGGCGGCGGTATACCAGTTCCACCTCCGGGTGGTCACCCAGGTAGCGGTCAAACCAGGCCAGCGTTTTTTCCATCGAAACGCGGTTGGTGCGGGCAAAGCCGGAAAAATCCGTTCCCGCCATTTTGGAAAGCTCGGCCACTTCCTGGTCGGTCATGCTGGCATAGCCAAAGCTGGAAATGTACAGGTGCAGCTGTTTGGCGGGGTCAAGGCCGAATTCCTTGCACAGGGTTTCCTTATCCTTAAAGTAGCCCTTGAACTCCGGCCGCAGAAAGTCCATCATCACAGCGCCGGTCACGGGGGTGTTCTTGGCATCCATGCCGTGGGCCTGTAACCGCTGGGCAGTGCGCTGGCCCCAGCAGGTCTGCACGCAGCGCTTGGCGTTGCCGTTCATGTTGAACCAGTCGCCCTCCTCCTGCGTGTCGGAGAGCATCTGCTCCCAGTGCAGGTTGACGATCTTGTTGCATTTGCCAATGTTGTTGTACACATGGCTGTTGATGGCTTCGTTGTCATACATGCAGCTGGCAACCAGAACTTCCGGCTTGTCTTTGCCAAACAGGCGCAGATCTTTGGCATCCAGCAGCTGGCGGATGCGCACGGTGTAGCCGCGGCGCTCCAACTCCAATTTGAGCAAAAGATCGCTCTCATATTCCCGAACGGTGTGTTCGTACAAAATCAAAAAGTCCAGTGCCACAGGGAACCTCCTTTTTGGGGTGGGGCAGCATCAGCGCTGCATATCGTTAAACAGTTCGGCTGTCCAGTCCGGCAGGCCGTATTTTTCGTCCAGGTGGAACCCGTCAAAAAACTGGGTATCATCATCGGTAATGCAGCTGGTGCCCCATTCGTAATTCAGCACGGTAAAATTCTGCTTTTCCAACAGCGGCAGAACTTCGTCCTGCATCACGGCGGTAATGCCAAAGGCATCGCATACCTCGGTGCGCACATTGGCGGCCATGGGGGGCAGCACAATGGTCAGCTCCACGCCGCGGTCTGCGCAGCGCTGGGCCATAGCCAAAAACTCCGCCAGCTCGGTTTCGTTCAGTGTCCAGTTCTGGCAGCGGGTGGTGATCAGTGCCGGGTACTCATACAGCTTTTTGTGCAGCGGAATCGTGTTCCCGGCATCATCCAGGTAATCCGCCGCGGTCCAGTCGCCGGATTCAATGGTGTCCGGCGTGCCCTTTACGGTGTCCATAAACACGGTCAGGGCGTTCACGTTGTATTCCAGGTTCAGGCAGTAAGCCAGTGGGTTGCGCAGGGTGGCTTCCAGCGCCGAAAAACGGTCGGTGTTATAACTGCTGTTCAAGGTGTAGAACGAAAGCTCAAACAGAATGCGGTCCACCTGGTTGCCGGAATCCAGCACATAGTTGGCAAGGTCCACACATTCCTTCAGGGAAGCACCACCAAAGGCCAGGTTCTGCCAGCTTTGCCCGGTCAGGGAATCCACAAAGTCCATATCAAAGTGGGCCAGGCGGCTGTCCCCGATGATCAGGTTGGCACCGGGGCTCTGCTCATAGGCGCGCACACGGGCCACCGGCTGGCTGGAAGAGGCAGTTTTTTTGATGCCAAAATAATTGTTTGGCTCAAACGCCACAAAAAAGGCAAACCACAGATAGACCGGCACGAACAGCAGCGCCAATTTTTTGATGATATGCTTCACGCCGGAAATCTCCTTTTTTCCATAAGATTAAAATCCTGCATAGGGGCCGAACGCGTTGGCGTTAAAGCCGCCGCTCTGCATGATGTACCCCACCAGGATAAAAACGATCAAAACAACATACAGCGCATTGCGGTGCTTGGCGCTTGCCAGGGCAACCTCAGCCGGTTTGTTTTTACAGGCAAAATTGCGCCGGTGATCCAGCCAGATGCCAAGCGCCAGCGCCAGCGCAGCGAACGCCCAATAAGCCGCTACCATAATGGTATTGGCGTAAAAGCCGGTATACGCTGTGCTGTACAGCTCCCCGGCAAAGCGGGTGGGGGACCAGCTGTTCATCAGGCAGCGGCCCAGGTAGACGAAAGCATCGCCAACGCCCAGGTTTTCGGCCATGCCGGAAAGGTTGCCGGACCCCACGCGGAAGAACACCATGCTGATGGTCCACAAAACAAACACCACAACCCGCTTGCCCCACAGCACACGGGCCGGGGTGCCGCGCTTTTTGGGTTTGCCAAAGCGGCGGTGCAGCAGCTCTTCGCCCACGCGGTAAACCGCCTGCAGCAGACCCCAGATGATGAATGGCGCGGTGCTGCCGTGCCAGAAGCCGGAAGCAAAGAACACGCAGAACACGCACAGCTCGGTGGGCAGGCGGCCAAAGCGGCCAAGATCTGCCCAGGCCAGCGGCATAAAGAGATAATCCTGCAGCCAGGAAGAAAACGAGATGTGCCAGCGGCTCCAGAAGCCGGAAAAGTTGGTGGCGTAAAACGGGGTCTTAAAGTTTTCCGGCAGGTCCAGCCCCAGCACAAGGCCGGTGGCACGGGAAATCTCGGAATAGCCGGAAAAGCTGAAATACAGATAAAAAGTGTACATCACCGCGGTCAAAATCAGCATGGGGGCGCTGTAATCCGCATAGTGGGGGAAAACCGTATCCACCACCATGTTCAGCACATCCGCCACGGCAATGTATTTGAACAGCCCCAGCGCATATAGCCGCAAAGCGCGCACCGTGCGGGCGGCATCAAAGCGGTGCTCGGCGCTCAACTGCGGCAGCAGCGCACCGGCGCGGCAGATGGGCCCCTGGGTGACGGTGGCAAAAAAGTTGAGGAACAGCGCCAGCCGGATAAAGCTGGTTTCCACCTCGCAGTCGCCGCGGGTGGCGTCGATCAGGTAGGCGATTGCGGCAAAACTGGTAAAGCTGATGCCCAGCGGCATGGCTACCGCGCGCCAGCCGTGCAGCACCCCGCCCAACAGGCCGTTATACTTAAAAAAGGCCAGAATGCCCAGCATACCGATCACGCCAAGGCGCAAAAAGGCGGTTTTGTGTGCGCCGCCCCGCCAGGCAAGGCCGCGGCCGCACAGGTAGGTGAACACCGCCAGTGCAATGGTGACCGGCAGCATGGCCGGCATGGCCAGCGCATAAAACACCCACGAAGCCCCCAGCAGAAACACCGGCTGCATGCGCACCGGCAGATGCAGGTAAACGGCAGCCACAACCACCAAAAATGCACAGTATTGCAGGCTTTGCAGCCCCATGAGCGCAACCTCCAGACCTAATAGGAGCGGTACCGCACAACGCACGGCGTGCCGCAAAAAATCCACAGGCAGCAAGGATAAAATAAGACCGCCTGCACCCGCAATATGGCAAAATGGCACAATATCACAGATTAACTAAACTATTATACCTGTTTTGCCTACTAATGTAAAGTGGGCCGCCTGGCAGGGACAAAATACGCACGAAAAAACGTAAAGAATATTGTTTGCACAGCGGCAACAAAAGCAGCGTTAAAATGTGATAACAAAGAGCAAAATGCGGAATAAAAAGCAGGCCTACTAGGTGTGATAAGTTTCCTGGAACGGTTGCACTGAATACGTGAAAATGATATACTATCATAGTAATAAAAAATAGGCTGGGTGTGTACCAAACTGTCCGGCGGTTGAAGTGCTGGTGGGGCGGACAGTTTTTGCGGGACTGCAAGCAGGGTTCCGCTGCAGGCTTACGGGAGTGAAAAATATGAAAGTTGTAATTCTTGCCGGCGGCTATGGCACGCGCATTTCGGAAGAAAGTAAGTTCAAGCCGAAACCGATGATCGAAATCGGCGGTATGCCCATTTTGTGGCATATTATGAAAGAGTATTCTTACTATGGCTTCAATGATTTTGTGATCTGCGCCGGGTACAAGCAGCATATGATCAAGGAGTGGTTTGCGGATTACTTCCTGCATACCAGTGATGTGACCTTTGACTTCACCCAGGGCAACAAGATGATCGTGCATGACCAGCACGCCGAGCCGTGGCGCGTGACGGTGGTGGATACCGGCCTGAACACGATGACGGGCGGCCGCATCAAGCGGGTGCAGAAATATATCGGCAACGAAACCTTTATGATGACCTATGGTGATGGCGTTTGTGATGTGAACATTGCCGAACTGGTCAAGTTCCACAAGCAGCACGGCAAGCTGGCAACCCTGACCGCCGTGGTGCAGGAACAGCAGAAAGGCGTGCTGGATATCGGCCAGGACAATGCGGTTCAGGCGTTCCGTGAAAAAAGCGTCAACGATGGGGCTATCATCAACGCGGGCTATATGGTGCTGGAACCGGAAGTGTTTGATACCATCAGCGGTGATGATACCATTTTTGAGCAGACCCCGCTGCGCGAGCTGGCAGCCAAAGGCCAGCTGATGAGCTATGTGCACCGCGGATTCTGGCAGTGCATGGATACCGAGCGCGAAAAAAGTATGCTGGAAAAAATGTGGGCGTCCGGCTGTGCGCCCTGGGAAGTGTGGAACCAACAATGAACTTGGAATTTTACCGCGGCAAACGCGTGTTTGTAACCGGGCATACCGGTTTTAAGGGCAGCTGGATCTGCCGCATGCTGGTGGGGGCCGGTGCGGTGGTAACGGGTTACAGCCTGGAACCGCCCACAACCCCCAACCTCTTCTCTCTGGCAGGGCTGGAAGGCAAAATGACCAGCGTGATCGGCGACATCCGCGATTTTGCCAGCCTGAAAGCGGCCTTTGATGCCGCTCGACCGGAAATTGTGCTGCACCTGGCGGCCCAGCCCATTGTGCGGGACAGCTACAAGGACCCACGCTATACCTATGAAACCAATGTGATGGGCACCGTGAACCTGTTGGAATGCGTGCGCACCGCCCAAACTCCGCCGCGCTCTGTGCTGAACGTAACAACGGATAAGGTGTACCAGAATAATGAATGGTGCTGGGGCTACCGCGAAAACGAACCGTTGGACGGCTTCGACCCCTACTCCAACAGCAAAAGCTGCTCGGAGCTGGTGACCCACAGCTATAAAAACAGCTTTTTTGCGGATGGTAGCGTGGCCATCTCCACTGCCCGCGCAGGTAATGTGATTGGCGGCGGCGATTTTGCCAATGACCGCATCATCCCGGACTGTGTGCGCGCGATGGCAAAAGGGGAGAGCATCGGTGTGCGCAACCCGTATTCCACTCGCCCATACCAGCATGTGCTGGAACCGCTGGCGGCGTACCTGCTGATCGCCCAGCGCCAGTATGAGGATAACCGGTACGCCGGCTATTATAACGTCGGCCCGGATGACTGCGACTGTGTGACGACCGGCACCCTGGTAGACCTGTTCTGCCAGGCGTGGGGCGATGGTGCTGCATGGGAAAACCGCGCTGAGGCAAACGCCCCGCATGAAGCAAACTTTTTGAAGCTGGATTGCAGCAAATTGAAATCTACCTTCGGCTGGAAACCGCGCTGGCATATGGCGGAATGTATGCAAAAGACCGTTGCGTTCAGCAAGGTATGGCTTTCCGGCGGGGATATCCCGGCGGAGATGGACAAAGAGATCAAGGAATTTTTGAGTGAGTAAGGGAGCAGACGATGGCAAATTGGAGCAATGAGGCCGAAGCCCGCGAGCAGATCAAGGCGCTGGTGGCAGAATATTACCATGACTTTAAGGAGAAAAAGGCGGATTTCAAGCCCGGCGACCGCGTTACTTATGCATCCCGCGTGTTTGATGAAAAAGAAATGTGCGCCCTGACCGATGCAACGCTGGATTTCTGGCTGACCACCGGCCGCTTTGCGGATGAATTTGAAAAAGAGTTTGCCAAGTGGATCGGCGTAAAGTTCGCCAACCTGGTCAACTCCGGCTCCTCCGCCAACCTGATTGCCTTTATGGCGCTCACCGCCCCGGAACTGGGCGACCGCCAGATCAAAAAGGGCGATGAGGTCATCACTGTGGCATGCGGGTTCCCCACCACTGTCACCCCGGCGCTGCAGTATGGCGCTGTGCCGGTATTTGTGGATGTGACCGTGCCGCAGTACAACATTGATGTGACCAAGCTGGAAGCCGCTCTTTCCCCCAAGACCAAGGCAGTCATGATCGCCCATACCCTGGGCAACCCGTTTGACCTGTCCGCCGTCAAAGCCTTCTGCGATGCCCATAACCTCTGGCTGGTGGAGGATAACTGCGATGCCCTGGGCACCCAGTACACCATCAACGGCGAAACCCGCTTTACCGGAACCTGGGGCGATATCGGCACCTCCAGCTTCTACCCGCCGCACCACATGACGATGGGCGAGGGCGGCTGCGTGTATACAAACAGCCCGCTGCTGAACCGCCTGATCAAGAGCTACCGCGACTGGGGCCGCGACTGCATCTGCCCGTCCGGCCATGATAACTTCTGCGGCCACCGCTTTGACGGTCAGTATGGCGAACTGCCCGCAGGCTATGACCACAAGTACGTTTACAGCCACTTTGGCTATAACCTGAAAGTGACCGATATGCAGGCCGCCATCGGCTGCGAACAGCTGAAAAAGTTCCCCAGCTTTATCGAGCGCCGCCGCCATAACTGGGACCGCCTGCGAGCAGCCCTGGAACCGGCCGCCGATAAGCTGATCCTGCCGGAACCGGCCGCCAACAGCCGCCCGTCCTGGTTCGGCTTCCTGATTTCGGTCAAGCCGGAATCCGGCCTGGACCGCAACGCCGTGACCCGCTATATTGAGGATCACAATGTCCAGACCCGCCTGTTGTTCAGCGGCAACCTGATCAAGCACCCCTGCTTTGACCAGATCCGCGGCACGGACGCCTACCGCGTGGCAGGGGAGCTGACCAACACTGACTTTATCATGAACAACACCTTCTGGGTCGGCGTGTACCCCGGCATGACCGATGAGATGATTGACTATATGGCACAGGTGATCCTTGAGGCTGTGAAGGAGTAAACATGCAGAAACTGAATGTGCTTTACCAAAGCAATGATACCTTTGCACCGTATCTGGGAACCTCGCTTCAATCCCTGCTGGCAAACAATACGGCGCTGGAAGAGTTGAATGTTTACCTGGTCAACATTGATATCAGTCAGGAAAACATTGAAAAGCTGAAAAAGCAGTGCGAAAGCTTTAACCGGAAACTGATTCTGATCGATGCTGCAAAGATCCGGCGCAAGATCAAGGAATCAGGGATGCCGGAATATCAGGGATTCCGTAAAAACAATATGTCCCTGATGAAGATTTTTGCAATTGATGATATTCCGGAAGAAACTGTGCTGTACATTGACTGCGATACAATTATTGCTGGCTCACTGGCGGGCCTGTGCGCAGTAAACATGCAGGGCCGGCCGATCGGCATGGTGGCAGACTCCATCATCTCCAACGAATATAAGCTGGACATCGGAATGAAAGAAAGCGCCTATTATTACAATTCCGGCATTATTCTGTTTGATGCGGAACAGTGGAAAGCACAGCATTGCATTGAAAAAATTGTTGCCTTTGCCCAGCAGGGGCGCGTGTTCGGTACGGTGGATCAGGATTATCTGAACGTCGTGCTGGAAGATAACGTTTATACACTGCCGCTTCAGTATAACGTGCAGTGCATTCACTTTTTGTGCAGCGCCAAGGGGTATGCAAATTGCTTTAAGAATGTTGCCCCCTATTATGGCTTTGATGAAATTCAGGAAGCATGCAAACACCCGACCATTGCACATTATGAGAAATTTGCAAGCATGTCCCCCTGGCACAAAAATTCTGTGAACCCCTGCACCAAAATGTTTGACAGCTACCTGAAGCAGTCCCCTTGGAGCAATTACGAAAAGCAGGAGTGCAAAGCAAACGCGTTCCAGTTCCAGGTGGAAAAAATTCTTTACCGCTGCCTGCCGCATGATGTTTTTGTGCATGTATTCAAAATCGCATCGGACCGCATGCTGCTGAACTCCAGCAGAC
>ERZ827117.889-NODE-889-length-28014-cov-8.225902_pt1 | contig 28014 bp, 18 predicted proteins | sample MGYA00519920_ERZ827117 | MGnify/ENA primary metagenome ERZ827117 (study PRJEB31778, sample SAMEA3449260) | human gut metagenome | biome: human gut; feature: human-associated habitat; material: faeces | place: United Kingdom | collected 2010/2012 ...
TCTGGGTAGCGCAGGGCAGGGCGATGTCGCAGGGGACAGTCCAGACCTTGGTGCAGTCAGCAACGTAGGTTGCATCCTTGTGGGTCTCAGCATATTCCTTGATACGGCCACGGCGGACTTCCTTCAGATCCTTGACGTAAGCCAGGTCGATGCCGTTGGGGTCGTAGACATAGCCGTTGGAGTCGGACATGGTGATGACCTTGGCACCCAGCTGGGTAGCCTTCTCACAGGCGTAGATAGCGACATTGCCGGAGCCGGAGATGACCACGGTCTTGCCCTCGAAGCTGTCGTTGCGCATGCACTTCAGAGCCTCAGCGGTGAAGTAGCACAGGCCGTAGCCGGTAGCCTCGGTACGGGCCAGAGAACCGCCGAAGGTCAGGCCCTTGCCGGTGAGCATACCGCCCTGGAAGCTGTTGGTCAGACGCTTGTACTGGCCGAACAGATAGCCGACCTCGCGGCCGCCGACGCCAATATCACCGGCGGGGCAGTCCACGAACTGGCCGATGTGGCGGTACAGCTCGGTCATGAAGCTCTGGCAGAAGCGCATGACTTCCATGTCGCTCTTGCCGTGGGGGTCGAAGTCAGAGCCGCCCTTGCCGCCGCCCATGGGCAGGGTGGTCAGGCTGTTCTTGAAGGTCTGCTCGAAGCCGAGGAACTTCAAGATGCCCTGATTGACAGAAGGATGGAAGCGCAGGCCGCCCTTGTAGGGGCCGATGGCGCTGTTGAACTGGACGCGGTAGCCGCGGTTCACCTGGACCTTGCCCTGGTCATCGACCCAGGGTACACGGAAGGTGATGATGCGCTCAGGCTCGACCAGACGCTCGATGAGGGCGGCCTTCTCGTACTCGGGATGCTTCTCCACGACGGGCTGGATGCTCTCCAGAACCTCGCGGACAGCCTGCAGGAATTCGGGCTCGTTGGCATTGCGCTTTTCCAGGCCCTCGTAGACACGCTTCAGATATTCATTCGTCAGCATAATGATATACTCCTTTTCCCTTAACTCTATTGTGTGGAGGCTTCGGCTTTCCCGTTTCCCACGGCGGGGCTGATAAGCCTCTGACCACTTTGCTATTATAAAGCTTTATCTGCCGATTTACAAGATGGCCTGCCCCGCAAAAACCGGAAAATCTTTCAAAAAACAATGGAAAAGATGAATGCACTTCACGAAAAAGACGGGACACATCAAAAAACTGCGATAAAACCTGCTTTTGTAAAGAAACAAAAAATCCCTGCACCGGCCCGGAACAGGCAGTGCAGGGAGGAAAAGTCTTACTTCAGCAGCTTCTCGCAGGCGTCAGCGGCACCCTCGAGGAACTGTCCGCCGTAGGTCTCGATCATGCCGGCGTCGGACAGCGCAGCCAGCTGCGGGTCGATGGGGCATTTGGCCAGAACGGGCAGGTGATGCTTTGCGGCCACCTCGTCCACATGGCTGTCGCCGAACACGTTGATGTGCTTGCCGCAGTCGGGGCAGACGATATAGCTCATGTTCTCGACGATGCCCAGCATCGGCACCTTCATCATCTCGGCCATGTTCACGGCCTTGGCCACGATCATGCTCACCAGCTCCTGCGGGCTTGCCACGACGACAATGCCGTCCACGGGCAGACTCTGGAAGACGGTCAGGGGGACGTCACCGGTTCCCGGAGGCATATCCACGAACAGGAAATCGACGTCTTTCCAGACCACATCGGTCCAGAACTGCTTGACCGCACCGGCGATGACGGGGCCGCGCCAGACGACGGGGTCTTCCTCGTTCTCCACCAGCAGGTTGATGCTCATCACGTCGATGCCCATCCGGCTCTGGATGGGCCAGCAACCCTTGTCGTCAGCCATGGCACGGCCATGGATGCCGAACAGCTTGGGGATGGACGGGCCGGTGATGTCGGCGTCGAGGATGCCGCAGTGGTAGCCGCGGCGTGCCATTGCACAGGCCAGCAGGGCGCTGGTCATGCTCTTGCCGACGCCGCCCTTGCCGGATACGACGCCGATGACCTTCTTGACGCTACTATTGGGGTTGGGTGCGTCATGCTGGGGCGCAGCATTGCGGGAAGAACACGCTGCCCCGCAGTTGGAGCAGTCATGGGTACATTCTTCGCTCATTGTCTCGTTGCGCACGGCCGTGGTACCGGGGTGCGCTTCCTCCTTGCATTCTTAGATCCTGTCTGGCGGAACATTCCCGCCAGATACGATATATATCATATCATAAAACTGGGAAAGAAACAACCCACGGCCCCGCTCATATTTCCCAGAGCAGTTTACATATTTATAAAAAGATACACTGGGGAAAGGGAGGGGTGCGCTGTGCGGCAGAGCTATCTGAAAAACGCAGCCCTGATGACCGGGGCGGACGTCCTGCTCCGTCTGGCGGGCATGGGGCTGCGCATCTGGCTGGCGAACGCTCTGGGCGGCGAGGGGATGGGGCTGTACCAGCTGGTGCTGGCGGTCTATTCGCTCTTCGTCACGCTGGCGACGGCGGGCGTCTCGGTGGCGGCCACCCGCCTGATGGCTGAAGAGCTGGCCCGCAGCCCGGCGGAGGCCCGGGGGATGCTTCACTGTCTCCTGCTGGCGGGGGCCGGGCTGGGCGTGCTGGCGCTGGCGGCGCAGTTCGGGCTGGCGGGCCTCGCCGCAAAATGGTGGCTGGGCGATGTCCGGGCAGCGGGGGCGCTGCGTGTCTCGTCGCTGGGCCTGCCGTGGATGGCGGTGTCGTCGGTACTGCGGGGCTTTTTCATCGCCCGGCGGCAGGTGGAGCCAAACGTCCTGAGCCAGCTGGCCGAGCAGACTGTCCGCATCGGCATCGTATGGGCTGCGCTGGAGCGGGCCGACACCCTCGGCTGGGACGTGGGCGGGCGCTGCACGGCAGTGCTGGGCGCAACGGCGGTCAGCGAGGCCGTCAGCACTGGGCTGATGGCACTTTTTTACCGTAAAGAGGCCCGCCGCTGCTTCGGTGCGCGGCCTGCCTGCCGCCCGCAGGAGCCGGGAAAGCGCCTCTGGGATATTCTCTGGCCGGTGGAGGGAGGACGTTGTCTCGCCAGCGCTCTCCACACCGCGGAGAATATGCTGGTGCCGGCCTGCCTGGCAGTCTATCTGCAGTTTTCCGGCGGGCGTGCCGAAGCCGTGGCCCAGTACGGCAGCCTCAAGGGGATGGCCCTGCCTCTGCTGACCTTTCCCTTCGGACTGCTGGGGAGCCTTTCCGTCTTGCTGATGCCCGAGATCACCCAGGCCCACCTCCGGGGCCAGAACGGGCGGCTGGTGGCTCTTATCGACAGGATGCTCCGGCTCACCGGCTATTTCTCGGCGCTGGCAGGAGCGGCGTTCTGGGTGTGGGGTCAGCCGCTGGCCGAAGCCCTCTACGGCAGCGCCGAGGCGGGCAGCTACCTCGTCATCCTCGGCCCGGCCATGCCGCTGATGTATCTCGAGAGCATGGTGGACGGTGCCATGAAGGGGGTAGGAGAACAGAAAGCCGTGTTCCGCTACAGCATGTGGGACTCCTGCCTCCGCATTGTGGGCGTGCTGCTCCTGCTGCCCCGCTTCGGGATGAAGGGCTTTCTTTTTGTGATCTTGCTGTCCAGCTTCTACACCTGCACCGCCAACACGGGGCGGCTGCTGTCCAGCTGCGGCCTGCGGCTGCAACTCTGGCGGTGGCTGGGCGCACCGGGCTTTGCGGGAGCCGTCAGCGCCGGGGCCGGGCTGGCCCTGCGGCATCTTTTAGCAGATTGGCTCACCGGCGGAGTCCCCTTGCAGCTTGCGGCGGTAGCGCTGGGCGGCGCGGGGATGGCAGCGGTCTGCTTTACGGCGGCGTGGCCGCTGGGCCTCGGCGAAGAGCTGCGGGCCGTGGCGGCAGGGGAGAGGCGGCATAAGAAAAATGTCCAAAAAGTGAAATAACTGGACACGGGGAAGAGAATCGAGTATAATACTAAAGATATTATGGGGTGATAGGCCCTTGAAATAAAAAACGGCAGCTGACATCTTCGGATGCCGGCCCCCGATGCAAAAGAGGATATGCTGTGAAGGAAAAGAAAACAAATCTGCTGCAGGTACTGGCCCGCCGGGCTCTGCTGGTGGCGCTGGACGGAGCCATCGTAGCCTTCAGCTTTTATTTCGCCCTGCTGCTGCGCGCAGACGGTGCTGTCGAGGCCTCCTGGTGGCCCCACAACCGCGCCCTGCTCTACGCGAATCTGCCCTGGATCGTGGCAGTCTACCTGCTCAGCTTTCTGGCCGGGCGGCTCTACACCATCCTTTGGAAGTACGCCGGGGAGCGTGACCTCATCCGTCTGGCCGGGATGATCGCCGTCCCGACGGGCATCGTCTATCTGGTCAACCGCTGCTTCATCCACGGCGTGCTTTTCAACTCGGCCAACGCCATGGCGGCGGTGCTCATTTTCCTGTTCATCGGCGGGAGCCGTCTGGCATGGCGGCTCTTCCTGAACCACCCGCTGGGCGAGCGTCTGCGCGGCAACACCAGCAAGGACCCCAACCGCCCTGTCATGATCGTGGGTGCGGGCGAGGCTGGTGCGTGGGCCATCAATGTCTGCAAGACCAACACCAGCTACGGCCATGTCATCGTGGCCGTGGATGATGACCCCAACAAGCTGGGCCAGACCATCCATGGTGTCCCGGTGCGCGGCACACTGGAAGAAATTCCTGACCTGTGTACCCGCTACAACATCCATACCATCATCGTGGCGATCCCGACCCTGAAGGGAAACCGCCTGAACCACGTCATCGACCTCTGCGTCTCCACCCACTGCGCCGTGCAGATGCTCAGCGACCCCCAGCTGGTGGGTGCAGGCACACCTCAGCAGGGTGCGTTCCGTGAGCTGAACACCGCCGATTTCCTCTCCCGTGAGGAAGTCACACTGGACACGGAGAAAATTTCCGGCTACCTCACCGGCAAGACCGTTCTGGTGACGGGCGGCGGCGGCAGCATCGGTAGCGAGCTCTGCCGTCAGGTCATGCGCTTCAAGCCTGCAAAACTGCTTATCTTCGATATTTATGAGAACTGCGCCTATGAACTGCTGATGGAACTGCAGCAGAAGTATGGCCGTGATGTGCCGGTCACGGTGCTGGTCGGCTCCATCCGGGACAAGGCCCGTCTGGACGAGGTATTTGAGACGTACCACCCGACGGTGGTGTTCCATGCTGCCGCCCACAAGCATGTCCCGCTGATGGAGATCAGCCCCGCCGAGGCCGTCAAGAACAATGTCTTTGGCACCAAGAATCTGCTCACCAGTGCCAGCGAACACGGCGTGGAGCGGCTGGTGCAGCTCTCCACCGATAAGGCCGTCAACCCCACCAGCGTCATGGGCTGCACCAAGCGCTTGTGTGAGATGCTCATCCAGACCTTCGCAGGCAACACCGACATGAAGTGCGTCGCCGTCCGCTTCGGCAATGTGCTGGGCAGCCACGGCAGTGTCATCCCGCTGTTTGAGGCGCAGATCAAAAAGGGCGGCCCCGTCACCCTTACCGATGCCAACATCGAGCGCTACTTTATGACCATCCCGGAGGCGGCACAGCTGGTGCTGCAGGCCGGTGCGCTGGCCGAGAGCGGCAGCATCTATGTGCTGGACATGGGCGAGCCGGTCAAGATCATGGACCTTGCAAAACAGCTCATCCGCTTCTACGGCTATGAGCCGGGCGTGAACATGGATATTAAGATCGTGGGTCTGCGCCCCGGCGAAAAACTCTACGAAGAGCTGATGATGGACGAGGAGCAGGACAAGATGCGCCGCACCGTCCACAATAAGATCTTCGTGGCTCCGCCCCGGAACATCGACCTGGGCGAGTTCTACCAGCAGCTCCAGGAGCTGGCCGTCGCCGCCGAACATAACGACGACAGCGTGGTGGAGCAGTTGGCCCAAATGGTGCCTACCTTTACCCCCACCCGTGAGAACCTCAAACTGTAAAACCGCTGGCTGCACGGCACCTTTGCTGTGTAAAAATATATGAGAGGGATGTACAATCATGGAAAAGAAACCGTTTTTGACTGAGTCGATGGCTCAGGACATCATTCAGGACGTACCCACCCCCTTCCACGTCTATGACGAGAAGGGCATCCGCGAGAACGCCCGCCGCATCAACAAGGCATTCAGCTGGAACAAGGGCTTCCGCGAGTATTTTGCGGTCAAGGCTCTGCCGAACCCCGTCATCCTCCAGATCCTGAAGGAAGAGGGCTGCGGCGTGGACTGCTCCTCTCTGACCGAGCTGATGCTCAGCGAAGTGTGCGGCTTCAGCGGCAGCGACATCATGTTCTCCTCCAACCAGACCCCTGTGGAAGACATGAAGAAGGCTTACGAGCTGGGCGCTTATATCAACCTCGATGACGCCACGATGGTGGACTTCCTCGACCGCGTGGCCGGTGTGCCGGAGAACATCTTCTGCCGCTACAATCCGGGCGGCACCTTCCAGCTGGGCGAGAGCAAAGAGGGCTTCCAGGTCATGGACAAGCCCGGCGACGCCAAGTACGGCATGACCGAGGAGCAGATGATCGACAGCTACAAGAAGCTGGCTGCAAAGGGTGCCAAAAACTTTGGCATCCACGCCTTCCTCGCCTCCAACACCATCTCTGACGCCTATTATCCTGAGCTGGCAGGCATCCTCTTCCAGCTGGCTGTCCGCGTCCAGAAGGCCACCGGCGTGCATATCGCCTACATCAACCTGTCCGGCGGTGTCGGCATCCCGTACCGCCCCGAGCAGACGGAGAACGACATCATGGCCATCGGCGAGGGTGTTCGCAAGAAGTTTGAAGAAATTCTGGTCCCCGCCGGCATGGGCGATGTCTCCATCTTCACCGAGATGGGCCGCTTCACCACCGGCCCCTACGGCGCTCTGGTGGCTACTGCCATCCACGAGAAGCACATCTATAAGGAATACATCGGTCTGGATGCCTGCGCGGCCAATCTGATGCGCCCCGCCATGTACGGCGCTTACCACCACATCACCGTGCTGGGCAAGGAAGACGCACCCCACGACCACAAGTACGACGTGGTCGGCGGTCTGTGCGAGAACAACGACAAGTTTGCCATCGACCGTATGCTGCCCAAAATCGACATCGGCGACATCGTGTATATCCACGACACCGGTGCGCACGGCTCTGCCATGGGCTACAACTACAACGGCAAGCTGCGCAGCGCCGAGGTCCTGCTCTGCGAGGACGGCTCTCACCGCCTCATCCGCCGTGCCGAGACTCCCCGCGACTACTTTGCAACGCTGGACTTCCTGCCCTTCATGAAGCCGCTGCTGGGCGAGTACAACGACGACTGAGCACGCTTCTGACTCTATCAAACCAGAATAAAGCGAGGAACGACGCAGATGTTTTTTGGATTCCAACTCACCTGTGGCCTGATGCTGGTCTTTTACGGCTATTCGGTCATGAAAAATCCACGGGTCTGGGGCGACCAGGGCCGTCAGGCCGTCAAGGCCGAAAATTTCCCCGAGTACTGCCGCCAGAACGGCCTGTTTTTCCTGAAAGCTGGCTTCATCATGGCGCTCATTGGTGCGCTGGACGCACTGGTAACGCTTTCGGGTCTGCTGTACGTCCTGTTGTACCTGTTCGGGCTGGCGTTTGCGTTCTACCCGCTGACCCGCTGGTGCAAGGAGAACGAGGGCTTCTCGTGGCCCTGGCCCCGCGTCGAAAGCGAGAAAAAGCGCATCAAGAAACTGCGCCGGCAGCAGGAGGCCGAAAAGGCGGAACGAGAAGAAAAGTAAATAGCAAAAAATAAGAGGCCGCTGTAAAAGCAACCTCTCAGTCTCACTTCGTTCGACAGCTCCCCTACCGAGGGAAACCTCTGGCGAAGAGATTGGGCTTTCTGCCATGCCAAAGCCTCCCCTCGATAGGGGAGGTGGCACGGCGAAGCCGTGACGGAGAGGTTGAACACAGCGGCCTCTTTTTGTTTTCTTAAATCAAACCATTTTCTTTGCAGTAGTGGTAAATACCATCCTCTGCACAGGTACCGCAGACCTCGCTGGCGATGGCTTTCAAATCGGCAGAAGCGTTGCCCATGGCGACGCTGTGACCGACAGCCTGAAACATTTCTATATCGTTGTTGCCGTCACCGAAAGCCATTGCATCCTCGGGCGTCAGGCTGTAATAGGCCAGAACTTTCTGGATGCCGGCTCCTTTTCCGCCGGAGATGGGGATGATGTCCACCGCCCTGTCCCACCAGGCGGCGATTTTTGCACCGCTCGTGCCCTTGAGAATGGCGGGCCAGTCGCTTTCGCGGCAGCCCATCAGCAGCTGGAAAACTTCACCTCGGGAGACTTCATCGAACTTATCGGAAATGACCGGCGCTCGTCCGCCGATGGCGTAATATGCTGCCAAATCGTCATCCGTTCCGTTGGAGAGGAGCTGCGTCCGTCCTGCAACCGACACCGGACGACCAAGCGCTGCGGCGTTTTGAATCAGCGTCTGCACATCCTGCGGCGGGATGGGGCTGACGAAAATATCGCCGGTCATGTTGTAGCAGAATGAGCCGTTGTAGGTAAGAAAGACGTCGAACTCTACGCCGTCGAATTTCGGCACAATGAGAGGGGAACGCCCGGTGGCGATGGCCAGCAGGATGCCGTTTTGCTGTAAGCGGCGCAGAGCGTCCAGTGTCCGCTCAGTAATACGCTTTTTCTCCATGTCGATAAGGGTGCCGTCGATGTCGAAAAAGATGATGCGGGGCTTGTGCATGGTGCTGTACCTCCAATACAAAAAGAGGGGAGAGACTTACCTGCGGGTCTTGCGGTCAGGATACATCAGAATGCCTCCTTATAGTGCGTCGATGTCGGCCTGTAGTTTCTCGTAGAATTTCCCCAGATGGAGACCGTCGATGAAGCGGTGATTGACCTCCACCGACATCCCCAATTTCTTGCGGCCATTTTCCTCGCCATATCTGCCCCATGTGATGCGGGGGATGTTGTCGTCCCGGTCAAAATCCCGCTCGTTGGTGCAGCCGGTCAAATCAAACCACGGTGTGCAGGAGATATAGATGAGGTTGTCGTTCTCTTCGTCCTGGTCAAGAAGGGTCTTCTGGGCAGAGCTTCTCGCCTGTGCGGAGGCACAGAACTCCGCAATGCCACCGACTTTTGGCAGGGTGACGATGTGAAACTGCTCACTGCCGGGTTTCAGGTCGGTCAGACTGGGAATGCGCTCATCCAGCAGCCATACCTCGCCGTCCCGGATGGCGTAGCGGAAATTCTTCACGCTGTTCACGGCGTCCGTCACGAGATACCCCATCGCGTAATAAAACGACAAATGCCGCTCCTTGACATAGCGGTAAAGGTTTGTTACATCCACCCGGAAGGTGACGCTGTAAAAAGGGTGGGAAACAGCGGAGAAAAACTCGAACAATTCAGCCCGCTCCCAGTGGGTCCTATCGACTTTTTCCATCTTACTTCTCCTCGGCGGTGGCCTGCTTATTTTTATCCAGCGTGTCGAACTGCTTTACGATCTGCGGGTCTTTCAGCTTGATGACCTTGCCGGAGAGGTAGTGGAGGGTATTTTCCTCGGGAATGTCGAGGAAGCTGATACGGACGGCGCAGAGGGCTTGCGTCCGGGTGCCGGTGCGCTCATTCATCTTGCGGTTGCCGTACTTGATGTCGCCCAGCACCGGCTTGCCCAGATAGGCCAGATGGGCGCGTATCTGGTGAGTGCGGCCGGTGATGAGGCCGATGCGGCAGAGGGCGAAGGGGCCAGCCGTCCGCAGCACGTCCACATCGGTGATGATCTGCTTGCGGCGCTCGTCCTGGGACTGGTGGGCGTGGATGCTCACCTTATTGTTCTTCTCGTCGTGCTCCCACCATGCAGTGAAGCGCCCGCTCTGGGGGATGCCCACCGTGATGGTGTAGTATTCCTTCTTGAGCAGGTCGGTGCGGATGATCTCGTTCATGTCCCGGAGGGCGGCGTAGCTCTTGGCCGCGATGACGAGGCCCTCAGTGCCGCGGTCGAGGCGGTTGCAGATGCCGGGCTTGAAGCGGTTCTCGCCCTGGGAGTCGTACTCGCCCTTCTGGGCCAGATACTGGGTGAAGGCGTCCACAAGGTTTGCGTCGCCGGTGCGGTCGCTGTGGCAGAGCAGGTGGGTGGGCTTGTAGAGGACGGCAATGTTCTCATCCTCGTAGATGACCGTCACCTTGGGCTGGTTCTGCTGCTTTTTGGGGGCGGGCTTGCGGGTTGGCTTTGCGCCCTCGGGCGGGAAGAATTCGTCGTTGATGTAGAGCTCGATGAGGTCGCCGGCCTTGATGCGGTCTTCGGGTACACCCTTTTTGCCGTTGACTTTGATGCGCTTGTTGCGGAAGCTCTTGTATAAAAGGCTGGTAGGGAAGTCACGGGTCACGCTCTGGACAAAGCGGGAGAGGCGGACACCCTCGTCGTTGGCGGTGGCAGTGTATTGTTTCATGTTCGTTTTCCTTATATAAAAAGTATCTGATACACCTATAATAATCTACTCTCCCTATGAAGTCAACGCAGAATATTTTTTGTCGGCTCTTGTCTTTTGCCGAAAATGGGGTACTATAAAAGAAACGACTACAAACAAAGGAGCGCAGCTATGGCAGGACAGAACATAAGCCACGAGGGTCACCGGCAGCGGATGCGCGCCCGGGTGGAGCAGTACGGGCTGGAAAGCCTCGCACCCCACGAGGCACTGGAATATCTGCTCTACATCACCAACGCCCGCCGGGATACCAACGGCATCGCCCACGCGCTGCTGGAGCGGTTCGGCAGCTTTGCCGGTGTGCTGGAAGCCAGTGAAGAAGAACTCTGCCGTGTGCCGGGCGTCGGCTCGGCCAGCGCCCGGATGCTGCATCTCCTGCCCGAGGTGAGCCGGTACTACGAACACAGCCGCACCAGCACCGAGGGTGCGCTGACCACCACCGAACGGCTGGCGGCTTACCTGAAACCCCGCTTCGCCGGGGCAAAACAGGAGAAAGCCCTGCTCCTTTCGCTGGACAGCCGCAGCCGGGTAAAAAGTGTATACTGGCTCAAGGAGGGGAACAGCCGGATGGTGAGTCTCGAGGTGAAGGACGTCGTCTCGGCGGCGCTCCGGGGCGGGACAGAAAGCGTCGTGCTCTGCCACAACCACCCCAACGGTGTGCCGCTGCCCTCCCGCGAAGACCTCGCCGCCACCGAGAACATCGTCCGTGCGCTGGGGCTGGTCAAGATACGCCTGCGCGACCACATCATCCTCGCCGAAAACGACTACTTCTCCATGCGGGAATCCAACCGCCTGCCTTTCTACGACTTCGAGACCGGCGCAATGTTACGCCCATATGGAAGAGAATGATTTACATTATAAAATAATTGTGGTATAATGGCTACGAGAGATACAACTAATCGTAGTTTTAAAAAGGAGGGCTTTTTGTGGCAGAGGAAAAATTCCATCTGGTGTCGTCCTACGCCCCCACGGGCGACCAGCCGCAGGCCATCGCACAGCTGGTAGAGGGGGTAGAGCGGGGCGACCGCTGCCAGACCCTGTTGGGCGTCACCGGCAGCGGCAAGACCTTCACGATGGCGAACGTCATCGCCCAGTGCAACCGCCCGACGCTGGTGCTGGCCCACAACAAGACGCTGGCCGCCCAGCTCTGCACCGAGTTCCGCTCGTTTTTCCCGGACAACGCCGTGGAATATTTCGTCTCCTACTACGACTACTACCAGCCGGAGGCCTATATCCCCAGCACCGATACCTATATCGAAAAGGACAGCGCTATCAACGACGAGATAGACCGCCTGCGCCACTCGGCCACGGCGGCGCTCTCGGAGCGGCGGGACGTCATCATCGTCGCGTCGGTGTCCTGCATCTACTCGCTGGGCGACCCCATCGACTATCGCAGCATGGTCATCAGCCTGCGGCCTGGGATGCAGATGGAGCGGGACGAGTTGTGTGAAAAGCTGGTGACGCTGCAATATGAGCGCAACGATGTCAATTTCATCCGCAATAAGTTCCGCGTCCACGGCGACATCGTGGACATCTATCTGGCTTATATGAGCGAGCTGGCCATCCGGGTGGAGTTCTTCGGCGACGAGATCGACCGCATCACCGAGTTCAACCCCCTCACGGGCGCCAAGCAGAACGTGGTCAAGCACGTTGCCATCTTCCCGGCCAGCCACTATATCGTCAGCGCCGACAAAAAGGCTGCCGCCATTGAAAAGATTCGCGCCGAGTGCGACGCGCAGGTGAAGCAGTTCACCTCGGAAGGTAAGCTCATCGAGGCCCAGCGCATCCAGCAGCGGACGAACTACGACATTGAGATGCTGACGGAAGTTGGTATCTGCAAGGGCATCGAGAACTATTCTGCCGTTCTGTCGGGTCGTGCGCCGGGCAGTATGCCCACGACTCTGCTTGACTATTTCCCGGACGACTTCCTGCTCTTCGTAGACGAGAGCCATGTCACCCTGCCGCAGGTGCGGGCCATGTACGGTGGCGACTACGCCCGCAAAAAGACGCTGGTGGAGTACGGTTTCCGCCTGCCGTCGGCCTTTGACAACCGCCCCCTCAAGTTCGAGGAAGTGGAATCCAAGCTCAACCAGATGATATTTGTCTCGGCCACCCCCGGCGAGTACGAGCGGAAGAACAGCACCCAGGTGGCCCAGCAGGTCATCCGGCCCACTGGTCTGCTGGATCCGCTCATCTCGGTGCGCCCCGTAGAGGGGCAGGTGACTGACCTTCTGGGCGAGATAAACGCTCGCATCGAGCGGCATGAGCGCGTCCTGGTCACGACGCTGACCAAGAAAATGGCCGAAGATCTGACGGATTACTTTACCGAACAGGGAATAAAGGTCAAGTATATGCACCACGAGGTGGACACCTTCGAGCGGATGGAGATCATCAAAGACCTCCGCCTCGGCACCATCGACGTGGTGGTGGGCATCAACCTGCTGCGTGAGGGCCTCGACTTGCCCGAGGTCAGCCTTGTGGCCATCCTCGACGCTGACAAAGAGGGCTTCCTCCGCAGCGAGACGAGCCTGATTCAGACCATCGGCCGCGCCGCCCGCAACGCGGAAGGTCTGGTCATTATGTACGCCGACGAGGTGACGGACAGCATGGACCGCGCCATCACCGAGACAGAACGTCGCCGCGCCATCCAGATGGCCTACAACGCTGAACACGGCATCGTCCCGAAGACCATCGTCAAGGCCATCCCGGATTCGATTGAGATCAGCGACAAGGCTGAGAATGCCAAGATGAACACCCGGCGGATGGGCAAGCTCGAGCGCGAAGCCGCCATTGACCGCCTGACCCGGGAGATGAAGGAAGCTGCCAAGCTGCTGGAATTTGAGCATGCGGCCTTCCTGCGCGACCAGATCGACCGCCTGCGCCGGGGCGAGAACCCCACCGTGGATTCCTCGGCAGAGACGGAGCGGAAGCAGAACCATGCACAGACACAGAGAAGAGGGAGAAAGTACCTTGGCAAACGATAAAATAGTCATCAAGGGTGCGCGGGAGCACAACCTGAAAAACGTAAATCTGACCCTCCCGCGTGAAAAATTCATCGTTATGACCGGCCTGTCCGGCTCGGGCAAGTCGAGCCTTGCCTTCGACACCATCTACGCCGACGGCCAGCGCCGCTATGTCGAGAGCCTGTCCAGCTACGCCCGGATGTTCCTTGGCCGGATGGACAAGCCCGATGTGGACGAGATCACCGGCCTGTCTCCGGCCATTTCCATCGACCAGAAGACCACCAGCCACAACCCCCGCTCCACCGTGGGTACCGTGACGGAAATTTACGATTATCTGCGCCTTTTGTACGCCCGCGTGGGCGTGCCGCACTGCCCGGTGTGTGGGCGGGTCATCAGCCAGCAGAGCGTGGATGAGATGGTGGACGCTGTACTCAAGCTGGAAGAGGGGACGAAGTTCCAGGTCCTCGCGCCTGTCGTCCGTCAGCGCAAAGGCACCCAGCAGAAAGAGCTGGACGCCGCTCGCCGCGCCGGTTACGCCCGCGTAAAAATCGACGGTAACATGTACGACCTCGACGAGGAGATCGCGCTGGAAAAGAACATCAAGCACACCGTGGAGATTGTCGTTGACCGTCTTGCCATGCGCAAGGGCATCCGCGGTCGTCTGGCTGACTCGCTGGAAACGGCCCTTGCCCTCACCGGCGGCGTGGCTGAGGTGGATGTCATCGGTGGCGAATGTATGACATTCAGCCAGAATTTCGCCTGCCCTGAGCACGGCATTTCCATCAGCGATTTGTCACCCCGGCTCTTCTCCTTCAATAACCCTCTGGGTGCCTGCGAGAAGTGTACCGGCCTCGGCACCTTCATGCGGGTGGACGAAGAGCGCATCCTGCCCAACCGGGACCTCTCGATTCGGGAGGGCGCCATCAAAGCCAGCGGCTGGTACTACGCCGAAGGCTCTGTAGCCGAGATGTATTATCTGGGTCTGGGCAAAAAGTACGGTTTTACGCTGGATACTCCCATCAAAGAAATGAGCACCGAGGCCGTCAACGCCCTGCTCTACGGCACCAACGAAGAAAAAATCGAGATGCACCGCACGAATGAGTTCGGCAGCGGCGTCTATTATAATACCTTTGAGGGCATCGTCGAGAATCTCGAGCGCCGCTTCCGCGAGACGAACAGCGAGTGGATGAAGGAGGAAATCGGCAGCTTCATGTCGGGCGTCGAGTGTCCCGACTGCCATGGTAAGCGCCTGAAACCGGTGGTGCTGGCTGTGACCATCGGCGGCAAAAACATCAGCGATTTCTGCGAAATGTCGATTCGGGACGAGCTGAAATTCATCGCCGACAATGAGCCGAACCTGACCGAAAAGCAGAAGCAGATTGGCGGCCAGATCATGAAGGAGATCAAGAACCGCCTGCAGTTTTTGCAGAGCGTGGGCCTCGATTACCTCACACTGGCCCGGTCGGCAGGCACCCTGTCCGGCGGCGAGAGCCAGCGCATCCGCCTGACCACCCAAATCGGAAGCGCTCTGTCGGGTGTGTTGTACGTGTTGGATGAGCCGTCCATCGGCCTGCACCAGCGCGACAACGATAAACTCATCGCAACGCTGAAAAATCTCCGCGACCTCGGCAATACGGTCATCGTGGTCGAGCACGACGAGGATACCATGCGCAGCGCCGATTATATCGTGGACGTCGGCCCGGGCGCGGGCGTCCACGGCGGCGAGATCGTGGCCGCAGGCTCCGTCAAGGACATCTGCAAGGCCAAGCGCAGCATCACCGGTGACTATCTGTCGGGCCGCAAGCGCATCGAGGTGCCGCAGACCCGCCGCCCTGGCAACGGCAATTTCCTCATGGTGAAGGGTGCGCGCGAAAACAATCTGCGCAACATCGATGTAAAATTTCCGCTGGGCGAGTTCGTCTGCGTGACGGGCATCTCCGGCTCGGGCAAGTCGAGCCTCATCAACGAGATTTTGTATAAGACCCTCGCCTGTGAGCTGAACGGCGCCCGCTCCCGCGCTGGCAAGTGCGATGGGGTAGAGGGCCTCGAGTTCGTGGATAAGGTCATCGGTATCGACCAGCAGCCCATCGGCCGCACGCCCCGCTCCAACCCCGCCACCTATACCGGCGTGTTCAACGACATCCGCACGGTCTTTTCCCAGACGCAGGACGCCAAAATGCGGGGCTACGGCCCGGGACGGTTCAGCTTCAACGTCCGGGGCGGCCGCTGCGAGGCCTGCGAGGGCAACGGCATCCTCCAAATCGAGATGCACTTCCTGCCGGACGTCTACGTTCCCTGCGAGGTCTGCAAGGGCGCACGCTACAACCGCGAAACGCTGGAAGTCAAGTATAAGGAAAAGACCATCTCTGATGTGCTGAACATGACCGTGGAAGAGGCGGTCGTCTTCTTCGCCAACCAGCCGAAAATCGCCCGCAAGCTGCAGACGCTGTTGGACGTGGGCCTTGGGTATGTCACGCTGGGGCAGAGCGCCACGACCCTTTCGGGCGGCGAGGCGCAGCGTGTCAAGCTGGCCAACGAGCTGGCCCGCCGCAGCACGGGTAAGACCGTGTATATCCTCGACGAGCCGACTACCGGCCTTCACATGGCTGATGTCCACCGCCTCATCGAGGTGCTGCAAAAGCTGGTGGATGCAGGCAACACCGTCATCGTCATCGAACACAACCTCGACCTCATCAAGTGCGCCGACTACATCATCGACCTCGGCCCCGAGGGCGGCAGTGCCGGCGGCCTCATCGTCGCCGAGGGTACGCCGGAGCAGGTGGCCGAGGTGCCGGGCAGCTTTACCGGCCAGTACCTCAAGCCCTTGCTGGAAAAGGACGCGAAACTCCGCGCAGAGGGTAAATAAAGCAGTATAAAACAGAGCCGCAGTCTCCCAAAAGACTGCGGCTCTGTTGTTTACAAAAGTTCCAGATATAACAAAAAGCTCTTCAGTCTCTCGACTGAAGAGCTCTGGTCCAGCAGAGCCGGACAAATCCGAACTTTTTCCTTCTACCCCATCGGCGGTCAAAGTGTCCTCAAAACGGACGGTTTGGGTGCCATCCTTGTAGTTGAACGTAATCAGCATCCGGTCATCGTACAGGAAAATGGCATTTACAAAAATTTCAATCAACGCTTTTCGTTGCTTTTTCTGCGAAATATCGAACTTTCTAAATTTCATCAGCCAGAATCGGATGAAATCCTCATTGAAGCTGGGCTTCTTCAATTTTTCATCTGCGATTTTTACAGTCAGCTCATCTTTCTGGCTTTCCAGCGCTTCCAGACGCTCTTTCGTTGTCCGGGTGTACAAGCCGTCCTCGATAGCCTTCATCAGGTTGTCCAGCTTTTTGTTGACCTCTCGCAGTTGCTTTTCCAGCAGCGGAATCGTGGTGTTCTCCTGATTCTGGACATCCATGACCAGTTGGACGATCTTGTCGATCACCGCATCGTCCTGAATCAGCTTCATGGTTTCCCGGACGACCAGATCTTCCAGCCAGTCCTTCTGAACGGTCTTTTTGTTGCAGCCCTTGCGCCGCTTGACGCTGGCGCATTTATAATAATAGTAGGTGCGCCCAGTGGCACTGGTTCCGCTTTCACCGAACATCAGCGCACCGCACTTGCCGCAGAACAGCTTAGTGGTCAACAGATATTCCTCGTCTGCCTTGCCACAGGCAGGGGCACGCTTGTTCTTATCCAAACGCTTCTGCACCCGATCAAACAGGTCTTTTGGAACAATAACCGGAATTGCATCTGGCACAACGATGTCCCGGAAAGACAATTCTCCAATGTACCGGCGGTTCTTCAGCATGGTATTTACGCTGCTGTGGGTCATTTTTCCGCCCAGCATATTGCGGACACCCTTGTCGTTGAGGAAGTTTACGATCTCCACCATCTTATCGCCGTTGTCATACCTCTGAAAGGCTTCCAGCACCAACGGAGCAGTCAGCGGATCAAGGTGATAAAACTTGTCCTCGTCGATTTTATAGCCGATCGTTCCCGTTCCGCCGGTACACTTTCCTTTCAGAGCGTTCTCAGTTTGACCACGGATCACCTTTTCGGACAACTCTGCGGAATAGTATTCTGCCATGCCTTCCAGCAGCGTTTCCACCAGAATGCCCTGTGAGCCCTCGGCAATGGGTTCCATAACGGAGATCAGGTGGACACCGTTCTTTTTCAGGATCATCTTGTAATTTGCGCTATCAAAACGATTCCGGGCAAAGCGGTCAAATTTCCAGACGAGAACAACATCAAACAGCTTCTTGCCGCTGTCTTTGATCATCTGCTGGAACTCCGGGCGATTGTCTGTTTTGGCGGAGAATGCACGATCAATGTAGTGTTTGATGACCGTGATACCGTTTTTTTCCGCATAGGCCGTGCATTCCCGAATCTGCCCCTCGATAGATTCTTCACGCTGGTTATCGCTGGAATAGCGGGCGTAGATTACGGCGGTCATGTTTCACATCTCCTGTTGTCTATTTTTCGATATAATGTTGGAATGTAGAATACGGAAATAGTGATGGCTCATCCTTTTTCGATTTGTGTTTCGGATTTCCAAATGGTGCAATCTGTTCGCGCCCAAGCAAAATTCTATATCCGCTATCTTCTTCGATTGAAGGAAAGAAGTTTTTCTGTTGAACCAATTCTCCGTTACCTAACATTCTATCAACCAAATCGACTTGCATTCTAAGTACGCATGACACATTCCGGCTTAAGTCGCCATCTCTGGACAACTTTTTTACTATCCAACCGTGTTGCGCACATGGTCTCAAAATCACTGACGGAAGAGCTTTTCTTAAATCTATCGTCATCGTTTCCGTTCCCGCATACACACCTCTAAAACACTCTCCTTGTGTGTCCGCAACATATAAGATAAGATATGCATATGAAATATTTGAGCACTTGTCTCGTTCATATTGCAATTGTGCCTCGTTATTCCTTAGCTTTATACTTTGCTTCTGCTTTTCCCAGTTTTCTCTTTTCCGTTCGTTTCTGCTCTTTATTCCGGTTATTCTAACTTGTCGCGCATGTTCAAGTTTTTTCTCCTTTTCATCGGAATTTTCAATTTTAATTAGATTTTTATATGCATTGCACTTTTCAAATTCAGGATCAGTTTCATCTTCATAATCCGGTTCATCTGGCAACTGTACTTTTTTTACCGCATCAAGTTCCAAACAAGCTGGTTTCGGACATTTTTTGTTTAAAAAAGGCTTTCTTTTTTGATAGTAATAATTATAATAATCTGTTTTCTTACTTTGGTCTTTTTCCCGTTCTTTCTTTAATTCATATAAAGAGAACCATAATGCAGTCCAGTGGTTATCAACAAAGTCATGGCAGTATGTTCTTACACCGTAGTGTTGTAGCATTGCCTCAACTACAATTTTCTTATAATTAGCTCGTTCCTCAAGATCATCTCCGAAGTGGAGTGTTCCTTGCATTAGGGTATCACTTAGAATATTTTTCACATATAAATTGACTTCTTTTTCTCGTCTTTTTCTTTCCTCTCTATCAGGATTTCCATGTAAAATACTCGGTATCAATTTAGGATGTAGTTCTGTTTGCCCTCTATACAGAACGGTACCATACGCTGCATTATTGTGTTTTACACACCCAACAATTGCATTTAATCCTTGCATTGTAAACACATCATACACTGGAACTATACCATTCCATCTTCCCAAAAATCTTGTTCCATCTATTGATAAATTTTCAGGTCTATACATTTTGCATTTTCCTCTCAGTTTGCCATCTGATAGTTTTTCGCATATTTATAAATTTGCCGTGCACAGTCAAGGCTCATTTTGCTGGAATCATTATGTTTGAGCCATGCATTTACGTTCCCGGGGTTTAGTTTCAAGTCTGTATAAAGACGATAATTCGTCAGTTTCTTTTTCTGTTGAAGTTCCACTACCCGGCGATGGATCAGCTCTTTTGTGTCATTGTCTGCAAGGACGGCATCCCGCACCGAACAATAACTGCGCCAAACCTTCAAATAGCCTTCCGGCAATTCTGGTGATTGCTTTTCCAGAAGCAGTCGCATTTGCGCCAGCGAATAGCGATTGGAAAGCTGCTCATATTCTACAGCAACAGCACTATTTGCGGTATAGCGGAGCAACAAATCCACTTTATCAAAGGCCAGCGCGTAGAGGAACAGCGGTTCTTTCAGACGGGGGTTTTCTGCCATGCAACCTGCCAGCTTATGAACACTGGCTGTCTGCAACCCAGAAAGCTCTGCCACATACTGCTTCAAGAAGCCCTCAAATGTCAGCTTTCGCATGGTCTCCACCTCTCCACATACTCCTGATAGCGGATATAAAAGTCCCGATACCTCCAGTCGTTCAAGATGCTGGCTCTCAACTCATCCTCATCCGTTGCAAGACGTTCCAGCAAATCCCAGTCCAACGAATTCCGCACAGCCTCACTCTCTACGTCTGCTTTGTCAGTGTCCCGAAAAGAGCACAGCTTTGCAATCACCAAGTCCTCCAGACTGGGTGTATAGAACTGCACCTTTGTACCACCAAAGGGTAGCGGCTGAAGCCGGTCTTGGAAGTTATACGGGAAATTGTCGATGTAGGCTTCCACATCGGTGTTGATGTCGTACTTGCCAAGCAAACTGTACAGTTCTTTCGGAACACTCAAGGCATCAATGTCATGAGTAGCGCGGGTCAGCTTGCCCAACAAAATAAACGCACTGCCACCTACAATCACCATCTGATAGTGGTCGTTATTGTCGATCATCAGGTCTGCGTCTTCGTCCAGACGTTCCAGACGCTTGCGGAGGTCATCTAAGATCATCTTTCCCATAAAACAGCCTTTCTTATTTTCAATAATAGTATTTTCTAAAATTATTTTACAGGAAGGAAATCTGATTGTCAAGCACAAATCAACGACATTTCATACAATTCATACTACCATGTTGTCAGTTCACATCTCACACTGGCTAATGACCGTGCTGATTGCCGTATCATAATCTTCCGGTGGATACTTATATTTTTTCAGCAAGTGCTTCACCATCTTACGCATACTCGCACGGGCAGTTTCTTTTTTCTGCCAGTCTATCGTCCGATTTTTGCGCAGCATTTCCGTAAGTTCTCTGGTCAAGTCAATCAATTCATTATTTTGATAGAAGTCCTTTATGTTTTCCGGCTTTGTCAGAGCATCGTAAAAAGCCAGTTCTTCCTGCGTCAAGCCCAGCTTTTTACCGTTGTTATACAGTTCTGTAATCTCCTGTGCCGTTTTCAGAAGTTCCTTGATGACCTCCTCGTTTGTAATCAAGCCATTGTAGTAAGAGTTCATCAACTGTGTAATCTTTTCTGAAAACTTCTGAGACTGCACAACATTTGTCCGTTTATACAGTGAAACTTGCTCTGCCATAAGTTTTTTCAAAATTTCTACGGCAATGTTCTTTTCCTTCATTTTTGAAATTTCATCCAACACCGCCGGGTCAAACAGGCTGATATTTTCATCCGCCTGCTTGCTGTCAAACAAGCTGATAACGCCTTGGCTCTGGATACTCGCCTTTAGCAACTCATTGATTTGAGCATTGATTTCTTTCAAAGAAAGTGTCTTACCGCCACTCCCACCATAGGTGATCTTCACCACCGTAGAACGGACTGCTTCCATGTAGGCCGCTTCGTGTCGCTCCTGCTCCGTGGTCATGCTGGAACACAACGAATGCGACTGTTTCAGCAACAGAGCTTCTCGCAGGAACAGATCTTTGCGCTTGGGTGCTTTTGCGTCCAGAACAAAGTTCACGCCGCCAGTGACCAGCTTTGCCATCATCAACGGAGAACCGCCAATAAATCCGCTGAAATCAAAGCCGTGCAACAAATCTTTGCACACCTGAAGCTTTTCCTGAAACTTTGGATAAGCAACTTTGGCAATGTCCATATCGCCATATCGGGACTGGTCACGCTTGGTGTACTCTTTCATAGCGGCTTTGAGGGCAGATGCAATGCCAACGTAATCTACAATCAAGCCGCCCTCTTTGTCCTTAAACACGCGGTTGACACGCGCGATGGCCTGCATCAGATTGTATCCGTGCATTGGTTTGTAAACATACATCGTAGCCAGTGAAGGCACATCAAAACCTGTCAGCCACATATCCACAACAATGGCAATCTTCATCGGGTCATCGTTGTCTTTGAATTTCCGGGCAAGTTCTTCTTTGTGAGATTTTGTACCGATGATTTCTTTCCAATCCTCCGGGTCATTGTTGCCACCCGTCATAACTACGCCGATTTTTTCGTTCCATGTCGGGCGCAGCTCCAGAAGTTTTCGATAAATCTTCATCGCAATCGGGCGCGAATACGCCACGATCATCGCCTTGCCCGTCAAAAGATTAGCGCGGTACTTTTCGTAATGGTTGACAATATCTTCGCACAGCGATTGAATGGTAGAGTCTGCCCCCAGCACACTCTCCATCTGCCCCAACATCTTTTTGCTTTTTTCAATCGTTGCAGCGTCCGATTGCTGTTCCAGCGCATCGTAGGTCGCATCAATCAAGGCCAGCGTATTTTGGTCAAGGTGGAGTTTGATAACGCGGCTCTCATAGTAAACCGGACGCGTTGCACCATCTTCCACCGCCTGTGTCATATCATAAATATCGATATAATCACCAAAAACTTCACGCGTATTTCTATCTTTTGCCGAAATAGGTGTTCCTGTAAAGCCTATGTAAGTTGCATTCGGCAGGGCATCATGAATGATACGGGCATTGCCAATGACCGTATGTGCTTCTTTTTCACCCTGTTCATTTTCTTTGATGACAATTTTTTCATCAAAACCATACTGTCCACGGTGGGCTTCATCCGCCATTACCACAATATTTCTACGTTCGGACAGTGGCTTCTCGCCACGCTCAAACTTGAACATCGTGGTGAAGATAATGCCGTTTGCTTTTCGACCATCCAGCAGCTTGCTTAGATTTTCCTTGCTGGTTGCCTGTACAGGTGTCTGACGCAGGAAAGGTGCGCACTTGGCAAACTGCGTGTAAAGCTGGTCATCAAGATCAATGCGATCGGTCATTACAACAATGGTCGGGCTATCCAGAGCCTCTTGCAGCAAATGCGCATAAAACACCATCGACAGCGATTTTCCGCTGCCTTGCGTGTGCCAGAACACACCGCCCTTACCGTCCGTTTTAGTGGCAATTTTAGCTTTTTCAATTGCTTTCCGCACCGCGAAATACTGATGATACCCCGCCAGAATCTTGAACTGCTTCTGTCCATCGCCAGAGAACAGAATAAAGTTTTTTAGGATGTCCAGCAGCCGCTCTTTCTGGAACATTCCCTCATAGAAGGTGTCAAACTGCGCATAGGCGGTGTTTTCGTAATCGCCATCCTTTGTTTTCCACTCCATGAAACGGTCAAGCCCGGAAGTAATCGTACCTGCTTTGTTGGTAGACAGGTCGCTGATCACGCAGATGGCGTTATAATAGAACATGGAGGGAATGTCCTGCATATAGTTCCGAATCTGATTGTAGGCGTTTTCTGCGCCCACTTCATCCTTGGAAGGGCTTTTCAGCTCCATCAAGACCAGCGGCATTCCGTTGATAAACAGGATGATATCCGGGCGGCGATTATTTCCGTTTTCCACGAAGGTATACTGGTTTACTACATAGAAATCATTTTTGTCTGCATCTATGTAATCAATCAGCTTTACTACCGAAGACCGTTCTTCACCCTTGACTGCGTATTTGACCGTGATACCATTTTGCAGATAATCCATAAAAACAATGTTTTTCTGCAACAGGCTTCCGGCATCAAAATCATTCAGTTTCAGAATCGCTTCGTCAATCGCCATCACCGGGAGATTCCGGTTCAGCCGCACCAGACAATCCCGCAAAACATCATCCAGCAACGGGCGGCTGTAATCCGTCCGGTTCATATCGGGAGCATAGATATGGGTGTAGTCCATGTTCTCAAACAATTCGATTATGGCTTGTTCAAAGGTGTCTTCATTGAAAAGCATATTCTTTCTCCACCAATAAATCAATCTTGATTTTTTTCGAGCTCTTTTGTGATGGCATCAACTATATCGTCAATGATTGACTTTGACACAGTTTTTGCCATAGGGCGTTCCATCGATGAATATTTCTGTAAGGCATCTGCTAAGGCTTTTCGTGCCTTACTCTGCCCGATTTCTTTGTTGTACCAATCAGGAATTAAGCTTTCCTGAACTGCAACATAGCATTCATCAAAAAGAATCGGATTGATTTTCTCTTTCAAAATGTCTCTAACGATTTGACTATATTCGACATGTAGTGTTTTCTCCAGTGTTGCAGTATCACCATTCATTGAAGCCACATCAAACATTTCAAATGGCTCATCTTGTAGGGATGGCATGTTTACATGTACATCTTTTATATACGCCATTTGGTGTTCCAATTCAGGGAACAGGCTTCCTTCGTTTATATTGTAAAAATCCAACTCCCTTAGAATGTGCTCTTTTGATTCTGCCGGGATTCTAAAGCTGAATTCATCAAATTCGTCCCGAACATTTTTATAGGCTCTTTTTATAATGTATTCTCCAGCCCCCTCTCCTGCGATCTGAATATTATATTGTCCGCAGATCAAGAATGAGCCATTTTGCCTTATCAAACGTTCGTTATTAAGATTTGATAAAACAAAATAGTTGTTCTGAATGATTTCAATGATACTCTTATATCCATTTTTTCTACAATTGACCGCATCAGCTTTTGAATAGATGCCTTCCTTCTGAAGCTTGTCGAGTAACGTTTCCAACTTGAAGTTTCCTGTTATCTTTTCTGTTGCCAAATAGGACAGAACCTTAATCTCATCATCGTCATACGATTTTCCATACTCCTGCTTAAAATAAACGCATCCGTCTGTTGGCGGCAACAACACAGTCTTCCCATCTGAAATCGATATATCTTGATTGGTCTGGCACGCAAAAAACAGAGCAACCAATGGATTTTCTGTAACATCCAATAGTCTTGTTGGCAGTCCATAATGCTGCAACTTTGCAAGCTTTTCAAACGCCGTCATCGTATCGCCAAAGTCTCTTGGGTTCCGTATGTACGCAGCACGAATCATATCATATTCGTGCGCCAACATTCCGTTACGAAATATTCCCGGCATAACATTCCAATCATAGCTGGCTTGTCCTCGAAAGAAATAATGCTTCGCGCTCTCTTCGAGTTCGACATTAGCTATTTCATTCTTTATCAGCGAAATTCCGTCCAAATAGTCATTCAGATCCCAGATAACCCAACTGTCATGGCTACTGGTTCGTGTTTTGTCAGAATTATCCATGTTATTCCTTCATTTCTTTTATAAACGATAATTTAGCGGCTTAGAGCCGAATTCTTGATACATCAATTTTGCCAGACATCAACTGAGGCAAAAGACTGTTCCGTAACTCCGAAAGTTTTTTATTTTCGCTATTGTTGTGCTCTATTTGATTGTACGCCGCATGAAGTAACGTAACGAAAGCGGTTTCGGTATTGCTATCTGCAATCAATATTGGCAATTTGCTAATGTTCTCGAATCGAATTTGAGGGAATGTGCCCGATCTCGATTCAGCTTGCATTTGTAGCTCTTCAAGTGTGTCTTGTAATGTAAGAAAGTGATACAACCGACGAGAATCGAACGAAGTTGCCCGAATAACCATAAGCTTAGTTGATACAACGTAATTATCTGCTTGAAAATCAACATATGCAAAGTGTCTGTTGATTGGACGAATCTCACTATATAAAATATCATTCTGCATAATAGTCTTTTTTGCTTGGCCTGGCATATCGGCAACAGCCATATAATCCGAATGAAGAAACATTCCGTCTTCAACATCGCCCGTATTCAAGAAAATGAGCCGTCCAGTATTAAAATTATGGGTGACAGATACACTCTTACATAAATCTCCGAGCATAGAATAATGCCAGCCTTGTGGTATTTTTCCATAAGGTGATTCAATCAGAGTCAAATTGTCAATGCATAAAAAATCTTGATACCACGCTTTGTATATTTCATAAAGTTGCTTCTGTAAATTATCGTTTATCTCGTGATTCAGTTTTATTTTGTTTTGAATAGAATCAAGAATTCCAACGACTTTTCTTTGCTCATCGAGTGAAGGCAAGTCAATTTCTAATTGCTCAATCATACCTTTCGTCAGCGCATTTCGTGTTGCGCCTGCTGATGCAAGTTGCAACAGATGGCTTTTACGCCATTGCAAATAGTACAGCAGATAGCTATTTACCGCCTTGCTTTCATCAACACGAATGATTGCAACATGCTGGTTCACTCGTCCCGGCAAGTAATCATCGTCCATTAAACATGCGCGAGCAACAGAGTCGCCTGTAATATTGAGAAGAACATCTCCGGATTGAAGTTCAACATTTCTCAACTTATCTGCCTGCTCATCATTGATGTATGCTAGCCCATCACTTGAAAAAGAAAAATCCAGAACATTTTGGCTCCTTACAAGAGCAATGCCTTCTGCTCGATAGGCCTCTTTTCCACCTCGTGGCGTTGCACCGCTTCCGATTTTTTGACATATATCAGCCAATTTTACAACTGCCATCTTTCCACCTCATCCAATAAATTTCCTATGTGCCAATTTCACATTTTGTTGTTTTACCATTGCATAGTGCATCGTTGTGTCAATTTTCTGATGCCCTAAAAGCTGCTGCACCTGTTCAATCGGCATTCCCTTGTCGATTGCCGATGTTGCCAAAGTCCGTCGGAATTTATGAGGGTGCACCTTATTAAGATTCAATCTCCGTCCCAATTCTCGCAGCATGGTTTCCACGCCGCCGATCATCAATCGTTCATGTGGGGCTTTTAATGTTACAAAGAGTGCCGGGTTGCTATCGGCTCGTTCATCCAGATAATTCTGCAAGTGAATTTTTGTCCGTGCATCGAAGTAAACCAACCGTTCCTTATTACCTTTGCCAAAGACCACGCATTCACGCTCGTTGAAATTGATATCCTCCCGGTTAAGTGTCACCATTTCACCAACACGCATTCCCGATGAAGCCAGCAAATCAATGATTGCCAAATCCCGCACCGTCGAGCAGTGATCACGCATCAGTTCCAGCGCTTCGTCCGTATATGTTTCCTTGATAATTTTTGCTGTTTTCACCTTGTGAATCCTTCGGACAGGGCTTTTCACTATGAAATCTTCATCCTCTAGCCATGAGAAAAAGCTGGAAAGGATGCGCCGGATATTATCAATCGTCACTTTGCTTGACCGCCGCTGCGTCTGATAATCGGTCAGATACTTTCGCAAATCATCCGTTGTGATTTGCTGCGGCAACTTTCCGACACCATTCAGCATTGTTTCGATGGTTTTTGAATAGTATGTCAGCGTTTTTTCCGAGCATCCCTCAATTCGTTTTGCGGTGATAAATGCTTTTACTGCGTTCTGTTCTTCAGCTTTTGGCAGTTCTTCGCCCTTTTCAAAAATCATCCCCTGAAACGATGTTTCCAGCACCATTTTCAGGTGCAAAAGCTGTTCATTATTGAGATACGGAAACATTTTCCGCTGTATCTCGTTGATAATCTGATTTTTCATCGCCGTATCTCCTTATTACGATTTCAGAGAACGACGGCAGTGGCAGTTTCTCCGTAAAGCCTCGCCACTGTGAGGTTTAGATTAGATCAGCCCTTTTTCGCTCTATTTTCAGCTTGCCAAATAGCTTTTTCAGCCTCACTTGGCCGTAAATCCCAGTATTTTTGCAAAAGAAAAACGCTCTGTTCTCTAGGAATATTTGCTTCCACCAATGCAGAAGCACCTCTCATTACAGAACGAATTTGCTCTGTCTGAATAATTTCAGCTTCTCTTGCATCCCGTACTTGCCTGTTACGTGCTTGAAAGTCAAGAATAAAATTTGCCACCTTTTCTTTCATGTCATCTTTCACTATATACACCCTTTCTTTTGATAGAAGCAAATAAACGATAATTTACAACAGCAAGCGCAAGCGCTTTTCAAGTCTTGGTTTCTCAATTACGAGCCATGGGATGGTACGGCACCAAATTCTTGGCTTCATGGTAAATTGGGAGACTACGCTAATATTAAGCGTGGAGGTTCACCCAGACCAATACAGGAATACTTGTCTGACTCAGGTTTACGATGGCTTAAGATTTCAGATGTAACGGGCCTACAAACACCATTTATTATTGACATCAAGGATCATATAATCGAGGAGGGATTAAAGAAAACAGTTTTTCTTAAAGCCGGTTCACTTGTGCTTTCCAACAGTGCGACACCGGGCATTCCCAAAATACTTGATGTTGATAGCTGTATTCATGACGGATGGCTTTACTTCCCTGAATCAAGATTTTCCAATGAATATCTCTATTTATATTTTAAGTATATTCGTCAGCAGCTGGTTAACCTGAGTAATGGTAGCGTTTTTAACAATCTAAAGACGGATATTCTCAAAGGCTATCCAACTATATTACCTGATGAAGAAACACTACAACGCTTCGATGGAATTATAAAGCCAATGTTTCTACAAATGCAGAATCTTACTCGTGAATCGCACGACCTGATGGATTTACGAGATACCATCCTGCCCCGTTTGATGTCGGGTGAACTCGATGTCTCCGGCATCTAATTTTAAGCCACTAAATTATCGTTTACCCTTTCATTCAAAGCAATTTTATCATCGAGTTCAGCCAGA
>ERZ827117.892-NODE-892-length-27890-cov-3.343237_pt1 | contig 27890 bp, 27 predicted proteins | sample MGYA00519920_ERZ827117 | MGnify/ENA primary metagenome ERZ827117 (study PRJEB31778, sample SAMEA3449260) | human gut metagenome | biome: human gut; feature: human-associated habitat; material: faeces | place: United Kingdom | collected 2010/2012 ...
ACGGCCACCTGCTCCGACTGGGGCTGCTACGGCCTGATGGCCGCGCTGGCCTACCTCAAAAAAGACATGGAAATTTTGCACCACGAGGAAATGGAATCCGAGGTCATGCGGGTGGCCGCGCGCAACGGGTTTATTGATATGACCGGCTCGCTGCTGCCCGGCATCGACGGTTTCAGCACGCGGATGAACGTGGGCATCGTCAGCCTGATGCGCCAGTGTACGGCGTACGCGGTGCGATTCTCGCACAATTCGGACCACTGGTTTGGACCGGTGCTGGCGAAACATTTTTTTGATTGATTCTGCGGAAAGGGGGCGGCGGCCATGCTGCCGTTTACACTACACCCGGTAGGGGACAGCGCCCTGCTGGCTGTTTTTGAACAGCGCATCGCGCCCGAGATCGGCACAGCGGTGGCGGCGCTGAACGCCCGCGTGCAGGCAGCGGCCATCCCCGGCGTGGGCGAGACTGTGCCCGCCTTTGCTTCGCTGATGATCACCTACGACCCGCTTGTGACGGACTATGATACCGTCGCCGCCGCCCTGCAAAAGCTGGCAGCATCCCCCGACGCAGCCAATACAGCGGAGACCGGCAGGCTCGTCACGATCCCTGTCTGCTATGGCGGTGCTTTTGGCCCCGACCTGCCCTTTGTTGCCAAGCACGCAGGTCTCACCGAGCAGGAGGTCATCGCCCTGCATGCCGGGCGGGATTACCGCATCTACATGCTGGGCTTTCTGCCCGGCTTCCCGTACCTGGGCGGGCTGGATGAACGCCTGTTCACCCCGCGCCTGCCTACGCCGCGCACAGCCATCCCGGCCGGGGCGGTGGGCATCGGCGGCGAGCAGACGGGCATTTATCCCATCGCCAGCCCGGGCGGTTGGCAGCTCATCGGCCGCACGCCGCTGAAATTGTTTGACCCCGCCGCGGGCACACTGCCCTATGCCGCAGGCGACCGCATCCGTTTTATACCCATCACACAGGCCGAATTTGACGCCCTGGCGCAAAAGGAGGGGACAGTATGAGCATTACCGTGCTGGACCCCGGCCCGCTGACCACCGTGCAGGATGCAGGCCGCCTTGGCTATGCCGCGCAGGGCTACCGTACCTGCGGCGCGGCGGACAGTTATGCGTATCGCCTGGGCAATGCGCTTGTCGGCAACACGCCGGGCGCGGCGGTGCTGGAATGCACCCTGCGCGGCGCGGCCCTGCGGTTTGAACAGGACACCATTTTTGCGCTGACCGGGGCGGAAAGCCCCGCCGCGCTGGACGGCACCCCCGTGCCGTATTACGCACCGCTGCTGGCGAAGGCAGGCAGCACACTGCAAATGGGCATGGCAGCGGCCGGGCTGCGCAGCTATCTGGCCGTGGGCGGCGGCATTGCCACCCCGCCGGTGCTGGGCAGCCGTTCCACCGATATAAAGTGCCATATCGGCGGCGCAGAGGGCCGCAAGCTGGCAAAAGGCGACAGCCTGCCCACCGGCCCGTGCGATACAGCGGCGCTGTGGCAGACGATTGCCGTCCGCCAGCTGGGCCGCCCGCTGCGCGATGCCCGCATCCGCACCGCTCCGCACCCTGTGCGCGTGCAGGACACGCAGACCCTGCCGCTGCTGCGTGCCGTGGCTGGCCCGCAGGACGCCGCCTTTACCGCCGACGGCCTGCGCACCTTTACCCACGGCGTTTATACGCTGACCCCCAACTGCGACCGCATGGCCTGCAAGCTGGCGGGGCCTGCCATTGCGATGAAAAACGGCGCGGATATTTTGTCCGACGGCATCGCGGCGGGGTCGGTGCAGATCTCCGCCGACGGCCAGCCCATCGTAATGCTGGCCGACCACCAGACCACCGGCGGCTATGCCAAGATCGCCACCGTCATTTCCGCCGATCTGCCCGCGCTGGCGCAGCTGCGCCCGGGGCAGGCGGTGGCTTTTGACTTTGTTACTCCCGCCCAGGCCGTGCAGGCCGCCCGCCAGCAGGCGCAGATCTTGCAGCAGGTCGCCGCACGCCTGCAATAAAATTATAAAGAAGGTGCATCCCCATGACCTATTCTAACGCTACACCTGCCGAGGTCCGCGCACTGATCCGCGCGGGCAAGCTGACGGCCCCCACCACCGGCTATTGCGATGGCTATGCCCAGGGCAACCTGGTCGTGCTGCCCAAGGCACTGGCGTGGGATTTTCTGCTGTTCTGCCAACGCAACCCCAAAGCCTGCCCGCTGCTGGAGGTTGCCGACACCGGGGAGCGCAGCTTTTCCCAGTTTGCGCCGGGCAGCGATATCGCCCGCGATATCCCGCGTTACCGCATCTATAAAGACGGCGTGCTGACCGAGGAAACCACCGACGTGACGCACTATTTTGAGGAACGCAGCGACCTGGTCAGTTTCCTGATCGGTTGCAGCTTTTCGTTTGAGTCCGCCCTGCTGGAAGCCGATATCCCTGTCCGCCAGATCGAAGAGGGCGTCAACGTGCCGATGTACAACACCAACATTCCCTGCACACCGGCGGGGGTGTTCAGCGGCAACATGGTCGTCAGCATGCGGCCTATCCCGTACGCGCAGGTGCCTGCGGCGGTAGCCATCACGGCGGGCATGCCGCGCGTACACGGTGCCCCGGTGCAGATCGGCGCGCCCGAGGCCATCGGCATCACCGACCTGGCGCACCCGGATTACGGCGACGCCGTCACCATCCGCCCGGGCGAAACGCCGGTGTTCTGGCCCTGCGGGGTCACGCCGCAAGCCGTGGTCATGCACTCCAAACCGACGTTCTGCATCACCCACGCGCCGGGGCATATGTTCATCACCGATGTAAAAAATACCGCGCTCAAATTTTAAAGGGGGCTATGCAATGCCGTCCATTGATTTAAACTGCGACCTGGGCGAAAGCTTCGGCGCTTACACCATCGGCATGGATGCCGAAATCCTGCCCTATGTCACCTCTGCCAACATTGCCTGCGGGTTCCATGCGGGCGACCCGTCTGTGATGCAAAAAAGCGTGCTGCTGTGCAAAAAATACGGCGTGCAGGTGGGCGCACACCCCGGCTTGCCGGATCTGCAGGGCTTTGGCCGCCGCAAAATGGCGATCTCGCCCGCTGAGGCGGAAGCCGACGTCATGTACCAGATCGGTGCCCTGAAGGCTTTTTGCGATGCCGCCGGTGTGCCGCTGCACCACGTAAAGCCCCACGGTGCATTGTACAATATGGCCGCAAAAGACCCCGCGCTGGCGGCGGCCATCTGCCGCGCGGTGCAGGCCGCCGCGCCCGGTGCGGTGCTGCTGGCACTTTCCGGCAGTGAGATGGTCAAGGCTGCGCACGCCATCGGCCTGCCCGTTGCCAGCGAGGTATTTGCCGACCGCGGCTACAAGCCGGACGGCACCCTTGTGCCGCGCGGCACCCCGGGCGCGATGATCGAGGACGAGGACACTGCCATTGCGCGGGTACTGCAAATGGCAAAGCAGGGGACCGTGCAGGCTGATGATGGCAGCATCGTGGCGCTGCAGGCGGATTCCGTCTGCGTCCACGGCGACGGCCCCAAGGCGCTGGCCTTTGTGCAAAAAATTTCCGCCGCTCTCCCCGCCGCTGGGGTAGAGGTCAAAGCGTTTTAAATATTTTAAATCCCCCTGCCGGAATTCCGGCAGGGGGATCGTTGTGTTTATAAAAGGTGCCCTTACACCCAATGTCCAAAGCGGTATTTGGGTTTGGTTGGCTCGGGAGGGACGAGGTCATTGCCAAGGTAGACCTCAATGCCATTGCGGCGCAGGCGGCGGGCGATGGGGGAGGGGAGCTTGCTGTAGCCAGCTGCCAGGTTTGGCGGACGGGTGTCCATCGAGTGGGCATCCGTGCAAAGCAGGTGCACCAGGTTCCAATCCAGCAGCTTTTGCAGCCAGTGGGCGGTGCGGCCCTCGCGCAGCAGGCCGCTGGCATTGATTTGTGCCAGACATCCTTCGCTGACCCAGTTGTACAGCAGGGTCGGATCCTCCGCCACAAAGGGGTAACGCTCCACATGGGCTAAAATCGGCGTGTAGCCGCGCTGGCGCACGCCGTACAGTGTTTCATCAATGCCTGCGGGATGGCAGGTGGTAGGAAATTCGATGAGAATATAGTTGGACTTGGCAAAAGCCAATACGCTCAAATCAAGACTTGGCAGGGCCGTTGTAAAGTATACTTCCGCGCCCATCTTGGCCGCCAGCGGCAGACCATTCTCCCGGGCAGCTTTCGCCACTTTCAGGAACGCCGCTTTGCGTTTTGCGGCAAAATCCTCTACCGAGATGCGCTCATAATGGAAATGCGGTGTAAATACAATGCCTGCCACGCCGTCCTGGATCTCTTTGTTCAAGAGGGCCATGGACACGTCCAAATTTTTTGCGCCGTCATCAATGCCGGGCAGGATGTGGCAATGCAGGTCTACCAAGTTCTGGCTCATTCGTCGCTGCTATCCTGTTTTGTGTCGTAGTAACCGTAAGAGTATGCGTAGGAGTAACCGTCCTTACGGCCGGTCTTTTTGGCGTTGTAGCCGTTCATGACAACACCCAGAATGTGGGCGCTGACGGCTTCCAGATTCTTTTTGCTGAGCTGTGCGCCCTGAATGGTGGTGACGCCGGGGCGCACTACCAGCACCACGCCATCGGCCACGCGGCTCAGGACGGCGGCATCTGTAACAACAGAGACAGGCGGGGTATCGACGATCACATAGTCGTACGCCTGCTGCAAGGCCGAGAAGATGCGCTCCACAATGGGGGTGGAAAGCAGCTCGGCGGGGTTCGGCGGGATGGTGCCGACCGGCAGAACGGTGATGTCGTTGTCTTTCAGCCGCACCAGAGAATCCGGCAGGGTGGAAACATCTTTCGAGGTAATAACATTGGTCAGGCCCGGGCGGTTGCGGGGGATGCGCAGATAACGGGAAATCGCGCTCTTACGCATATCGCAGTCGACCAGGATGACCCGCTTATTGGAAGCCGCCAGCGTCATGGCCAGGTTGATGGCTACGTTGCTCTTGCCCTCTTCGGGCACCGAGGAAGTGATCAGAATCGTTTTGCAGTTGCTGGTCGCGGAAAGAAACTCCAGGTTGGTACGCAGGGACTTATACGCTTCGACAAACTGGAACGGTGCATCCTTGCCGACCAGGAACAATCTGCGGTGGGAAGCACGACTTTTAGACGATTTTGCGCTCATTTCTTTTTGCCTCCCTCATATTCAGGAATAACACCGACAACGGTCAGCTCCAGATATTTGGCAACATCCTCTTCGGAGTTGATCTTGTTGTCCAGCATGACTTGCAGGAAAATAACGCCCAGGCACAGCACCATGCCAACCACAGCGGCCAAGGCGGTGTTCTTCATCGTGTTGGGGGAGACAGGATCCGTCGCAATCGACGCGCTGGAAATAACCTTGACGGAACCGGCCTCGACCGCCTCGAGAATCGCGGCAGGGGAGACCTCGGTGATCTTATCGCAGACCTGGCGCGCCCAATCTGGGTTGTTGCTGCGGACAGTCACCTTCATGACCTGGGTGTCATCGACCGCCGAAACGGTCACGCGGTCTTTCAGATCTTCATAGTTCAGCGTCAGGCCCAGGTCGTTGATGACCTGCTGCAGCACGGTATCGCTTTTGATAATGATGCTGTAGGTCGAAACCAGCTTGGTGGCCGAGTTGATCTGGTCGCTGGTAACGTTGGTGGAGGTGTCCTGGCGGGTGTTGACGATCATCAGCGCCGAGGACTCGTACTGCGGCGTCATGACGAACTTGGAGACGACAAACCCGGCCAGGGCGGCGGCCAGCGTACACAGGATCAGGACAGCCAAGTGCTGCCGGACTGCATTGAGTACTTCCAGCAGGTCTATGGTTTCGTATTCTTCGTTTTCCACGGGTCGGGTCCTCCTCAGTTATTAGGTTGGTATTGGCGCTTCGTCTGGTGATGCGCCGCGAACATAAGGCCCAGCAGAACGGCAGCTACAAGGGCGTATACAGCCGCAAAAATGCCCAGGCTGCCAAGCATACTGCGAAGATAGGTGAGAACCAGCGCCCGGATCGAGGCTGGATCCAGAGAGAAGTTGTCCAGCCCCAGCAGCGGGTACAGGACGGTGGCACCCAGGGCGCACAGCAGCGCGCTGGCAGTAAAGGTAAAGGTCAGGCACCGCACGCCGAGGCGGGGGCTCCCGGCCAGGCGCATCATCAGCACCAGTGCGGCGGCGCACAGCAGCGCCGCCACGACCACGCCCGGCACGACCAGGCGGTCCATCTTGGTGATCAGTGTGTACAGTTGGCTGGCCAGCGGCACCGCCACGTAGTTGGCGTAGTCCAGGCGGCAGGCGTCGGCTACGATCTCAACCGCCGAGGAAACGTCGTCGGTAACCTCCTTGCCGCGGCTGTTCAGATCCGCCAGCAGCACGTCGTTGATCTCAGTCTTGACATTCTCGCGGGCATTGACAGCCGTATTCCCGGCGTACAGGTCGGTGACGGCCTGCTCCATGTCCGCTTTGATCTGGTCGCGGGAGATGGTAGAAGTAATTACGTCCGCCTCAAAGCCGGTGGAAGAACCATAGCTGACGAAGTTGTCATACAAATAGCTGTAAGCATAGTCCGCAAAGCTGCTGCGGGCGACCTGCTTGCGCATAAAGCCTTCGCTGCACACGGTGGTCAGCAGCATCAGGAAGATAGCCAAAGCCGTCAGCAGCAGGGTGGACAGCCAGGACAGGCCCAACGCCCAACCTACGCTGCCGCGGCGCTTTTTCGTGTTTTTCGTTGCCAAAATATCGCCCCCTTAGCTGTTTCTGTCCAGCACGGGGCCGGAGACATACCGTGCATACACAAAGAAGCGGTCTGGTGTAAAGCCCATCGCATCAAAGGGATAGCAGGTGTACAAGATCAGGTTTTCGTCCTCGCGGGAGAAGTCGTAGGCGGACGTATCCTGATAGTCAAGGATCTCGGTGCCGGTAACTTCGTAGGTGTAAACGCCATAGTGGGTCGTGATGGTCACAGTCGCGCCCTCTTCGGCATGCTGCAAATCGTTGAAGAACGTGTTGTTGTGCCCGGCCAGCAGAATGGTCTTGCCCTCGCCGGGCAGGCCCGCGCCGCCGTTCTCCATGTAGGTGCCGACGCCCTGGTTCAGAATCTTGTTGGCGTCGCCGTAATACACGGGGGCATCCACGTTGGTGCCGGAGATGGTAATGGTTGCGTAGCGGTCGCCCACCGTGGGGTAGGTGATGCTGCTGAACGGGATGGACTCCGGTTGGGCAGCGGCTTCGGCCGCTGTGCCGCCGTCAATGACCGTACCGGCGTTGGCCAGCAGGTCCTGCGGCTGCGAGGATGCAGCGTTATCAAAGAACCAGCCCAGCATCATCTGGTAAGGCTGCAGCAGCACAAAGCTGAGCGCGGCCAGCAGGGCAGCGGTAACGGCAGCCAAAGCCAGCGGCACAACAACAAAGGCCAGCGGGCTGCTGCGTACAAACGAACGTTTTTTACTGTGCGGCAAGTTGTAAACCCCTCCTGAAACGGGGCGCAGCCGCCTGCCGCGCCCTGCTTATTTAAAATGTGTATATGGAAACAGGCAATACACTGCCTGAAAATAACCAATAAAACGGGCATCACCGAAGTTCTGCCCGTCCTCCGATCAAGCAAAGATCATCGGATGCTGCATTAGCTTACAGAGCCAGTGCGCTCTCCTTACGGACAGCCAGACCCAGCACGCCAACAACAGACAGAACGATGGTAGCGATGACCATAGCGCTGTTGTCGCCGGTAGCCTTGATGACTGCAGAAGAAGAAGCGGTGAGCGGGTTGGAAGCAGAAGCAACGGAGCCGTCGGTGGCGTACTTCCACTGGGTGGTGCCAGAGACACCGTTAGCGGAAGCAGTCGGGACGACAGCGACCTCGCTGCCAGAGGCAACGACGTCGATGTTCAGGCTGATGCCTGCATCACGGAAGATGCCGCCAACCTGGCTGAGAGCGGTGCTGACAGCAGTGCGGACATCGGCCTCAGACTTAGCGCCGTTCAGGGCGTTCTTGGCCTGGGTCAAAGCGTTGCGCAGGGCAACAGAGTTGTCGCGCAGGGCACGCAGCTGGCTCTCGTTCAGGCTGTTGACGACACCGTCCATGCCGTAAACACCGGCGCTGGTCAGGTAGCCGTTCACTTCAGCGCGGGCAGCGCTCAGGTCATCGACATAGTCGGTAGCGAAAACGCCGGTTGCAAAGACGCAAGCCATCACAACACTCACCAGCACCGCAACGAGCTTCTTGAACTTGTTCATGAGATTTGTCCTCCTTTCTTCAAAGGTGTACCCCTGCAAGTACAGTGATACGCTTACAAGGCACAGCTCGAAAGCTCCCCTTTATAAGTGCATCCATTCTATCACAAATTGTGACGAAATGCTATAGAATTTGACTAATTGTGTCGAAAATGGTCGTTTTGCTCAAATTATGTCCCATATTTAGGTTAGAGTTGTCTACATCTCTGCGGCCACATGGTTAGATTTTCTTGAGCCAATAAAAAAACTGCACCGCCGTTCTGGCAAGCGCAGCTTTTGTTGGGCTTTACTACGGATGGATCCCCACGCCGTTGCCCTTGCGTTTGGGGGATGCAAAAGATTTGCAAAAAACGCCCGGCAGCTTCTAGCAGCAAAGCGGCCGGGCGCGCATTAAAATGTAAGCGGCAGCAGGGTGTTCTGCTCGATGATGTGTACCAGCATCGCGGCAAAGCCCTGCGGGTCGCGGATTTGGTACTGCATGTGGTTGCAGCCTTCAAAAATGGGGTAATGTCCCTGCGGGTAGGCCTTTTGCACGGCAGCGCGATATTTTAAATGCTCCTCAATGCTGCCAAACTCAAACCAGGTGTGCCGCTGCAGATCTTCCGGCAGGGCAGGGAAGGGCTTGTCCTCAAGGCTGTCCGCCATCTGGCGGCGCATGTTGCCGTAGGTCAGCGCCTTACCGGCCGCGATAAAGTAGGGCTTGATAGCCTCGTCATCGCACCACATGATCTTTTTCAGCGTGCCGCCCTTGGACCAGTACAGGCTTTTGATGGCCAGGTACAAAAACGGCACCATAATGCGCCGCGTGCCCTTGCCGATCTGCGCAAACTGCCCGCCGTCAAAAAATACATGTTCGACCGGCAGGCGGGTGGTGGTCAAAAATGCCAGCCCCAGGTCGGCACCGATGGACGATGCCACGACCAGTGCCAAACTGGTTACGCCCTGCGCCTGCAAAAAGGCTTCAACCTGCCGCACCTCGTCCTGCTTGCTGCGGTAGGTCTGCCCGGCGCAGTAGACGGTCGCGGTCGGCAGAATGCAGAAATAGCGGTCCTGCAGGCATTTGGCAACTGGCTCACTGCTGGCCCCGGTCACGCCCATGGCGTGGAAAAACAAGACGGCGGGTTTGGACTTATCGCCCATTGTGGTAAAAAGCATCGCTTTTCGACCTCTCCTTTACTTTGCGGATTTTTCCAGCAAAACAATTTTATTGGAAATGCTGCGTGCCGCCGGGATCTTGCCCAGCGCCTTGTAAATGGGCATAAATTCGGCCATGCCCTCCACCAAGCTGTGCTCGCCCGTGCAGGTAAAGCCGGGCAGCAGGGCTTGCAGCTCGGCACCGCCGCGCACGCCCCAGGTGAATTTGGCATGGCTGCCCTCAATGGATTTTTCTTTCATATGCTTTACGACCGACGGGTTCATGATTTCCACAAACACGGTGGCACTGGCAAAGCATTTTGCAATCACGGCAAAGATCTGCTGCACGTCGGTTTGGGTCAGGTACATCGTCAGCCCTTCCATGATCACCAGCGCGGGGGCGTTTTTCTCGGCAATTTTGCCGCTCCAATCTTCCATAGCGGACTGGGCAATTTGAGAAATTGCACCGCTTTCCGGCAGCAGGCGGGCGCGGACGTTGATCGTCTCGGGCAAATCAAGGTTGTACCAGTGGGTGTACCCCTGCATACGGTAGCAGCGGGTGTCCAGCCCGCAAGCAATGTTGACCACCACCGCGCCGGGGTGGGCGGCAAGGTAGTCTTGCACCAGGTGGTCCAGCACGATGGTACGTGCAATTACGCCGCTGCTCATCGCGGCGTCTTTATCGGCCAGTGAAAAATCATAGTGCAGCTTTTCCACCAGCTCCACGGCCTTATCGTCGTGGATCGCGCCGCGGGTCCTTGTCTCCTTGGCGCGTGCGTAAACGGTTTGCAGCATGGTTTCCGGTACGCCGGAAAGATTGACAGTCTCGTTCATGGAAAAAGCCCCTCTCTCTTTATAAATCATAAGTTAGAAATTCCTAACCTATACCGCATAAAAATGCCGCCCAACGGCAGCAGTCTTTTTATCATAAAGATCTCACTGGTTTTATTGTAGCCACGCCGCGCCGCCTTGTCAAGCCGCGCGGGGGCTGTATGCGCGTTGCACAAGGGGTGAAGTTTAAATTTGCTGCCATGAAGGTGTTCTTTGACAAACTGCAAAGGGACCTCCGCACACGCGGAGGTCCCTTTGGCCACTCACTTACTTAAACATCTTATTCAACAAATACACACCCAGCACCAGCACCCCGAGCACGAGGAAGATCCCCGCCATCCCGGCGCAGAGCATGGTCAGCGTAGTGGGCAATAATGCAAACGACATATGCGTACCTCCTTATGCAATCCCGCTCATCAGGGTCAGGATCAGCCCGCCGGCGATGACCGACGCGATCTGCCCCGAAACGTTGACGCTGATGGAGTACATCAGCAAAAAGTTCTGGTTGTCTTCGGCCAGGCCCATCTGATTGACCACGCGGCCGCTCATCGGGAACGCCGAGATGCCCGCTGCACCGATCATCGGGTTGACCTTTTTGCCTTCGGGCAAAAACAGGTTCAGCAGCTTGGCAAACAGCACACCGCCCGCCGTATCAAACACAAAGGCCAGCAGGCCCAACGCTAAAATCAGCAGGGTATCGGGCTGCACAAATTTGTCCGCCGTCATCTGCCCGGCCACCGTCAGGCCAAGCACAATGGTGATCAGGTTCGCCAGCACGTTCTGTGCGGTCTCGGACAGGGCGTTCAGCACGCCGCACTCGCGCAGCAGGTTGCCGAACATCAAAAAGCCGACGAGCGCCACACTGGCGGGTGCGACCAGCCCGGCCAGCACCGTGACCACGATCGGGAAGAGGATCTTCGTGGTTTTACTTACGCTGCCCTTCTGGTACGGCATGCGAATGAGCCGTTCCTTTTTGGTGGTACACAGTTTAATGACCGGCGGCTGCACAATGGGCACCAGTGCCATATAGCTGTAGGCCGCCACCATGATGGCCCCCAGGTACTTGCTGCCCAGGCTGTTGGCAACAAAAATCGCGGTAGGCCCGTCGGCTGCGCCGATGACCGCAATGGATGCGGCATCCGGCAAGTCAAAAAACAGCCCGGCCAGCACCAGCGTGACAAAAATGCCGAACTGCGCTGCCGCACCAAACAGCATCAGCCAGGGCTTTTCCAGCAGCGGGCCGAAGTCGATCATCGCGCCGATGCCGATAAACAACAGCAGCGGGAACAGTTCGTTGGACATGCCCATCTCAAACAGTTCCGAAATCGGCCCTACGGTGTCGCCCTGGGTGATGGCACCCGACAGCGGCAGGTTGACCAGAATCGCGCCGAAGCCCATCGGCAGCAGCAGGCTCGGCTCCATCTTTTTGGCAATGGCTAAATAGATCAGCAGACCGCCGATGGCCCACATGACCACCATCTGCCACGTGATGTTGCCGAGGTTTGCAAACAACCCGGCAAACGTTTGTAGAACTTGCATACGAAACCTCCCAATTCCTGGGCGGCAGGGAAAATAAAAAGAGACCCCTGCCGCAGAAAAACTGCGGCAAAAGTCTCAGTGTTTACAGTATGCCCCGGGGCCGGGCGGCCCGTGGTGACGAAGCGATACGGCGCGGCGTACACCGCGTCCCTTACTCCCTTTTACCTTGCCCATAGTATAGCGCACAGCGGGGAAAATTGCAAGCGTTTTTTGCCGAAACGCCCCGCTGCCGCAAAAAGTTGCGCGTGCAAAAAAGCTGTGCTATACTTTATTAAAAGTATTGCTAACGCACAACGAAACCGAGGGAACCGCTATGATCAAAATTGCCATTGTCGAGGATGAAGCCGCCGTACGCGACCAGCTGAACGACTATGTGCGCCGCTACACCCGCCAGTACGGCACCGAGTTTGAGGTGACATGCTTCACCGATGGCGATGAGATTTTGGAGAACTACCGCCCTGCCTTTGACATGATCTTCCTTGATGTTGAGATGAAGCGGCTGAACGGCATGGAGACTGCCCAGCGCATCCGCGAGCTCGACAACGATGTACTGCTCGTGTTCATCACCAACATGGCGCAGTATGCCATCAAAGGGTACGAGGTCGGCGCGCTGAACTATGTACTGAAACCTGTGCCGTACTTTGCCTTTTCGCAGCAGCTGCAAAAGGCGGTCAACCAGCTGGCACGGCGGGCGCGGCATTATCTGGCCGTCCCCGTGGACGGCGGCATGCGCCGCCTGGACACCGCCGCCATCTATTATATGGAAAGTGACGGCCACAAAGTCTGCTTTTATACCGAGGATGGCGATTTCACCGCCCCCGGCGCGCTGAAAAGCTATGAGGAAAAGCTTGCAGGCCGCCCCTTTGCCCGCTGCAACAGCGGGTACCTGGTCAATCTGGCCCAGGTGCGCGGCGTGCAGCAAGGTGAGGTGCAGGTCGGCCCGCACACGCTGCAGATCAGCCGCCCGCGCCGCAAAGCGTTTTTGGCCGCACTGGCCGATTATATTGGGGGTGAGGGCGTATGACTGCCGTTCTGGACATGCCGCGCCTGTACACGGCCCTGGCCGAGTGCATGGCCACCTTATTATATGCCCAGCAATTGGCGCCGCGCTATTCGTCCAGACGCAGCACCGTCAACAGCTTGGTCTGGATGGCCGGACTGGCCGTGTTTATGCAGCTGACCGGCTCGGCACCGCTGGTGCTGTGGATCCCCTGCATGATGGGGGCCATCGGGGCTATGTACCTGTTCTTGTGGCGCAACTGCGAGACTACCCCGCTGGAAGCCGGGTATTACTGCGCCCGCGCGTTTATTTTGGCCGAGCTGGCCGCCAGCGTGGAATGGCAGCTGCATTGCGCGCTGTGGCCGCAGCGCAGCGGACGCGACCTGCTGGCCGTGCTGCTGTTGGTGGTTGTGTATGCGGCTTTGTTCACCGCCGTCTACTGGATGGAAAAGCGCCGCAGCACCCAACCTGCCAGGCTGCATATTACGCCGCTTGGTATGCTGACAGCCGTTATCATGGCCATCACGGTTTTTGCCGTCAGCAATTTGAGCTTTGTCAATAACAGCGAAGCTACGATGAGTATTCGCTACATCCGCACGCTGGTGGATCTGGCGGGCGTGCTGATCCTGACCGTGCAGCACGAGCAGCTGCGGGAAAGTGCGCTGCACAGCGAGCTTTCAGCCATGGACGCTGTGCTGCGCCGCCAGTATGAGCAGTACCGGCAGAGCAAGGAAAACATCAAGCTCATCAACCGGCGCTACCATGAATTGAAGGTGCAGATCGCCACCATCCGTGCCGAGCGCGACCAGGCCAAGCAGGACGCCGCCCTCGCCGCCATGGAAAGCGACATCCGCCGTTACGAGGCCGAGAACAAGACCGGCAACCCCGTATTGGATACGCTGCTGACCGCCAAAAGCCTGTACTGCCAGCAGCATGGCATCAATATGACCTGCGTAGCCGACGGCAAGCTGCTGGATTTCCTCTCGACCGGCGAGATCTGCACCATCGTGGGCACCGCGCTGGACAACGCCACCGAGAGCGTGGCCGCCGAGCCGGACCCGGAGAAAAAGCTGATCCGGGTCGCCATCTATGCGCAGAACGGCTTTGTGATGCTGCGCTTCGAGAATTACTGCGCCCAACCCGTAGAGCTTGGCCCCGACGGCCTGCCCCTGCGCAGCGCCCACGGCGGCTATGACCTGAAGAGCGTCCGCGCCGCCGCCGAAGCCTACGGCGGCACTTTGACGTTGCATTGGGAGGATGAGTGGTTTACGCTAAGGGTGCTGCTGCCGCAGAGGTGAGCAGTGTTCGCCCGCGGGGTCTTGCACTGCGCCAAACTGCACGGGAGCATATAGAATGCTCCCCTACGAAAGTGCCGTAGGGGCGGATTCCATATCCGCCCGCCAACCCGCAGCCATCCACAATAGGGGAGAGGCCTCACGCCCTCTCCCTTTTTTGCTGCTGCAGCAACCTGCACAAACGCACCCGGCCTTTCTTTGTGCAACATCCACATCAATTTTTGATACAATTTTGCAACTTTTACAGATTATGCCGCAAAAACGGCAGTTTGTGCGTTTTTTGAAACAAAGCCTTAATAGTATGGTAACATAATCCCAGTTCAACACCGTACTTCTACAAACGGTGAAAATACGAGGAGGAAAAACAATGCAAAAGAGAAAACTCACACCATTGCAAATTGTGGGCCACGTTCTGCATACCATGCTTCTGTCGATTTTTGCAATTCTCATGGCGGTAATTTTGGTACTTGCAAACACGCTGCTGCCCACCTACGGGCGAATGGTGAATGAATTGCTGGGCTACAAGCAGGCATGGAAGACACCCGCCGAGGGAAAGAATCTTGATTTGGAATATAACAAAGCAGATTACAGCTCGGCCGCCGAAATTAAGGAAGCACAGCAAAAGCTGAATGAACAAATTGTCGGCGAAGGTACGGTCATGCTGAAAGGCGATGCGGAGCATCTGCCCTATGCGGCCGGTACGAAATTCAGCCTGTTTAGCCATTCTAGTGTTGCATACCTAACTGGTGGATATGTTGCCGGTGGTATAACGCTGAAAAGTGCCCTGGAAAGCCGCGGCTTTACAGTAAATGATACCCTGTGGGATTTCTACGCTGCAGGTAATGGTAAAGACTATACCCGCGGTACAGGTTCCATTAATTACGGTGCGGCAGAAGATTTCCGCCTGAATGAGTGCCCCATTGATGTGATTACGAGTGAGCCGGGGCTGGAGGATACTTTTGCAGATACAACGGCAGTTTTTGTGCTGAGCCGCGTTGTTGGCGAAGGCCGTGATATGCCGCGTTCCATGTACAACCACACGGATATTCTGGAAGATAAGACGAAAAATTATCTGGAGCCGGATTCTGTTGAGTTAGGGATCATTGACTATCTTAACAAAAACTTCAAGGATGTTGTTATTCTGATCAATAGCCCCAGCGTGATGGAAACCGGCTGGGTAGAGCAGTATGAGAACATTCACACCGTGCTGTACACTGGATTGACGGGTACCTATGGCCTGAATTCTGTAGCAGATATTCTGGCTGGAAACGTGAACCCCAGTGGTCATCTGGTAGATACTGCTGCCTATGATGCGTTCAGCAGCCCGGCAGCACAGAACTATGGCTCTTACTATTACTTTGATGAGGACGGCAATATCACCCCCTACACCTATCTGGACTATGCCGAAGGCATCTATGTCGGTTATAAATATTATGAGACCCGCTATGAAGACGCTGTCATGAAAAACGGCAATGCGGGCGAGTATAACTATCAGGAGACTGTGCAGTATCCGTTCGGTTATGGTCTGTCTCTGACAACTTTTGAATGGAAAGACTTCACTGCGACCTGGTCTGGAGACACTTGCACGATAAGCGTCACTGTAACCAACACTGGCAGTACTGCGGGCAAGGATGTTGTTCAGGTCTATGCACAAAGTCCCTACACGGAGTACGACAAAGAAAACGGCGTAGAGAAGTCCTCTGTTGAACTGGTTGGCTATACGAAGACCGGCCTGCTGGAGCCGGGTGCAAGTGAGACGGTCACGGCATCGTTCGAGAAAGAGCAGCTGAAAAGCTACGACGCTAACAAGGCAAAAACCTACATTCTGGACGAGGGCAACTATTATATTACCGCTGCGGCAGATGCCCATAAAGCCATCAACAACATTCTGGCTGCCAAGGGATACACTGTGGCCGATGGTATGACCGAAGATGGCAATGCAGACTTTACTGCTGTGTATGTACAGCCGAAGTTTGATGCAACGACCTATGCAACCGACACTACAACCGGCACGGAAATCACGAATCAGTTTGATGCTGCACGTGGTGATTTTACCCTGCTGAGCCGCAGCGATTGGACGGGAACCTTCCCGCAGCACGGCGGTGAGGCCAGTGATGTTATCAGCACGTGGGGCAATGAAATCAATGGCACAGATGCCGATGGCAACCCGGCCAGCTATGAATACGGCAAACAAGCATCGGCAGAATTTCTCGCAACGCTGGAAGAAAGAGATTCCGGTAATCCGACCGACCCGAGCACTTTGACCGATACAATCGTCTATGGCACCAAAAACGGTCTGGGTCTGATTGATTTGCGCGGCAAATCTTATGATGACCCGATGTGGGAAGATTTGTTGGATCAGCTGACGGCAGAGGATTATCAGACATTGATTAGCTCTTCCGGCTATGGTACGCCTGAATTGAAGAGCGTTGGCAAGCCGTACTGCATGGATGCAGACTCCGCTACAGGCTTGGTATTCGGCAGCGCAGGCGGAACGACATTCAACGGTGCCGAGGTAACGGCTCAAACATGGAACCGCGAACTGGCATTGGGATTTGGTAACCTGTTGGGCAATGATGCCCTGCTGGGCAGCGGAACCGTGGGCTGGTACTGCCCGGCCACTAATATTCACCGCACACCATTCAGCGGCCGCAATAACGAATACTATTCGGAAGATGCGTTCCTGTCTGGTAACATGGCCTCGGCTGTTGTACAGGAAGCAGCTAAAAAGGGATTATATACCTTTGTGAAACATTTTGCCTTGAACGACCAGGAAAACCACCGCGGCGATGGTGGAGATGGTGGCGTAGTTACCTGGAGCGGTGAACAGGCTATTCGTGAAATTTATCTGAAGCCTTTTGAAATGTGCATGAAGATTGACCCCGTCGAGATGAATTACCTGGAAAAACAGGAAGATGGCAGTTATCAAAATGCAACTACAACGGTTCCTGCATGCAATGCCTTGATGACCTCTTTCAACCGCTTGGGAGCAACATGGACAGGTGGTCATTATAATCTGATTACGAATGTGCTGCGTGGCGAGTGGGGCTTTAATGGATTTGTCATCACAGATGCAAACAGTTACTTGGGTCGTATGGATGCCCGCCAGATGATCGAAGCAGGCGGCAGCGGCAGCCTGCGCTACTTAAAGGACACGCAGTTTACTTTTGATAAAGACAGCGTTTCCGATTATCACTACGGCAGAGAAGCAGCGCACAGCATCCTGTATACGATTGCAAACTCCAAAGCCATGAACGGTGCCATGCCCGGCAGTACCCTGACAGGTATGGCTACTGACAAGAAGCTCCGTATTTCGCTTACGATCGTTCCTGCACTGTTGCTGGTATTCTTCGTTTATCGGATTTTCCGTGTTTGGAAGCCGAGCAAACGCAAACTTGCCAAGTTGGAAGCAAAGGCCGCTAAGAAAGCAGCTAAACAGAAACAAGCATAACAACATCTAAAAAGCAAAGGCGGCAGGAATATGTTGCCGCCTTTAGCTTTTTACGCAGGGAGAATCCCATGAAACACGCAAACATCATTGAAAAACTAAATCTGGAACAAAAATGTGCCCTGCTCAGCGGTGACACGGTGTTTACCACCCGCGCTTACCCCAAAGCCGGTATTCCGTCTGTTACCTTGTCCGATGGGCCTAACGGCGTGCGCAAGCAGGCCGGGGCGGCGGATCATCTGGGGCTGAACCCCAGCGTACCGGCGACCTGCTTTCCCACGGCTGCCACCGTGGCATGCAGCTGGGACCCCGCTCTTGGCGAGGAGATCGGCAAGGCCATGGGGGACGAAGCTGCCGCGCAGGAAGTGGCTGTGCTGCTCGGCCCGGGCCTGAACACCAAGCGCAGCCCGCTTTGTGGGCGCAACTTTGAGTATTTCTCTGAGGACCCGTATCTTTCCGGCAAAATGGCCGCAGGGTACGTGCGGGGCATCCAGGCCAACGGCATTTCTGCCTGCCCCAAGCATTTTGCGGTCAACTCGCAGGAACTGCGCCGTATGGCGTCGGACTCGGTGGTCGACGAGCGCACGCTGCGCGAGCTGTACCTGACCGGGTTTGAGATCGTGGTCAAAGAGGCCGCACCGAAAGCCATCATGTCCAGCTACAATCTGGTGAACGGCATCTACGCCAACGAAAACGCCCACCTGCTGCAAGATATCCTGCGCAAAGAGTGGGGCTTTACCGGCGCGGTCGTCACCGACTGGGGCGGCTCCAACGACCATGCCCTGGGCGTAAAGAACGGCTCCACGCTGGAAATGCCCGCCCCCGGCGGCGACGCAGTGCGAGAGCTGATGGCCGCAGTCAAGTCCGGCAAGATCAGCGAAGCCGACGTGGATGCCCGCCTCGACGAGCTGCTCACACTGGTCTGCGACACCCACACCGCCGTGCAGAACCACAGCCGCAGCTTTGACGCCGATGCGCACCACGCGCTGGCCTGCCGCGCTGCTGCCGAAAGCACGGTGCTGCTGAAAAACGAGGACGACCTGCTGCCGTTGGCGGCAGGCACCAAGGTGGCTGTCATCGGCGACTTTGCCGAAACGCCGCGCTATCAGGGCGCTGGCTCGAGTGCAGTCAACTCCATTAAGGTAGACTCGCTGCTCGGCTGCTGGAATGAAAGCGGCTTGGAGCAGATCGGTTTTGCCGCCGGTTTCGACCGCCAGGGCAAGCCCGACGCCGCCAAGCAGGCCGAAGCTGTTGCATTGGCGCAAAAGGCTGACGTTGTGCTGCTCTGCATGGGGCTGGATGAGATCAAAGAGAGCGAGGGCCTTGACCGCAGCGATATGTGCGTCGCAGCCAACCAGATCGAACTGCTGCGCGCGCTGCAAAAGGTCAACCCGAATATCGTGGTCGTGCTCAGCGCGGGCGCGTCGGTGGAGACCTCTTGGGCTGCTCACTGCAAGGCGCTGGTGTACGGCGCTTTGGGCGGCCAGGCCGGTGCGGGTGCCATGCTCGACGTGCTGACCGGCAAGGTCAACCCCAGCGGCAAGCTGGCCGAGACCTGGGCCAAAGCGTACCTTGATACCCCCGCCCGTGACCACTTTGCAGGCAATGGCCGCACCGTGCAGTACCGTGAAGGGCTGTACATTGGCTACCGTTACCATCAGACCGCAGGCGTGGAGCCTGCCTACCCGTTCGGCTTTGGTTTGAGCTATACGACCTTTGCCTACTCGGATGCGAAAGCCACCCCGCAGGGCGTGAGCCTGACCGTGACCAACACCGGCGACCGTGACGGCGCGGAAATCGTGCAGGTCTATGTTGCCAAGCCCGACGCTAAGATCTTCCGTCCCGCACAGGAGCTGAAAGGCTTTGCCAAGGTGCATCTGGCGGCAGGGGAGAGCAAGCGCGTGACCCTTGCGCTGGATGACAAGGCGTTCCGCTACTGGAACACGCTGACCAACGCCTGGGAGACCGAGGGCGGCGCGTATGAGATCCGCGTCGGTACTTCCAGCGAAGATATCCGCCTGACGGCCACGGTCGAAGTGGCTGGCACGGACGCACCCAACCCCTACGAGGGCAAAGCCCTGCCGCATTATGCAAGCGGCAAGGTGCAGAACGTCCCTGACGCCGAGTGGGAGACCCTGTTGGGCCGCCCCATCCCGGACGACACCGTGAAAATCGACCGCAACATGACACTGGGCGAGCTCAACCACAGCCGCAGCCCGCTGTGCTGGCTGGTTTGGTTGGTGCTGCACACGCTGCTGACGGCCAGCTACAAAAAAGGCCAGCCCAACTTGAACGTGATGTTCCAGTACAACATGCCGCTGCGCGCCCTGGCCAAGATGACCGGCGGCGGTATCAGCATGGGCATGGTGGACGGCATCGTGCTCGAAGCCAAGGGATTCTGGTTTATTGGCTTAATCAAAGTCATTATCGAAGCGGTCAAAAACGTAATTCTCAACGCGCAGATGGAAAGCCGTCTGCGCAACAGCTGATGGAGGTGTCTATGCAATTCTGGAATACCTTTGCGGCCAAGCACCCCGCCGCTGCCAAGTGGGTGCGCGAGGGCGGCTTGTTCGTCATCGTGTCCAACCTCATCACGGTTTTTAAGTATCTGCTGCTGCAATTTCTGCCCAAGGCGTTTGCCAGCCTGCCGGTCGTGGATTTCGGCTGGCCGGGCATCCCGGTCACGCTGTTTGGCGAAACGTTCCAGTGGAACATTCTCGGCTACGATGCCGCGCACGGCGGTCTGCCGTACTTCTGCGCGTACATGATCGCCATGGTCATCGGCGAGTGCATCAACTTCCCGATCCAGCGCAACTTTGTGTTCCGCAGCAAGGGCAATCTGGCAAAGCAGATCGGCTGGTATGTGCTGGCGTTCTGCATCATCACCTGCATTGTCAACTCGATCAACTGTGTCTGGGTTGCCGTGGCCGGGCTGCTCGTACCGGACTTTATTTACAACATCGGCACCACGGTCCTCAACGGCGGCATCTCGATGGTGATTTTCTTCTTCGTCAACAAGATCATCTTCCCCGAAGGGGCACAGAGCAACAACTGAATCACGCAAAAAGCCGGTCGCTTACAGGGCGACCGGCTTTTGTGTTTATAACGCGGTTACAGTAATTTATTTCCCAATGCTTTGGTGGTGCGCTCGCGGGAGATGGTGACAAGCTCCTGATTATCCAGCGTGTAGCGCAGAACCAGAACGTTTGCGACGAAGAGCACCGCCAGCTTGACCGGCATGCTGCCGGGCTCCAGCGGGCTTTCCTTGGCACCGCACAGCAGCACCACATCAGCCAGCGCCGTGCCAGGTGCATCGTTGTAATGGGTCAGCAAAATGACCTTGGCGCCGTTCTCTTTGGCAAGGCGCAGCGTGTCCATCATGTCGCGCGTCGCGCCCGAGTAGGAGACAAACAGCACCACGTCCTCGGGCCCCATCAGGCTGGCCGCGATGGCCTGCATATGGCTGTCGCCGGAGGTGTGGAACTTGGTGGAAATCGTTGCAAACCGCGCCCAGATATCGCTGGCCAGCAAACTGCTGCCGCCCTGCCCAAAGCAGAACACCTGCCGTGCGCGCTGCAACAGCGTGGCAGCCTGGTCGATGGCAGCAGGGTCGAGCGCGTTGCGGGTGCCGTTCAGCGCTTCAATGGCGGTGTTGTAGGCGTGGGTACACAAAATCTGCGTATCTACGCCCGGTTCCAGCTTCAGCGCGACCGGCACAGCCATGGCGTTGGCCTTGGCCAGCGCGATCTTCATCTCATTATAACCGTCAAATCCCAAAGAGCGGCAGAACCGGAAGATCGTTGCTTCCGCCACGCCGCACGCTTTTGCCAGGGAGGAAATGGACAGGTACTGCGCATCCTCGGCGTGCTGCACCAGATAGTCCGCCACGATCGCGCCCGACTTGGTCAGGCTGCCGTGCCGGGCACGCAGTATTTCCCAAAAGTTCTGCTCAACCATAAGATGAAGATCCTTTCCACGTCTCGCCGCGCTGCGCTTACTTAACCACCTCAAAAGGCGCGGCGACTGTTACTTTATACTATTGTAGCGCCGGTCAACGCCTTTTGCAAGGCCTCGGCCACAGCTTTGTGCGCTTCCACCGTCAGGTGCATGCCGTCAAGGGGAGAGCACCCCGCCCCGGGCAGCAGGTTGGCGTCCAAAAACTGCACGCCGGGGATGCCTTGCAGCATCGGCTCCAATTGGGCGGCGATGCCCGCACAGCGCTCGTGGCAGCCGGGGCCCATCTCGTCGCGGAATTTCAGCTTGTCGTACTCCGGCGTGATGGACGGCGGCACGATGACCAGCACGTCCGGGTGGGCGTTATCGCGCCAGCAATCGGTATGCAGGGCCTTTTTCACCAGCCGCGTGATGCCCAGTGCGATCAGATAGGAATTGCAGCCGAACCGCGCCTTGCTGTCGTTGGTGCCCAGCATGATCGTCACAGTGTCAAGCGGTGCGTGGCTCATCAGCACCGGGTTGATGGTTTTCAGGCCGTTCATTGCCTCGGTGATGGGGTCGTCAAACACGGCCGTGCGGCCGGGCAGCCCTTCCTCGATCACGGCCCACTCGCTGCCAAGCAGGGCTTGCAGCACGCGGGGATAGCGCTCGGTCTCGCCGTAGCGGCCATCGCGGGCCGGGTCGTAGCCGTAGGTGTTGGAATCGCCGTAGCAAAGCACGCGGCGCTCGGTAATATTGGAATAGTTCATACAAGCCTCCCGTGGGCAGCGCTTCTTTCTATAAAAGGGGACAGTGCTTGCACCCGCCCCCGCAGCTGTCTTAGATTCATTTCTTAGATTCATAAAGGAAGAAAGAAGCACCATCGAGATTGATAAGAAATTATTTTTCTATAAAACCAGTATACAAGAAAATTCAATTCCATGCAATGCAACAAATTTCCGATTTTTCAGCTGCCGCATTGTGCAATATGCAATAAAACAAGCGTATCGAAGCCTGTCCTTGGCCTTTACACCATCTTTTTTGCCTGTTATCGCCGCTTTAGCGCGCAGAAGTGGTGAAAATTTTCCTGCAAATATACGGAAACAGCCGCTGCTTCGTTCCGCATTGATGTGGCAGGAAAGCAGCATCACCACAAAATACAGGCATTTATTGGACAATAACCACCTACTTTGTCTTCCGGTTGTGCAAAGTGACGACTATTTAGCAAAAGGATTGTGCGTTTCGTGTATGGACAAAATGAAAATATTTTTCTAAAATAAAGACATCACGAGGGCGGCAGATCGGACGCGGCCCTCACAGGCCGCAAGGCAACAAACGCCGCAAGGCAAAGAAGGAGAACCACTATGAAAAAGAAAGTATCCGCTCTCTTGGCAGCCGGTATGGCAGCCAGCCTGTTGGTAGGCTGTGGCGGCGGCGCCGCTTCCAGCTCTGCCGCACCTGCAAGCACCGCAGAGTCCACTACCTCTGCAGCTGCTCCCGCAGAATCCACCGAAGCCGGCCAGGCCGCCGACATCACCCTGTGGACCTACCCCATCGGCAAGTGGGGCGATTCCGATTCCGTCAATGAACTGCTGGCCGACTTCAACGCCCAGTATCCTGACATCCACGTGACTGTCGAGTACCTCGACTACACCAACGGTGACGACCAGGTCAACACCGCCATCGAGGGCGGCTCCGCACCTGACCTCGTCATGGAAGGTCCCGAGCGTCTGGTCGCCAACTGGGGCGCCAAGGGCCTGATGGTCGACCTGAGCGACCTGTGGACCGACGAGCAGAAAGCCGACATCAGCGCCAGCGTTGAGGCCGCCTGCAAGGACAGCAGCGGCGCTTACTACGAGTACCCCCTGTGCATGACCGCCCACTGCATGGCCATCAACAAGACCGTGTTTGAAGCCGCCGACGCAATGCAGTACGTCGACGAGGAGAACCACACCTGGACCACCGAGAACTTCCTGAAGGCTGTGCAGGCCGTCTACGATTCCGGCAAGACCGACGTCGGCGCGATCTATTGCAGCGGCCAGGGCGGCGACCAGGGCACCCGCGCCATCATCAACAACATGTACGGCGGCACCTTCACCGATGCAGCCCACACCAAGTACACCGCTGACTCCGCCGAGAACATCAAGGCCATCCAGGCCCTGTACGATCAGGACGGCATCAACTTCGACGCTTCCATCAACGGCGGCGAGGAGATCACCCTCTTCCGCAACGGCACCCTGCAGATGGCTTTCTGCTGGAACATCGCGCAGCAGACCAACTCCGATAACGGCCCTGCCGGTACCACCAACAGCGGCGACGACATCCTGTTCATGGCGTTCCCGACCGATTCCGGCGACCCGCAGCTCTGCGGCGGCATCTGGGGCTTCGGCATCTTCGATAACGGCGACGAGAACAAGATCGCTGCTTCCAAGACCTTCATCGACTTCATGGCGAACTCTAACGAGACTGCCAAGGCTGTCAAGACCTCTACTTACTTCTCTGTCAAGAACTCTCTGTCTGACCTGTACAAAGACGACGAAATCATGAGCGAGTACCAGAAGCTCATGCCTTACCTGGGCGACTACTATCAGGTCGTTCCCGGCTGGGCCGAGGCTCGCACCGCTTGGTGGAACATGCTCCAGCAGGTTGGCTCCGGCGCGGACGTGACCACTGCCGTCAACGAGTTCTGCACCACTGCCAACGCAGCTGCCAGTGCATCCTGAACCGCTACCCAAAGCAACTGATTGACCCGCAGGCACCGCAAACTGCCGCCGGTCACCACGGCGTCCGACCTCTGACACAATGCAGCGGTGGGACGCCGCTTTTTATCGAAACACCTCTACACTTCCCCACGGAAAGGAGAGATTTCTCTTGGCAATTTCCGCCGCTAAAAAAAAGACCGCCCAGCCTGCGATGAGCCGCGCGCTCGTCCGGCAGGAGACCATCGCCGGTTATCTGTTCCTGCTGCCCAGTCTGGTGTTCTTCCTCGGCTTCGTCATCTACCCCATGGTGATGTGCGTATTCACGAGCTTTTTTGACTCCACCATGAACCGCGCCGATGTCTTTGTCGGCTTGCAGAACTACATTGAGTTGTTCCAGGACAGTGTTTTCCTTGGCGCGCTGCGCAATACGCTGATCATCGTCGTGGTGTCGGTGCCCATCACCTGCATCTTCTCGCTGTGGGTGGCTTCGGCCATCGTCAACATGCCGTCGTGGGCAACGTCCATCTTCCGCGTCATCTTCTATCTGCCCGTCGTTACCGGCTCGGTCGCCGTTACCGTCGTGTGGAAGTGGATGTTCAACAACTACTACGGCATCTTCAACTACATCGGCAAGACCATGGGCGTGCTTGATCAGAACATCAACTGGCTGGGCGACAGCAAATACGCCCTGGGCTGCATCATCCTGATCCTGCTCACCACCTCGGTCGGCCAGCCCATTGTGCTGTATGTTTCCGCCCTGGGCAACGTTGACCAGTCCCTGGTCGAAGCTGCCGAGGTCGACGGCGCTACCAAGCTGCAGGCTTTCTGGAAGATCAAGTGGCCGCAGATCATGCCCACCACGCTGTACATCCTGGTCATCACCACCATCAACTCGTTCCAGTGCTTCGCGCTGATCCAGCTGTTGACCTCCGGCGGCCCCAACCACGCGACCGATACCATCATGTACTACATCTACTACACCGCCTTTAAACTGTACCGTTACGGTTACGGCAATGCCATGGGCGTTATCCTGGCCCTGATGATCGCGCTGCTGTCCGCCGTGCAGTTCAAGGTCACGCAATCGGATTAAAGGAGGGGAGAGCAGTTATGGAAGCAACCAAGTCCACCGCGGCTGCCGCAGCGCAGACCACGAAAAAGAAAAAGAAGATCTCCCCCTACATGGTGTTCAGCACCATCGTCATTATCCTGCTGGCGATCGCCTTTGCGTTCCCGCTGTACTGGATCATCACCGGCTCGTTCAAGACCCAGGTCTCCATCAACGCGACCACGCCCGAGTGGTGGCCCAGCGAGTGGGTCATGACCAACTACGACAAGCTGTTCAGCCGCCAGAAGGCTCCCCTGTGGGAGTTTGCCGTACCGTTCAGCAGCCGCTTCAGCGCCGACGGCAAGGATATTATCTGGTGGAGCGGCCCGCAGGTGCCCGCCGCTGTCCGCTGGCTGATCAACACCGTGTTCATGGCCGTCACCTCGATGATCCTGACCTGCATTACCTCGGCCATGGCCGGTTATGCGCTGGCGAAAAAGCGTTTCGTGGGCCGCAGTGTGCTGTTTACCCTCATCGTCTGCGCCATGGCTCTGCCCAAGCAGGTCATCCTGATCCCGCTGCTGCGTGAGATGAGCGGTTTGCAGCTCTACAACACGATCTGGGCCGTGATCTTCCCGATCGTCGGCTGGCCGTTCGGCGTCTTTTTGATGAAGCAGTTCAGCGAGGGTATCCCCGGTGAAATGCTGGAAGCCGCCCGCATCGACGGTGCCAGCGAGGCTACGACCTTTACCCGCATTGCACTGCCCATCATCAAGCCCGGCATCGGTGCGCTGGCCATCTTCACCTTCATCAACTCCTGGAACGATTACTTCATGCAGCTGATCATGCTGTCCAGCACCAGCAAACTGACGATCTCCCTGGGCATTGCCAAGCTGCAGGCCGAGAACTCGACCGACTACGGCCTGATCATGGCCGGTGCCGCCCTGGCCGCCGTGCCCATCATCATCGTGTTCCTGGCATTCCAGAAGTATTTCACCAAGGGCATTACGATGGGCGCAGTCAAGGGCTAAAAATCCGACCGCCTATAAAGGCTCCCCTGAGAGGGGAGCTGTCACCGAAGGGGACTGAGGGGTGGCCCTGGGGCAGTTCTTCACTAAAGGAGCCACCCCTCACCGCCTACGGCGGAGCTCCCCTCTAGGGGAGCCCATAGCCGCCCCATCTTCCCATTTTCGATACAACATGCTACAATCAACCAAGAGACATTATTAAAGGGAGTGTTTGTATGAAAGACATTACCAAGTACCGCGGCATTATCCCCGCGTTTTATGCCTGCTATGCGCCCGATGGCTCCATCTCGACCGAGGGTGTCAAGGCGCTGACCCGCCACCTGATCGCCAAGGGCGTCAAGGGCGTCTACGTCGGCGGTTCCTCCGGCGAGTGCATCTACCAACACCCGGATGAGCGCAAGGCCGTGCTCGAGGCCGTGATGAGCGAGGCCAAGGGCAAGATCACCGTCATCGCCCATGTGGCCTGCAACAACACCGCTGACTCCGTTGAGCTGGCCGCCCACGCCGAGAAGTGCGGCGTGGATGCTATCGCGGCCATCCCGCCCATCTACTTCCACCTGCCCAACTACGCGATCGCCGAATATTGGAACGCGATGAGCGCCGCCGCCCCCAACACCGAGTTTGTCATCTACAACATCCCGCAGCTGGCCGGCACCGCCCTGACGATGCCCCTGCTGCAAGAGATGCTCAAGAACCCCAATGTCATTGCCGTCAAGAACAGCTCGATGCCCACCCAGGATATCCAGATGTTCAAGGATGCCGGGACCGCCGCCCGCGGTGCGGATGGCTTCGCCGTATTCAACGGCCCGGACGAGCAGTTCGTCTCCGGCCGCGTGATGGGCGCTGACGGCGGCATCGGCGGCACCTACGCCGTCATGCCCGAGCTGTTCCTCCGCATGAACGAGCTGGTCGAGAAGGGCGACATCCCCGCTGCACGTGCCATCCAGTACGACGCCGACCGCATCATCTACAAGATGTGCGAAGCCCACGGCAATTTGTACGCTGTGATGAAAGAGATCCTGCGCCGCATGTACGGGCTGGAGCTCGGCGGCGTGCGCGCCCCGCTGCCCAACCTGATTCCCGGGGATGAGGCCGTTGTAGCCGAAGCCCAGAAGATGATCGAGGAAGCCATCGCCAAACTGTAAGGAACTGTTAAAATGATCGTAGATTCGTTTGATTACATTATGAAGTACAAGGGCCTTCATCCCAACCTGGATGCGGCCATCGACTGGCTGAACAGCCACACGCTGGACGCGCTGGAAAGCGGCAAGACCATCATCGACGGCGACAAGGTGTTCGTCAACGTGATGGACGCCGACCTGCGCGAAGCCGACGGCGCTGCGTTTGAGTACCACCGCCGCTATGCGGACTTGCAGATCGACCTGACCGGCAGCGAGCACTGGGGCTGGGCCAGCGAGGGCAAGGCCGAGGGCGCGTTTAACGAAGCGGACGACTTCGGCCTGAGATCCGGCCCCGAACATGCGGGCGGTGCTTTGGGCGGCGGACGGTTCGTCGTGTTCTTCCCCGGCGAGCTGCACAAGCCCAGCTGCAAGACCCCCGGCTGCGACCGCGTGCGCAAGGCGGTTGTAAAAATTTTGATGAAGTAAGCCGAGAGGGAGGGGCGCAGCTCCTCCCTATATTGGCATCCTTACTGTATCCGTAGGGGTCGATGCTTGCATCGACCCGCGGGCGGATGCGAGCATCCGC
>ERZ827117.902-NODE-902-length-27619-cov-3.955449_pt1 | contig 27619 bp, 14 predicted proteins | sample MGYA00519920_ERZ827117 | MGnify/ENA primary metagenome ERZ827117 (study PRJEB31778, sample SAMEA3449260) | human gut metagenome | biome: human gut; feature: human-associated habitat; material: faeces | place: United Kingdom | collected 2010/2012 ...
AAGAGAACATGGAATATCATCGTGGCACCAGTTGGAAAGCCAAGCTACGTGTTGCAGTTGATAAAGCAATCTGGACTTCCATCAACTATGAGGAATTTCTACAAAAAATGCAGTTAGCCGGATATGAAGTCCGCCAAGGAAAACACCTGTCCTTCCGTGCACCGGAGCAGAAGGACTTCACTTACATGAAATCTCTCGGAAGTTATTATAGCGAAGAAAATATCCGCATCCGTCTGGCAAAAAATCGTAGCAAAGTGAAAACTCCAAAGCATCTGTCCAGAGGTGCTCGCCTGTATATCAATATTTCCACTTATGTTACAACCGGCAATCGAGAAGGATTTGAACGTTGGGCAAAACTAAATAATCTAAAAGAGGCAACCCGCACCTTCGACTATCTTTCTGAAAATAATCTGCTGAATTATGAAGATTTTCAACAGCATGTTTCTGATGTTGATGCTTCTGTTAAAGCGGCTGAACAGAGAATAACACAAATCAACAATGAACTGAACACGCAGAAAGTCATTCAAAAACATTGTGATTCTTACCGGCTCTGCCGTAAAGTGATTGAAGATTGCAAATCTGCTAAAAATCCAAACGCATACCGGACCAAACATCAAGTAGAATACCAACTCCACGATTCACTAAAAAAAGAGCTTCAGGATCTCGGTGTTACCAAAATCCCAAGCTCTAATAAAATCCAGAAGCGGATTGAAAATCTTGAATCTGAACAGGCTGCTACTGTCCGTGAAAAGCAGGAATTACAGAAAAAGCAGAAGACACTGGATATCATCAGACAGAATTTCACAGCACTGCTTAATTCTCCTGAGATCAGTTCAGACTTACTTCCAGCAAAACGGGAACCTATTTCTGTCACAAGAGATAAATAAGATTGCACTGGCAACTCACTCATTTTCTTTCAAATCTTCCCATGGTTTAAAACCCATTTTCTCCCAGGTGACGCCATACGGTGCACCTCCGGAGGTATTTGTTTTTGGATTATGACAGTTATATAACGAAACGAAAAGACCGGGATTTCCCGATCTTCTCATATTATTTATGGACTTTTCTTTTACAAATACTAAATATGACTAAGGATATTCCCATTAAAGAAAGCCACATAATTACATTCGTATCATCTCCCGTTTTTACATTTGGAGTATGACTGCTATTATCACCTGATGGTTCTTCTGAAACTGGTGGCGTATTCGTGGTAATTGGTGGTATTGATTCATTTTTAAATTTAGGCTCTGCCGTTACATTCCAAATTATCTGACCATCATAATTACCTGGAACTGTTATGATAAAAGGTTCGCTTTGATATACTTGATTGCCAATTTGTGTTTTTTGTGTCTGGATAAAAAGATACACTCCTTTTTCCAGATCTCTGTACATGACTTCTCCGTCTGAATTGGTTTTTCCGGGCATTCCTTTGATGTTGTTATCCTGTACATGTTTTTCCAGTTTTTTTGCAGCTTCTGCCTGAGCGGAAGAATCATCAAAATCAAATATGACTCCAGACTTTGCAAACTCACTCACTAATGCCCATGAATTATTTTTATATGTTCCAACCTGATACATCGTAAATTCAGTATTACTTAGCTTATATACCGTGGTCTCATCTTCAACAGTTGCTTTTAATAATATACTTCCCAGATCATTCGCAGACACAGGTAACGGAATGAGGAGTAAAAGCATACACATCACATTGGCCATACACATATATATTCGCTTACGTTTACTTATTCTGCTCATGTTTTTTCTCCTTCCTGCGTTTATGTAACTTAATGCTCACCCATATGATGATGAAAGCAACAATTCCAGCAATCAATAGAATCAAATTGAATGGGATTGTGCGCTGAAGACCAACTTCCTCATCTATCTTCTGTGCCTCTTCATACGGAATTCTAGTGCCACGTACAAGCAGTCTGTGCGTGTTAACTGCATAAGGAGTGCATGTGACCAGTGTTACATAATCCTTGCCCTTTTCAATCTGTAAAGAATCTGTATCTGATGGCAATACTGTCAGAATCTGATCCACCTGATAGGCAAAGGTATGATGAAGAACTTTAATATAAAATACATCTCCAACCTCCATCTTGTTCAGGTCGGTGAATATCTTGGCATTTGCAAGTCCACGGTGTCCGGATAATACCGCATGACAGCTCTCACCGCCTACCGGAAGCGAGGTGTTTTTCAGATGTCCTACACCTGACTGCAGTACTTTTTCGGATGTTCCATGATAAACCGGAAGAACAACATCAAGCTTTGGAATATCAATATATCCCATCATTCCAGTATCATCAATTTTCAAAAGTTTGTTATACTCATCATCTTCTGTCTGGTTTTCATTACTTTCTGAAAATGGATCTGCTATGGAACCAATTCCGATCAGGCTTTCGTTGTAGTCCTGTGCCTGCTTGATCATTGCATTTTCCTGTTCTTCCGACAGATGAGAAACTTCCTGTTCATAATCTGTAGCAATCGTTGTGCTGTTCATCTGATTGATGTAATTGCTCACTATCGGATACAGGATTAAAGAAAATGCCGCCAGATATCCGATTCCTCTTAGTATTTTTACTACTTTCTTCATAATACCTTTCACCTTTTCGTCTGTTTCTTCTGAAATACCCAGTCCACACTGGACATTTCAGAAAAAGCAGACATCCTCCCGGTACGATACCGGGAAGATGAACTGTCTTTTTATCCATTCTTAAGTTTCAGAATGTCTTAGTTTTTGGCTTTCTTTTTGCCAAAAGCTTTGCTTGCTGTTAATGCACCGAAAAGAACGATACCAGCCAGTGTTACCATAAGTGCTCCCTTGCTACCAGTAGATGGAAGCTGTGCACCTGTCTTGTTTTCTACAGGCACTTCTGGGGAAGTCGCTTTATCATTATTTGTTACAGTTGTTGAGTTACCATTGTATGTATAAATTACAGAATAGCTTTCAAGTTCGCCAGTTGCATCATTATATTTTGCTGTGATTTCAATCTTAATATCGCTGAGAAGCTTGTTGTATCCGTCCGGAGCTTTTGTCTCTTTTAAGTAATATGTTCCGGCTTTCAGACCTTTTACAAGAACTTTACCGTCGTCATCAGATACGATTTTTGCAGATGTAAATCCAGATGCACTTGCTTCTTCCGGTGTTGCCTGATGGTATACACCATTTCCTACGTCTACAATATTAATCTTAGCATTTGTATCTGCTGCAGTACCTTCTGTGTTTGCCTTGTAAAGCTCGAATTCTGCTCCTGCAAGTGCAGTTTTATCGTTTTGATTTTTCTGATCTTTTAAATAATATTTAAAGATTGTGAAATCAAAAGTATGTACCTTTACAATACTTGGTTCAGATGTACCTGTTCCATCTGACTTCGGATCATTACTGTACTCAACGACCGCCTTGTTGGTATTTGGATTCATACCGATGACAGCATCTTTATTTAAAGTAGCTGTATAGACAACTGTAATTGTTTCACCTACGTGATCCTTATAGGAATTATAGAAATCATTTAAAGTAACTGTTAAAATACGGTTAGTCTTGTCATAAGAAAGTGCGTATGTATTTGCTCCTGTTTTACCCGCTTTAAGTTCCGTACTTCCAACTTTTACAGACAGAATTGCTTTTAAATCCAGTCCTTTGGATAATGTATCGGTAAATTTAAAAGTATAAGAAGTATATCCTGTCATATCCGGTACTTTAGATGTCAGCTGGTAAGTAACAGTATCACCAATTCCAAAATCTCCGGCTTTCTTTTCATCTGCTGCGCCGTGTGGTGCGATGGTGTCCTCAGGATCATTCTCGTCATCCAACTCCAACTGATGGTTGCCTTCCCATGAGCCATCCACAATAGCACCAACTGTAATTCCGCTTCCACTCTGAGCCGGAATAATTTTTTTGTCTACTGTCGGGTAATTGCTCTTCATATTAACTGTAGCATCATCACCTGTAACGCTGACTAAAGAAGCTACGGATTTTACTGTTTCATTTCCAGGTGCTGTAGATGTATCTGTGGCACCTAATGGATAAACTATATAGTATCCATAATCCAGGTTATTAATTACCGTAGTACCAGCGGTTGTATTTGCAGTTGTATGAGTAGCAGCTAATGTAGTAGCATTCTCAAGAATCCAGCCCAGAATCTCTTTTGCAAACCCTGTACCGTTCTTTCCGTCTGTTCCAACCTGTGTTTTAACATATTCATAAGCTTTTTCACTTAATGCTTCGCCTGTTAATGTAGAAGCACCAGAAATTTTGCTCTGGAAGAATCCCTCATATGCACTGTTCAGTGTATAAGCTACATTATCGCCGTTTTTTGTTGCTGTAAAAATCTGATACAGATCCAGGGTCTTTCCTGCCACTGTATTGTTGACTGTCAGGGTTCCTTTTGGAGCTTCTGCTGCAAATGCAGTCATGCTCATGGACAGTATCATGGTCATTACCATCAGAACTGCCATAAATCTTGATACTAATTTCTTCATGTTCCTCTTCTCACTTTCTTTTGATTTTTTATTGGTTCGCTTTGGATTCTTTCAGCCTTTACGGTGGAAGTTCCCCACGCAGCCATATCTCTCTCATGACCCTGCTCCCCCTTTCCTACATCGCCTGTTTCCGTTTCCTTCTGCGTCCGGTATAAAGCAGGAACGCTAACAACAGGCCACCTGCTATGATAAACATCATAATGCCCTCGCCGCCGGTATCCGGAAGCAGTGCAAAATGCCGGTTGATAATCGTGAAGGTAAATCCATCTTTAGAAGTTTCGATTGTAGTTGTATATCCTTTTATTTCCGTTTCCGTAACAGAATATTCATAATAATGCGGTTTTTCAGCATCATCTTTTATGTAGGCTGGAAGAGTTTCAACCACTTTCTGCCATGTAGATTTTGAGATATCACCTTTTATTTCATAGTTTTCATATCCCGGCACAACTTCTGTATGTTTTGTTCCTTCCGTATCCGTCCAGCTTCTGGAAATTGTAACCGTAATAGTGTCTGGTCTGATGTTGTCCATATTCCGGAAATCTTTCCATACCTTATTAATGGTCAGATTTATATATTCATCACATGGATCCTGTGCATCTGATGGTTCCGGTGATGTGCTGTCACCTGTATTGACTGTCGTTTTGGTATCTGACATCAGAACGGCTTTTGCATCTGATACATAAGCATTCAGATCTGCTGTTTCAGAAGAATCTTTTGTTGCCATAACTGCATTCTGCAAGGTGTTATACTCATCTACCTGCACTACATGTTTTACTGAGAAGATGCTCCATCCATTTTCCTGGCTAAACGTATCTGTCAGGAGTTTGGAATTCTTTTTGATCTCATCAAAAGTGATCACCGGTTTCCGGTAGATACGGTAATTGTTATTCTCACCTTCTACGCCTGCTTTCGTATTAAACTTATATACAGAGTTCAGATCACTTTTTCCACTGAATGGTCCCACCATCTTAGGTGTTCCACGAACCACATCGCAGTAATACATGTTGTTATTTTTCAGCAGTCCTTCGTCGTTGTATCCTACAAAGCCTCCGCTTCGTCCATCTGTTGCAGTACCGTCTGCATCATTTCCGGCACCGCCGGCATAGACATCGTATCCCGTACTGATTCCATATACATTGCTGTCTGTAATTTTTGTTCTGTTTGCCTTAATCAGGTTGACACTGATGTTGGACTTTACATCATTATCTTTCGTTATGATTCCGTTTTTGTCACATGGAAGCTTAATAGAGGAATCTCCGATCTTAATGATTGCAAAATCTGTCTGCTGATTGTTATCATCAGACTTTTTAGATAGCCCAACAGAAATATCCAGTCCAAGCAGATTCACATGGATGAGATTTCCATCGTACAGTGCATCAACCTTCACAATTCCAAGATTAATATGCAACAAGTCGGAATCCTGAATCTTATCCAAATACAATGCCCTTACAAGCTGATCCCGAACTACGAATAATGCATCCACCACTGTGGAATCCAGTTTTACATCTGCAAGATAGGCAAAGCTTGTTCTTCCGGCAAAGCCACCAGCTGTTCCACCGGATTCTACCAGTTTCAGACTATTTTCCTGATTTTGATCATCTCCTGCATTGCATCCTGACATTCTGGCAAGATTTGCGTAGCCGATAAATCCTCCGGCGATCTGCTCCTTTCCGCCTTTACTCTGAACCGTATAACCACCAGGTATACCTGCCACACTGCTGTCATCAATGTGGGAGCCAAAAATATCCAGAACACCGAGGGCACCGCCAAGAAGCTGTCCTGCATTATCTCCCAGCACATCCAGCTTCTCCATTTTTACAACTCCGCTTTTTCCGGAGTATCCTACAAAGCCACCTACGCTGTTCAGGCCTGTTACATAATTTAATCCTGTTACGCTGCTGTTTTTGACAGATCCATTTAACAGTGAACCACCAAATCCGCCAGCTGTTCCGCTGTATGTAACCTGATTATTCTGTCCTGCATCTGTTGCTGTGTTAGCACTGACGCCAAGCCCTGCATCTGGACTTCCTGTGACATTTCCGTAATATACATAGCTTCGGAACGCATCCAACACATCGGTTTTTCCAAGTTTTAAAAGATACTGTAATACCGAGGTCTCATTACCTGCACTAATGTTTGCGGCACCGGAAACATCCGCAATACCGAAGCATCCACCGGCATATTCACCGGCTACTACGGAACGGATCTTGTCTGCACGGATTCCGCTTCCCGGCGTATCCTTCTCGCCGAGGACCGCTCCGCAGAGACTTCCTGCAAATCCTCCTGCTGCTTTTGCGTACCCGGTATTGCTTCCATTTTGATAGGTTCCGTTTACGATCACGCCCCAGTCATCCCAGGCTGACACAGATGCACAGCGGATGGTGGAAACAGTAGCATTCAGAACCTTAATCAGCTCTGCCGGAGCATTTACCATAAGAACATCCAGAATCTTATTCAAAAGTCCCTGCTTTGTAGCTGTATCAATAGCTGCCACACTACCCGGATCTACTTTTCCGGCAAAACCGCCTACATAGGAAGTTCCATCTACACGCCTTAAATTTGTGATACTGCAGGAGGAAGTTTCATCTCCCCAGATCTGACCGCCGATCATTCTTCCCACATAGCCTCCGGCAAATCCTACCGGGTCTTTGTCTGCAATACCAGTTGCTCTGATCCTTGCACCGGAACGATATCCTTCCACATGGGACTGTTTCACAACCGGCACAAAGGTTTTTAATGCTGCCAGACTGTCTGCACCTATAATCTTAAGGCTTGCCAGTGAAACGTCACCTGTGTTTGCCACAGAACCTGTAAGCATCTCACCAGCAAATCCACCACTGCATCTATAAGCCTCTGCTGACTGAAGATCTGTTGCAGTTCCATTTGTTACGGTACCGCCTTCCATCCGTCCAACATAACCTCCGGCAGAACCGCCCTGTGTTGCTTTACTTGCCAGAATGCTCCTTCCTGCTGTGACTGCGTATCCATATGCATACTGAGAAATGATCTCATTTAACTGTTCTTGATCATTGACTTCACCAAGTGCCTGTAATTTATTACCGTAACTTCCATAAGAACCGACAGCACCAACCCATTTGTTCCAGGTATCCGTATCCAGTCCACGAAGCGGTCCATAAACAGCTGTATTCTTTTCTGTCGGATACACTGCCTGAAGAAGCGCCAGCGGATTATCTAATTTGATAAGACCAAATAAAACCTTCAGACTTCCTGTATCTGCAACATTCGCACACCGCATCAGTCCTGTATAGCCTCCTGCATATTCCGTTCCATATACGGATCGGATACGATAGGCTGCACATTCCCTTGTGGTTCCTGTATATGCAGAGCCTTTCCAGTTATCCGTATTGTTTCCCCAGATCTGACCACCATAGTTGTAACCCGCATATCCTCCTGCAAGTCCACGGTAAATGCCATCATCGCTCTCAGCCTGAGCCCTCACAGCACCACCACAAGGTACACAGGTTGTTTCGCTGTTTTTGATCACGGGAACAAAGGCCTGTAAAACTCCAAGAAGATTATCCGCACTGATCAGTCCTCCAAGAGCACTTAAACCACCTACCACATCCGCCGCACTTCCCGGTTCCATGGTTCCAACATATCCACCGGCACTTTCACGCCCTATGATATGTGCAAAATTATAGGAATTACTGTTCTGAATCTGTACTCCGAGAAGTTCTCCTGCATATCCTCCGGCTTTTCCGGTATTACCATCTCCGTTAGTTGCCAGAACATTAAAACCACCTGTTGCTCCGTAAACATCAGAGCTGTCTATGATAGATGCAACTACGGTCAATGCCGATAACAGATTTGAGGCAGAAAGTACATGATCCAGAACGCTTGCACCTCCGATAGCCGCCGTACTTCCCATAGCAGCTTTTCCAATATAGCCGCCGGCATAACGATAACCACTTACCGCATATGCACTGTCGCTTCCGTAATAACTGCTACCATCTTCCTGCTGCAGATTCTTTGGCTCACTGACACCTGTATGCTGCAATTTATTTACATCGGAATTGCTGATCTGTACACCAGTTCCGCATCCGATAAAGCCTCCGGCACTTCCAGCATCCGCATCGTTGGTGCTGTCTTTTTCAAGAGTACCTGTAACGGTAACGGTAAACCCTTTTTCTACAGAATTAACACTGGCATTACTGATCACCGGAACAAAAGCATTAACCAGGGAAAGTAATCCTGTCAGATCAACTACTTTTGTAAGAATTGATGACTTATCTCCAATCTCTGCAACCGCTCCGGCTTTTACCAGACCTCCGAAGCCTCCGGCATAACGAAGACCTTCTACTTTCAGAAGATTTTCTACTGCCGTTCCTTTTCCAGCGTCAACAGCATTTGATGAATTATCTACATGACCGCTCTGCATCTCTCCAACGAAGCCACCTGCATAGCCTTCTGCGTTTTCAAATCCCCTGTCAGCCGTAACAGTCAAACCATCTGCGGTACCAGCAACTTTGCAGTTTGTAATTTTGCTGGATGCAGCCTGCAGGACACTTGCCAGTTCCTTCAGACTCAGAATCTTACCAAGGACACTGTTCAAAAGATCTCCTGTGGCATCTCCTGCCTCCGCCGCACTTCCGGAACGCATGATTCCGATATAGCCACCGGCATGATACGGTGCAGTGACTTCTTTTACATTGGTCACATCAGAGTTCTTCACCATGACTGCTTTTCCATTACCGATATATCCTCCGGCATCTCCAAGCGCCACATCATCATTTTTTCCAGATGCTGTTACAACTAAGCTGTCTCCCTCGATAGAAGAGTCGGAAATTCTCGGATACGCCACATCCATGACACTGAGAAGCTGATTTACATTTAAGAGACCCAGTAACTTAATGGAACCTGTCTGTGCCACATCACCAGGCATCAATCTTCCGGCAAAGCCTCCGGCATAGCTGGTTCCCTTTATATAGGAAAGTCCGGTAATATTTGTTGTTGCAATCGCACCAGTCTCACCTTCTGTTGTTCCATCCTCGCTATTCGTGACTGCTGAAATGAAATCTGCTTCTTCACTATTCTTTTCACCTGTAGATTCACTCGAAGACGGATTCGTGTCTGTGTCAGCTTTGAATCCGGAATTGTTGTTTCCATAGTTGATATCTACTGCCTGTCCATCTCCCACAAAGCCGCCCGCCATATCAGCGGATACCTGAGGGTCAGAACCATTCGAAACATATGCAATAGAAGTATTATTGAACTCCGGTCTCAGGGCACTGACAACGCCTAGCAGGTTCTCCAATTCGATTCCTGTCAGTTGTGATGTAGTAGAGTCTCCGGCACTTAATGCATCTCCGGCTTTGGCAAAACCTGCAAATCCTCCGGCATTTCCTGATACTGCTGATGCAGTAACCGTTTTCAGGTTGCTGATCTTTGTGTCCCTTGCTCGTCCACTGATGCATTCTCCAATAAAACCACCGCTGTAACCTTTCTCATTTTGGGTAGACACACTATATCCTGACGTAACACCTGAAACAGTACTGTCAACTGTAAACGTCTCAATCATCTGGCCTACAGAAAGAAGGCTGTCAATTTTTAGTAGCGGTAATCCCAGAAGTTTAATACCTCCAACATTGGCAAGGGTGCCGCTTCCGAAATACCCGGCAAAACCTCCGGCACACTTTCCGGCCGTTACGGAATTCAGATTTGTGACGGATGTTTTCCTTACTTCTCCACCTGTTCCATAACCGATAGCACCTCCTGCACGACCATTTTCCTGATCTGACGCAGTAACAGTAAGCCCGGAAGAGCCTCCGTTTACGGAACAGTCTTTACATTCAAAGCGCATGTAATCTGCCGCTGTGACCGTTCCACCAAGGACATCACCGACACTGGTCATCTTCGCATAGCCCAGAATTCCTCCGGCATTCTCTGTTGCTGAAACGTTCATAGAGGAAGCTACATTGATCTGATTCACACGGTCTGCAAATTCGTAGGTAACACCGGTCTTATTAAGCACTCGCTGGAGGGCTCTTGTAGTTGATTTTGAGTCATCTGCAAGTTCTGAAGTATTGGAAATCTGCACAGCACCTGCATATCCCACAAGTCCACCTGCATTTTTACCATTTGCTGTTACAGAAATGTTATCTCCTGCAATGGTGCATCCGCTTATAACAGAAGGTCGAAGTCCTACCAGGTTCAGAATATCCATGTTGGTTAATTTGCCATTTAACAACCCTGTAAGAAGATCCTTTACAATTACCAGAAGTCCCTGGCTTTCATCAATATCTGCTACATCACCAAGGGTTGCTATACCGGCAAATCCTCCGGTATAATCTTTTCCGGACACTGTACCCAGAGAAGAAATACTGCAGTCTACAGCATAACTGTTTCGCATTTCTCCAACAAATCCGCCTGCATAACCACTTTCCTTAGCGGAACTTCCCTGTGCGGATACGTTTACCGTTCCATCAATTCTGCAGTTCAGCATAACTGTATTGACTGGAAAGTTCCCCATAAGTTCAATACCAAGGCTGCTTAATGCGCCTACCACAACTGCATTCGCAGAACGTCCCACAAATCCACCAGAGCAATCATTTCCAGACACTGTGGTAGTGCCGCCTACCGAACAGTTTTTCATCACTGCACCAATGGCTTCCCCAGCGAATCCGCCGGTACTCTTCTGACCTGTAACAGAAGTGCCACCGCTTACAGAACAATTCTGGATACTTGGATTTACATAGCCTACCGGAATCAATTTGTCTACACTGAGCAATCCTCCCTTTAAAAGTACAGTTAACAAATCACCGACTCCAAGCAGCGGAATCAGATCCAGGATTTTTGTTAAAGTACCAACCAGACCTCCTAAGCCACTTGATACCAAATCATACTGTGTCATACCACTGACATAACCTGCGAAGCCACCGGTCCGGTCATTTACATTGGAAACTCCATGTAAATTTTCCACATTGCAGTTTTCAATCTGGATATTTCCTTTTACAACACCAGCAAATCCTCCTGTTGCCAGGGATTGTGGGTCCGGTTCCAATCCACTTAAATTTCCAAGCAGGAGCTTCAACACGTCTCCAATCAAACTAAAATTTTGTTTAACCTTTTGTGTTGTTGTAGAAACCGTCACATCAGAAAGGGTAATATTTTTCACAGTGATTGGATTTTGGGATATTGTCAGCGATGTAGAATACGGGGTCGTCAGATTTCTGAAAAATCCAATACCATATTCTGCCTGCTTGTCCTGATCGACTGGATTATTCTGTGAAATATTGATATGGCTGATTGTTATACTCTGACCTTCAACCATTCCCTTTCGGCCTTCCATGTTTCCCTGGTAATTATCAATAGGATCCCAATCATCATCTTCCCCATTGGAATTGGTGCCCTCTTTGGAAAGATCAATATCACGAAAGATAATATAATCCGCATCCTTGCTATATTTATATCCGGTGCCTGCAATATTCACCTTATTAGTCGTTTTGCTTATATCATAAGTAAGAACGTAGGTCTTATCCTCTTCAACCGGTATACTTTCCGGATCCGCATCATCTGAAAAATCACTTTCACTTTCATCACTGATAAAAGCATCTTCATCGTAAATCTCTTCGTTTTCAGTATCTGATACAGTAGTGTCCGATGCTGCAGCTTCTGAAGAAATATCATCATTTCCAGATACAGATATTTCATTGTTTTCTGCCGGAACCATATCAATCAGATCACTGCCTTTTGCATTTCCATCTGCTTCACCGGAAGTCCCTTCTGTATTACCAGAAATTTTTTCTGTTTCACCGGAGGCCTCCTCCGTAGAATCATCAGAAGGACTGTCCTCAGATGCAGTTACTATCATATTTGCAGAATCCTGGATCGTACTGCCCACATAAAGATAACGCTTTGTAGCATTCAAACCAGCTACGTCTAAGGGTGGGGCATCCAAATATTCCGCTTTTCCAATTTCGTGTCCACCATTATCATTTGCATACAATGCAGTTTTTGACCAGTCATATACTTTGTCTCCATCTTTAAAATTGGCCAGATCCGCATCACCCGGATAATACAGTTCTGTTTTGTATTCTGCTGTATCCGCAGCCGGTGTCCAGTCTGTATATCCACTCAGTGCTCCCCCCAGTAATCCCCCTTTTTTCTCTCTTGTTTCATACACCTTCCAGATGGGTTCTGTCACTTCCGCATCTGTTCCGATTGCCCGGAGCTGTGTTTCATTTCCAATCAGAATGTAATTTTTATCACCGATCTTTTTTACCACCTGACCGAAATAATTTCTTCCTTCATAATCAGATGGATAAGCGCTAGTAATATCCTTAGTTGTCTCCTCTGTCCCAGCCTTATTTGCAAGAAGCTCCGGTGTTTCTGTTGTAAATGAAGAAGCAAGCACATAATTATGTGTTTTGCTGTAAGTAAGATAGGAACCATCTTCCAGTGTAAAAACCTGTCCCATTCCAACTTTTTTAGCAATATAATCCTCGCTCATTACAGGTTCGCTGTCTGAAGACTCCCCTTTCATCAATTCAAGCTGGTATCGGTTATACACATAAATCGTATCAGTCACTGAATCATATACTGTGTTGCCCGTGCGCTCTGATGATGAAGTGATGCTACCTGTAAAATCTGATGGGAAGTTCCAGACATTTTCATTATCTATTGGAATATCATTCATCAAACAATAGGAAGCGTCTGATGCATAGGTAAGTTCTGCACCATCTGCAAGAACCTTATCCCCTTCACCAACATTTCCATCTTTGTCTCCGGAAAACATCTGTGTTCCTGTACCGATTTGCAGAAGTTGCTGGTAATTGTAGATACATATTTTTCCATCTTCATAATCTGGATTTGCTTCTTCCAAAGTATCTGAGGTGTTTTCATCATCGATAATTGTTTCTTCTCCATCTGTAAATCCTTGATCTTCAGAATTACCAAATTCCTCTGTTACTTCAGAACTAATATCTGTATTTGGCTCTGATTCTCCTTCAAAAGAATCAGGAATATCACTTTCCGTGATATCAGATATTTCAGATGTATCACTGCTGAAACCATCCTGTTCCGATATATCTGTAATTTCACTATTGGTCTGCACATTCATTCTTTCTGAATCTTCAGCATTCGCAACTACGACTTGCGAAGATAATAATGTAACACACAGAACAACTGCTGTAATTCGTCTTAAAACACTCAATTTCTTGTTCATAAAATCGCCTCAAATCTTCTGTCATGCTTGACTTTTTGTTACTTTTAACCACTCTGGCTGCTTTGCTGCCGCCGTCAAGCACTGGATCAGTTTTTTAGAAAACGCTCCGCATTCACCATTTGAAATCATCCGTATCGCCTCTTCTGGTTCATATTTTCTTTTGTATGGACGATCATTGATCAATGCATCGTAAGCATCAACAATCCCAACGACCTGTGCGCACATCGGAATCGCATTCCCTTTTAAACCGTCTGGATATCCTGATCCATCATATCTTTCATGGTGGTGTCTGCATATTTCATAGCTATATTTGTTCAGCTTTTCCGTTGTTATCCCCTCTGGGAATCTCTGGGTCATCGCTGCACCTACTAATGGATGTTGTTTTACTACATTCATTTCTTCATCTGTCAACTTTCCATTTTTATTCAAAATTTCAATTGGTACTTTTATCTTTCCAATATCATGAATCGGTGCCAAATGGGCTACTGAAGCAATTTCTTCATCCGTAATTCCATATTCCGGATAATTCTTCTGCAATTGAAGATATACCTGTTTCGTATAGAAGCTGATATCGTCTTGATACCCTGATTCAACTAACTGATTATGATTCAATACAGTAGTTAAAAGTGATACCATATCCCAATACTGCTTTGCCATATCCTGTTCTTTCTTTACGAGTTCCTGTTCCATCCTTATAACTGTGTTCTGGACAATCTTCTCATTATGTAAGGTAATAATTGCAGTATTCTCATTTGCATCTATATATTTTTTTGCTTCCATCCAAACATATGCATTCTTATCTTTTCCAGTAATTCTGCGATACGGAAGATCTTTTTCCATACATCCATCAACTAGTCTTTCTTCTAATCCTTCACTTGATAAGAAGTCATGAACCATTTTTTTATCAGAAGCATACACATATCTTTCTATATATTGATTTATGAACTCTTCATAACTTTTTGTTTTCCTTACTTTCTCATACACTTCACGGATATGTGAATATACACACTCGTAGCTTTTTTCTTTCAAGTTCAGTTTTAATACAACATAAAATCGTCCAAAATATTCATCTTCTCCAGGACGGATAACGTCTGAAACCTTTACGCTCTCTAATTTATTATTGTATGTATTCTGCAAACTCAACAATATTTTATGTATCTTGCAGGTATCTTCTAAATTTCTGGGACAAAAACGATCTTCTTCCAAACAACGATTAATTGCCATTGTTTCCTCTACACACGATATAATATCCATTAAAGAAATGTTCTCCGGTTGTTTTGCCAGCATATAGCCACCATTTATACCTTCACAGGCATTGACTATTTTTGCATCTTTCAGTTTTTTTGCTATTTTAGGAACATAATTAGCAGAAACATTTAGCTTCCGTGACAATTCTGATGTAGATACCATCCGTTCCTGTGCCGCTAAGTAACATACAATTCTAATTGCGTAATCTGTCGAATTTTTCAGTTGCATCGTTATCCCTCTAATCTAAACCCTGCGAGGTCTTAGTTTATATCAAAAAAAATATCAAAATTTGATATCTTCAATATTTTTCGCTGATAATCTTTCTCATCAAGTGTGATATTATACGCTATTAAACTTAAAAATATAATGCACAAAGGATGAAAAATTTTTAACGTTTTTTTATTCAAAGTGCTCCATTTGCGATTAATGGACAAAAAAACGAACCACACTAACCATGTGATTCGTTATCTTTTATAACAATTCCAATATTTTTAATATTATGAATCTCATCTTTGCCTCTCCAAAAGATTCTTAAAAATTCTACATTACTTCAAGAACTCGAATTGCTATCAATCCAATTCGAACACTAAGCACTTCTGCTGGATTATTAAAATCTATATTCATTATTTCTATTATTTTCTGCAAACGATATGAAACAGTTCGATAATGAATAAACATTAATTCAGAAGTCTTTTTTAAGCTTTGGTTGACATTCAGATAACATTCCAATGTATCAACCAGCTCTCCATTTTTCTGAATATCGTACTGGCGAAGTTTATTCAATGACTCCGGTATAAACGCTTGCAACTGATTTATATCTTTCATCTTTTCCAGTATCTGATAAAAGAATCCTACCTTTGTACTATCTATAACTGACTTATCCTCGTCTCCGATTATTCGTCTAATAACTTTAATATATTTAAGCGCAATTTTAGAAGATTTAAAAGACTCCTTCAATTCATGGTATCCTGTGACAGTTTTACCTATACCAATCAGAAAATCTATTTCAACTCCCCTATTAACTAGAAATTCTTGTATCGTTTTCTGCAGTTTCTCCAGTTTTTTACGAAATTCCAATCCGGTTTCCCGTTCCGTTTCTCTGTGAATATATACAATCTGGTTGGTTTGCAAAAAAATAGGCTCCCTCGGTAAATAACGTATAATTTCGTTTTCGACCAATTCTGTTTCTTTTATCTGGGCATTGGTAAATTTTTCCATATTCTTTATTGCATCCATACGGAAAGTGACAACCCGATATATCTCTGCATCATTAAGACCAAGCATACCTGCAACTTCATTTTCTTCATCATTTGACAGCGAACCATTCAGCATACGATATTCCAAATCTCTTAGATGTCGTTTTTCAAGATTCTCTTCTAATACATGTCTGATCAAACTAAACTGTAATGTAATGATAATATTCTCTAACGCGATAAAATCTAATTCCCTCAATGGTTCATTCTGTTCTGAAACAACAAAATACATTTCCTGTCTTTCAAATATATTGAGCTTCTTAATATATTCAATATAGTTAGTATTTTTTCTTTTTTGACACAAATATTGATATCTGGTTATAATTCCAGACTTATATTCCGCAATATTTTTTTCAATTCTAAAATCCTGTGTTTCCGAATTACTTGAAAAAAGACAGGTTCCATCTGCGTTATATAAACCGACCGGATTCCCGAGCATGGTACTGATCAAGAAAAATATTCTCTCTATAGATTCCCTTGAATCTATCACGTTCAGTAAAATATTACTTAAATTATCATGTGTCATCTTAAAATATTTCAGTTTTGCAGTTTCAATATCACACAACTGAAGTAGTATATGCTTAATAATCCCCCAAAAATACAAATCCTCAGAAATTTCTATCACGGGCAAATGATGTTCCTGCGAAAATTCCATTAAAATATCAAACAGTCTTTTCAGGTGTTCAGTTCTCTGACAGCACTTTACTATAAATCCACTTATCTGCTTTTTATCCAATTCTTTTAAATGATGCAAAAAAACATCTTCCTCTGTGGCTTCATAGGCTCGCATACTTGTCAGGAGCAGCTCACCCCCCCAGGAATTTTTCCATATCTGGCACTTCAATGATTCGGACTCCTTTAATTTCACGACCAATTCCAGAATCATCACTTATCAGTTGCATTTCCGAGAAATTGTTTGATTCAAGCAAGTCCTTTACTGTATACCCCATTTGTATTCCCTTCCTTTTACAATTGATTTGATTTATCTTTATTTTGCCTTATTATGTTATGCTATATCTATTTTAATATATTGGTGGAGTTATTTCTATAATTGTTTTTCATATTCTCTAGTTTGTTTTCTTAGCTATTCTGATAACTCATCGGCATCTGGTTTTATAATCTCCGAGACCTTTATGCCCTTTAGTAGATTGTCATAAGTTTGCTGCACATCCAGCAATATTTTATGTACTTTACAATGCTCTGTTGCATTTCTGGAACAAAACCCATCCTCTTCTAAACAACGATTTAATTTCATGGTTACTTCCGTGGAGGATATTATGTCAAACAGAGAAATATCTTCTGTTTTTTTCACAAGTGAATACCCACCTTTTATTCCTTCGCAAGCTGTAATTATATTCGCTTCTTTTAATTTTTTTGTGATCTTTGGAATATAGCTTTCTGGAATCTTTAATTCGTAAGCTAACTCAGACGCAGTGATTACTTCACCACGACAAGCCAGATAATATACTATTCTGATCGCATAATCCGTTGTAATTTTTAATTGCATAATTGCTCCTCTCCAAAACAGGAAAAATCCCGAATTATTATCCTTGCGCTTCATCTTTTATCGCCTCAAGTCTAATAAATTCGGGATATTGTATAACCTTTCATTTCCATATCTGTGCCTGATGCTTCAACTACTACATTTAAGGATAAAAAACATATAGAAAGAATCAAAATCCAAGAACATAAAATTTTTATGTATTTTTTCCATATATTATGCCTCATCTTGTGATTCTCCCTTATTTCTTTTCTGTTTTTTATGGATTAAAACACTTAGACAAATCAGTGAACCAAACAGCAATAAGAAATATCCCATAACAGGACTGTCATCTCCAGTCTTTACGCTATTGGTTTTTCCTAATCCATCCGAATAGGACGGACCAGATGGTTGTGACGGGTTTGAGGGCTGTGTTAGATTCGGCTTTTCTTCTCCCATATAACTGTTTTTAAAAGAGATCGCTTCTATTTTCTCCCCCTTCTCATTTGCTACAATTGTGACAACTTTTAACTGATTCGATTCATTATAGTAAGCCTCGACAGTCACATAGTACCTGTTTTGATCATATTTATAATCATCCTTTTTTTCTGTCGTCTGATAAATGTTATAATGATACTGTCCTGCTGTTTTTACATTCAGTATAATCTCTGTTGCTGCATTCTTTTCCATTGTCCAGGAATACTGCATATTGCGGCTTCCGGCTGGCATTGGTGCGTCGCTTTGATCGGTTGTCATAATATAAGAAAATTCATCTGCAATGCCTTCCACTTCACTGTCAAAGATCTGTCTCACCGGAATTTTCACTACAGTACAGTTATCAGATGCAAACGCTGATATCTGCATGCTCAGAAAAAGGAGCATAGTCACCAATATGACAGCTGTTTTCTTTAAATCAAGAATTTTCATGTTTTTTCTTTCCCTTCTTCTTTAATTTTCTATCTATCAGCAATAGAACGATAATTAGCAAAAGTATCCAGTAGATAACCGGCACCTGAATCATCTTTTCTTTCAATTTATCAATTCCAGTTCCCAGATTCTTGGCTTTCTCTTTCTCAGGATAGACCTGATCCGTAAGCCTTCCTACTAATATATTTCTTCCATTTGTCATGTCTGAGGTACATGTTATCAGAAGAACCAAATGGTCATTTTCAGTAAGTTCAATGTTTCTTTTATGTAAAGCATTGTCCGATATTTCCTGCAGATACGCCTGTTTTGCTGCCGGTTCCTCTGAACTGACACTGAACAGCCGCTCATTATAAGCATCTGCCTGAATCAATGCATAAAATTCAATTCCATGATCTTTTCCATCAAAAAAAAGATTTCCGTATGGATGTTCGTCAAAATACTCCTTATCTGCGAATAGCCCCACATCTCCAAACATCATGTGTTTTTCCATATGGTGTCCATAAATCATATTGTTAAAATCGGAAAAATCCGGTTTGTTTGCACAGTGCAAAAATATGGAACCACTTAAAGAATATTTGCCTTCGGCATCCGTATTCATATAAGTATCATCATCTTCTGCCTGAAGCAGCGGATAATTAACGTTTGTTTCATTTATTCGAATCCAGCCAATAATATCCGGATTGATTTTCTGCAATTCTTCAAAAGATTTCGTATGTTTTTCTGTTGGAATATAGGCTTCGTAGTTCTTCGCATCAGCCGCCTGATATACCTGATTGGAATCCCATAACATATAGCATGACAGGAACATTACCATAAGAATCAGCAATAACGCTATAAAATTCACCATATGATCGACTATTTTGACTAAAAACTTTGCTGCTTTTTTCATATGAAATATTCCTGAAGTTTCCTTTCTTATTGCAAAAGGGAATGCGACGGAGTATCGCCGCACGCATTCCCTTTGCTGTTACTTTTATGATTTTATGTAATTATTTCTGTACTTTTTTGCGTTTGAAAGCAACGAATCCAAACAGTGCTACAGCACAAAGAGCAACCATCAGAACGTATGGAAGAGTGTTCATGATAATACCAGTTGTTGGTACGTTGTTGAATCTGTTGGTTACGTCAACAATGTTCTTTTTCTGGCCGAGTTTACCACTGGCTGTAATTGCTTCATTGTATTTTTGTGCTGCTTTAGATGTCTCCACACCATTAAGTGTAACTACAGTGCTTCCCTTGTAGTTTGCTTTTGCAGCCTCAGTTACGGTAATCGTTGTTCCTACTGGAAGACCTGTGAATTTCATGTTCTCGCCATTTCCCAGCTGGAATGTACATTGTCCAGTCGCGTCTAACGTAACATCTTTACCATCTTTGTCTTTTACACCGCCAAGTGTTTTTGCATCTGTTCCTGCCGGGAATTCAAATTTTGCAGTAAAGTCGAATTTCTCAGTTGGAAGAGATTTTTCGGCATCTGTTACATTCTGAATAACCTTCTTGGATACGTTCAATGCACCGTTTGTTTTATAGTCAGGATCTGGCTTATTCGGATCTGGTTTCTCACCTGTACCAGCTTCCTGTACATAGGTGTTGACAAAGTTGAAACCATTCTTGCTTGCATCACCACCAATATCTACTTTACCTGTTGTTGCTTTACCTTTGTCATCTTTTGTCTTATTTACAATGATCTTATCAATTTCAAGTGTTCCACCAGTTTTCTCAACAACATATACATCCATTCTATACTCAGCATCGGAGATAATCAGTTTTTCATATGCTGTCTCTGTAACAGACGGATTAGCCGTTTCGTTCTCTTCTACTGTATAGGAATATCTACCAGCTTCAGGAAAATCAGTGCCTACTAAATTAATTTTCTTAGTTTTTGTAGTTGTACCAAGATCAGTTGTTTCAAAACTGATTGTTGGTATTTCAACAGCATGAGCAGTATGTATTACATCATCCCCCTCCATAATCTGTGTAGCAGTAAAGCTAAATGTCTCTGCTTTTCCCACCTCAGTGTTGTAGGTCTTGCTGATATAGGCTTCCTTTGCATTATTTTTTGTGTCTGTCGTTGTTTGATCCGCTGCCATTGCCGGCATTGCCATTCCCATTGTCATAGCACCTGCTGCGACAATTGCGAGCATTTTCTTAGTGAATTTTTTCATGCTCATTTTAGTTCCTCCCTTGTAAATTATTTTGTTTTTTATTTGATTAACGGATCTGGTAATTAAATTCCCCTGCTCCGAATAATCGCGATGACTTTTCCTTTGACATCTTTTATATCAATGCAGCCATAAATTCGGCTGTCCGATGCCTGAGGCCTGTTATCTCCAAGTATAAATACCTGGCCGCTCCCGACTGTGACCGGGAAATCCACTCCATCTTTGAATTGGGTGGTATCAAAGTAAATGTCCTGAGATATCTGTTCTGCACCATTTATCTTCAGTCCGTTTTTTGTAATGTCAACGGTGTCTCCTGCTACTGCCACAACACGTCCGGTCGTGGTTCTGCCATCAGCTTCAAACACTGCAACATCACCGGAGATAAACCTTTTATCCAATCGGTAATACATGACCAGATCACCGTCTTTGATTGCCGGTTTCATGGAGACATCATTTATTCTTACAATTCCATAGAGAAATGTAAAAATAAGAAATACTGCTAAGATAATAAATGCAATCTTCAATAACAACTGAACAATATCCTGTGCTACAGATGTTTCCTGTATTATATTGTTGTTTTTATTTGACCGTTCAGTTTCGTTCTTCATCCTATCCTTCCATAAAAATGGATGCCCATAACCCTTCTAGGGGATTTATTTGTTTTAGGTCAACTCAGACATCCACGGTACTAGTTTGTACCCTTTATTATAGTGGTTTATTTTTTTATTCCAATGCAACAAACATGTAAAAAGGCGGATGTATTTTTGCAAGTTTTGTTCCATAGCAGTGTCTATTCCATTTTCCGTCTTCTCCAGAAAAACAGAACCATAACGATACTTATAGCGAGTAATAGCCATACATGCCTGCTTGTTCCCAGACGAACCCCTGTTTCCGGTATTGATTGTGTGTTTTCGTTTGTGATTTTTAACTCAATCACATCTCCTCGTGCAGCCTCAATCCGCTGTTTCATGACAGCCGTATTTTCATTCGATGTTGCCTGAACTGGATTTGAATACTTATCATTCTCTTCTTTTTTAGAAATCGAAACAGCGTATTTTGATGTATCAACAGTTTCTGTTATTATGATATCCGAAGATATATCTACATTTTTTAATGTAACTTTATCTCCATGTTTCAAAGAAGTTCTAATTGTCTTGCTACGCAGCTTTTGACCATCTTCCCAATAGAGAATTTCCATATCAAATGGCTTCTTGCGGTTTCCAAGTGGACCAGTGACTTCCTTTGTAATCTCAACCGTCACCCCGCCTTTTTGCGGATGATTGACGATATGTCTGTCCGAAACAGCTCTCCAGGTATTTGTCGTCGGTGATTTCTCATATAGGAATAAAATATCGGATTCTACATCGACCATATATAAATTAAAGTTATCCTGATACTGTGTTTTGGTTTTATCTGCTTTGTCCTTTTTGTTTGGAGTAACAGATTCTACCATCCAGTATCGTCCGTTCTCAAAGTCCTCCGGTAATTGAAGCATTCCATTTTCATCTGTTTCTAAGGAACGATACGTCGTACACGTTTTTCCATCCTTTTTCAGAACGATATCGTCCTTGCTCTGTGTATTGTCATAATCTACTGTATATCCTGTATCATCCGCATATTCTTTCGTAACATCATCATACGGTACTTTGTAGAACAGAAAACCTGCACCAGCAAGTCGGTTTCTTGGAAGATCATCCGTCTTTAAGAAACTTCGTTCAGCAAGATTGAAATGCAGATTCTGCACTTCCAGTTCCATCTTGGAAACATCCTTGAACTCATTCTCATCCTTCGGGAATATTTGTTGTCCATTTGAATCGAAATACTGAATCTCTGGATAAATAACTTCATAATATAGGAAACCATCCCCGTAGTCCGAAGAATAATGTGTCTTTCCTATCTCGATTTCTTCCACCTTATATTCCACCGGATTTCTGTCCTGGAATAGTGGAACATTGTTGACTGTGTGTTCCCATCCGTTCTCTTCATTCAGCAAGAATTCCTGTCCTGTAGAAATTCCATTCTGATACAATCTGATTTTCACCTGTTTTTCCGTCAGTGCATCATTTGGATTTTCCCATGTCTTTTTGATATGCAGAGTGCCTGTTTTAGCAAAATTTCGGATATTAAGGCTGGTATCTCCTCGCTGAAGCAGAACAGATTTTCCGTCTATCTTACCATCAACTGGTGCCTTAACAGCCTCCTGATTTTCGTTAGCCTCCCTATCCACCAATTTTGCATCAATGATTTTGAATGCTCCATTGGCAATCTCAACGGTGATCTGTATATCTCCTGTGTCTACATATCCCGTCGGTAAGTTTGTCTCTCGCAACAAATACGTCTCAGTTGCTGTTCTGTTCTGTTTGTTTTCATCTTGTAACGGAATGTGAAGTTGTGCGATTCCGTATTTATCAGTTGTTACCGTTTCCTCCTCAACACCGTTCTTACTGACAGCAAAATTGATCTTCTCCATTCCATGTCCGGTAGACTCATCAAATTTGTTCAGTGTGAGTATTCCCTCTTTCTGATAACGGTTCTCCAATTCAATAGTAAGAGTCTCACCACCGCGTCCAATTCCACGTCCTGTGAATTGAATTCCACTTTCTGGATATGCTTCCCATGAATTTACATTATCTCCTTGTTCATGAGAATTGCGGACATTGTACCAACCTGAAAATTTCACATTCGAATCTTTTGGCTTATAGTTGTACTCTTTTAATGTGTATTTCCAGAATGAGTCCGCCTTAACGATCCACGTACAGCTTGTATGTGTATCATCTGTCCATGTACCTACAACTTCTATTGGAGCATCCTCCGCTTGCGGAGCTTCTGCATCCGGTTTCTGGCTATCTTCTGAAGGAAGCACAAGTTTCATATGCTCATGAAATGCAGGTGGCTGAGGTTTTCCATCTAAAAGCTTTTCATCCATATCTACCTGGATATAATAATCTTTCTTGACTTTCTCTATTGCTTCCGGCATTCCGACAAAATCTTTCTTTACTGTCAGGTAACCATTTTTTGCTACAATACGTCCGTCAATATGCCACCCATCGGACATTTCACTTTTGAAAGAATACCAATAAATGGTGAAGAATTCGGTATCTAATTTCGATGGCGGAATCTCCCTGTCTCCGATACGAATCATACGTCCGCTTTCACGAATTGTCTGGAATACCTCTTCATCGGAAGGAATTCTATCTATCTTGTAGATATAGTCTCCATTTCCAATATATCCCTCATCTGGTTTAGTTCCCTGCAAAAGTTCTTGCACTCTCTTATTTCCATCCGCATACTGTTCCCACGTAGATGGATTCTTATTTCCAAGAACTGGAACATCATGCAATATACTTGCCTTCACATTACAGTTTGCCACGGCAACCGCACTTGTATAATCGTCTACATTCGTGGTTGGTAATGCTACCGAACCATCTTCCGGCATCGCTGACTTACAGATATAAAACTGTACCTGTTTTCGATTTTGGTTACTAACCTTACGCCACGCTGCATAGAGGGTGATTGGCTGTCTTGCACTATTATTTATAAGATCAGAAATAGAATCCCCTGCACCGCATTCCTGCCACTTTCCGTCTTTGTTTCTGTAATCCCAATGATCGAATTCATACTGTTCCAACTCTTTGCTGTCATTATCTTCATGATCATAAACTAGCGGATATGGTGACTTAACGTTATGTTTTCCAGCTTCTATTTCATTCTCATAATCATCTGTATGTCTTGTCTTATTCTCAACCTGAGGGGTCAACTTAGCTTCCTTAGGAAGTTTCTTCATATAACGAGTTGTATTATAGATAACCCTGACTGCCCCAGACTCCAGCGGTTTGTCTGCGATCACCTCATAAGATGAGTTAACATTCGGAATTTCAAATTTTACCTTATCATCTCCGGACGGTTCCGGAAGAACCTCATTTTCGTCCCTGTCATTAGATGTACAACTCCAGACAATCTCCTTGCCATAATACTCACCTTCTAAACTTGCCCTCTTTGGTACTTCCAAAGTATATGCTTCCCCATGGCCTACATACTGTCTCTTAATTGCTTCTCTTTTGGTCAGATTCAGTGGATCCAACACTTCAATCAGATGAAAACTTTCCTCTACACTGAAATGTCTTCCTGCCAGCCCAACCTGAGAAGAAAGTCCTGTCAAACGATCAAAATAATTTTCGATTCTGTCTGGATTCAGTGGGTTTGGCTGTGAGAAATAATAGACAGATACATCTTTCCCGTTTTTCAGGACAGGAATATACCATGTACCATCGTTGTCCTTATAAGGGTGCTGTACAAACACACGGCTGTCTGTCGCATAACCAAACAGAATCTTCTCTTTCTGATCTGCGCCGGGCTCCAGCTTGCTCGGAGTGAAACCAAACTCACTGTAAATTTTAGAAATCGTATCATCTGGTTTAGCTCGCAAATAATAACGACTGGCTCGGCCACTGTTTGCTTTGATTATGTAATGTTGCTCAGCATTGAGGTTCTTTATCAGCTTATAATGTCCATCGATAAATACATAAAAACTGATATTTGCTTCTTTTGTTGCTGCCGGTTTTTCTGTATTATCAGGAACAATCACATATGGACGTACTGCATCATCTGGCTGAATAGTAAAGCTCATGGTATGCTCTGCTTCATTTTTACTCCATGTAACCGCTGAAAGAGTACCATCTTCCTTTCTGCATTCCCAGTTTATATCCTGCGTTTGTTCTTCTACACGCGGCTTTGTACTAACTGTTCTTGTAAGTGTTGACTTTCTTGCAACAAAATCAATTGCCGGAAGATCACGCAAAGCTGTTTGGCTGTAAACCTGTCCATCTTCATCCTGTACTGTCACACTGTAAAAACCGTTATATCTATCATCGTCGTGTTCTAGTAAGGTCTTTGCACTCATTGTGGCAATATTCTGTCCGTCTGGCAGGTAATACACATCCATCGGCTCTCCGGACTTTCCTATATAAATACATTCATGACCTTCTATCGTGTATTTCCCTGCATTATGGATTGTATCGTAATCTCTCTTGGAATAATAAAAACGCTCTTTTGCTCCATTTTGAATAGAACCATCGTAATGAAATTTTTCAAAATGCTCTTTTAACTCATCATTAGAAATATAATAATAAACTGTTCCCGGCTTTGTTGTAGTATCTTTTATAACAGGAATTTCTTCGTTTAGAACATTATATCTCTCATTATTTACAAAAGTATAGAATTTAATGTTCAAGGTTGCTGGTGCAAAAGTGCTGCATGCAACCGTATATGGTTGCTCTATCTTTCCAATAGAAAAGGTTAGTTTATCGCCCTGTTTCACCGGAGCAATTGTTTTATTTTCATCCTCACTGGCACAAAGCCAGTCGCTTTCCTTCGTATCTCCTGGATCAACGGAAATTGTGACCGCAGAATCTTTCTTATAGTAACTCACTGTTCGATTTCCATCTGGATTGATCACTGTAACCGAATAGAAACTGTTCTTATTCTGCTTAATCTGGTCTGAATAATTATCCGGAATTTTTTCGCCATCAGATGCTCCTTTTGGCATATAGTAAACATCTGTCGGTACCGTTGTGTCCTGATTGTCCAGGGTGTAGGATACATATTGCTGTCCTTTATAAGTTACCACTGTCGCCTGTGCTAATGTCTTCTCACCACGGACTGTATATGGAAAATAATTTCCGGACTGTGTTTCCTCTGCATTCAAGCCGAACTCTTTATAAATCTCAGCAAGATCACTGACAGATAAATAGCATCTGCCCTGACGGTTCCATTTATACACTTTTTTCAGTGAATCAGCCGGCAGCTTTCGAACCTCATTGTCTGCATATATATAAAACTGAATATCAAAGGCTGTCTGGTCCGCTCTCTGGAGCACATAAGACTGTGTGATCTTTCCGATTGAGAACCTTGTCCGGTTCCCTGATTCCCGTACACCATCTATTACCTTATCATCTGTTCCCATACAGGTCCATTCGATCTGGTCTGTCTGATCCGGCAATTGTGGATTAAAGTCAGACACAACTTCTTCCACTACAGTTCCTGTTAATGCATAACGAATCCGATCCTGCCCTTCTCCCTTTACCTCTACGGAATAAAACGAGTTGTCCTTTTTTACAGAATCTTTTAAATTTAATGCAAGGCCTTTTCCATTTGGAAGGTAGTAAACATCTATCGCTTCCCCTTGTTTATTCTGTCCATCATTGTAAGAAACATATGTCTTTCCGGATTCTGTGTCTGTATAAACTTTTCCGTATTCTATCCTGCTTTTTCCCCGGTATGCAGATACAAACTTATTTTTTGCATCTGGATTCTGACCATCGCTGTTTTTTACAAATCCAAATTCTTCATATATCAGGAGCAGGTCCTCAATGGAAACACCATAGTAGGTAGTTCTTCCGTCTTTCCATGTTGCAATGCCGGTAATGTCATTATGCTGAAGCTTTACCTTGTTTCCATCAATAATAACATAGAAATCAATATCAAATCCTTCGGAAATCTCCTGAAGCCTTGGTGATTCCTCTTGTGCAATCTGCTCCTCAACGGCTTTTTCTTCTTCTGAAAACTCTCCCGGGGATGGAGTAATTTCTTCCTCCGGAATCTCTTCTAATGGCGGGGTGATTTCCTCTCCAGGAGTCTCTTCTGATGGCGAAGTATTTTCTTCTTTCGACGTCTCTTCCGACAATGATGTACTTTCCTCAGGAATAGATTCTTCTGTGTGCAGTTCACCCTCTTGAGTACTATTTATATTTGGAATATTCTCTTCTTCCACTGAAACTGCCAAAACTGTCGTTCCTGCGCTATTCATGCACAAAACCAATAAAAGTGTCCAGGCTATCCATCTTAGCCATCTCTTTTTCCTCTTCACACAAATTCCTCCTAAAAACATATTTTC
>ERZ827117.907-NODE-907-length-27434-cov-2.981920_pt1 | contig 27434 bp, 24 predicted proteins | sample MGYA00519920_ERZ827117 | MGnify/ENA primary metagenome ERZ827117 (study PRJEB31778, sample SAMEA3449260) | human gut metagenome | biome: human gut; feature: human-associated habitat; material: faeces | place: United Kingdom | collected 2010/2012 ...
GCTGACCCAAAAGCTCGCCAAACCTGCAGTCCCGTTCGGCGGCAAGTATCGTATTATCGACTTTCCGCTGTCCAACTGCGTCAACTCTGATATCGACACCGTCGGTATCCTTACCCAGTATCAGCCCCTCGTTTTGAACGAGTACATCGGCAATGGTCAGCCCTGGGACCTGGACCGTCTGCATGGCGGCGTCCATGTTCTGCCGCCGTATCAGCAGGCTTCCGGTTCTGACTGGTACAAAGGCACGGCCAACGCCATCTATCAGAACATTTCCTTTATCGACCGCTACGATCCCAAGTATGTTATCATCCTGTCCGGCGACCAGATCTGCAAACAGGACTACTCCGACTTCCTGCGTTTCCATAAGGAAAAGGACGCTGAGTTCTCCGTCGCCGTTATGGAAGTGCCCTGGAGCGAAGCTTCCCGCTTCGGCCTGATGGTCACGGACGAGAACGATAAGATCAGCGAGTTCCAGGAGAAGCCGAAGAACCCGAAGTCCAACCTGGCTTCTATGGGCATCTACATCTTCAACTGGGATGTGCTGAAGAAATATCTCACCGAAGACGAGGCTGATCCCAACTCCGAGAACGACTTTGGCAAAAACGTCATCCCCAACCTGCTGAAAGACGGCCGCCGTATGTATGCCTACCATTTCAGCGGCTACTGGAAGGACGTCGGCACCATCTCCAGCCTGTGGCAAGCCAACATGGAAGTGTTGGATCCCAGCCATTCCGGCATCAACCTGTTTGATGAAAACTGGAAGATCTACTCCCGCAACTCCGGCAAGCCCTGCCAGCAGATCGGCAGCGACGCGACCATCATCAACTCGATGATTTCCGAAGGCTGCAAGGTCAACGGCACGGTCAACAACTCCATCCTCTTCCCGGGCGTTGTCGTCGAGAAGGGCGCTACCGTTGAGGCTGCTGTTGTCATGGGCGGCACTGTCATCAAGGCAGGCGCTTCCGTCAAGCACTGCATCGTGGCCGAGAATGTCAAGATCGAAGAGGGCGCTACCGTCGGCGCAATGCCCGAGGGCGGCCTGAACATTGAGGAGCCCGGCGATGTTGCTACGGTCGGTTCCGGCGTAGTCATCGGCAAGGGTGCCACCGTCGGCCCCAAGGCAATGGTTTCCAGTGATGTAAAGGATGGTGAGGAACAATGGTAAACAGCAACGTCAACGCACTCGGCGTCATTTTCGCCAATACCTATGATAACCTCGTTCCCGAGTTGGTGGCGGAGCGCTCCATGGCCTCCATCCCGTTCGGCGGCCGTTATCGTCTGATCGACTTCACGCTGTCCAGCATGGCCAATGCCGGTATTGACAACGTGTCGGTCATTGTCCGTAAAAACTATCACTCCCTGATGGATCATCTGGGTGCCGGCCGTGAATGGGACCTGACCCGTAAGCGCGGCGGCCTGAACATCGTGCCGCCTTTTGCTGAGCGCAGCGTCAAGATGTACTCCGGCCGTGTCGATGCTCTGGACAGCATCCTGAACTGGCTGGAAGCCCAGAAAGAGCGCTATGTCATTCTTTCTGACTCCTATATCGCCATGAACTTTGACTTCGGCGGCCTGATCGACGCCCACGTTGCATCCGGCGCTGATGTCACCATGGTCTACAACCGTGCCCCCATCCCCGAGGGTGCCCGCAGCGATAACTACACCATCCGCATTGATGAGACCGGCCGCGTGCAGGAGATCCTCTCCAATGACTACCGCATGGGCGAGCAGAACCTTGCCATGAACATCTATGTCATTGAGCGCGAAAGCCTGATCCATCTGATCCACGACGCAGCCGTCCGCGGCCTTGTCTACTTTGAGCGTGACATCCTGGCCCGCAACCTGAAGCTGCTCAACGTTCAGGCTTACGAGTTCAAGGGCTATGCTGCCCGTGTCTCTGACATGAAGAGCTACTTCGATGAGAATATGCGCCTGCTGCAAGACGGCAGCATGGATGCCCTGTTCGGACCTGCCCCCATCTACACCAAGATTCGTGACGATAACCCCACCCGCTATGTGGAAGGCAGTTCTGTCAAGAACAGCCTGCTGGCTGATGGCTGCGTTATCGAGGGCACCGTCGAGAACTGCGTGCTGTTCCGCGGCTGCCAGGTCAAGAAGGGTGCTGTTGTCAAAAACTGCGTCTTGATGCAAGATACCGTTGTGGAGACCGACTGTGATGTAGAGTATGTCGTTACCGACAAAAACGTCCACATCACCGCAGGCAAAAAGCTGGCTGGCACCGATACCTTCCCGGTATTCGTCGCCAAGAACCACAGCGTATAACAGCTCATAGAGGTTGTACTCCCTCTCCCCGGAGGCAGCTTTTGATGAGAGGACGGGGGAGAGTGAACCTTCCCCGTCCTCATATTTTTGTAAAGAACCCACCCGCATGGAGGTGCTTATGAGAATCTTGTATGCAGCCAGCGAGGCTGCTCCCTTTGCCAAGTCCGGCGGTCTGGCCGATGTGGCCGGTGCCTTGCCCAAGGCGCTGGTCAAGGATGGCGTTGACGCCCGCGTTGTCATGCCGCTGTACGGCGACCTGAAATTCAAGGACACCCTGACCTACATCACCAACTTTAGTGTCCCCGTGGGCTGGCGCAGCCAGTATTGCGGTCTGTTCAAGGCCGAGCGCGACGGCGTTGTTTACTACTTTATTGATAACGAGTATTATTTCAAGCGCAGCGGCCTGTACGGCTTCTACGATGATGGCGAGCGCTTTGCGTTCTTCTCCCGTGCCATCCTCGAAATGCTGTTCTACACCGATTTCGAGCCTGACATCATCAACTGCAACGACTGGCAAACGGCCCTGACCCCTGTCTACCTGAACCTGTACTACCGCCATCTGGATAAGTTCAGCCGCATCAAGACGGTTTTCACTATCCACAATATCGCCTATCAGGGCAAGTATGGCCTGGATATCCTCGAGGATACCTGCGGCATCGGTGCCCGCGACGCCCATGTTGTTGAGTATGACGGCTGCGCCAACTTCATGAAAGGCGCGATCGAGACCGCCGATAAGGTCACGACCGTCAGCCCCACCTACGCACAGGAGATCCTCGACCCGTGGTTCAGCCATGGCCTTGATGGACTGCTGCGCCAGAAGCAGTATAAGCTGTGTGGCATCCTCAACGGCATTGACGTCGATGTCTTTAATCCTGCTACCGACCCCGACATCGTCAAGAACTACGATGCTGATACCTTCCAGGACGGCAAAGCTGTCTGCAAGGCTGCACTGCAAGATAAGTTTGAGCTGCATAAGGATGGCAGTCCCGTCATGGCTATGGTCACGCGTCTGGTCGGCCACAAGGGCGTCGATCTCGTGCAGGCTATCGCCGAAGGCCTGTTGCAGCAGGGCATTGAGCTGGTTATCCTCGGTTCGGGTGAAAGCCAGTACGAGAACTTCTTCAACGAGCTGGCCGCCCGCAACCCGGGCCGCGTAGGCGTCTATATTGGCTTCAACGCCAAGCTGGCTCAGGAGATCTACTCGGGTGCCGATATCTTCCTGATGCCGTCCCGGTCCGAGCCCTGCGGCCTGGCACAGATGGTCTCCTGCCGTTACGGCACGATCCCCGTCGTCCGCGAGACCGGCGGCCTGCGTGACTCCATCCACGACTCCGGCGATGGTTTCGGCAACGGCTTCACCTTTGCCAACTATAACGCCCACGAGCTGTACGAAGCCTGCTGGCGCGCCAAAGAGGGCTACTGGCAGAAAGACGGCTGGCCCGTTCTGGTCCGCCGCGCTATGGAGTGCGATTTCAGCTGGTCTAACTCGGCCAAGAGCTATGAGGGCCTCTACAACGAAGTCGTAAACCTCTGGTAATATTTTCACAGTTTTTTCAAAGCCGACAGGTTCGCCTGCCGGCTTTTTTCTTGCAATTATCACAAATAAGGTGTATGGTATTTGTTGGTTCTGCAAAAACGTTGTCGAAGAAAGGGGAGTACCATGCACAAATTTGCTGCCGGTTCGGCGGTGGCTGCCTGCCTGCTTTTGTGCAGCTGCGCCGCCACGGCCACGCTCCCCACAACGTACGCAGCAGTAGAAACCGCCGCCACGCCGGAATCTGCCGCCATGGGGCTGGTTCTGCCGCAGACGGATGCCGCCGTCCCGGCCTGGCTGGCGCTGGCCGCGCTGCAATCCACACCGGAAAGCGCGCTTTTCCTGCCCAGCACCGTGCAGCTGGACGTAGAAAATATCCCGCAAAACCCGGAACTACCCAACGGCTGCGAGATCACGTCCGCCGCCATTGTGCTGAACTATCTGGGTTTTGATATCGACAAAGTCACGCTGGCCGAAAAGTACCTGCCCCTGCACATCCCGTATTGGGAAGCCGACCCCGAGGTCGAGTTCATGGGCAGCCCTGCCGACGAGCTTTCATTCTACTGCCTGCCCGGGGCTATCACCACAGCGGTCAACAACTACTTATCCGGGCAGGGCAGCACCTGCCGCGCTGCCGATATCACCGGTGCCAAGCCCGCCGAACTGGAAGCCTATCTTGCCCATGGCACGCCGGTGCTGGTGTGGGCCACGCGCGCTTTTACCGCACCGCTTTACAACTATACCTTCACGCTGGCCGATGGCAGCTGGCCCTACGCCAACTCCCACTGCCTGGTGCTGACCGGCTACGATGAGGACAACTACTATTTTGCTGACCCCATGCAGGAGATCACCGCAATCGACCGTGACACCTTCGCCCTGCGCTATGAACAGCTCGGCAGTCACGCCGTCGTTATTACAAGCTAAAAACAGCAGGCCGTCTGTCCCTTTGGGGGCAAGCGACCTGCTGTTTTTCTATGGTAAATTTGCAGCTTATAACTGACCGCTCAATTCATACAGGCGGCGGCTGGCGGCTTCGGGATCCTCGGCGGCAAAAATTGCGCTTACCACCGCCACACCGGCCAGGCCCCGGCCCTGCAATTGCAAAATGTTGCCTTCATCAATACCGCCAATAGCTACCACCGGGATATCTACCGCCGCCGTCACGGCCCGCATCGTTTCCGCCGTGACCGGGTGCGCATCCAGCTTAGTGCCTGTCACAAACGCGGCCCCGCAGCCCAGATAATCCGCGCCGTCGGCCTGTGCGGCCAGCGCTTCCGCGGCATTATGGGCCGAAACGCCCAAAATTTTATCTGGCCCCAGCAAGGCGCGGGCACGGCGCGCGGCCATATCGCTTTGACCTACATGCACACCATCGGCCCCTGCGGCCAGCGCTACTTCTACGTTGTCATCCACCACAAAGGGCACATTCCGCGCATGGCATAGCGCGGCCAGCGCGCGGGCTTCTTCCAGCAGGGCGGCAGGGGAAAGTTCTTTCTCCCGCAGCTGCACAAATGTTGCGCCACCATCCAGCGCGGCGGCTACCGTATCCAGCAGGGTGCGCCCCTGCAAGCGGCGGCTGTCCGTTACAGCGTACAAACGCATTTGCTGCGGCAAAACTTTCATCCTTGGGTCCTCCTACCTATCAATATGATTTCACTATACGCCGCGCCGCACCAAAAAGCAAGCCCTTGACAAACTTTTTGCAAAGGTGTATCATGCAAGACAAAGAACAGGGGAGCCGGATACCCGGCTGAGAGGAAATTGTATTTCGACCCTTTGACCTGATGTGGACCATGCCACCGTAGGAAGGACTTTGCCAAACGTCTTTTTTGCAGGGTTGCCGCATCGGCCCCTGCTTTTATTTTTGCTTTGGGGAAAGGAAGGATCTGCCCGTTCCAGAATCGCGGGCCGAGGGGGAGCGCCCTGGGCCCTGTCTGCGTCAGCGATGGGAAGCCGTGTTCCGGCGTGAGAGGAAGCCAGTAAGCTTCGACCGAACAATACGCCCTTTTTGTAAGGGGCATATTGTGCCCGTGCGGGCTGGCTGGCGTATTTCTGGCGGCAGTCCTTCCGCTTTTTTCGTTATTACACAAAGAAAAAAGGAGACCCAACAATGAAAACCAACACCAAAAAACTAGCCCTGGCCGGTGTGCTGTGCGCCGTGGCCGTTGTCGGCAGCATGTTCTCGTTCCCGGTATTCGGCAGCAAATGCGCCCCCGTGCAGCACATGGTCAATGTGCTGTGCGCCGTGTTGCTTGGCCCCTGGTACGGCGTGGCCGTCGCCTTTGTAGCCAGCCTGCTGCGCAACCTGCTGGGTCTGGGCAGTCTGATGGCATTCCCCGGCAGCATGTGCGGCGCACTGTTGTGCGGCGTCCTCTACCATAAAACCAAAAAGCTGCTTGCCACCCTTTGCGGCGAGGTCTTTGGCACCGGCATCATCGGCGGCCTGCTGGCCTGGCCCGTGGCCGTGTTCCTGATGGGCAAAGCCGCCGGTGACATTGCGTTCTATGCCTATATCGTCCCGTTCCTCGTCTCCACCGTCGGCGGCTCCATCATCGCCGGTGTGGTGCTGATTGCGCTGGAAAAGAACAGCGCCCTCAAGAAAATGCAGGCAAGCCTTGCCCGCTGAAACAGGTGACTCCATGACCCGTTCCGAAGCCCTACAAACCATCCGTGCCCGTAAACCGCTGCTGCACTGCATCTCCAACCTGGTCACGGCCAATGATTGTGCCAACCTCGCGTTGGCCGTCGGGGCCAGCCCCATCATGGCGCAGGCCCCGCAGGAGATGGACGATATCGCCGCGCTGGCCTCTGCCGTGGTGCTGAACACCGGTACCCCCGACGATGCCAAGTTCACCGCCGCCCGGCTGGCCGGTGCCGCCGCCAATCGCCACGGCATCCCGGTCATTTTAGACCCCGTTGGCGTGGGTGCCAGCCCTTGGCGGCTGGAAAATATCCGCCGTCTTTTGCAGGAAGTGCACCTCACTATTCTGCGCGCGAACTACGGCGAGGCCGCTGCGCTGCTGGGCCTTTCCGCTGCCGAGCATGGCGTGGACAGCCTGGCTATCCCTACCGACGCCGCCGCATGTGCCAAAGCACTGGCGCAAAAGCTGGGCACCGTGGTGGTCCTTTCGGGGGCTGAGGATCTTGTCACCGACGGTACGACGCTGCACTCCGTTTCCGGCGGCAGTGATTTTATGCGCAGCGTCACCGGGGCAGGGTGCATGCTGTCGGTTCTGTGCGGCGCGTTTGCCGCCGTGCAGCCGCAGCAGCCAGTAGACGCCGCTGTGCAGGCTACCGCGTTCTGGAAAGCCTGCGCCGAAAAGGCGGAGCCGCTGGCCCATGGCCCGGCCAGTTTCCGGGTTGCCCTGCTGGACGCCGCCGCGCAAATTTTGTAACCGCAATAAACAACAAACAAACGAGGAAGCCAGGCAGTATCGCTTGGCTTCCTCGTTTTTACTAATATTTGTAACGCACAAAATCAGTGGTGGCTTTCTTCCTCGGCGCGCAGGTGGTTGTCTACCCACTTGATCAGCAGTTCCAACGCCACCAGGTTCTGCCCGCCCTCGGGCACGATCAGGTCCGCCTTGCGCTTGCTTGGCTCCACAAACTGCTCGTGCATCGGCTTCACGGTGGTCAGATACTGGGTCACAACGCTGTCCAGCGTGCGGCCGCGCTCCTTGACATCGCGCACGATGCGGCGCAGAATGCGCACATCAGCGTCGGTATCCACAAACACTTTCATGTCCATCAGATCACACAGCTCAGGCGAGTCAAAGATCAGAATGCCCTCCACGATGATGACCGGCGCGGGGCGCACCAGCACAGTCTCGTTGCTGCGGTTGTGGATGGTGTAGTCATACACAGGCACCTGCACCGGGTGGCCCGCGCGCAGCTCACGCAGGTGGGCCACCATCAGCGGGGTATCAAAGCTGTCCGGGTGGTCGTAGTTCAGTTTGCAGCGTTCCTCGTAAGGCAGTTCGTCATGGCGCTTATAGTAGCTGTCATGGTTGATGACGCTGACCTCGTTCATGCCAAAGTGGTCGCGCAGGCGTTCGGTCAGGGTCGTCTTGCCGCTGCCGGTGCCGCCGGCAATGCCGATAATAATGGTGTTCATATCCGACTTGCTCCTTTATACTTCCAGCTCGATCTTGCGGCCCGTCGGCTCGTACGCCCGGTATTTTACGCCGGTCATATTAAACATGCGGCGGCTGGCAATGCTGACATGGATATCGTGGTATTTATCCGAGAGGTAGATCAGTTCCTTGATGCCGCTCTGGATAATGGCCTTGGCGCACTCGTTGCAGGGAAACAGCGTCACATACATCCGCGCACCGTGCAGGTCGTGGTTGGGGCTGTTCAGGATGGCGTTCAGCTCTGAGTGGCAGACGTACATATACTTGGTATTCAGGTCCTCGCCCTCGCGCTCCCAAGGCATATCGTCGTCGTTGCAGCCGATAGGCATACCGTTGTAGCCCAGGGACAAAATTTTGTTCTCCTGGCTTACGATGCAGGCACCGACCTGGCTGTTGCTATCTTTGGAACGCATGGCAGAAAGCAGCGCGATTCCCATGAAGTATTCGTCCCAGCTGATATAATCCTCTCGTTTCACAGTATTCACGTCCTTTGTATGGATTTCTTTACAAATATTATACTGTGCCGCACAGCGCCGCGCAAGCTATTTGTGTAAATATTTCAGGCGTGTGGCTTCACCGCCCCGCAGGTGGCGCTCGGCTTTGTTTTTCTGCACCACAGCCTGCACTTCGGCCCAAAGGCCGGGGCTTGTACGGCGCAGCCGGGCCTGATCTTTCCAAATCGTGCTTTTGCTTACGCCAAACACAACAGCCGCAGCCCGCACCGTTGCGCCCGTATGGGCAATGTATCGGCCCACCGCCAGGGCGCGTTCCTCGGGGTCACCTTTCATAGTCTGCCCTCCCCACATAGAAATTTTCTGTCAAATTCTATGTGAAAAGGCCGCAGGATATGCTATGCCATACCAATCAAATCGTACAGCCCCGGGCGCTGCATCCGTCCGGGGCTGTAATTAATAGCTTCGTTCCAGATAATCCAGGTTGCTCCAGCCAAACTGGCCCTGATACTGCACCAGCACCCAGGCGGGGGCCGTATGGGAAGAACCGTAGATGCGCAGGGACGTATACTCCGGGATCTTTCCCACAATATCATACTCTGTGCCCGGCCCGGCGCGCAGGTTCAGGCGGTCGCCCTCGGTGATAACGCGGGCATAGGAGAAGGTGCGCGTGTCGGGCGCGGTGATGTCCTCCGGCAAGTCGTCCAGAGGGTCAGGCTTTGTCACACCGGGGATTGTGTACTGGTGCCATCCGTCGTCCAGCTTGACCCAGGCGGTGCCGCCGTCCCACACAAGACCATCATACGTGCAGGGGACATATTCTGCCCCTGCGCGATCCAGCAGGCCGAATTTCCCGTTGCGGCTCACGGGGGCATAGCCGTTCAGAAGCGGCGCGGCACGCTGGAAAAGGCAGGAACCATTTTCGGAAGTGCTGGTATAGTACACACTATCGTACCAAACCGGCGTCACTTCCTCGCCCATCGTGCCCAGATACACCCACTTGCCGTCCCGCTCTGCGGGGGCAAGCGTTGCATCAAAAAAGTAGCCGGCAAGGGTGTAGTGGTAGATGTTTGCTGCACTGCCATTGCGGCGGCGGTAACTGTACTGTCCATCACTGATAATACTGACGTGGTTGTCGCCCTCGTCTTCCGTTACGCCGGTCTGGACCGGCACATAGCCGTCCACCCGGCCGCTGTACAGCAGCATGTCTTCGTCTGTCGGCGCGGCCAATTTTCCCGGGCCCATCGAACCGCTGTAGGTATATACTTTGTAATCTGTCAGGTAGACAAAATCCAGATAGGTGCCGCCATCGTGGGCCGCGCAGAGCATGCCGTCGCCGCTTTCCCGCAGCAGAACGTTGAGCCGCTTTTCTTCGGCTAATATCTCATCCCACGGCAGACTGTCCAGGTAGCCGTGCCAGCGGCGGCCATCAATAAAACATTCAAACAGCGGCTGCGGTGCGCGGCAGGGCAGTACTTCGGTGCCATCGCTGCGCATCAGGCCCCACAGGCCGTCCTTGCACATCGTGTAATAGTCGGTCTCCGGGTAAGGCTGAAAGTCTCGCTCGTAGGCAATGAGCCGGATATCATCATAATCCAGCACCGCTGCATCTGTCGGCACAAGCCCCTGCGGCGGGGCAATGGTCGGCGCAGGGAGTGCGGCACTTTCGGCGGTTTCCGCCGTGGCTGTGGCGGTGGTTTCGGGTGTGGCTGCGTCTGTGGGCTGTATATCAGAAACTTTCCCGGCAGCACATCCTGTCAGCAACAGCACCATAACAGCACAAACCATCCTTTTCATCGCTTTCACCCCCTGCTTTCTTTATAAGGATATACCTTGCCCTTATTGCGTTACTTCTTCCAGGTATTCCATGCTCACCCAGCCATACCACCCGGCATATTTGCTCAGCATCCAGGTGTTCTCCTCGTTATGGCCCAAGTCCTGTAGGCAGGTATGCGCGGGCACCAACTGCCATTTATTGTAGTTGGTCCCCGGACCTACGCGCATGTTCAGCCCTACATCCGAGGTGACGCGCCAGTAATGGTCGGTGGCTTTCGGCTCATTCGGGTAGGTCCAGATGTTCATCTTCGTGTCTGTCCAATCCTTGGGCACACCGGGGATGCGCTGGCTCTGCCATTCGCCGTTCTGCTTCAGCCACAGCACATGCCCGTTCCAGGCGGCATACTCGTACTCACAGGGGATGTATTCCTTCCCAGTGGAATCTATCACGCCCCACTTGCCATCCCGGCAGACAGCCGCATAGCTATTCAGCAGCGGCGAAGCATACCGCAGCGCATAGTTATTCGCGTAGTCTATGCCATAAACCGGCTCATACACAGTATCTGTTACCAGCTTGCCCTGCAAGTTGATATAGCCCCACTTGCCGTTCAGTTTCACGGGTGCCAGGTTCTGGTCATAGAAGCACCCGGCATCCTCGTAGACGGTATCGTTCAGCAGTTCACCATCTGCGTTGGCAAACACATAACCGCCGTCCTCGGCTATTTCATAGTAATCGGGGTCGCCGTTGCCATCCACCCATTCACAGCGCTGGCAGGGGAGATATTCGCCGTACATTGTATCCATATCACCCAGCGGTTCCTCGCTGCCCATCATACCGGCGCTTTTGATCACCTTGCTGCTGTTGATATCATAGGTCCAGGCCAAAAGCAGACCGTCATGTTCGCCGCTGCAAAGTTTCCCGGCGTTTGCCGCAGCCAGGGTGTCGTTGTATGCCTGCCAGTCCTCATCGCTGGCACTGACAACATAATGCCACTTGAGGGTATCGCCTGCGCAGCGTCGTACAGGGTAGTCGGCCCGGCAGGGCAGAAGTACCGTGCCGTCGCTCTCCATCAAGCCCCATTTGCCGCCCTGGCACATCGTATAATATCCGTCCGAAACCAGATCATCCTCGGCCAGCATAACAGGCGGGTAGCTGTCGCGCTGTGGCAGCATGATCGCTGTATAGCTGGTGTTCTCCGCAGCAGGCGTTTCCGGCGCTTCTGGCTCGGATACATCTGGTGCTTCGGTCACCTCCGGCGCAGGCGTCACCGCTGCTTCGGGCGTCTGCGTAGCGGCGGGCACATTCGCACTCTCCGACGGTTTTGCCGCACAGCCCGCCAACAGCAGCGCCATGGCGGCACAAAGCATTCGCTTCATTCGTTCCCCCTCCTTGCTTTGAGTTACTTCTTTATAAATAGTATAGCATAAAAGCCGCACCCTGCCCAGACAGGATGCGGCTTACGGCTCACATTTCACATGTATTGCAAAGTTGTTACAATCGGCTTATTCGTACATCCGCCGCCCGGCAAAGATGCACAGCGGGCGCTTGGCCTTGCCCATCTCCATCAGCTGCACGGCAGCGGCCAGCGTCGCACCGCCGCTCGTACAGGCGGGGATGCCATCACACAGCAGAACTTCCTTCGAGGCCCGCTCGGCGTCGGCGGTGGTCACGGTCAGCACCGTATCCACCACATAGGGGTTGTAGTTTTCCGGCACAAATCCGGGGCCAATGCCCGCAATGCCGTGCTGGCCGATAAACCCGCCGGAAATCGCAGCACACTCGGCAGGCTCCACCGCCACAATGCGGATCATGCTGTTCCATGCCTTAATGTACTCGGCCACGCCGGTCACGGTGCCGCCGCTGCCCACACCAATGACGATGGCATCAATGCTGTCCCCGGCGGCTTTTAAAATCTGCGGGCCGGTCACGCGGCGATGGTACTCGGGGTTGTCATCGTTAGCAAAGTAGTGGGTAAAATAACCGTGGTAGCGCTCGGCGGTCTCCTGTGCGATGCGGTCCATCGCACGGCGCCCGCCGCTGCTGCACACCACGATTTTGGCACCTAAATCCTGCAGCCGCTGGCGGCGTGCAATAGGCAGGTTGCTGGGCACTACCAAAATGCAGGGGTGTCCCGTCGTCGCGCAGCTTACGGCCAGTGCCGCACCAAAGCTGCCGGAACTGGCTTCCACCACCGGCATGCCAGGCTGCAACGCGCCGCGCTCCGTCGCAAAGGCCAGCATCGTTTCGGCCAGGCCGTCTTTTGCCGTGCCGGTAGCGCCGCCAAAGTCCAGATACGCCAATATGCTGGACGCCAGCCCATGGCGGCCGGAGTACCCGTCCAGCCGCACAACAGGGGAACGGTATACATCCTGATAGTAACTGCGCAGAATCGGCATGAACGCAATACTCCTTTCGACAAAGTAAATTTAATTATAGCATACTTCTTGCCGTTTTGCATCCTTTCCCATATAAATATTTTTCTGCCTGAAATCGCAAAAAGCCGCAAAACCTCTTGACTTCCGGGCAGCTATCTGCTATAATTCATAAGCCGATGTAAAGAAAAATGCTTTACACACCGCAAGGACAGTAAAGGAGGGCGCAGGTCATGGCGGGAAAACCGCAGAAAAACCTGGCGTATTCGGTGCTGCTGGACTTCTATGGCCCGGCCCTTACTGAAAAGCAGCGTGCCATCCTTACCGAATATTATGACGAGGATCTTTCCCTGGCCGAGATTGCCGAGAACTTCGGCATCACCCGCCAGGGTGTGCGGGACGCCATCAAGCATGGCGAAGCCGCTCTGGATGAGCTGGAAGCGCAGCTGGGCAACGCCCGCCGCCACGCCAGGATGCAGGAGGATCTCGCCAGGCTGCACCAGCTGGTCATGGAGATCCGCTGCTGCAATTCAGGGCTGTTCAACCCGGTGCCGCGCATCCGCACGGATACCGACGAAATGCTGAAGATCATAGAGCGTCTCGACGCGCAGGAGGATACAGATGGCGTTTGAGTCTTTAACCGATCGCCTGAACGGCGTATTCAAAAAACTGCGCGGCAAAGGCAAACTGACTGAGGCAGATATCAAAGCTGCGATGCGCGAAGTCCGCATGGCGCTGCTGGAAGCCGATGTCAACTACAAAGTGGCCAAAGACTTCTGCGCCCAGGTTTCGGAGCGCGCAATGGGGCAGGAGGTCATGGAAAGCCTGACCCCCGCCCAGCAGGTCGTCAAGATCGTCAACGAGGAACTTACCAAGTTGATGGGCGGCGACGAACCCCAGTACCTGCGCATCAAAAACAAGGGCCAGACCGTGCTGATGATGTGCGGTCTGCAAGGTAACGGTAAAACCACCCACGCCGCCAAGCTGGGCCGGTACTACCGCAGCCAGGGCCGCCGCCCGCTGCTTGTCGCGTGTGACGTCTACCGTCCCGCCGCTATCGAGCAGTTGAAGATCGTCGGCGAGCAGGTCAACGTCCCCGTTTTCACGATGGGTACTGAAAAGCCCGAGCTTATCGCCGAAAAGGCCATGGCATATGCCCGTGACCACGGCAATGACATCGTCATTCTCGATACCGCAGGCCGCCTGCAGATCGACGACGCCCTAATGGACGAACTGGTTCGCATCAAGCAGCATGTCGAAGTCGACGAAACGCTGCTGGTCGTGGACGCCATGTCCGGCCAGGAGGCCGTCAATGTAGCCAAGACCTTCAACGAGAAGATCGGTATTACCGGCGTCATCCTGACCAAGACCGACGGCGATACCCGCGGCGGTGCAGCGCTCTCCGTTCTGGCTGTTACTGGCAAGCCCATCTACTTCCAGGGCACCGGTGAAAAGCTTGAGGATCTTGAGCCGTTCTATCCGGCCCGCATGTCCAGCCGTATCCTGGGCATGGGCGATGTGCTTTCCCTGATTGAGAAAGCGCAGAGCGTTCAGTCTGACAAAGAAGCTGAGGACGCTGCCAAGCGTCTGATGGAAAACAAGTTCGACATGAACGACCTGCTGGCCCAGTTCAAGCAGATCAAAAAGATGGGCGGTGCCTCGGCACTGCTGGCCATGATGCCCGGCGGCAACCAGATCGACGCTGACACCCTGGACGAAAAGGCCCTGCCTCACATCGAGGCCATCATCTACTCGATGACTCCCGAGGAACGTGCTAAGCCTTCCATCATCAACCCCAAGCGCAAGCGCCGCATCGCCGCAGGCTGCGGCCTTACGGTCGAGGATGTCAATAAACTGCTCAAGCAGTATGACATGATGCAGAAGATGATGAAAAAGGTCAAGCGCAACCCTAAAGGCTTCATGCGCAGCTTGGGCAATCTTGGCGGCATGGGCGGTTTCAAAGGCTTTGGCCGCTAAGCCCACATAAATCCGGTATGACCCGCTCGGCTTTACGGCCCACGGGATGTACAATATAAAACAGTAGCCCCGCAAGGGCCGTAAAACAATTTTTGGAGGAATATTACTATGGTTAAGATTCGTCTGCGCCGCATGGGCGCCAAGAAGGCTCCTTTCTACCGCGTTGTTGTCGCTGACAGCCGTTTTGCTCGTGACGGCCGTTTCATTGAGGAGATCGGCTACTACGATCCCACCAAGAACCCCAGCGTTGTCAGCATCGACGCCGATAAGGCCAAGCAGTGGCTGTCTAACGGCGCTCAGCCCACCGACACCGTTCGTGAGCTGCTGAAGAAAGCTTCCGTTCTGTAATCTGTTCGCCTTGTTATAAGGGAGGGAACGCCACATGCAGGAACTCTTATTAGCCGTTGCCCGCGGCCTTGTCGAAGACAAGGAGGCTGTGCAGGTGACCGTTGACCCCGTGCGTGATGACGGCACTACCGTCTATCACCTCAAAGTGGCTGAGTCCGATATGGGCCGCGTCATCGGCAAGCAGGGACGTATCGCAAAGGCAATCCGCGTTGTTATGCGTGCCGCTGCTGTCCGCCAGGGCGAAAAAGTCATCGTTGAGATCGACTAAAACCTTTAAAGCACTTTGCCGTCTGGTGAAGTGCTTTTTTATTCCAGCAAGGAGGATCATTCCATGCAAAGCTATCTTCCCGCCTGCAAGATCGTATCGACCCACGGCGTGCGCGGCGAAATGAAGGCCCTGCCGCTGTGCGACGGTGCCGAATTTCTGGCCAAGTTCAAGCGGCTCTACGCCACCGCCGACGGCGCAGGGGAGTGCCGCGTGCTTGGCGTGCGTGCCCAGGGCAATGTGATCTTGCTGCGCCTGGCCGATGTGACCGATATGGACGCCGCCCGTGCCCAGGTAGGCCGCACCTACTACTTTGCCAAGGCCGACGCCCGCCTGCCCAAGGGCCGCTATTTCATCGACGATCTGCTGGGCTGCGAGGTCAAGGACGCCGACAACGGCACCGTGTACGGAACCCTGACCGAAGTCGACCACCCTGCCGCACAGGATATCTACACCGTCACCGATGCCGCGGGCGAGAAGCATATGCTGCCCGCCGTGCCGGAGTTTGTCAAAGCCATCGACATTGATGCCCGCACGATCCTCGTTACGCCCATCGACGGCATGTTCAACGACGCCGTCAATGGCGACAAGGAGTAAGACATGCGTATTGATATTGTGACCCTCTTCCCGGAGCTGTGCGACAGTTTCCTCTCGGCCAGCATCCTGGGCCGTGCGCGGGCCAAAAATCTGTTCGAGGCGCACTGCCACCAGATCCGTGACTACACCAAAAATAAGCAGAAGCAGACCGACGACTACCCCTACGGCGGCGGCTACGGTATGGTGCTGTACGCGCAGCCTATTGCCGACTGCCTGCGCGCCGTGCAGGCGCAGTGCGCCGCCCAGGGCCGTGCCAAGCCGCACGTCGTCTTTCTGACCGCAGCAGGCCAGCAATATAATGAGGAGACCGCCAAGCGGCTGGCCTCTTATGACTCGCTGGCGCTGGTCTGCGGTCATTACGAGGGCATTGACCAGCGCGTGATCGACGCGTTTGGTGACGAGGAAATTTCCATCGGCGACTATGTGCTGACCGGCGGCGAGTTGGCCAGCCTGGTCGTGGCCGACAGTGTGCTGCGCTTGCAGCCCGGCGTACTGGCCGAGGAAAAGGGCTACCAGGACGAAAGCTACTGGGACGGCCTGCTGGAATATCCCCAGTTTACCCGCCCCGAAGTGTGGGAGGGCCGCGCCGTGCCGCCCGTGCTGCTGACCGGCGACCATAAAAAGATCGACGCCTGGCGCGGCGACCAGAGCCGCCAGCGCACGCGGGAGCGCCGTCCCGACCTGTACGATGCCTGGTGTGAGACTCACCCCATCACCGAGCTGCCCAAGTGGAAGCGCGGCGAGAACATGCGCCTGGTCAAGGCCGAAGATCAGATGGCCCGCGCCGCCGAGCTGCTTGCCGAAGGCCGCCGCACCGTCTGCGCCCCAGTTTGCACCGGGGAACAGCTGGCCGAAATGACGCCGGATCTCTGGCGGCCTGAATTGGACGCAGAAAAGAAAAACGGATGGGCGTTCTACCTGCACTACAACAAAGCAGGGGAGGCGGATGCCATGGTTGGTGTCTGTCATAAAACCGGCTGCATCGGCCACCTGTTTGTGACCGAATCCGCCCGCGGGCAGGGCATCGGCACCAAGCTGTTGGATTTTGCCCGCAAAAAGCTGCCTGAACATGCCCACCCTACGTTGGACGTCCTCAGCACCAATACACGTGCCATCAGCTTGTACAAGCGCATGGGCTGGCGGCTTGACGGTGTGCTGACCACGTATGACCCCGCCCAGGGCGCGCCGTTTGCTGTCTGTTGCGAACAACTGCGTATGCGTTACCGGGGCTGAGATTACGGTTTTAGTATCAATCGACAACAATGTTGAAAACAAACTGGTTAAAATGCACAAACGTTGGTGCCGAGATTTGGCGGAATTACAGAATCCTGCCGATTTTGAAAAAATGTACTGTACAAAATCGACCAAATAGGATAAAATAGAAGCAATCAAGGCGGCGTATTATGCGCAATAGACCGCCTGGAAGTCGCCCACGGTATAAACACAAGGGCATATTATTTTCAAAAGTAGGAGAGAATAACTATGTACGTCAAAGAAGTTACCGTTGAGAATCAGGTTGGTCTGCACGCCCGTCCGGCTACCTTCTTCATCCAGAAGGCGAACGAGTACAAGTCCTCCATCTGGGTCGAGAAAGAGGAGCGCCGTGTCAACGCCAAGTCCCTGCTCGGTGTCCTGAGCCTGGGTATCGTTGGCGGTACCACCATCCGCATCATTGCTGATGGTGCCGATGAGCAGGCTGCTGTTGATGGCCTGGTCAAGCTGGTCAGCTCCGGCTTTGCCGAGTAATCCATTCTCAAAAAATTAGCGGTGGGGCGACCCGCCGCTTTTTTTGTACCGCAAACTTGTAAAAGGGGCCCCGTCCATGACAAAAGCTGAACTGTACAAAAAGGCCTGTATGCTGCCGCTCTTGCCCGGCGTGTATATCATCCGGGATAAGTCCGATACCATCATTTATATCGGCAAGGCCAAGCGCCTGAAAATCCGCGTGTCACAGTATTTCCGTGAGGGAGTGCCTCACGACGCCAAGGTGACCCAGATGATCAATCATGCCTACACGTTCGATGTCATCGTCTGCCAGTCGGAGTTTGAGGCGCTCGTGCTCGAAGCCAGCCAGATCAAGGCGCACACCCCCAAGTACAATATCCTGCTCAAAGACGACAAGGGCTACAGTTATGTCAAAATCACGCGCGGCCCCTGGCCGCGTATCTCGGCGGCGCTGCAAAAGGATGACGACGATGCCGATTATATCGGCCCGTTCACATCGTCGTTTGCCGTACGCGAGATGGTCGAGATGGCGCAGGACTGCTTTTTGCTGCCGCGCTGCAGCAAAGAGTTTCCGCGTGATTTCGGCAAGGGCCGCCCCTGCCTGAACTCCCACATCGGCAAGTGCATGGCCGTTTGCAGCGGCAAAATCACCTGCGAAGCCTACAATGATGCCGTGCAGGGCGCGCTGCGGATGATCCGCTACGGCAAAAAAGATATCGTCAAACAGCTGCGCGAAAAGATGGAAGCCGCGTCCGAACGGCTCGACTTTGAGACCGCCGCCCTGCTGCGCGACCAGATCCAGGCCATTGAGCGCGTTGCTGCCGGGCAAAAAGTTGTTATGGACACCGACACCGAGATGGATGTCATCGCCCTGGCAGGCACCACGCGGGCTGTCTGCGCCGCCGTGCTGCGCTACCGCGACGGCCGCCTGACCGACAAGCGGGAGTTCATCTTCCATGACACGACCGATATCGACGCCGTGCGTGAGGAATTTCTGCCGCAGTATTACCTTGACGGCGAGACCATCCCCAAGACGATTGCCGTCGATGCCCTGCCGCCGGATGCCGACGCACTGAGCGAGGCTCTTGCCCAAGCACGCGGCACCAAAGTGGAGCTGTACGTACCCCAGCGCGGCGATGTAGCCAAGCTGGTAACGATGGCCTATACCAACGCCGTAGAACGCCTGGGCCGCGAGAGCGGCCGCTACACACGTGAGCAGAAGCTGCTGGAAGAAGCCGCCCAGGTGCTGGGGCTCAAATCCCCGCCGCGCGTCATCGAAAGCTACGATATCTCCAACTGGGGCGATGGCTCCAGCGTCTGCGGTATGGTCGTGTTTATGGACGGCAAGCCCTATCGGTTCGGCTACCGCCGTTTTAAAATGAAAACCGTTGCCGGCACCGACGACTATGCCTCACTGGCAGAGACGCTTTCCCGCCGTGCCGCCGAGTACGAAGCCGCCCGCCGCGGCGAAAAGCCCGACGGCCCGCAAAACCAGTTCGCCACCCTGCCGGACCTGCTGCTGATTGACGGCGGCAGGGGACAGGTCGGCGCAGTCAAACAGGCTTTGCGCGGCACAGCGCTCGAACATGTGCCCACTTTCGGCATGGTCAAGGACGACCACCACCGCACCCGCGCCATCGTGGATGACGCGGGCGGCGAAATTGCCCTCAACCGCAACCGCAATATTTTCACCTTTGTCACTAACATCCAGGACGAAACGCACCGCTACGCCAACGATTACCGCAAGCGCGCGATGAAGAAAAAATCCTACGCTGCCACCCTCACGGCCATCCCCGGCGTGGGAGAGAAAACCAGTGCCGCACTGCTGGCCCACTTTAAAACGGTGGCCGCCGTCAAGGCCGCCAGCATTTCTGACCTGGAAGAAGTTAAGGGCATCAGCCACGCCAAAGCGGAAAAGCTGTACAACGCCCTGCGCAATGGTGTATAATCATCCTGTAAAGTCCACTAAAAAAGAACGGAATTTTGCCTATGTTGCTTTTGGCTATCATTTTAACGCTGGCGCTGGCTGCGTCCTTTGCTCTTGTACCCGCCCGTGCGGCGCACCGTCAGCCCACCCATGCCGACTGGCTTGGCGCTGTGCTGCCTGCCGCGCTCGTCTGGCTTTGGAGCTTTTGCATCTGGTCCAAACCGGGGTTGACCGTCGGTTTCACCGCGTTCCGCTGCGTCGGCATCACGGTCATGGTGCTGTGGGCCTGCGGCCTTGCTGCGGGGTTCCGCCATGCTTCGGGCCGCAAATGGGCCGTGGCGGCACTGCTGCTGGCCGCGTCCCTTGGGGCTGAGGTTTTTGTCTGTAATCTCAATTTCTGGGCCACGCACAACTATACGCCCATCGACCTGCGCGCCTATTTGCAGGAGGTTGAGGACGACCACAACGCCCTGACCTTGGACGACGAGCATACCACTTTGACGTTTGCGGGGCTTGACCAGAAACTGTACAATTTGCAGCTTTCCGGGCTGGACTATGTCTATGACGGCCCCCATCCCGAGGTGCAGAACCCGCTGTTTATCTTAAACGTTGCCGCCACCGACGAAGCTACCTCGGCCTCGCGCCAGAGTTGGAATTGGGAAGTTGCCGCCAATGCCCCGCGCAGCCATGTACGCAGCCTGGACCTGTCCGGCAAGGCGTCCACTCTCCTGCTGACGGCCTTCCCCTATAACGGCGAGTATCGCCAGTATCCGGTCAGCTACACCTTGCAGACGATTTACGCCAATGTCCCCCGTGCGTTTGATTTTTCGCTGGTGCGCTGGGCGGCGCTGCTTTCCTTGATGACTGCTGTCTACGCGCTGCGCCCTGTTTCCGCTGCCTGGCAGGAAGCCTACCTTGAGCACCGCAAAAAGTACCGTCCCGCCGTTCTGCTTGTGGCAGTCGTGCTGGGAACTGCGGCATTCTTTGCGCCGTTTGCAGACCGCTTCAACGCCGGTGTCTCGACCAGCTTCTACAACACCGCCGATTGGGACGGCGGCAGCCGCATCAATTTCACCTTACATATTGACGATTGGGCCAGCGACACCGCTGCCCAGTACGGCGCTCTGGCGCACAGCCTGCTCAACGGCCGTCTGGATCTTGAACAGGACCCGCCCGCCGCGATGCAGGAGATGGCGAACCCCTACGATACTGCCGCCCGCCAGCAGGCCGCGCCCGATGCCTTGTGGGATGTTGCTTACTACCAGGGCCGCTACTACGTCTATTTTGGCGTTGTTCCGTGCCTTTTGTTCCAACTCCCGTTTGAAGCACTGACCGGCGTGCGCGACCTGCCGCCGAGCCTGCCGATGATTTTGCTTTCCTGGCTGTTTTTGCTGGCTGCGTTCGGCTGCGTCAAACAGACCGCGCGCCGCTGGTTCCCAAGCATGAGCGCAGCGATGTATCTGCTGCTCTGCGCGGGCATTGGCACCGGCAGCCAGATCTACTACCTGCTGCTGCGCCCTTCGACCTATGAATATGCGATTCTGTCCGGTGCCGCGTTCGTCATGCTGGCGCTGTGGCAATGGCTGCTGGCCGCAAACCAGCCTACTGAAAAGCATGGACGCATTCTGCTGCATCTGGCACTGGGCAGCCTTTGCATGGCGCTGGTGGCTGGCTGCCGTCCACAGATGGTGCTGTTCGCCGTGCTTTGCCTGCCCATCTTCTGGCAGCGCTATGGTCGTGAGAAACGGCTGTGTACCCGCCACGGTATCACCGAAGCCATCGCCTTTGTGCTGCCCGTCGTGCTGGTTGCCATCGGCCTGATGTGGTACAACGCCGCGCGGTTTGGCTCGCCGCTTGATTTCGGTGCCAACTACAACCTGACCAGCAATGATATGACCCGCCGCGGCTTCTCGGTCGGGCGCACAGTGCCCGCCGTGCTGACCTTCCTGTTCGGCATCCCCGGCGTGCAGGCCGTATTCCCGTACCTGACCGCCACCAAAATGCAGACGAACTATATGGGCCTGACCATCACCGAGTTGTTCTACGGCGGTGCGTTTGCCTGCCTGCCGCTGCTGTGGGGGCTGGCCGCACTGCCGCTGTCCCGCCGCCGCTTGGCTGCAAAGCGCGATCTGCGCGCCTTTGTGCGGCTGGTTCTGGGCTGCATGCTGGTGCTGGCTGTGCTTGACTGCCAGATGGCCGGTATGCTCTACCGCTACCAGTCTGATTGGCTCGGCCCGCTGCTGCTGGCCGCTGCACTGGCGTGGGCGCTGGCTGAACAGATCCTGCAAGCCCACGCTGCCCAGCCCGGCATCGACGCATTGCAGCGTGCCCTGCGCACGGTGCTGCCGCTGGCGGTGCTGGCCGGTGCCTGCTACAGCTTCTGCGTCTATTTCACTGCCGAACCCGGCCTGATCGGCCAGAACCCTGCCCTTTATCAAACCGTCAGCCGCCTGGTCCAGTTCTGGCTGTAATGTAAAAAAAGAAGGAGCCAACCTATGGCAGAAAAGAACCTCTACACCGTTGTCGTAGCAGACGACGAGGACGAACTGCGGGAAGCTGTCTGCGCAATGATCCCGTGGGAAGCTCTCGGCTTCCACCTCGTGGGCAGCGCCAGCAACGGCCTTGATGCGCTCGAACTCGTCGAGCAGCTTGAACCCGACCTGCTGCTGACCGACATTCGCATGCCCTTTATCACCGGCATCGAATTGGCCCGCCAGGTCCGCGAGATCCGCCCCGCCATGCACATTGCCTTTTTGAGCGGCTACGATGACTTCGAGTACGCCAAACAGGCCATCCAGTACAACATCATCAGCTACATGCTCAAACCGCTCACGATGGACGGCCTGGCCGCCGAGCTCAAATCCATTCACGAGCGCATCGACCACCAGTACGCCAGCCTGCGCCGCAGCGGCATCGTGCAGGAGGACCGCGCGTCTTTTCTCATCCCGCTCGTGCTCGATCATGGCGAGAACACGTCCGATGCGTGGGAAACCGCGCTGCGCACCTCAGCCGCCGCCTGCGGTCTGCTGCGCGGCATTGACGACCGCAGCCAGCTTGTGGTGCTGACCGCCCAGCCCGAGGACGACAGCGAGAACGCCGCCGGTTTTGTCCGCCTGGTGGACCAGCTTGCCAACAAATACCTGCGTCACTTTGCCTTTTTCTGCAACGGGCATGTTGTGGCCGTGCTGTTTGGCAACCCCTCGGATTTTGACGAATACCTGCATATCCTCGCCGATGAGATCTGCCAGCTGACTGAGCGTGCGCTCGGTCAGCACTGCGTCGTCGGCGTCAGCCGTGCCTCTGCGCGGTTCTGTGAGCTGAACGCCGCCTACCGCCAGGCGATGGAGGCCCTGGCCGCCGCAAGGGAGACTGAGGGCGGCGTCAGCTTCACCCCTGATGTGCGCAAGGGCGGCAGCCTGTGCGAGCGTGCGCTCGAAATCATCGAACAGCACTATTCTGACGAGGAGCTTTCGTTGGCTTCCCTCAGCGCCATGCTGGACGTCAGCCCCAACCACTTAAGCGCCTGCATCAAAAAGACGGCAGGGGAGACCTTTATCAACATTTTGGTGCGCCGCCGCATGGAGAACGCCCAGCAGCTTTTGCTTAACACCGATTTGCAGGTGCAGGAGATAGCACGCCGCTGCGGCTACAGCGACCAACACTATTTCAGTTATTGCTTTAAAAAATACAGCGGCACCTCGCCCGGCGCACTGCGCCGCAGCCGTGCTGCCGGGGCCCAGGTATGAAGCCCCGCCATGCACCGCGTACCGCCCCGCTGATTGCCTCCCTGGTGGTGGCTATCGCGGCGGTCACGCTGATTCTATCGACTGTAACGTTTCTGCGCAATTACCGCAGTTCCATCGTTGAGGGCGCGCGTACCAGCAGCGCCCAGGCGGTCAGCCAGGTGGTTGGGTCGGTCGGCAATTATGTCAACAATATCGACGAGGTCATGGATCTTGTCATGGACTCGATGGATAAATCGCCCGAGGATCGCGACGCTTTTCTGGACGCCTTGCAGACCACCCGCAGCGAGGTCGTCGCCGTGACCACCTACGATGCCGACGGTACCTTGCAGGACTGTTGGGCCAAGGACCGCACCCCGCGCGACAACATTTTGCGCAACAGCTCGTTCGACCTTGTCACCGCCAAGCGCCGCGGGCGCGGGTACGTCAGCATCCCCCATGTCGAAACGATCTTCGAGGGCTACTACCCCTGGGTCGTCAGCGTCGTGCGCCGCATGCCGGAAGATTCGCCCCGGCAGTGGATCTCGATGGACATCCGCTTCTCGGCACTGGCTGCCACCATCAACAACGTCGGTATCGGCCAGCACGGCTACTGCTACCTGATGGACGAGCGCGGCAACATGGTCTACCACCCACAGCAGCAGCTTTTGTACGCCGGACTGAAGAAAGAGGAAGCCGGGCGTCTGGCCTGCCTGGGCGACGGCACCTACGTCGAGGACACCATCATCTACACCACCCAGAAGGTGCCGGGCAGCACCTGGCGCGTCGTCGGCGTCAGCTATATTGACGAAACCGTCAACGAAAGCTTCTGGCAAATGACCCGTGTCATTCTGTATGCTGGTGCGCTGATTCTGGTTGCCGCGTTTGTAGTCGCCTTCGTGCTGTCCCGCACGTTGAGCCGCCCGTTGCAGCAGCTGGAAAATGCGATGCAAGCGTTCGAGCAGAACGCTGACGGCTTTGTATTCAACTCCGTCACCGGTACCCGCGAGGTCGAGGAACTTTCCGATTCGTTCTGCCACATGGTGGGCCGTATCCAGCGGCTTATGACTGCCGTACGTGAGGAGGAAGTCGCCCTGCGCAAGACAGAACTCAAGGCATTGCAGGCGCAGATCAACCCGCATTTTCTCTACAACACGCTGGATTCCATCGCCTGGATGTGTGAGCGCGGCAAAAATGCCGACGCCGTCCAGATGGTACACGCCCTGGCGCGGCTCTTCCGCATCAGCATCAGCCGCGGGCATGAACTGATCCCCATTGAAAAGGAACTCCAGCACGCCGAAGCCTATTTGCAGATTCAGAAATACCGTTACAAAAACCAGTTTACCTATCATTTCACCGTGGACGAAAGCTGCACGCAGTATCTTTGCAACAAGATCACTTTGCAGCCCATCATTGAAAACGCCATCGTCCACGGCCTGGATCTAATGGTCGAGGACGGGCACATTGAGATCACCGTCTGCCCGGACGGCAGCGACGTGCTGCTCAAGGTCAGTGATGACGGCATCGGCATGGCACCGGAGCAGGTGGCCGCACTATTGCAAAACGAACCGAGCGACCGCACCGGCATTGGCATCAAAAATGTCAACGACCGCCTGCGCATCTACTTTGGCCCCGGTTACGGGCTTTCCATCGACAGCATCCCCGATGTGGGCACGACTGTCACCATCCGCATGCCGCAGGTACCGGCAGACAGGGAGGGCGATTATGATAAAACACGCTAAGCCGTTCGCCTGCCTGCTGACGGCGCTGCTGCTGGCAGGCTGCGCCGGTTCCGCTGCCCCCACGCCCACCACAGCGCGCTACCGCGTTGCGCTGATTGCCAAATCCACCAGCACCGAGTTCTGGGGCGCGGTCTTTGCCGGAGCCGAGGCCGCTGCGACCGAGTACAACATGGATCTGACCATCACCGGCCCCGAAAGCGAGGAGGACTACGCCGCCCAGAACGACCTGATTGAAAAGGCTGTTGAGGACGGGGCACAGGCTATCATCTTTTCGGCATCCGACTACCAGCAGAACGCCGCCGCCATCGACGCCGCTGCCGATAAGGGCGTACGCATCGTCGTCGTAGATTCTGCGGTCGATTCTACCAAAGTAGCCGCCTACATCGGGGCCGATAACTACGGTGCCGGGCAGATGGCTGCCAAGTCGGCGCTTGAAAACGTCGAAGGTCCACTGCATGTCGGCCTTGTCAGCTACAATGTCAACAGTCCCAACGCGCAGGAGCGCGAAAAAGGCGTCGTTGATACCCTCGCAGACAGTGGCCGTGCCGAGGTTGCCGCCACTGTCTACAGCGTGGCCACCCCCGAAAGCGCCCGCGCCGAAACGCTGACCATGCTGGCCCGCCATCCTGAGATCAATGTGCTGATTTCCTTTAACGAAGCCGTCAGTGTCGGTGCCGCGCAGGCTGTCTCTGACCTTGGCCGTGCCGAGGACCTCTGGATGGTTGCATTCGACTCCAACATCAAAACGGTCGATGCCCTGCACACCGGCGCGGTAGATGCCATGGTCGTGCAGAACACCTACGGCATGGGCTATTTCAGCGTCGAGAGTGCCTACAAGCTGTTGGCCGGGCAGGGGAACGATGTTGCCCGCGAGACCCAAACCACCACCCGCATCATCGACCGCAGCAATATTTTTGCCCTCGACGGCCAAAAAGCTGTTTTCCCGTTTGAGTGAGCATTTTGGCCCCCTCTGCGAGGGGGCTCCCGCGAAGCGGGTGGGGGAGAGAAATCTCCTAATGCCCGAAGTCTTAAACACCGGCAAAGCTCTCTCCCTCGCAGAGGGAGGCTGTCTTGACTCGCGCCCTCATCCCGCAGCTTCTGCGGGAATTTTTTTTGCAATTTTATTACAGCCATAACTATTTCGTCACTTTTGCTGTGCATTCTGCACAAAACATATTGTCCGTAAATGTAGAAACCGTCTAATAGGGTGAAAAAATTACATCTTTATCGGTGAAATTTCTCCTTGTTTTTTCATCTTCTATCAGGTAACATAATAACTGTCAACAGGGTCTGCCTCCTCTACAGGCAACCCACAAAAATCCACTGCAAAAAGAAGGAGAAAACAATTATGAAAAAGTTACTCGCACTTGCTGTTGCAGGCACCATGGCCGTTTCTCTGGCCGCTTGCGGTTCTTCCGCATCCAGCGCCCCCGCTTCCTCTGAGGCTACTTCTGAGGCCGCTACCTCGGCTGCTGAGAGCGCAGCTGAGAGCGTTACCGAGACCACTCAGGGCGGCAAGGTCGGCGTCTGCATCTACAAGTTCGACGATGCCTTCATGACCACCTACCGTAATGCTCTGCAGGAGATCCTCGAGGGCAAGGGCTACGAAGTTACCATCGTTGACGGCAACAACGACCAGGCCAAGCAGAACGAGCAGATCAACACCTTCATCACCCAGGGTGTCGATGCGTTGATCATCAACCCCGTCATGACCTCCGCCGCTGACCAGATCATCTCCACCGTTAAGGATGCCGATGTTCCCACCGTTCTGATCAACCGTGAGCCCACCGCCGATCAGATGTCCGCTTATGATAAGCTGGTTTACGTTGGTTGCGACGCTGCTCAGTCCGGCACCTTCCAGGGCGAGCTGATCCTCGACACCGAGAACGGCGGCGACATCAACGGCGACGGCAAGGTTTCCTACATCATGATCCAGGGCGACCCCGAGAACATCGACGCGCAGCTGCGTACTGAGTACTCCGTCAAGGCTCTGACCGATGCTGGCGTTGAAGTCGAGCAGCTCGACCTCCAGCGTGGTGACTGGGACCGTAACAAGGGCCAGGAAATCGCCCAGAACGACCTCGCCAAGTTCGGTGATCAGATTGAAGTCGTCTTCTGCAACAACGACGATATGGCTATCGGTGCTTTGCAGGCTATCCAGGCTGCTGGCCGCACCGTCAACAAGGACATCTACCTCGTTGGTGTTGACGCTCTGGACGCTGCCCTGAACGAAGTTGCCAACGGCAACATGACCGGTACCGTTCTGAACGACGACGTGGGCCAGGCTACCAAGGCTGCCGAGGCTACTCAGCTGTTTGTTGAGGGCAAGGACGTTGAGGAGTACTACTGGGTCGACTACGTCAAGGTCACTGCCGAGAACGCAGCACAGTACCTCTAATTCCTGTAGCACAAAACTCACGTTTGCAAGGTACGCAGTGAGTCCTATGGCTTGGTAAAAGCTTAAAAGCGCGTGCGTGCGAGATATCTCTCGGGCGCACGCGCCTTCTTTTAGAAAGGACGCACCGCGCGGCCTGCAAATTGCAAGATAAGGAGGCTCTGCGGAATGTCAGAATACCGTCT
>ERZ827117.917-NODE-917-length-27254-cov-6.242619_pt1 | contig 27254 bp, 30 predicted proteins | sample MGYA00519920_ERZ827117 | MGnify/ENA primary metagenome ERZ827117 (study PRJEB31778, sample SAMEA3449260) | human gut metagenome | biome: human gut; feature: human-associated habitat; material: faeces | place: United Kingdom | collected 2010/2012 ...
CTACTTTGGGAAAAGAAGAGTTTGCCAAATCTCAGCAAACCTTTAACTTTGGATTAAAGACCAACGTGGATCTGGCAGGAGAAGCGAGAACGGCAAGCCTCCTGTTCCCGGTGGATCAGATGGGCAGTGCCGATCTGGCTACCAACAGTTTCGGACAGAACTTTAATGTAACAATGATCCAGATGATCACGGGATTCTGTTCCCTGATCAACGGCGGTTACTATTATGAGCCTCATATGGTGGATAAGATCACCAATTCTAACGGCGCAACAGTGGAAAACATAGAGCCCAGAGTACTGCGTCAGACCATTTCCGAGAGCACCTCGGCGAAGATCAGACAGTACTGCCGGGCTACCGTAATGGAAGAGGGTGGCGACCGCAGAACCGGTAGAACCGCAAGACCTGCAGGTTATGCCATCGGTGGCAAGACCGGTACCGCAGAGACCATTCCCCGTAAAAACGGTGAGTACGTAGTATCCTTTATGGGATATGCACCGGCGGATGATCCCCAGATCGCTATCTATGTGGTCGTGGATCGTGCCAATGCATCTCCGCAGGATGATGCGAAGTTCGCTACTGGAATCGTAAGAAATGTACTGACAGAAGTGCTGCCTTACCTGAATATTTTCATGACAGAAGAACTGTCTGAGAAGGAGATCCAGGAGCTGGCAGAAAAACAGATCGAGATCACCAATCAGTATACCCAGAAGCCCGAGGACGGTGAAGATCAGAATAACGGTGACGGAACCGGTGATGGACAGACCGGAGACGATCAGACGGGCAGTGGAGATGGAACCGGCGACGCTCAGGGCGGTGATAATACAACGCCTTCCGAGGATTGGAGAAATTATCCGGTGGATCCGGCCACCGGTTATCTGGTAAGCCCGATTGACGGTGGACTGATCGACCCTGTTACGGGAGCGGATGTCGGCGGCGATGATTCCCTGGGGGACAGCCCGGTCAACAATAATCTGCTGAACCAGCAGAATGAATAGTAAGGTAATCTGACGAATAGCCTCACAGCAAGAGCAATAAAATGTAAAAAGCTCTTGTTGTGAGGTTTTTTTATGGCAGATCATCAGAATCGTTTCTTTCATCGGAAGAAGATCATGACCATATTTTTCGTATGTGCGGCAGTGCTCTGCGGACTGTTGGGAAGACTATTGTATCTGATGGTATGGCGGGCGGAATATTATGAGGAAGCGGCCACAAGGCTGCACGAAAGAGAGCGCAGCATCAAGGCGGCGAGAGGACGGATTCTGGATCGCAACGGGGTCGTGCTGGCGGACAACAAGACGGTCTGTACGGTATCGGTGATCCACAATCAGATCGAGGAGCCGGAGCAGGTGATCGCCATACTGGTGAAGGAACTGGGAATCTCCGAGGAAGAGGCCAGAAAGCGGGTGGAGAAATATTCCTCCATCGAGCGGGTGAAAAGCAACGTGGATAAGACCGTGGGAGACCGGATCCGGGAATATGATCTGGCGGGGGTAAAAGTGGACGAAGATTACAAGAGATATTATCCTTACGGGGATCTGGCCAGCAAGGTGCTGGGTTTTACCGGAGGAGACAATCAGGGAATCATCGGACTGGAAGTGGTATATGAAGAGATCCTGCAGGGGGATCCGGGAATGATCCTGACGATCACGGACGCCAAGGGAATCGAGGTGGATACGGCAGGAGAGCGTCGGGTGGAACCGGTGCCGGGCATGGATCTTCGTATCAGCATCGACCGGAACATCCAGGAGTATGCTACACAGCTGGCGGCGCAGGCCTGTGCCACCAAGGAGGCGGACAGTGTTTATATAGTGGCTATGAATCCGCAGAACGGCGAGATCCTGGCTATGGTGAATTATCCGGAGTTTGATTTGAATGACCCTTATACCTTACCGGAGCTGACGGAAGTGAAGGAGGACGGCAGCATTGTGGCGGTGGACCCGGCCACACTGACGGCGGAACAGAAACAGGAAAAGCTGAATGCCATGTGGCGAAACGGCTGTATCAACGACACCTACGAACCGGGATCCACCTTCAAGATCATCACGGCCGCTGCGGGACTGGAGGCGGGAGTGGTGACCCCGGAAAGCACCTTTTCCTGCCCCGGATTTATCATCGTGGATGACCGTAAGATCCGCTGCCACAAGATTGCCGGACATGGCGGCCAGACTTTTGTACAGTGCATGGAGAACAGTTGTAATCAGAGGGTCTGGATCTGAGGCTGGGGTGAGAGTGGGGAGAAACGGGGAGGGTATGTCCCTGCTTTATAGATATTTAAGACATTTGGAACAAATTTCCGTAGATTTTATATGAAATAAAAGATATAATATAAAAAAGGGAGTTTTTGAAAGGAGTTGATACTGGCATGAGTATAGCGGAATTAACTGCAAAAATCGAAGGTTTGTCACCGGACGATTATAATATGGTAATCATGCTTGTTGATAGATTATCCGAAAAGTCAGAGGGAAACGGACTTAGAAGATTAAGCGAGGACGAACTGGTAAAGGAACTTACCGAATCAATCCAGAAGAGTGACAGGGGAGTAACAAAGCCAGCAAGAACCGTTTCAAAAAGCATGAGGGAAAAATATGCAGTTTAATGTGGAACTGTCAGAACTGGCAGAAAAGCAGTACGACAATATCCTGTCTTACATTGCAAACGTGTTAAAAAATCCACAGGCATTAGAAAGTGTTATGGATGACTTTGATGATACGATTGTAAAATTGGAGAAGATGGCGGATGCCTTTGGATATTGTAAAAGTAAGCGATTAAAGGGAATGGGATTACATAAGATCGGATTTGAAAACCACAGATATTTACTTGTATATCGTGTAAAAGGTAGTCAAGTCATTGTCGAAGGCATCTACCACGAATTACAGGATTATGAAAATACAATATAATATTAGTAAACGTTAGCAACAGCTCTTGGTTCGAGTCCAAGTATCGCCAACATAATTAAGCTTCTGGTTGACACTATTATTTCTGGCTTTGTATATGATACTATTAAGTGTCTGTTTGAAAGGGAAAATGGTGAGTGTATGAAGAAAATGATTCTGATTTTGGGTCTGGGTTGGTGCGGCGATATGGTGTAATGGAAACATGTAGTTGATAAGTGCCCCAGACCTACCAAAAATTATGAGAACTCTAGTCGGAGTTCTCTTTTTATATTTCTACATCATCACTAATCGCCTTATTAAATCTCTGGCTATTTTCGCCACTGCCAAAACATTTTCCCAGCGTTATTGTATGAAATGTAAGGAGGACAGAAAAGAAAATGTCCGAAACAAAATAGTAAATGCGAAACGCAGGAGGAAAAAATTATGTGCAGAAAATTAGTAGTAACCAACGAGATCTTTTTAGGAACAAGAGCAATCTGTTATGAAGCCTACAGCTTACCCAAGTGGGAAATCGTGGAACTGACAGAGAAGCAGATCAAAGATGCCCTGAAAGGCATTACCACGGATGAGGTGTATGGTCTGGAGTTATCCGAAGCAGGGGAACTGGTAATGGATAAAAAGAACTTTTTCACCACCAACATGATGAAGAAAATCCACACCAACACTTTAATTCCCATGGTCGAGGAGGATTGTTTAGCCAACCTTTTCTATATTGTGATCGGTACACATAAGGAAAAGGGAAATACCATGTATGATGTGATTTCCTCCCGATATGAGAGAACCAGCTTCACGGAGGAAAAAGTAAAAACGCTGTTGGATATGCATATCATCAGTGCCGGGGCGAAACTGGAAAATGGTGTGGTAGTGGTGGCATCTCTGGAAAAACCAACAGCACCTGTGGCGGATGGAAAACGGAAAGAGGATAAGGAGAAGTCGGACACCCTGTAATGGGGTGTCCGTTTCTTTTCGGAGGGCAGCAGTATGAAAGTATATGGATACACGAAAGATAAGCAAGGAATCATGGAAATAGAAAATTCTCTCAAGGCAGAGCAGGCGTTTGTCGGAGGTCTGATAGAATGTACGGCGTTGACAGAAGAGATAGACCTGATCTGCAATGATGAGGGGTGGCTGATAGGACTGGAACCGAGGGTGGCAATACCTGAGAGCGAAACGATCATAGCCGGGGATTGTTTTATCTGCCGCCATGACCGCAGAGGTAATTTTCAGAGCATCAGAGAGGAAGATATCCCCCTCATAGAATCAAAAGTACAGTACATCACTGAGGAAATGTTACTCAGGCTGGCTTTATTAAAATATTTTGGGATGCTGTAAGCAGGAGGTGTGACAACATGGAGATAGAATTTATAATGCAGATTTTAAGTAATCAGTCAATGTTCAATTTTGCGTGTTTTATGTTTATCTGTTGTGCATTCGTCTGGTTATGCGAGAAAGCCAGAAGTTATATAATACGACTTATTCAGTATATAACAAAAAATATATAATTTTCAAAGGATCCTGCCTATGCAATTTGTAGGCAGGGTTCTTTTCGTAAAGGCAGTCCCGACAACTGGGATTGCCTTTCTGTTTTTGTGTAAAAATTGTGCGTCAAAAGGTATGAATGTAAATCGAAATACTTCAAAAGTGTGAAACCAGAGATTTGAAATAAAATAAAGGGAGAGAAAAAAGTGTGTCAAAAAGTATGATTTATGACAGGTTTCAAAATTTTTGGATATGAAATTGTTTAGTGGATGCATCCCCTGTTTTGATATAGCATTTCTATTTTCAATAAGATGCTGTAATTCCTGCCTGCCGGTAAGAAGAAATAAAAAATTTATTTTTATTTTGATTATCGGAGGTATATTATGGGCAGTTTTTCAGAAGAACTAAGCAAAGCAACAGATGAGGACAAGCAGGTAAATCATAAATATGTTCAAGCCATTGCAAAAGAATTACCTAAAATAGGTGCTAATGGTCATGGGGCAGTTAACGGGATAGACACAGAAGTAATAATATATCCAGAAATAAAAACCGATGGCGTATATAATTGCTACTACATAGATGATTCCAACGGATGCAAGCATAATTATTTATTACAGCTGGAATGTAAATTAGATGTTGATTTCAACGATAAAGAAGAGCGTGCGAAGGTACTGTTACAAGTGGCAGCTTATCTTCGGCAAATCAAGGACAAAGAGGTAGGATACTTAGGAGACTGGAACAGTAACAGTATTCCCAGGGTAGTTGTGCTTGGAAGTAAAATTAACTGTCTTGCACTTCCTGCCAATCTACTTTATGTATATGCAGGCAGAATCGTGAATGCAAAAGCGGCATCCACAGCGTATAAAGAACAGGCAAACAGTCTTATAATTTCTGACATTCTGAAAGATGCAAATATCGAAGTACAATCCATAGTTTACAATACCGCAGATAAGGATTGCGTCAAATCCCTTTGTAATGAAATTGCAAAGCTTGGAAGAGGCTTACAGATTACAGATGATTTATCCGAGGCAACTATATCAAAAGCTTTTGATTTCTTTGATATGTATGTATTGGATACAAAGTTTGCTAAGAGCCTGTCTTCAAGAGAAAAAGTAAGTATTTTCATTGGATTATTCTTTAGTGATGAGTTTGAAGAAAGAAAAACACGTGGGGCATCTTATTATGACAAGATCTTTGTAAATGGAATTGAGATTAAGATAGATCCTGATTATTACAATAAATTCAAGTTGTTATACAGTACAAGGGATTATAGCAGACTTGAACAGAAACAGATTACGGCAATCACTGATCGTTTAATCGAGGATACAGATCGCAGACGGCGTGGAGATTTTTACACACCCACAGTATGGGTGGATGAAGCACATAAACTTTTGGATAAAAACCTTGGGGAGAACTGGCGTGACGAATATATGGTATGGGATTGTGCATGGGGAACTGGAAACTTGACCAGAGATTATTCCTTTGCAGACCTTTATTGTTCAACTTTGAATCAGGAAGAATTGAATATAGGAGCCAGATATAATAAGAATGCAGTGAAATTCCAGTATGACTTCCTCAATGATGACGTAGAAGAATTTGAGAGTATCAAGACTGAGTTGAAGAGACCACTAATGTATAAGAGTGGTGTCAATATGGATGCTATGGAGCAGTATATAAACTTTGCACAGATACTTGATTTATACTGCATGGCAATAGAAAAAGGATTTATGACACAGGAAGATGGTCAGATGGCATATAGCAGAGCAATCAATATTTTGCATGGTACAAAGTTATATACAATGGCACCTAGTTTGATAACTGGTTTGCTTGGTGGAGAGAACGGGGAGGATAAGAAAAAATTATTATTCCTCATCAATCCTCCTTATGCTACAACAGGAAATATTGACATGAAGGGCAATAAATCAGCTGGACTCGGTTATACAAAAGTAAATGAACTTATGGAAAATATAGGAGGTGCAAAGCAACAGCTATATGCACAGTTTATATATCGGATACAATTAATAAAACAAGTATTTGGAGTAAAATGCTACATGGGTCTATACTGTCCTACGGTAATATTTACAGGAAAGCATTTTAAACAGATAAGAAATGGCATTTTAAATAATGGATTTATAAATGGATTTTATTTTCAAGCATCTGAATTTGCTAATGTGGCAGATGATTGGGCAATAAATTTTAGCCTTTGGAGTTATAACGGACTTGGTGGTAACACTTATAAGCTGCCGGCATTGTCAATTCAAAATGAGGAAGATGCAGATGATAATGTAAGGATAGTTCATAAAGTAATTGATGAGAAAATGCTATATTCAACTGAGGGGCATGAAGTTCAAAAATATATTCCTGCTAATAACTGTAAGGAAACAACAGATGTATTGACAATGTCAAGCGGACTTTGTATTACTGATAAAACATATAAGCAGCCCATTAATACACTAGCAACATTATTTATGGATACACCACGTGTGGGATATAATGCTAGATTTGTTACTTTGATTAATAGACGTATGAAAGGGAATAAAATTGCGATTAGCATATGTGAGGACAATTTTAGTGAAGCAATAACAGTATATGCAGCAAGAAAAATGATAACTGGAAAATATGCTAATTGGACTAATAACTCGGATGAATATATGATACCGAATAAGGAAAATGAAAATTACAAACAATTTGAATATGATAGCATAATATATTCATTGTTCAATGATATAAATAATATAACCTCATTAAGAAATATAGAAGATGCCTGTGGAAAAAATAATATTTTCAACGAGTTCTTTTGGATGTCCGTGAAGGACATTCGCACCATTGCAGAGAACACGGCAGGAGCCGACAAGGTTTATGATGATTTGGATATGTACGGAAAAGAAAGATTTGTTTATAAGAAATTGCAGACAGTAACATTATCACCTGATGCGCAGGCGGTACTTGATAAGGCAACGGAATTAGTTAAATCATCTTTTCAGTATCGAGCAGAATTTGATAGAGTACATCCAGAGTATCATATAAATACATGGGATGCAGGATGGTATCAGATAAAAGGAATGTTAAAACAGTATGACCCGGAAGGACTGAAACAGTTTAACGAGTTATACAAGAAGTTGGAAGATAGGATGCGTCCATTAGTTTATGAATTAGGGTTCCTGTATAAATAATAACAGTCAACACCAAGGGGGAAGGCATTTAGCCTTTCCCTTTCCTACTAAAGAGAGGAGGTTCCACCTTATGATAACTTACGCATACGAAAGAGTTTCCAGTAAAGACCAGAACTTAGAGAGACAGGAAACAGCAATCAGAAATTTCAGACCGAATATTTCCGATGCTAATATCTTTAAGGACAAAGTGACAGGCAAGACATTTGACAGAGAGCATTACAATGAAATGAAAATCATACTGGAGCATCTTTCCAAAGTCAATGCCACGAATGACCTGATAGAAGTAGTCTTTGAGGAAATGGATCGTCTTGGCAGAGACAAAGAGAGTATCAAGAAAGAATTGCAATGGTACAAGGATCGTGGAATTTATATCAGAATCTTGGAACTGCCATCCACCTTGGTAGATATAGATTCCAATAATAAATGGGTCATGGACATGGTAACCAACATTCTGATTGAGGTTTATGCAACCATGGCACAGCAGGAACTTGAAAAACGAGCTAAGCGGCAGACCGAAGGTATCATAGAGGCACAAAAGAAAGGAATTAAGTTTGGTCGTCAGCCAATCCAACTCAACGAATCAGAGTTTATGACAGTTTATAATTCATGGAAGGCTGCGGAGATTAATGCACGGCAGGCAATGAATATTTTAGGCATCAAACCGAACACCTTTTACCGAAGAGTAAAAGAGTACGAAGCCACAATTTCTCAATCCTCAGACAACAAATTTTCAAAGTAGATGCCACATCAACGCAGCATTCCCGATTTTCCACAGGCATTTCCAGATGCATTGGATGTGTCCCAGCATTTTCTAAAAATTCTATTTTTCGATTTATGAATGGAAGGAAAGTGATTTTTTTCTTCCCCAGCTTCGGAACGATTTTCAGCTACGTGTCTCCTTTTCGCTATATGTCATGGGTCTAAAAACTGATGGTATCATTAAAAAATAAAATTTTCGAGTAAATTTCGGAAGTTCTTTTCTACCGATTTTTTCACTGCGGAAGTTTATAATTTTTCTTTTGAGAGCATGGTAAAAAGTCTTGTCTTTTCTAAAATTCAGTGTTACATTTTTCTTCTGAAAGATACACTGTAGCTTTAGTTGATTACATTATCCCAGTATGATACAATTTAGCAGAAAGTTAGTGGATCAGTGTGACAAAAATAGAATCATTTATTTTGAAATATGAGTTCATCAAAATAAGCGTATATATAATAAGTGATTTTTATATTTTTTATTTTTTTTTGAAGCTATCTTAGGATGCTTCATGTTCCCAAAGGGGGCACTCAATAATAACATAAAATTTTAAAAAAGCAACGACAGGAGGAAATTAATATGTCAGGAAAGTTTATGAATGTCAAGCGTATAATAATTCCGACGCTTACAATGATCATTATTACCAGTCAGTTAATGGGCTGTGCGTCTGTCTCTCAGGATGAGGCGCTGAATCTGTTGCGGCAAGGCGATCAGATAGAGATTGAGATAGCCACGCCTAAAGATACGGTCAAAGAAGAAAAAGATACATTACCATGGGAGCAGTTAGCATCCTTATCTACCTACTCCGCATTCCGTTCTACTTTTGATACCGCTCTGGGCGTGGTTCCTACTTCTGACAGCAGTAAGAATGGCATCGTCTATATCAACCTTTCAGGGGATCAGGACGGTAACAACACCTTATACAATGCCATGATGAACAGAAAATTCTATTCCAACTATTGGGAAAATGAGGCGGTACAGTCCGAAATTCAGAAAGCACTGGCAAGTCAGTTTACCGATGTAGACGAGGATACCATAACTGCAAGATATGCAGCATTGGGTGTTTATTTTGATTTATTACCCACCAAAGAACAACCAGAGTTTCATGGTGAAGATTCCTTATCAAGAGCAGAGGCAATGACCTTGATAATGAGAGCAGAAACCCCGGTAACGGAATCTGAAAGCCCCGACACCTTTGTTGATTTTGTAAATGCAGTTGGTTCAGAATCTCCCTACACCAATTACGCAGGATATTTAATGAATGATTCCTACCTTACCATTGATACTGGCAGTTTAACATCTAAAACTTTCACATCTACAATTTCCCGTGGTGAGTATATTTATATGTTAATGAACCATTATTTCAAAGAGGATTTGTCCACAGTAGATACAAAGTCGGCAAGCTTTTCCGATGCAAAAGATGCAGGGGATTTGAGTACTACGAAAGCCTTTGAGAAATATGATGGTTCCAAAGACTGTTGGCAGACAGCAGAGTTAGCCAATGCGATAGCAAATCCCGATGATGGATGCCCCACCAGAATGTATAAAGCATTAGTACTTGCAAATTCACTTGGCATTGTCAATGCAGAAACCCGTTGGGATGAAGGTTTATCCCGTTCCGAAGCAATCCAGTTGCTGGCAGACACCTATGCAAAATTAGCAGAGGCAAAAGGATATCCAATCGACACCACCCTCGGTAAAACCAACATCGCAGAAACAGTCGAAGATACAGTTGTTGATAATACCGTAACAGATACAGAGAACTCCACCACTTCTGAATCACAGAGTAAATCAGAGATAAATGAGAATGATTCCCAGACTTCTGAGGGTGAAGCCATTGAGGAAGTGGTAGTAGCAACTCCGACACCGGAACCTACAACGACTACGGGTTATGTTCTTGAAGAGGATACCAAAGAATACCTTAAAGGTTTAGGTGCAACGGATTCCGATTTAGCAAACGTTAAGTCCGATGATGATTTAGCAACTTTGATTACTAAGTTGTTTGGAGGCGGCAGTAGCAGCTCTGGTAACAGTGGCAGTACCACCGGAGGCGGTAGCTCTTCCTCTGACACTGGTTCCAGTGGTGCTACCGGCGAGGACGTACGGGATCCCAGCCGAGATTTTCAATTAGGACCAGAAGAAACAACACTAAAGGGTAATATGTAACCCTAGTAATAGAAAAGAACATTAGATATATGTCGCTGCATATATCTAATCTTCTTTCTCTTAAAGGATGTTAGGAGATAACAGTGGAAAAATTATTTAGTGTTAATGAATTAAAAAAGACAAAAGTGCAAAAGAAATATTTTAAAACAAGTAAAGGTGCAATGATAACTTCTTTAGGAATGGCGGTAACATTTTTTGTTTTTACAATTGCATTTTCTATCTATGGTTTTGGAATCAAAAATTCCTTTCTTGTTCGAGATGTTACAGCATCTGATTATGGTAAAAAGGACTTATTCTTTGTTTGGGCTGTATTAATAGCAGTAGATATCATTATTCTGTTTTTATGGGTTATTCAAAAAATGGTAGTATTCATAATTTACGGAAAATATATTGGACAAAGGATAAATGAAAGCCTGACTATTTCCACAGATGCCATCGAGTATGGATACCAAAATTTGGTGGGATCAACTGCAAGTGACAGAGTGATTGTGAGAGTACCTGTTGATAGCATCAGACGGATAGAAATAGATACAAAAATTGACAGAGTAGAGATATGTGGTTTGGTAAGCTCTAAATATTATGAAAACTATGCACGAAGAAAGACACGGGCTCCGAAAAATAATTATAAAGAAGGATCACTTGTGCTTTTCGATTACTTTGAACCTGGGTTAATAGAATTCTTTAAAGAGAATTATGCAGAGACAGTGGAAATGAAATAATGGCGATAGCATTTTAAGGAGGATGTATGGAATTTTATTCAACGACTGAAGTGACAAATAGAAGATATAGTAAATTTTTAAAGATACTGTTAGGGGTAATCTGTTTTTTAGACGTTTTTGTCGTTATGGTTGAATTTGTTACTGCTGGGGAAATTGAATTTACCTTCATAGTTCCGCTTATTATTTTGATTCCGGCATTCATAAAAATGGGACCTAAAAAATACACAGCGGACGTTCTGTGTAATTTATCTGTAAATTCTGACAGCGTTAGACTCGTTATGTCAAATGTATTGATTGACAAGCATGAAGTGTTAAGCCGCGGCTACGTTTTAGATAAAGAATCGCTTTCAGTTTTTTCAAATAGCGAACACGGAAAAATATTTTTGGTTGGAAATGGTAGAGTTGAATTCCTTGATCAGAAAGGAAACATCGTTTACCAGCAAGAATTTGCGAAAGAAACAATTGAACTGATACCGAAAAAGACCTCCTTTGAGGAGATGGAGAATCTTCTCAAAGATTTTATGAAAAAACTGAATTAATAGAAGTTAAATAAATGGAGCGTATGCAGAATAGAAAATAGACCAGTTGATATAATAGAGATTTTTATGGTATTTACTCAAAACAATAATATAATTTTAAAAGCAGAGGAAATTTAATACATTACAGAGTTACTTTCAAATGGACATTCCCATTCCCAGGGATGTCCATTTTTTCTACATACAGGTAAAAAGAAATAAAAAATAAATTTATTTTAACTGGAGGTTTCCTGCGGCATGAACAAAAGAGATACAGACCTTTTAGATATGCTTCCTGCATTAGAAGATGGTTCACTAATGTATACACCAATTTCTATATGCAGAGATATGGTAAATTTAATACCTGATGATGTATTCAATAAAGATGCAAAATTCCTGGATATTGCCTGTAAGAGTGGAAGATTCCTGCGAGAAATCATGTATAGGCTTATGGAAAGTAACCAGATGGTCTCTGAACCTTAGAATTTTAATCGTCCAAAACGTATTATTCAGAAATTAAAAATGTGTGGTGCCGAAAGGCATTTTTTTTATGCCTGAAATTTGTACCCCATTGTGCAATTTGTATAGCGTACCCGTAACGGTCGGTCTATAGATGCGTGTCTCATCATATCTCCACACGTAGTCAAAACAGGTTTATTCCGCATACGAAATAGCATAAAAAGTTTGTTACTTTTTCAAGATGACAATGAAATTAATTTGTGTATACTTCAAAGTAAGAAAGCAGTCAGGAGGATACAAAAATGGAAGCAGAGTTAATTGAACTGGCAATGAAGATCAAGATCAGCCGCAGGCGGACACGGCTGACCACCTACGAAAATATGGAATTGTATACCACGCAGCCTATCAAGCCGGACAAGAAAAAAGAGATCAAGAGAAATATTCCGAGCAACTATGCAGATTTCAATTACTACAACAGAATGAAACAGCGCAGACGGGTTATTGAGGAAATGGTTTATAACAGTTTTGAAGCAGGCAAGATGGTCATGCTGACCCTGACCTTTGACAGTCGCTTACAGCCTGAGAAGCAGTTTTCAGACATTAAGACTACCCATAAGGAGTTTAAAAAATTCGTCCAGAGGGTCAACGACCATTACGATAATTTCCGCTACGTGGCAACGTTTAGTCGACAGAGCAACGGCAACTGGCATTACCACATGATCTGCAATTTCCCCATAACGATAGCACCCGGTGAGGTGAGGAAACTGTGGAAAAATGGCAGTTTCTACATAACACAGATTGAAACGAACGGTGAAATGGCAACAGTGATCAAGTATGTAATTAGTAATATGAACGAATCCACAGCAGAAATGCATGGCAATCATGGCTATCTCTGTTCCAAGGCAATCGAACGGGACAAGGTCATTACTTCGTGGAGGGAAGAGCAGGAGGCGGAGTACCAGCAGGCATTTGAACGGCTGAAGACAGAGAAAACGAAAATCTTATATGAAACCCGGAACCATTTGGGAGTGCGGGGGGAGAGGGTGGATGAATCCACAGGGGAAATCTATTCTGTCACTCTGCGAGATGAGAAACTTACAAATGCGTTGAAGAATGCCGGGTATGAAAATCTGGACACGGTTTATACGCATCTGTCCTCAGCGGCGGACTTCTCCGACTATTTCGCTCCACTGCAGGCAGCTACCCCGAAGCCCAAGAAATTCAAAAGAGATGCCACCTCAAAAGACAAAAAGTAGATAATATAACATCTGTGCTTTCAACAACTTCGTTTTCAACATTGTTTTCTCTTGTAAAGGAAAAGTCCCTTACACGGCACAGCACTTTATTGTGAATAGAAAATAAAAAAGGAGTTAAGCAAGATGGACAAGAAAATATTTTATATCAGACGAAGCAACAAAGGACTGGGTGCAATATTATCCAGCAGGCATCCCCGGACAGTGATCGTCTATGCGCAGAGTCCCTACGCAACGAGGAAACAGAACCGCTGGCTGGAGAGAAAGCTGTTGGCAGTTTACAAACGATATTATTACAGAGTATTGATAGAGAGCAGAGGGGAGTTTTGGTATGAACCCTATGATCCCTTGAAAGTACGCTACCCGGAAGAGGAGGACTGAGAAGATGGCACAGAACACCACAAGCAATAGAGGATACGATGACACTGTATATGTTCCCAGACAACAGCGTCTGCGTCCCATGATTTTAACGAGGAAAGTACAGCAGTTTTATCTGGTTTACCTGTGTTTCCCCGATGGCAGCGAAATGCAGATCGCCGCTTATATGATGCATAAATCTTTTTATATTAAAATCCAATTTTCAAAATTTAATATAAATAACTGTCAAATGAGAAAAACAGCAATTCCGATAAAAAATATTTTTGTGAAAAAAACAGGAAAATTCCTGAAAAAAGTTAGGTGTGCGGAGAAAAAGAAAAGTCAGTGTCTGAAAAATCCGTTTATCACCTTTTCCCGACTGGTTAGTAATTTCCCCACCCATCAACACCTACACCCATCTACCATGTGATTTTTTAACCGCAGACCAAGCAAAAAACAGTAATAAAGCATTTCAGAAAAATATTTGCAAGTTTTCCACGCAGCATTTCCATGAATCCACCAGCACCATCCGAACAAGTGATGAAAGCACTGTGAACCACAGGAGCCAATCTGTCATGTGACCCGACATTCTCATTTTTGGAAGTAGTAGACCATTTTCAGACTGGTTGTTAGTTTTCTAAAGCGCAATAGTCACTTATTTTCCACCGCACTGACCTTTTTTCACTTTTCACCCCGACACGTTCATCGATTTCCCCACAGCGTTCCCCCTGATCGCATAGCGTCCCCACCCCAGAACAGTTTATTTCCGAACTACCTTACATCGTCCCCACCGAAGCCATACCAGTAGCGGTAACAGCACACCTTTTGAAAACGGAACGCATTTGTATTGCGCGCTAGATTAAATAAATTAAGAGGTATATTTACTTGTTAAATAATTAACGATGCACTGCTATGAAAGAATAAAAACATTCGGAAAATAGCGGAAATAATCTTGCATTTTGTGTAGGTCAGCGTTTCAATGGCATACACTGGTAAAAACCTCGTTCGGAGGATGGAATGGCAACTGGATCTGGCGCTAAGAGAGCAGCAAAGAACCGGGAGGTTTCCTTACGGAAGGAAACAGAGGTGCAGTGTGGAATTGTACGGTTACTGTACGAGGACGGAAGTTTATCAGAGAAGGAATATGAGTACATTGTGGAGTTGTTGTATGCAAAAGAAAAAGGAGGAAAACAGAAATGAGCGAGCTTTCAAAATTTTCGCCGCAGACACGGGTGGCAATCTACAACCGGGTGTCTACGGAGAAGAAGGTACAGATGGAGGCACTGGATGTGCAGGTGGCATACACGAGGAAACTGGTGGAGGACAATCACCTTACGATCGTGGATCAGTATATAGAGCCGGAGACCGGCACGGAGGCGGAGCATCGTCTGGAATATCAGCGGATGATTCGGGACATTAAGGCGGATCGAATCGATCTGGTGGTTGTGAAATGTTCGGACAGACTTTGCAGAGATCAGGCGGAATGGCACAATTTTGTGAAACTGCATCTGCAAAAGAAGTTTCAACTGTATTTTTATCTGGATGACCACATCTATGACCATGAGAGGGACGATATAAAATATTCTGTGCAGGCCATCGTGGATGCAGAGCAGAGTAAGATCACTTCCAAGAAAATCAGAGATATTCACAGCAACAGACAGATCTACGCCACGGGTTCCAAGGCACTGCATATATGCAGACCCTTATACGGCTGGGATCGGAATGTGGAGTTTATCGACGAGAACACCAAGCGTGTCTGGTGGACAGTCAACGAAAAGGAAGCCACAGAACTTCGCTACGCCTTGTCACTGGTGGAGCAGGGGATAGGTTTTTACCGTTTAGCCAACATCATGTATGACCGAGGGGTGCGGAGTAAGGGAACCACAGGGTATCACAAGATGCCTTCTGTGCATATTGCGGCGAATACATGGAAGAAAATGCTGACCTCTCCGATGTTGCATGGAGACTGCATTTTACATAAGGAAGTCAGCAACTTCTACACCAAGGAGCGTGTGAAACTCCCGCAGGAGGACTGGATTTATAAGGAAAACGTGATTCCTCCCATCGTCAGCAGGGAATACCATGAGAAGATCGTTCAGATCATAGATGCAAGGCGGTTCCAGATGGGGTGCTGCAAGGGGCTGGCAGGTACCTACAAATGGAGTAACCGACTGGTCTGCGCAAATTGCAAGAAGCCATACTACAGAATGCACTACAAACTTCATTCCGAAAAAGTCATCACGTGGAAATGCAGCGAGCAGTTTCAGAGAACCCGAAGCACCTGTGACAACATGGTGATAGCGGAGAAAGAGTTAGAGAAGCAACTGGCGGCAGCACTGAAAGAAAAATATGCATACCTTTTCCATATCTCTTCCGGTTTAATCAACGATACGATTCATACCATTGAAAAGGCATTATGCAATTCCGACAATGGAAAAAAACTGAAGGCACTGGAAACCCAGCGTGAACTCCTTTTACGGAATAAGGATGTATTGTTTCATAAGTTAATGAATGGAGTGATTTCCGATGAGGACTTTGGAATCTACAAGGACAGACTGGAAAAGGAACTTCGGGAACTGGAAGAAAAGATAGAGGGACAGAAAGACGGGGAGAAGAGTCTGGCGGATCAGTACCGCCGCTTACAGCAGATCCGGGATACCATAGAAAACAAAAATTATAACGAGCAGGCGATTCTGGAAATTCTCTATGGCTGTGTGGAGGTCATAGAGATTCATAACAACGGGGATATGGATGTCACCATGAGCAAGGAACTGATGCGGAGTAAATTTGAACTATACAGCATTGTGGAATCGGATTACAGTTTATTCTACTTTTCCTTCACTTACAAAAAAGAAACCATCTATGACCGCAACCGGAAAGCCTACAACGAGAAAGTACTGGAACTGATCCGAAGTGAAAAATGCATTACGATCCCACAGATGGCGGAGCGGCTGGGGAACACCTACAGCTATACCTGGCACAGTATCCAACAGTTAAAGGAGCAGGGCAGGATCGTTTATATCAAGGAAAAGTTCGAACATAGCGAATGCTATTGGGAGGTGGTAGAGTAGCCAGCACGTTAAAAAAGTATGCCACCAACCCGAACTCTGACAGTAGTTCCAGACCCCTTGTAACCCGGCATTGATTTCCGTCGGCCTGCGGCTCGGTGTGGACAATTACTACCATTATTTTGAACAGTTCGGCCTAAAACAGCGCACCGGCATCGACCTGCCGGGAGAAGCTGGGACTATCATGCATAAAAAAGAGGATATGGGAAATGTGGAGCTGGCTACCGTGGCTTTCGGGCAGTCTTTCCAGATCACAGCAATCCAGCTGCTGACCACGGCGTCCTCCATTATCAACGGCGGCAACCGGATCACGCCACATTTCGGGATTGAAGCGTTGACCCGGGACGGGGAGGTGGAAGAGACCTTTTCCTATCCGGTGCAGACGGGGATCGTCTCGGAGGAGACTTCGGCTACTATGCGCTACATTCTGGAAATGGTAGTGGCGGAAGGCTCCGGCAGAAACGGTCAGGTACAGGGTTTCCGCGTCGGCGGCAAGACTGCAACCAGCCAGACCCTGCCCAGAGGAAGCGGACGTTACATATCTTCCTTTATCGGCTTCGCTCCGGCGGATGATCCCCAGGTCATCGCCATTGCTATTATCAATAATCCCCAGGGCATCTACTACGGGGGGCAGGTGGCAGCACCGATCATAAGGCAGCTGTACGAAAATATTCTGCCCTATCTGGGACTGGAGAAGACCGAAGAACCGGAGGAGACAGCGGAGTCCGGGGAGTGATGGCGGTCGCAGACTTCCCCAGGGACGATGTCGAAAACAATGGAAAGAAAAAGGTTCCGGCGGATGAAAATTTGACAAAATCCGCTGATGCCACCCTTTATAATGTTTCTGAAGGAGGGGTGTGATGCATTATGAACTCTACTTAGACAGTCTGTTCCTCCTCAATTTCGGGATGAATCTGCTGCTGCTTTGCCTGGTGGATCACAGCATGGGCCACACTGCCACGTGGTACCGGCTGCTTGCGGGAGCAGGGGTCGGAGCGGTCTGGTATCTGTTTCCTTTTTTATGGAAAGGAACAGCCGCCGGGAAGCTGTTGCTTTGTTTTCTGCCGGGGACAATACTTATGCTGTATGTGACATTTCACATTCGCAGCCTTGGGACGTTGTGGAACTATTTCCGAAAACTGATGCTGTCCACCTTCCTGATCGGAGGCATTCTGGCGGCACTGCTTCGGGGATTCCCGATGGGAAGAAATTATCTGCCTGGGATCGGTATGACCCTGGGAGTCGGAGCATTCTCCGGCTGGATACTTGTGTGGGGGCGCAAAAAGGAAGCGGAACAAGCCTGCTATTGTGAGGTAGTGTTACAGGGAGCGGAGGGACCGTTGCGCATTCATGCATTGGTAGACTCCGGCAATACCCTGACCGAACCTATCAGCGGAGCACCGGTATCGGTGCTGGACGCACGGATATTTTATCGGCTGTGGCCGGAAGGACTGCCTGGATTCCGGGTGATTCCTTATCACAGTGTAGGGAAAAAGAGCGGGATCCTTAAGGGATATCCGGTGCCGCAGATGACGCTCATACAGCAGGGTGTGGAACGAGAATACAGAAATGTATACCTGGCAGTGAGTGAGGAGGAGATCGTAGGAGAAGAGATCCCGATGCTGTTACCTCCTGCGCTGTTGCAGGAGACGAACAAAGCACGAAGGAAGAAGGAAAAAATAAAAGAGCCGGACGATCCGGCAAGGCACAATGTGGCAGATAGGAGTAAATATGGTCTTAAAGATAGCAATACCGGGAAAAATGCAGTTTAAAATGATGCGCAGGGAGCCTTATCTGCTGCACCGGAAAGGAGATGTCCACTATATCGGTGGCGCGGAGGTACTGCCGCCGCCCCTGCCCAGTGAGCAGGAGAATCAGGTGATCGGTGATCTGGGGACGGAATACGAGGATGAGGCGAAAGCCATCCTGATCGAACATAACCTGCGTCTGGTGGTCTACATAGCCAAAAAATTTGACAACACCGGTGTGGGGGTGGAGGATCTGATCTCCATCGGCACCATCGGGCTGATCAAGTCCATCAACACCTTCAATCCGGAGAAAAATATCAAGCTGGCAACCTATGCTTCCCGGTGCATTGAAAATGAGATACTGATGTATCTGCGCCGGAATAACAAGACGAAAATGGAAGTCTCCATTGACGAGCCGTTGAATGTAGACTGGGACGGCAACGAGCTGCTGTTGTCGGATATTCTGGGGACGGATGAGGATGTGATCTATCGCGGTATAGAGAATGAGGTGGAGCGGAAGCTTCTCATGAATGCCGTGAGCAAATTGTCCAAGCGGGAGAAGACCATCGTCAGACTTCGGTTCGGACTGGGGACAGTGGACGGACAGGAGATGACCCAGAAGGAAGTGGCCAATCTGTTGGGAATCTCACAATCCTATATTTCCCGACTGGAGAAAAAGATCATGCGGCAGCTGAAAAAGGAGATCAGCCTGCATATTTGACTTTGCATTCGGGACGGATACATGATACTATATAACATGTGCAGAATTGTGGGAGCTGCGTGGCAACAGAGCAGTTCGTGAACCATATAATACAGACAGGATAGTTTTCAGGTAACGGAATCGGAAGTAACCAAAAAGGACAAATACATGATACAACGTGATGATATATTATCAATGGAATATTTAAAAAAGACGGAATTCACCGGATGCCACCAGGGGATGCGTTACCGTCTGGAGCAGACTGAGGATCCGGAAGGCGGCAAAAAGCTTCTCGTGACGGTCTGGCCGGAGCCCTTTAACTTTTTAAAGACACCGGAGGAGAAGAAACAGAGGGCCATGTTCTCCTTTGACGAGGATGGAGTGGTGGATGCGGTCGGCTGGATGAACGACAGATTATTTGAGAACAAAAAGCTATGGGACGAGGCGCCTTCCCGCTGGGACACTTACCAGATGTAAAACGGGAATTTTAAGAGACAGATATAGGATGAAGAAAGAATGATTTGGAAATATATAATAAGGGATCTGAACGGTGCCATACAATATCTGCCCTATGGTGTGATGGCCGGTGCCGTCATGGGACTGATCCTGAATGCAATGAATGCCAGGAGGGAGCGGAAGGGAAAAGAAGCCTTTCCGATGGCAGGTCTCATGGTGTTTTCTTTGTACCTCATGATCATACTGGTGATCACTTTTTTCTCCAGAGAGGATGGCAGCCGGAACCGTGCCATGGATCTGGAGCTTTTCTCCACCTGGGGGATCAATACGAGAAATAACGCCTTCGTGGTGGAAAACGTGCTACTTTTCATCCCGTATGGCTTTGCATGCCCCTGGGCATTTCCCTGGCTTAGGGGATTTTTCAGGAACATCTTTGCGGCTTTTGTGACCAGCCTGGGAGTGGAGACTTTCCAGCTCATTACCGGCAGAGGTTATTTTCAGATCGATGATATCCTGACCAATGTGCTGGGAGGAATCATCGGATACTGGATGTTTTGGCTGGTGTATCATACGTTACAGAGAATACGAGGATCAAGGTCTATGCGGTAAGATAGCCTCGCATAGCTTTCAATGCATTTTTTTCGAGACGGGAGACCTGGGCCTGGGAGATGCCGATCATGTCGGCGACCTCGGTCTGGGTCTTTCCTTCGAAAAAGCGCAGAGAGATGATATGACGCTCTCTGTCGTTCAGACGTTTCATGGCTTCACTGAGGGAGAGATGTTCCACCCACGTCTCTTCCTTATTTTTTTTATCACTGATCTGGTCCATGACGTAGAGGGTGTCACCACCGTCGGTGTAGACCGGTTCGTAGAGGCTCATGGGATTCTGCATGGCATCCAGGGCATAGACGATGTCCTCCTTGGAGATACCTACCTCTGCGGCAATCTCTTCCATGGTGGGCTCCTTCAGATTTTTCCTGGTCAGGGTATCGCGGGCGTAGATTGCCTTGTAGGCGGTGTCCTTCAGAGACCGTGAAACACGGATGCTATTGTTATCCCGTAAAAATCTGCGTATCTCACCGATAATCATTGGAACCGCGTAGGTGGAAAATTTTACACCCAGCGTGGAATCAAAATTGTCGATGGCCTTGATCAGACCGATACAGCCGATCTGGAACAGATCGTCCACATTTTCCGCACTGCCGGAAAAGCGTTTGATCACGCTCAGGACCAGACGCAGGTTGCCTTCGATGTAGGTCTCTCTGGCGGCGGTATCTCCCTCCCGGATCTTTGCGAAGAGAGCTTCCTTGTCCGCTGCCTTTAGCAAAGGCAGTTTTGCTGTATTGACACCGCAGATTTCTACTTTTCCCTGTACCATAGAGACCTCCCAAGTTTTCTGAATCGTTGCTGATTTTTGATAACTACAGTATTCACAGGAGAGTCAGTGACTATACCGGCAAGAAAGATTTTCCAGTTTTTCCCGAACGGGAAACGGAGCGGTATCATATAATAAATAGAAAGAAAACGGGAGGAGCAGAGTATGCTTTTTTCCGAGTTAAAATGCAAAGATGTAATCAATGTCAGAGACTGTAAAAAGCTGGGGCATATATGTGATCTGGAGTTCGATGAGTGCAGCGGATGTATCTGTAAGATCATGGTGCCGGGTGGAAACCAGTGGCTGGGATTCCTGCGCTGTGAGCCGAATATCGTCATCCCGTATAAGGACATCAGACAGATTGGACCGGACATAATTTTAGTTGACATTAACTGCTGAATCTTCTATAATCTTAACATAAATAACACGTGGTTTTTATAAGGAGGATGCCTATGAAATGTCCGTTCTGTAGCCATGAAAATACCAGAGTCATCGATTCGAGACCGGCGGAAGATAACAACTCCATTCGCCGCCGTCGTGTATGTGATGAATGCGGCAAGCGATTCACCACTTACGAGAAGATCGAGACGATTCCGCTGATCATTATTAAAAAGGATAATAACAGAGAGGCCTATGACCGTGCCAAGATCGAGGCAGGGGTGCTCAGAGCCTGTCATAAACGTCCGGTCAGCGCACAGCAGATCACGACTTTGGTGGATGAGGTGGAGAACGAGATTTTCAACAGGGAAGAACGGGAGATCCCCAGCGGCACCATCGGTGAGCTTGTGATGAATAAGTTAAAGGATCTGGATGCGGTCGCTTATGTGAGATTTGCTTCGGTCTACCGAGAATTCAAGGATGTGAATACCTTCATGGATGAGCTGAAGAGTGTTCTCAACGATAAGAATCACAATTAAAATCAGAACAGGACTTCTGTATTTACGGAATAGCACACCTCCGTCTGCCCGGCATAAGTTGGACAGGGAGGTATTTTTATGCGATAAATTCAGAAAACTGTGTTTTGGCGGAAGAAACGGTACAGACAGAAAAAATAGATTCCGGCAAGTACCAGCTGGCTGACCAGAATCCCCCACAGATATCCCTGCATACCGATCACGGGAATGGCAAAAAATACGAACAACAGCCGGATTAAAAGGCAGACCACGTTGGAGAAAAAGATCCGTCCCGCCATGCCAAGACCCTGCAAAATGCTGGAGAGCGTGGTATCCAGATACAAAAAAGGACAGATGAATCCCAGCGTCACGATGAAATGCCCGGCCAGTTCACTGTGGAACAATTCGGTTCCCATCCAATCCCCCAGAAAAAGAAAACCGCACAGACAAAGAAAGCCCATGAGACTGCAGTATTTTACGGTACGCAGAGTGTCGTTCCATACGGCTTCCCGGTCACCTTTTGCATGATTTTCGGAGATGGTGGGGAGGAGAAGGACCGCCACGGAACCGGTGAGAGCATTGGGAAAAAAGATCATGGGCATGGCCATACCGGTGAGTACGCCGTATACACTTAAGGCTGTGGTGGTATCATAACCGTAGAGCAGAAGTTTCTGGGGAATGGAGACAGCTTCGATGCTCTGCAAAATATTCAGAACGATACGATTGGCGGTCAGGGGCAGTGCCATGCCCAACAGATCCCGGTAGACCGCGGAAGAAGGACAGATATTTTGCAGGGAAAGAACAGAGGCATCCGGATACAGGTGTATGTACAGGCAGATCAGAGCGATCAGCATGGACAGAAGCTCGCCGACGGTCAGACCTAAGACGGCCGCATTGATGGAGGGGGTGCGCCCCTCAGACAGATCGGCTCCGGTGACGAGAAAGACACAGCCGACTCTGGCCAGCTGCTCCAGAAGCTGCGTGAGGGCAGGAACGGAAGCTTTCTTTTTTCCATAGAAATAGCCGTTGATGCAGGCATGCAGCGCGGCAAAAGGAATAGAGAAGGACAGAATCCGCAGCATGGATATGGTACGGGCTTCTTTTAACAGGAAGATTCCTATGGGTTCTGCGGCGAGAAACAGGACAGCATTGACTCCAAGGGACAGAGGGAGCGTGATGCTTGCCCCGGTCAGCAGCGTTTTCAGGTCATCGGAACGCCGCCCCGCAGTATTGGCGGCAACGAATTTGGAGATGGCGGTCTGGTAGCCGGCAGCTGTAAGGGAAAAGGAGAGAGACAGTGCGGGACTGAGCAGCTGATAGATCCCCATTCCTTCTTCTCCGAAGAGCCTGGACAGGTAGATCCGGTAGAAAAAACCGATGATGCGGGTGATAAGACCGGTGATCGTCAGAATCAGAGTACCGAAGATCAGAGGATGACGTTTGGCATGCTTCATAGCTTTTCGTTGGATCCTTTGCAGATAAAAGATCTTGCAAAAGTATATTCCATCCACCTTGTTGACAGAACTGCGCGGTGAATGCTATCATGAATAACAGTGAAATAAGCATGAAAATATGCGGAAATGAGGCAATATGATATATTTAGATAATGCAGCAACTACCAAAACGGCACCGGAGGTCGTGGATGCGATGCTTCCGTACTTCAGTGAATACTACGGCAATGCCAGCACCATCTACAGTCTGGGTGCCGAGAGCAAGAAGGCCATGGATCATGCCCGCCAGACCATCGCAGACAGTCTGGGTGCAAAGCCGGAAGAGATCTATTTTACTGCCGGCGGTTCCGAGTCCGATAACTGGGCGCTGAAAGCTACCGCAGAAGCCTATGCTTCCAAGGGAAAACATATCATTACCACGAAGATCGAGCATCATGCCATTCTTCATACCTGTGAGTATCTGGAGAAGCGAGGATTTGAGATCACTTATCTGAATGTGGACAGAGACGGACTGATCAGTCTGGATGAGCTGAAGGCAGCCATTCGCCCTGACACGATTCTGATCAGTGTAATGTTTGCAAATAACGAGATCGGTACCATCGAACCCATTGCCGAGATCGGTGAGATCGCGAAGGAGCACGGTGTATTGTTCCATACCGATGCGGTACAGGCGTATGCACAGGTTCCCATCAATGTGGATGAAATGCACATCGACATGCTCAGTGCCAGCGGCCACAAATTAAACGGCCCCAAGGGTATCGGCTTCTTATATATCCGCAAGGGTGTGAAGATCCGTTCCTTTGTACACGGCGGAGCACAGGAGAGAAGCCGCAGAGCCGGTACAGAGAACATTCCTGGTATCGTGGGACTGGGTGCTGCTGTAGAGCGCGCTATGCGTATTATGGATACCAAGACTCGCAAGGAGAGCGAACTGCGGGATTATCTGATCGGACGTCTGGAGAACGAGATCCCTCACTGCTGGCTGAACGGTCACCGCACGAAGAGACTTCCGAACAATATCAACTTCTCCTTCCTGTTCATCGAAGGAGAATCCATGTTGATCATGCTGGATATGAAGGGCATTTGCGCTTCCAGCGGTTCCGCATGTACTTCCGGATCTCTGGATCCTTCCCATGTACTGCTGGCTATCGGCTTAAAGCATGAGGAAGCACACGGCTCCTTGCGTCTGACCTTATCTGAGGAAAGCACGAAGGAAGAGATGGACATCGTGGCGGAAGAAGTGAAGAAAATCGTACAGAGACTGCGGGATATGTCTCCTTTATATGAAGATTTCCTGAAAAGCCAGAAGAACAACTAAGTGAGAAAGAAGAGGATAACAGATATATGTACAGTGAAAAAGTAATGGACCACTTTCAGAACCCCAGAAATGTAGGGGAGATCGAGGATGCCAGCGGCGTAGGTACCGTGGGCAACGCAAAGTGCGGAGATATTATGAGAATGTTCCTGGACATTGACGAGAACGGGATCATCCGGGAAGCAAAATTCAAGACCTTCGGCTGCGGCGCTGCCGTAGCTACCAGCTCCATGGCTACCGAACTGGTAAAGGGTAAGACCATTCAGGAAGCATTACAGGTAACGAACAAGGCCGTAATGGAGGCTCTGGACGGACTGCCGCCCGTAAAGGTACACTGTTCACTGCTTGCAGAGGAAGCGATTCATGCAGCACTGTGGGATTATGCAGAGAAGAACCATATCACCATCGAAGGACTGCAGAAGCCCAAGAATGACATCAGTGAGGGCGAAGAAGAGGAAGATTATTAAGATCTATGAAGAAAAAAGTAGTAGTAGGCATGTCCGGGGGAGTAGATTCCTCCGTGGCAGCCATGTTATTGAAGGAACAGGGCTATGACGTGATCGGCGTCACTATGCAGATCTGGCAGGACGAAGAGGAAGCAGCCAAGGAAGCCAACGGCGGCTGTTGCGGACTGTCGGCGGTGGATGATGCCAGAAGAGTGGCACAGAGACTGGAGATTCCTTATTATGTCATGAACTTTAAGAAGGAATTCAAATGCCATGTCATGGACTATTTTGTGGCAGAGTATTTAAGAGGCCATACCCCCAATCCCTGTATTGCCTGCAACCGTTATGTGAAGTGGGAATCCCTGCTGCAGAGAAGCCTGGAGATCGGGGCGGATTACATTGCCACGGGACATTATGCGAGGATTGACAGGCTGCCGAATGGCCGTTTTGCCATCCGTAATTCCGTTACCGCAGCCAAGGATCAGACCTATGCGTTGTACAATCTGACCCAGGAGCAGCTGGCACATACCCTGATGCCGGTGGGGGAATATACCAAGGATGAAATCCGCGTCCTGGCAGAGGAAGCGGGACTTCCGGTGGCGCATAAGCCGGACAGTCAGGAGATCTGTTTTGTACCGGACAATGATTATGCCTCCTTTATTGACAGGGAGGCCGGAGAAAAGGTACCGGGTCCGGGAAATTTTGTCACGGAGGACGGCAGGATCTTAGGCCGGCATAAGGGAATTACCCATTATACACTGGGACAGCGCAGAGGACTGGAACTTCCTATGGGGGAAAGAGTGTTTGTCACCGCCATCCGTCCCGAGACCAATGAAGTCGTCATCGGTTCCAATCAGGAACTCTTTACGGATAAAGTGCTGTGCGATCATGTGAATTACATGACAGTGGAAGATCTGACAGAGCCCACCAGAGTATTGGCGAAGATCCGTTACAACCATAAGGGAGAATACGGAACTCTGACAAAACAGCCGGACGGTAAAGTGCTCTGTACCTTTGACGCACCGGTACGTGCCGCAACACCGGGACAGGCCATGGTATTTTATCAGGATGAGCATGTACTGGGCGGCGGAACCATTATTCTGTAGGAAAGCGCTCAAAGAGGAGGTCTTTGCGTCCTACGGATACAAAGATTTGTATAGCGGAAAAGATCGGGATCACTATTGTTACAATAGTGGTCCTGCATTTTTATCACGGCGTATGACAACAGTGGCACCGACGTGCATATAATAGTAGAAAGCTTTTAGCAACAGCAGGAGTGTTTATGGATTATCGTTTTTCATTTCAGAGACCTATGAGAAGAAGCAGTTTCGGCTCCATGAAGGGAACCATTGTGGATCTGGTACCGGCAGGACAGGGTGGCCGCAGAGCCGATGGATGCCTTTTGTTCGCTACAATCGAGGATACGGACGGCAACACGGTGAACTTTTTCATCAACCCGGATACGTATGTGGTGGATTTCACTACACTGTCGGTGGGAATGATGGCAACCTTCTGGTATCGCAATGATGCACCCATGCCCCTGATCTATCCGCCTCAGTATACCGCAGTGGTAGTAGCGGAGGATCGGAATGACCGGTATGTGGATGTGAGCTACTACAGCAATTCCCTGGTCAATGAGGAGCAGACATTGCAGCTGAATCTGGATGGCACAGTGGATGTGCGTACCGTGAACAACCAGTATTTCCAGGCGAGTCCCGCGAACCATAATCTGGTGGTCATCTATTCCTCTTCCACGAGAAGCATTCCTGCCCAGACCACGCCGTCTACAGTGGTGGTACTGTGTGACAGAAACTGTGGTTAGGCAGACAAAAGAGGACAGTTGTAGTCCATTGACCTATTGAGATTTTTGCAAAAATGTTATACCATAAAACAATCCCCTATAGAATGATGTCGGGGGCAAAAGTCCCCGACTTTGATGCCTACGGATTGTTCCGTGCTGCGCACTCCCACAATCCGCCCCAATATTCGCATATCGTGGGATTATCATCCCACTTTTATGCTCATATCGGGGC
>ERZ827117.934-NODE-934-length-26714-cov-5.884279_pt1 | contig 26714 bp, 27 predicted proteins | sample MGYA00519920_ERZ827117 | MGnify/ENA primary metagenome ERZ827117 (study PRJEB31778, sample SAMEA3449260) | human gut metagenome | biome: human gut; feature: human-associated habitat; material: faeces | place: United Kingdom | collected 2010/2012 ...
TCTGGGGCGATTCCGTCAGCAGCGACCACATTTCCGTCATTTTACTATTCCAAACGCCAAAGGCGTTGGTCAGGTTTTCTACGATCCAGTTGTTATCCAAATGAAAATCACCTCCCACAAAGGAGCCGGGAGATCCGCCGCAAGGCAGTATCTCCCGGCTCTTTTCATTAGATCGCGCCGATGGCGGTCAGAATTTCCTTTGCAAAGGCGATCATTAAGCCACCAAACAGGCAGAGGAAGCCCTGCGTTCTCTGGCTGGCATCGTGGGACTGGATCGACATACCCACCTGCACGATGCCCCAGCCGAGAATGATCACGCCCAGCGCCTTGATGATGCTGAAGATAAAATCGGAAAGGTTATTTACAATATCCAGCGGATCGCTGCCCGCCGCCATTGCAGGCGTAACGCAGCAAAGGCAGAGGGCAGCAGCCCCAGCCGCCGTCCAATAGCATTTTTTCACCTTACTCAGTCTTGTCGGGTTTGAAATCTTTTTCTTTTTCAGATAATTCATGTTCAGGTTCCTCCACGTCAATAAAATCATAATCGTCCAGTGATTTGAACGCATAGGGCAGGTCAGGCAGTGCGTAATCCGGCGCGCCCAGCGGCTTATGGATATAAGGCTTTGCCTTGCCGTCCGTCGTCAGCTTAATGTTGGGGTGGCGCTTGATGTTGTACTTTTTGTCCAGTACAGGATCTTCCCCTCGTATAAACAAGATCGCTTTATGGGTGTCCAATTTTCGTACCTCGTCAATGGTCATCAGGTCGCGGCCCGTCTGTTGGAAGTTGGTAGAGCTGGAGCCGCTGCGACCCTTCGTCTGCCCCCGTGTGCGGGTGGCGATGGTCTCCTTGCCCAGCAGCTTCACAATAAACTCCAACGAGGTCGGTTCGTTGCCGCCGCCGAGGAACAGCAGCGTGTCATGAGGTAAGCTTCGAAGTGTCCTTCGGCAGAAGGACGCTCGTCCACTCCCTCCCAAACCGCACGTACACCTCTCGATGTATACGGCTTTCCGCTTATCATATTTGCGGTGTTAAGAATGAATCAATTTATGACAATCCGGGCATACAACGATTGTTTTCCGTCTCCTTTTGCGCATAAGGAACTCCCAATCGCTGTTGCCTTTCAAGTCCTTCAATTTCTTTACTTGGTGGATTTCCAGATTTCTGCAATCTTTTCCGCACAGTTCGCAGGTATGGCGCTCCACACGCTGTTTTAAGGTGTTGGTTTTGCTGTATTTGGTATACTGCGGAAGCTCACTCACATTGTCAAACTTTGTGGCAATCTCCTTCCGCTTGAAACCATCCTTGTAAAATGTTGTGGTTTTAGTACCTGTTTTGGTTTCATAAGGGACAGTGAACAGGTCTCCAACACAATATCGGCGCTTAATTTCATGCACATTGGTCTTGTACTTGCAAGCGAATGTTTTGTACATGCTGTATTTCTTAAGGTTGGCAAATTTGCCGATCTTAAAGGCATCATTCGCAATGGAGTAGTAGTTGTACAAGCCTCGTACTTCTGCGTTGTATCGCGTCAGAATTTCAATGTCACTCAGGTTGACCAGTTTTCCCCTGTGCAGGGCAACAAATCTTTCCTTTCCGTTTTCGTTAATCTTGATTTTAATTGCATTGTATTCCAGCAGCTTAGTGACCCATTTTTCTCTGGGAACCAACAGCTTTACCACTCCTGTATTGCTTCTGAGCTTGTATCCTGCGGTGGACCTTTTCAATTCCTGACTTCTGGATACTGTAATGTCATAGCCCAGAAATCTCGCCCTGTCTCCTGTATGCGTTACCTTCGTTTTTGTATCGGACATCTCCAAGTCCAGTACATCCTTCAGGAATTGACCGACATCCTGTTTGATTTGCTCGGCATCGGCTTTGCCTCCTATTACGCCAATGATAAAATCATCAGCGTAACGGACGTACTGCACTCTTTTGTAGGAATCATCCAATGGAAGGGAAGGTGATAGCATCCGCTGTTTTGCTTCCAGCATCTTGAGTGTGCGATTTCGTTCTTTTCGCTGTTCTGGCGATAAATCCGCCCACTTCTGTTTCCCCATACGGCGGTAGTACGCCGCCCGTTTCAGAGATTTGTTGTATTCTGGATTTACCATTCTTTTCTGTCCGTGACTGAAATCGTCGGCATATTTTTCCATAAATTTATCCAATTCATGGAGGTATATGTTCGCAAGCACTGGGCTGACACCCGACCCCTGCGGCACACCGCTGTAGGTTCGGTTGTATGTCCATTGCTCCATATAGCCGGCTTTCAGAAATTTCCAGATAAGCTGTAGGAACGATTCGTCCTCAATTCGCTTTCTCAGGAGTGCAATTACTGTGTGGTGGTTAAAGCTGTCGAAGCAGGCGTGGATATCGCCCTCAACAAACCAGTTTGCACCAGTGAAGGTTTTCTGGATTTGCTGCAATGCTGTCTGACAGCTTCTGTTGGGCCTGAAACCATGCGAGTGTTTGCTGAATACTGGTTCATAAATGCTCTCTAAAATCATTTTCACGACTTCCTGCACCAGCTTATCATCGCCTGACTGGATACCCAGCGGGCGCATTTTATTGCTGTTTTTCTTAGCGATATACTCTCGCCGCGCAGGTTTCGGCTGGTAACTTCTGTCTCGCAGGGATGCAATGATTTTTGCGATTCTTTCGTTACTCATGCCGTCTATTGTGGTTCCATCTGCACCGGCGGTCATGCTGCCGGTGTTTGCGTATATGTTCTTATACGCAAGCCAGTAGAACTCAGGGTTATACAGGTTCCTATATAACCGTTGAAATTTGTATGATTCATTCTTTGACATTTCCGTCAAACTACTTAATACATCAATTGGATTTCTCAATGCCTCACGCACCGTCCTTTCTGTTGTATTAGTGAATAAGCTGCTCTCCTTCGCCATGTGAACGCCATTAACGTCTCGGACTACTATGAGAGCTGTGTGACCATGCCCGTTACCGGGTTTAGGTCATCCACGGTTAGTAAATACAGGATTAGCGCTCAGTGTTGTCGGCACCGACTTTCGCCATTTGCCCACTGTCTTGTGGTTGTTCTTCCATGAGTATCGCTTGATTCCATAACTGCGAAATGAAACCAACATGGAATGGCATACGTTTCAATCCTTTTCGTATGCGGAGTCGGATTCCCCAACTCTGGCTATCGTTCAGGCAGTTTAGCTTTGTACCTCATACACTGATTTTTATTCTTGAGCCGCAAGGCGCATAGGATTTGCGCCCCTTTGCTCAGGCTTTTGCTGTTTTGCAAAAGCGACAACATGCTACACTCCCCTTTGGGTTTCCCCGCTCGGATAAGTTGTAGAATAATAGGCTGCTTCTGCGGGTTATGAGCCTCCTTTTCTCGTATATTCGCAGAAAGCTTGATACTTTTACCTACCGCTTGCTAAAGGCGGCGTCCTATAATTACCGCGTCGCCAATTTATAACGCGCTGGCGACTTCCGTGCGCACGCAGTTGCCGATGATGCTCTCCCATTCCTTTTCGTACAGCGCCTTGATCTGCTGAATGTTCTGCACGATGATGTTCAGCCCAATATTGTAGCTGCGGCAGGTAGCCAGAATCTTCGGATAGCTCTCCGGCTGGGCCACATTTGCCCATTCGTCCTGAATGACACGCACCGGCACAGGCAACCGTCCGTTGTGTTTCTCGTCCGCCCTGCGGTAAAGCGCCTGAAAGCATTGGGTGTAGAGCATTCCCACAAGGTAGTTCATGCTGCTGTCATCAACAGGGATCACACAGAAGATGGCTTTTTTCTTCTCGCCCAAACTGCCAAAGTCCATCTCATCCACCATTGTCATTCTGGCATACTGCGGGATATTGAAGGTGGCCAGCCGCACGGCGGCGCTTACCAAAATGGATTTTGCAGTCTTGCCCGCCGCCTGCTTGAAAGCCTTATATTGCTTCACCGCCACATGGTTGGGCTGTTCTTCTTCCAATGCCCGAAAGAGCATATCCAGCGGGCTGCGGTATTGATCGTCCTCCTCCCGCACCTCGGCAAAGTTCATCATGTAGATCAGCATTTCAAAATTCTGTTCCTCCGGGGGCGCTTCGCTGACGAGGTAGAGCATGAGGGCTGAATCCAGCGCGATCTCCGCCTTCTCCCAAAAGGGGTCGTTGCTGGAAGCGTTGCGGGGCGTGGTATTTTTGATGAGGTTATCAATGAGGGTCAGCACGTCTTTTTCGCTGTGAATGTACGAAAAGGGGTTGTATCCGTCGGACTGGCTGGGGTCGATCAGGTTGAACACCCGGACTTCGTAGCCCTGCGCTGCCAACAAAGCGCCTGCCGCGCGCAGCAGCTCGCCTTTGGGATCTGTGATAAGATAGGAGCAATTCGCACTGTAAATATTGGGCTTGCAGAAAAAGCGGGTCTTGCCGGAGCCGGAGCCACCCACTACCAGAACATTCATGTTGCGCTGGGTGATATAGCCGTCCATACCCAGCCGGACCCGCTGGGTCAGAATGATGTTGGCGTCCTTATGCTGGTGATCCATATACTTCCGGTTCAGTTCCTTGGGACTGCCCCATTTGGCGCTGCCGTATTCCTCGCCCGGTCGTCGGTTCTCCCGGCTGGAGTAGTAAAGTGCGACGCCGCAGCCGTAGAGCAGCAGGCTCCCCAGCATACATTTCAGTGTGTAGGGCGTCCAGCCTATGGAAAAGGGGCGCTCCAGCACTTGGCTGAAACGCCCCATCCATTGAAAGAGGTTCATACCGTCCTCGTAGGCATAGGCGGCGATTGCCGCCAGCCAGAGGACCAACGGGGAAAGCGCCGCCCACACAGGGGCGGCGCTGCGAAAGTCATTCTGCCGCAAGGCTTAGTACCCCGTCTTGGGCAGTCTCACCGTTGTTTTGGTGTAGACGGTAGTGAGCCAGCGGGACACCGCCTGAATCCACTGCTCATTGTAAAGGCCACCCACATCTGCCACATTCACAATGCCGGAGTTGTTGGCAAGACCGCTGCGGGCGGCGGCGTAGATATACGGCGTTTCTACCTGTGCAAAGCCCGCCTTTACATTTCCGAACACGAACATGACTTCGGTAACACGCTCATTGGCGGCAAGGCCGAGGACAGCGGGGCGGGCATCCAGTACATAAACCTTGCTGGTGGAGAGATTATCCGCCAAAGTGCGGTAGTCCCCGGAGAGGTTGGTCTTATAGACCACCTTGTAGGAAAGCGGCTGATTGTAGCTGCCGGTAACGATTTTGCTCAGCGTCACCTGCGCGGGAAGCTGATCGCGCCAATAGAAGGAGTCGAGGGCAACGTTGGAGCTGTTCTTGATCTGTGAGAACACATAACGAATCGGCTGACCGGGGACAGCCTGCACAGGGCCGGTTTTCTTAATGGATACGCCGGTGGAAACGCTGGTATTCTGCACTTCAAAGGTGACGATCTGTCCGTTGAATTCCAGATAGGCGGTCATCACTGTGGGGTTAATGGAGTAATTCGCAGGCGCTTTGATCTCGCGGACGGTATAGCGGGACAACGGCAGCGTCTTGGAAATGGCGCGTCCGTTGCGGTCGGACTTGATGGTGTCCACCACATTACCCGCCTTGTCGTAGATCTCAAACACCGCGCCCTCCAGCAGTGTACCGGCAGGCAGACCGTTGATAGGATTGTCGTTCGCAGATTTTTTGATGATCTGGATCTGGCCGCACTCCGCGGTATTGCTCCACTCGATCTCCGTGGTGGAGCCGTAACGGACATAGATCGTTTTCAGTTCAGGATCAAGCACATAACCGGGGGCGGCTTTGATCTCACGCAGATAATAGCGGCCATCGGCCAATCCCTCGTCGGCGTAGATATAGCCATCCTGATCGGTCGCATACTCCCCGATGGGATTGTGATTGCTGTCGTAAAGCAGAAACACCGCGCCGTAAATTCCCTTGCCGGTGGCCTTGTCCACCTTGTGGAGCAGGATTCTGGAAGACTTGTGATTGGTGATCTCCAGCGTGGCCGTCTGACCGTCCTTGACCTCAATACGATGAGGTGTGGTATCCAGCAGGTATCCGGACGCAGTCTCCAGCTCCGTCACAGTGTACCAGCCGCTTTCGGCTTTGGGGAGATAGATGACGCCATCGCTGTCCGTTGTGTAGGTGCCGATGATTTCACCGTTCATCTTACGGATTTCGAATTTGACCCCAGCGATACGCTTTCCACTGTCTTTGTCGCTCTTGATGATCTGCAACCCGCCCACAGGCGTGTTGTAAAAATAAAGCGTCTGCGTGTCGTTGGGATTGACCACAACAGTCTGCGTGCGAGTGTTTTCATCAATGGTGTAACCGGGGATCGTTTCGATCTCTGTGACCACCACGGTGCCGGAAATACCGGAAATGGTAATTTTACCCGCCTTATCCGTCCGGTACAGGCCGGTGGAGGACAGCGTGCCGCCCTTGGCATCTACATACGAGCCATCTGCGTAGGTGATCTTAAACTCGACACCTTCCAGCGGCTCCTTTGTAACGGAGTCCTGCTTTACGATGATGAGATTGCCCTTGGGCTGATTCCTAAATTCAAGCGTGGTGACTTCGTTGGATTTGACCTTGACGGTCTGCGGGGTATCATCGAGAATGTACCCCGCCTTCGCGCGGGTTTCCTTGACCACGAGTGTTGTGCCGGGAGCAATGTCCGTAATGGTAAAAGTACCTGCGCTGTCCGTCACAAACTTGCCGTTGCAGTTGCCGATGAGATTGACGTCGGAATCCGTGACAAGGAACTCCACATCGGAGATGGGAGCGTTCGTCACAGCGTCTACCTTTTTCACCAAAACGCCGCCCCTGGGCTGGTTGCGGAACTCCAGCGTCATGACGGCATTGCGCTTGATCTTGATGTTCTGCGGGGTATCGTCCAGAATGTAGCCGTCTTTTGCCCGCACCTCACGGGCGATGACCGTCATGCCAGGGGTCAGGCCGTCAATGCGGATGGTTCCCGCGCTATCGGTCACATACTTTCCGTTGGCGTTGCCGATCACACTTCCGTCCGAATCGGTGATGAAGAACTCCACATCGGAAATGGGAGCGCCGGTGACAGAGTCCTTTTTGACGATGAGCAAAGAGCCCATCTTATCATTTCCAAAGGTCACGGTAATGACGTCCTGATCCTTGCCGGAGAGATAAACGGTTTCCGTGGCGTCGGTGATCACATACCCATCCGGCGCGGAGATCTCCTCGCAGACATAAGTGCCTGCCTTGAGGCCGGTTGCAACGATGGTGCCATTGCTGGATGTTTTGTGCTCGCCAACCACAGTGCCGCCTGTACCGGAGGTGCCGCCAAGGTAGCGGATGCGGAACCACGCGCCCTCCAGCGGCTGACCAGTCTCACTATCCACCTTGCGGATGATGATGGCGGAAAGGGGAGTGTTCTCAAAGGTCAGGACTTTGCTTTCACCACCGGAAATAAAGCACTCCTGCGAGGCCGGCTCCTTGATGGAGTAACCGTGCGGTGCCTCCAGCTCCGTCACCTTATACCAGCCATCCTTGATCTCAGGAAGAATGATTTTTCCGCTTGCGTCAGAAAAGTAAGTGCCGAGGTCATTGAGCTCGCCGGTGTCGGTATGGTTGCTGGCATACCAGATCTGGAACTTGGCACCCTTGACGGGATCGCCGGTAACGCTGTCTACCTTGCGGATCTCCAGCGTCGGCTTGAGCGCGTTGAAGAAGGTGACGGTAGAGGTTTCGCCGGGCTTCAATGCCACTTCCTGCGGGATGGGGCAGAGAATGACATGGTTGGGAACATTGATCTCCGTTACCTTGAATGTGCCAACAGGAACAGAGTCGAGGAAAATCCGCCCATGGTTATCGGTCGTGGCGCTGGTAGAAAAGCTGCCGTCGATCTGCTCGATGCGGTAGGTCACGCCCTCGATGGGCTCTCCGTTGGCGATGTTCTTCTTGACAATTTCAAGACCGGGCTTTTCATAGTCAACGAAAGTGACCTCGGAGGTTATGCCGGGGCGCAGTGCCACGGTCTGTTCGGTATTGCTCACGATATAGGGTTCCGGCACAGATTCCTCACGCACAACATAGACACCGGCAGGAATGGCCAAGAGCGTTGCGGAACCGTCCGTCCCGGTCGTGACGGAGGTGGAATAGCTGCCGGTGACGGACTTCACCGAGAACACTGTGCCGGCGATGGGCTTACCGCTCATGGCGTCCCGCTTGGTAATCTTCATATCGGGCTTTTCGTAGTTGACCGCCGCGACGGTGTATTCGCGGTCGCCCTCGGACACATCTACATAGACGCTTTTGGGCGTGGGATCGACGCAATAGCCGTCCGGTGCGGAGGTCTCGACAAAGCTCCAAAGGCCGGTGGCGGCATCCTCAACATAGATCTCGCCCTGCACATTGGTGATGTCGCTGCCGACGATCTGGCCGTTGAAATAGATGCTGAAGCGTGCACCAGCGAGGCCCGTTGTGGTTCCTCCAGCGGTTTTCTTCAGCGTGATCTTGCCCGTGCCGCCCGTGGGCTGCTCCGGCTGGTCAGGTTTGGCTTCGCCGACCGACAGCTTTCTCGGCCCATAGTAGTTGAAGAATGACTGATTCTTGCGGTTGCTCGAGATCGCAAAAACCGCCCACTTTGCACTCTCATCCTCTACGATGGATGCGCGGACACCCTGCGCGTCGTACTCTTCAATCTGGCGCTGGAACTCGGCATCCTCAGCAGCCTTTTTTGCAAGAAGATCATCAATAAGGCTCAGGTACAGCTCGTAGGTGTCTGCGTTGGCGTAGCCACCCGCGTCGCCGTCTCCGCCGGGTTCGCCTTTATAGCTTTGGTGATCCCACACATACGTCTGCACGGCCATAAAAAGCTGGCCAACATTGGATGCCTTGCAGTCGTTGAGGTAGGTCATCATCCATTTGACGTTCTCGACGGTCATGGCGTCCATCTCGCTGAGGCCGCTGTTCGTGAGCGCACTCTGGAATACCGCATCTGCGTCCGCGCCGGAGCCGGATGTCCACGAGTACGAATCAAGGAATGATTTTGTGGCGTAGTGATAGCCGAGGCCGCTGTCCATACAATACACGAGCTTACCGTCCGCCAGCGGTGGACGGTAGCTGTACGGCGTACCGTTGGCCAGCAGACGGGTGCTCCAATATGCCTGATCCTGCGTGATCTGGATGCCGGAGCCGGTCTTCGACGCGGCGAGGGCCGAGGTCGGCAGCAGGCTCAAGATCGTCACCAGCGTCAAAAGCAGTGACAACAAGCGATGTTTAATTGACTTCATGTCTTTCTCCTTTCCAAAAAGCGCAATAAAAAGAGCAGATCTTGACGACCTGCTCTTGCGTGAGAGTTGATGATTTATTTGTTTGTGGGGGTATCCACCCGAGTGACGGAGCATCCATCGTAGAGGAAAAGCTGGACACAGTACCAGCACGGGTCACCAGTGTCATTGACACCTCTTGCCAGCCCAACGCCAATCTCAGATAGCTTTGGGTTGACCATGTTCTTGTTGTGGGTTGTCGAAGCGCTCCAATCTGCCACGGCCCGTTCGGCAAGTGTCTGGTCAGACAGCACCCAATCTGCGATGCGATGGATATTTTCGGCCATGTAAGGACAATCCGTGGCGGTATTGAATTTTCCGCCATTCGGTCTTGTGTGCGAATAGACGGTATGCGCAGCCATCTCGTCGGCTCGTACCTGCGCCGCCTGCATGAGCCTGTCGTTGACGCGCAGTGCAGCAACACCGTTTTCGCGCCGCAGCGCATTGGTGTGGTCCACAATATCCTGTTTCATGGCATCCACATCATCGGCAGGCGTCGTAGCCTCCGGCTGTGAAGCAGGTCCGCTGGTCTCCGCTTTCACCGGCGCGATGCCGGTGTAGGGCTTGCCGCTCTCTACCTGCACACATTTGGCATCGCCGTCCCAATAAACCTCGAAACCAACAGCCTTGCCGATGTCCCGAAGCCGCACATAGTTGCTGCCGTTGATGACATAGGCTTCCATCTGCGCTTCTTTTCCATCTACGACAATGCGATGGTGACTGCGCTCCGCCACGATTCCGGCAGCATACGCCGTGGTGGTGACGCCAGCCAACAGCAGGCAGGTAAGAAAACCGGCTGCAAAACTTCCTCGCTTCATAGTGTGTACCTCCATATCCTTTGATGGCTTCATGGTATCGCGGATACCGCCGTGTGTCAAAAAATCCGCCCTGATTTTTCAGAGCGGATTTTTAGTTACACTTCGCTGAGCAGGAAGTCCAGCGCCTTTACGATTTTGATACCGTCCACGTCGCTGATAAGGTCGCAGTCCATGGCAATTACGATCTTCTCGTAATTGTCCTGCACAGCTTGCAGCGGCGCAAGCTCCCGTGCGCGGGTTTCGGGGGCGTTCATGTTGTCAGTGACCTGGATATACTTTTTCTCGTTCATCTTCGTTGCGATGAAGTCGATCTCCTTTTCACCGACCTTGCCGATAGCCACCTCATAGCCACGCCGCAGCAGTTCAAAATAAACGATATTTTCCAGAATGTGTCCCACATCGCCGCCGCGATTGCCTAACAGATAGGTGCGGAGGCCGGGATCGACGATATAGTATTTGCCCAGCGTCCGCAGATAGTCCTTCCCCTTGATGTCAAAACGCTTGACCTCATAAAAGATATAGGACTCCAACAGTGCGTCGATATAGGCAGAGATGGTCTGCACCGCAGGCTTGGTCTTTCTGCCATCGTCCAGCAGGCCCTCGCTGACAAGGGTGCGCCCGATGGACGCCGCCGAGGTGTTGTTGCCGATGTTGTCAGCCAGAAACAGAATGATCTTGCGAAGCAGCAGCGCGTCGGTAACGGCCCGCTGTTCTTTCCGTTTGCCGCGTTCCAGAATATCCCGCACAACAACAGCGGAATAAATGCCGTCCAGCAGCATATTGGCGCGCTCCTGATCCAGCTCCGCCTCGGCCAGCGCCGGCATACCGCCAAACTGTGCGTAGGCTTCAAACAGGTCTCGCAGCTCATACGCTTCGCCGTCTTTTCCCTTGGCGCGCTGTTTCGTCATTCCGTTGGGCGCTTTGTACTCCTCCAGCAAATAGCCGTGGAAGTCCAAAAACTCACGGAAGGACAGCGGCAGCATCTTGATCTCCACATAGCGTCCGGACAGATACGTGGACAGTTCGGAGGAAAGCAGGTAGGCGTTGGAGCCGGTCACATAAATGTCGCAATCCAGATCCACACGGAAGGAATTCACGGCATCCTGCCAGTTCCGAACCTTCTGCACCTCGTCCAAAAAGAGGTAGAGCCGCTTGCCCTTGGGTGCGCGTTCCGTTACATACTGATAAAGGCTCTTACTGTCCATGTCTGCAAACTGCATGGACTCAAAGTTCATCGAGAGGATCTGTTCCTCCATGACGCCCTGTTCCCGCAGATGTGCCATCATCAATTTCAGCAGGCTGGATTTGCCGCAGCGCCGGATTCCGGTCACGACCTTGATGACCTCCATATCCTGAACGGAAATGAGCTTATCAAGGTACTGCGATCTGTTTTTTAACTCCATGATTCTGTCACCACCTTTGTCAGCCATTATATCACCCCCTTTGCGTCAAGTAAAGTTTTTAACATCAATGTGAATAACTTTTTTCTTGTCGAAATTATTCACATCAATACTACTTCTGTCGAGCCTGCACACACCAGCGGTAATCCGGCTGATTCATCACGCAGGTGACAAGGGTGATGATGTTCTCCGTGCTGTCGTTTAGGACGCTGGTATCGTCCACGCCGATCTTACTGACAGAGTACACTTCATAGCTGCGTGTGCCGAGCTGGGTGGTCAGCTTGATGGCGTCCCCAGTATCAAGGGTGTGAATTTTGCCAAAGTGATTGTTGACGCCCCGATTATGGCCCGCAATCGCCACATTGCCTTCCCAAATGGAGGTACTGGCAAAATGGCCTGCACCCCTGCGGAGCGCGTCTGCATCCGTCCCCTGATACACCTTGACAGACAGGCCGAGGGTGGGGATTTTCAGTGTACCGAGGTAGCCGCCGCTGTAATAGAGGTCTTTTGTGACTGCCGTGTACTTAGTCTGCGTGTAGGAGCCGGTGTTTCCGCCGGTGCTACCGGAAGTAGAGGGCGTCAGGACGGTCACACCGCCTGTGCCGCTGGTCGTTCCCGCGACTGAACCGCTCACAAGGTTTGGTGTCAGCAGCTCCCCGGCATTCAGCGTATAAGAGGTAGGCGAACCAAAAGCAGGTGGGATATAGGCGGCGTTTTTGCTGCGGTCAATATTTGCGGGCTTGTCCATCGTGACATAAATGGTATCCTCCGAGGTGGGGCGTCCGAACAGTCCTGCGTCCGGGCCGTCAAAGTGATACTCCAATGCCGATGCAGGCATGGAAAAAGCCGCCAGCATACAGCAGGCGGCCAGCAGCGTGGTCAGATATTTTTTCATGCGGCGTACCCTCTTTTCTTATTGATGTAGTGGCGATAGCCCTTATAACCAGCGTAACCGCAGCCGCCCAGCGCCGCAGCTCCCACGGGGAGCAGCAGCCACAGCCAGTTAAAATCAACGCCGCTCTTTGACGATGCCGCAGCACCGACGCTGGAAAAAACGGCGGTGTAGATCACCGTATCACAGCTTGTGCGGGTGACGTCACCCTTATAGTCTGCCGTGACGGTGTAGCCGGTGGCGTATTTGCTGGTGGCAGTTCCGGTGTAGCTTGCCACGGCGGTGTAACGAATGGGAATGTCATAGCCGTCCGTGGGATCGACTGCCGCCTCCTGCCAGCTCACATCGGCAAGGGTCAGGGTGCGGCCATTTTCGTTCACGGACTTGGGAACAAGGGACACATCCGCGTCGGACAGATTGGGATAGGTGCGCTCTGCTGTCACCGTGCGGCTGCTGGTCCCGTAGCCCGCTGCCTCCACCTGAATGGTAGTATGGTCAAGGGACAGGACGCCCTCATAGCCGTCCTCGGTCTCGACCTCCAGCTTCGGCTCCAGCATTTTCAGAATTTCCGCCATGTCCTTGGTCTTGCTCTCCAGCGTGACCACCTCGATGTGCTCTCGCGTGTCCGTTTCTGTCTGGTCATTTTTCAGCAAATCAAGGAGCGTATAGGTGCGGCCCTCGCGCTCAAAGTCAGCGGTGGGAATCGTGGCGGGATCGTCCTTTGCGGTCAGGTAGTAGACCTTTTCTAATCGGTACACACCGTTTTCCTCGCTGGCTCTGACCTCGGCGGGATAGGCGGAAATGCCGGGGAGTGTATCTGCGGCAGAGATCATTGTGGATACCGTATCGGCTTCTGTCATGGGCTCTGCGGCCAGCGCCGCGACGCTCATGCTGCACAGCATCAGCGCCGTGCAGAGTGCAAACGCAAGTTTCTTTTTCACATTACGCCTCCCTTTCTTAACGAACGGGCCGGTTCTGCTCCGGCTGCTTGCGCTCCTGCGGAGAGATCTCACGCTGAATGTCATTTTGCAGCTTACGGAAATACTTTTGCAGGCTGTCCACCACGCCGCGGCGATCTTGCACCTCCATACCGTCAAACACCTGCCCCACGCGGCTCACATCGGGCTGCGGGGTCTCCACGCCGAAATTGCGGCAGAGCATATAGCTGACGCTCTCGGCGTCCATGGCGCAGTCCTCGCGGGTATAGTAGGGATAGCGTCCGTGGTCATGGATACCGGCGTGGACGATCTCGCGGGAGAGCGCCGCAAAAATCTTGCTGTCGATCAGGCGGCTGGATACCGTAATGCTCTGCGTCTTAGGATCATAAACAGCATCCTGATACATGGTGCTGCTGGTGACCACGGGAACGGGGGAGCTGTCCAGCAATCTGCGCAGGGCGGCGTCCATTTCCGGTGTATTGTCTTTCAGGCTCAGCGCCGGAACACCGGCCTTGCCGTGGGTCTGCGTCACATCAAAAACACGCCCGATCTTATAGCCGTGATACTCCCTTCCGTCCTTCACATAGGTATCCGACACGCGGATCTTCATGCCGTTCTCGTCACGGTTGACGCTGCGCCCCAAGCGGTTCCACACCTCCAGACTGTTGATGTAGGTGATCTCCGGGTTCTGCGCCATTGCCAGCATCACATTGGATGCGCTGTATCGCGGGTTGATGGCCTGCGTATCCAGATAATGCAGATATGCGCCGGGTTCGCTGGTGACGTGCATGACCGCATCGTCGGAAAGCTGCCCCAATTCCTCGCGCTCCGCTGTTTTCTTTGCCTTCCAGTCCTCGTCCCTCTGCTGCTTCTGCTGGATCAAATCGTCTAACTTTGCCATGTTCGTTTCTCCTTCTCAAAATCAAATTATTCCCGCGTGGGCATAGCCTTTTGAATGGCTTCCCGCACGGTGTCCTTGGTGGGAGCTGTGCCATCCCGTTCTGCCGCGGCTTGAAGCGCCATCAGGCGGCTGCGGACGGAGGGGCGGGCGTCAACTTTCTCCGCAGCCGGTTCCGTAGACACTCTCGCACCAGTCCCGCGCGCCTTCGAGCTGCTCTCGGACGGAGCGCGGGCGTTCTCTTTTTTTGCGGCAGTATCCTCCTTCACCGGGGCGGGATAGCCCATGCGTTCAAAAATGCGGTTGATTTGCTTGGCATCTTTGGCTTTTGCCATAATTTCTACCGTCCCGGTCTTTTCCACCTTATTAACGATGGGGTAAAACAGGACGCCATAGCGTTTGGCTTCCATCTGAAAGCCCTTCAAGTCCTCCTGCTTGACGGAAAAGATCGTCAGCTCCTCGCCGTCGTGGATCAGGCGCTTGAGGTTGGTTTTACCGGCGAGCTTCTGATTGTCATTGGCAAGGGCAATCAGAAGGGCGGCAAGATTTTTCGCCCCCAGCCCTGCCAGCTTGAGGGCGCTCTCGGTGATCTGGATGCCCTCACGCACCATCAGGTCAGCGGTTTCACCGTTGGTACTCATGCTCGTGTTCCTCCTTCTTCTTTAGATTTTCCTGCCGTTCAGCCTGCGCCTGCTGGCACTGCTGGGATACCCTCGGAATGTCTGCCTGTATCCTGCGGCACAGACGCAGCTCCCCGCGCTTTTCCCGCAGGGCGGCAGTCTGCTGTTGGATCTCCGTGCTGTACTTGGCTAGTGCTTCTTCATCGCTGGTATTCCTCCTTTCCTGATAAAGTGGTTTTCTCTGTTCCTCTAACAAGCGGATGTCCCACTCCAGCACACGGATGCGCTGCTCCAGCTCCGTTTCGGTAGTGATTCCGCTTGATAAAAGGTATTTGAATTGCTGCTCATACCGCTCCAAATGAATGACCTCCCGCTTGACGGAAAAGGGCAGCTTGGGCGGCAGTTTTTTCCGCCTGTTTCCACGCAGCAGGTAGAGGTAGCGGAGATATAGGGCGTGAAAGCCGGTGATCTTCTTTTTTCGGACGGTGGACAGCTTACCCTTCATGCGGTAACGCTTGACGGTATGGGCGATGATCAGCGGGGCCATGCCGCCATGCCGCTGGCGGGAGAGCCGCAGCAGAATATCCGCTTCGGTGTAGCCCTCGCCCAAACTGTCCAGGCGGATCGCCCGCTTTGCGCCGGGTGGCTTGACCGTGGTGTATTTCCGATTGGGGCTGCGCCGCACCTCGTAGCCGTTTCGTCGCAGGAGCATGAGAAAGGAATCGTAGGTGTAGGCTTGCCCAATGATCGTGTCAATGTCGGCGCGGATCACGCCGCGCACGGTGGGCTTGCCGCCCTGCTCCGCTTTCCACTCGGCGTAATGCTTGCCCTTGCCCTGCGGGGCGATGACGGATAGGTCGTTTTCCCGGCACAGTGCGTCCGAGGTGCCGCGCACATCGTTGTAATAGCTCTCCGGGCTGGAGTGGTATTTGTGGCCGTCCGTGCGGGAGACAGAATTGACCACGATGTGATTATGGGGATGGGCCTTGTCCAAATGGGTCCCGATGACGACCTCAAAATCATTGCCGAACAGACGCCGTGCAAACTCACACCCGATCTCATGGGCCTGCTCCGGCGTCACCTCGCCGGGGGCAAAGGATTGAATGAAGTGATAGCCGAGGACGCCGCCCGTCTTGCCGAATTTCTCCTTGGTTTTCCGCATGACATCAAAGGCGGTTTCAGCAGACTTGCAGTTCAGAGCGGTTACAAAGCGGACAGAGCTGGTTTTCACAAGATCTGCCGCATAACCGATTTTCTCGTTCAGCTCGGTCTTTTCAGCATTGACAGCGTATTTCACGCGGTCATCCAGCCTTGCGCGGATGGCAAATACCTTGGTGTATGCCATGTCACAGCCGCTCCGCGATATTCCAGATCGTTTCCTGCGCCGCCGTGATCGCGGCGATGTCCTCACCGCTGGCAAAGCCGCGGGCATTGACCGCGCGGGCAATCTGATTGATGTTGTTGCCGATGGCGGCAAGCTGACGCCGGATCTCAGCGTATTCGTCAGGCGGACGCGGGCGCAGATTCACGCCCATGATGAGGGTGCGGACGAACGGTTCTTTTTTTAGGCCAGCCGCTTCCGCCTGCTGACACAGGTGAGCATACTCCGCAGCGTTTAGGCGGAGGGTCATGGTTTTTGCGTTTTCGCGCATAACATCATCTCCTTCCCAGCTAAAATGTGTTCTTCATTCGTGGTATCCATCGCAGAAGGTATCTGCATATCGTCTTACATTTTTCATCTTTTCGCTCCATTGAAATGTTGTTAGATTTTCTTGCAAACATTTTAGTGATTCCATTGATTTTTCTCTTGCATCTGCATATAATAGCCATTGAAAAGTAGCATGATAATACCAGCAAGTTTTCAACGGAGGTCGTCGCATGGAAATCAAACGAGATCGTTATTTGAAGAAAATCATCTCCTTTATGTGGGATGGTCAGGTGAAGGTGATCACCGGTATTCGCAGATGCGGCAAGTCCTATCTGCTTCGCACTCTGTTTAAGAGCTATCTTCTCAGCGAGGGTGTTGCTGAAGATCACATTCTGTCCTTTGAGCTGGACTTGACCCGTGATATTCGTTATCGCAATCCGTTGGAGCTTGCGTCTCATGTCCGAGAAATCGTTGAACACAGTGCAGACCAATACTATCTCTTTGTAGACGAGATTCAGATGTCGGATGAAGTTCCGAATCCTTACAATCCAGACGGCAAGAAAATCACATTCTATGATGCGCTCAACGATTTGAAGTCCTTGCCCAACTTGGACATTTATGTGACCGGAAGCAACTCCAAAATGCTGTCCTCTGACATACTGACCGAGTTTAGAGGGCGCAGCGATGAGATCCGTGTGCATCCGCTTTCTTTTGCCGAATACTACTCGGCTGTTGGCGGAGATAAGCAGGACGCTTTTGACGAGTTTGCTTTCTACGGCGGTATGCCGCTGATCCTGTCCCGTCCCACAGACGCCGCAAAGATGGCTTATCTGAAATCGCTGTTTTCCGAGGTCTATTTGAAGGACATTGTAGAGCGGAAGAAGATCAAGCGTGAGGATGTGCTGTCCGCTATTCTTGATCTGTTATGTTCGTCTATCGGCTCTCTGACCAATCCGACGAAGGTTGCAGCCACCATCAACACCGTGCAGAAGCGCAGCGGTGAGAATGTCGTTGCCTTGAACACCGTGAAAGCCTATATGGATCACTTATCGGATTCCTTTCTCTTCACCGAATGCAAACGCTGGGACGTCAAGGGCAAAAGCTATTTTGACTATCCCAACAAATACTACTGTGAAGACATCGGACTGAGAAATGCCCGTATCGGCTTCCGCCAGCAGGAAATGACGCACATCATGGAGAACATCATTTTCAATGAGCTGATGATCCGTGAATGCTCCGTTGACATCGGCATCGTCTATAGCAATGAGAAAAATGCCAAAGGAAAGGTCACGCCAGTTGCGCGGGAAATTGACTTCATTGCATCCTCCGGCGGCAAGAAGACCTATATTCAGTCTGCCTACGCGCTGGGAACGGAGGAAAAGGCGATCACCGAAAACAAGCCTTTTGTGCTGACCGGCGATTCTTTCCCGAAGATCATCGTGCGTCACGACATTCGCAAGCGTTGGTACGATGACAACGGCATTCTCAATATCAGCGTCATCGATTTTCTACTGGACAACACTCTTGTCTAAAACGGCTAAAAGGGAGTCTCTTCGGAGACTCCCTTTTACTTTACGCGTTCGAGCAGTGGCTCAGGGGTCTTAGGGGGCTTTGCCCCTTAACAAGCGCATTTTGATGTCAAAATGCTATGCTTGCGACTGCAAAGCAGCCGCAGGCCGCTTGCAGTCCTAAACCAGCCGAAAAAGATAATCAGCGCGCCTCGCCGCCACGGGTTCTTACCCTGCCGCTGATTCCTTTCACAAGCCGGAGCTGGTCGTTGTAGTCCTTTCCGCGCCGTGGTGGGTTGTCGATGACCTCATACTCGGAAAGTTTCTTTTGAATGGCTGCGGATGCCGTCCGTCCCGGCCCGTCATTATCCAGGCACAGCACGATCCGTGCCACGCCGGGGTTGTCCTTCAGGTATTGCTCCAACGCTACGGGGGATCGGATGGAGCCATCCTTCCGTGGCTGATAGATGCCGGAGAGGGACAGCGTATTGGCGGCGCGCCAATCCTGCCCGCGCAGCTTCAGCAGCGTCAGGTAAGAAAGCGCGTCAATGGCGGATTCAAACACGCAGAGGGTTTTGCCACCGGCGCAAAGGGGAACGGCAAAGGAAAACCGCTTATCGCTGCCGGGGACTTCACCGGCGAAGGTGGTGTCCGAAAGGGTCCCGCGCAGTGCGCCGTAGGCAGGGTTCCCATGTTCGTAGCCCACAAATACGCAGTTATGATGCGCGGCGTCCTCGTAAAGCTGCCCGTGCTTGATGCAGTGGTTGATAATTTCCGCGTCAATGCCCCGGCTCCGCAGATATGCAAAAACACGCCGGTTGTCGGCGTGTTTGGGTGGGAGGGCAAATTCAGTTTTCGGGAGCAGTGCGGTTGGCTCTGATTTGGTCGGCACACGGGGCAATTCTCCGAGGATGCGCTGCACGGCGTCCAAAAAGGAAAGCCCCTCCACGCGGGTCAGATAGTCCAGCGCATTTGTGCCTCCGATATTCCGCGACCACCAGCACCATTTTCCATTGGAGATTTTCAGGCTGTCGTGGGTGCGGGTGGCATAGGTATCTCCGCCGATATGCACCAGCTCCTCCGGCTCAAACCGCCGCAGATAGGTCAGCAGGTCCATCTCGCGGGCGGCAGCGATCTGGTCTTTCGGAATATAAGGCATGGCGTTCACCTCCTTGGGATGTGAGAAAAGCGCAAGCATTTCTGCCTGCGCTTCCGGTCTGATTTATTTTTGAACGATTACGCTCTCTGCAAGTAAAACTCGCTTTCCGCCACACGGATTACAAAATCATATTCCAGTCTGGTTGCCTTGGACATATTGATGTTGTACCGTTTACAGACCTGACGCAAGTGGGCAAAGTATTCTTTGTCCTCTTTTGTCAGTGGAGCTACCCAGCCGGTTTCAGCAGCGTGCTCCTCAATACGCTGGAGATATTCAAATCTTTTCTGATCCATCATCTACGCTCCCTTCAAGATAATCTGCAATTAGGAATGCGTCGGCGGGCCTGCATCTCTGCGAGATCAAGATAGGCCGACACAATATCATTAAGCGCCAGCAATTCGTCCTCCGTGCAGTAGTTTTTAGCAACGAGGGCATCGTTCTGGGTCGGATGACTTCCGGAAAATGAGTGCAGGCCCATGTTGGGTTTGCTGCTGTCTGCGCTGTAAAAAATCTTTTCTGCCGCTGTCTGACCGTGAGCGGCCCAGTGCATTTTATTCTGGACAGTTTTGAAGAAAAGGACGGAGGCTTCTGTCCGCGGGTCATAATCTACGCTGGTGGCGTAAATGTCCAGAACTTTTCGCCAGAACACCTTTTCGGATGAGCGAATATCGCGGATGCGATCCATCAACTCATCAAAATAGTTGCCGCCGCCAGCTTGCTTCAGAAGCTCATCATTTATGGCAAAGCCCTTGATGAGGTATTCTTTCAGCACGGAATTGGCCCAAATTCGGAATTGGGTGCCGCGCAATGATTTCACGCGATAGCCCACAGAGATGATGACATCTAAACTGTAGTATGCGACGGGTTTATCCGAATTTGCAATGTGAACATTTTTCACATTGCTTTTTTCATCTACCTCACCTTCAGCAAATACATTTTTTATATGTTTCGTGATACCGCTGCGCTCCCGTTGGAACAGTTCCGCCATCTGCGCCTGCGTCAGCCAAACGGTTTCGTTTTCCATGCGGACATCGATTTTTGTCAAACCATCCTCGGTCTGATACATAATGATCTCCGTCTGTTCAGGATGGATGCTGTTTTTACTGATTGCTAAATCATCCATGCATCGGTTCCTCCTATTGTTCTTGCCTAAACATAGTTTCATGAGCAGAATACTCCTGCGCTGCCAACCTGTAATGGGAGGCCAGCAGAGCCTCTTTCATTTGCTCGCCAGTCGAATCGCCGTTTGCCCAGCAGTGTGAGAGCATCTTGGTATATTCCGAAACAGGGACGCCTTCAATGGCATTCAAGGCATCTGCCAGCTTTACCGCCTGAATTCTGCGTTCTTTTGCTGCAATCGTCATTTCAGCGTCTCTCCTATTTTTTCAAGCATTATAACACACAAAATCCGTTTTAGAAAGCCCTTATGGTCAGCGCCTCAGAAAACTCACGGACACCGCTCCAATGCAGCCTTATTTCAGAAATACAACCACTTTCTGAAATGAAGCCATTTTGTCATTTGCCTTATTTCAAAAACGCTCTTACCGTTCCGGCGCGTCCCTTTTCGCCGCCTTTCGCTCCACGCTGCGCTCCGGCTTAGACAGTTCTTCCATTGCCGCATTGATCACGCAGGAGTGATTGTCCACAGCGTAAATGTCCGTATGCCCACCCATCTGCTTCTGGAGCGCCGCAAATCGCCCCGCAGCCTGACGCGCCGGCAGATAAAACCGCTCATCTCCGCCACGCTGCGCCATGGTGCAGGCCAGTATTCCCGCCGAAATGAACCAACTCCTCTGGATCAAAGCGGCGCAGGTAAGTCAGCAGATCCATCTCGCGGGCGGCAGCGATCTGGTCTTTGGTCACATAGGGCAATGTGATGCTCCTTTCTTGCTTTTTCGTGTAAATACCAATGGTATTAAATATATTTTTCGTGCGTTTCCGACAGCTTGTATGCTTGCTTTTTCGTGCAGCCATATGATAAACTACAAATATCTTCAAATACTATCCGCACAGGGGGAATGAATATGATGTTGAAACGAAAGATATACGCTGCGCTTGTTGCATGGAAAAATCGCAGCAATGGGAAAACAGCTTTGCTGATCGATGGGGCAAGACGTGTTGGCAAAAGCTATATTGCGAAGGAGTTTGCCCAAAACGAATACGAAAGTCACATCATCATTGATTTTGGTAATGCGCCAAAGGATGTGCTGGACTTGTTTGAGAGTGACAGTGCAGACCTTGACCTTTTTTTCGCAAAGCTCGTGCTGTTCTACGGAACACCGCTGACCAACCGGAAATCACTGATTGTGTTCGATGAGGTGCAGCAGTTTCCACGGGCGCGGCAGCTCATTAAGTATCTTGTGGCGGATGGGCGCTATGACTATTTGGAGACCGGCTCCCTGATCCGCTTGAAGAAAAATGTCCAAAACATCATTATTCCATCGGAGGAAGATCACATTGAAATGTTTCCTATGGACTTTGAAGAATTCCTGTGGGCCATGGGAGATGAGGTTACAATCCCATTTCTCCGACAGGCATTTGAGGCAAAGAAACCGCTGGGAGACGCTGTCCACCGGAAGATCATGAACAGTTTCCGTCAGTATCTCCTTGTCGGCGGGATGCCGCAATCTGTGCTGGCTTATCAAAATGGGAAAGACTTTGGCGCATCTGATGAGGCAAAGCGCTCCATCCTTCGCCTCTACCGCGAAGATGTATCCAAATTTGCGGCAGGATATGAAGATAAGGTCTACGCTGTGTTTGATGAGATCCCCGGCCAACTCTCCAAGAAAGAAAAGAAGTATAAATTGTCGGCCATAGATAAAAATGCCCGTCTTCGTTCCTATGAGGACTCCTTTATCTGGCTGAATGAGGCAATGGTTGTCAACACCTGCTTCAACGCCACTGATCCGAATGTCGGTCTGGCATTGAGCGCGGATCACGCGACACAGAAGTGCTATATGGCCGATACAGGTCTGCTCGTCACACATACATTTATGGACGGAGCCTATACGGACAACGAACTCTACCGTGCAATTCTTTTTGACAAGCTGGACATCAACGAAGGCATGATCATGGAAAACATTGTTGCCCAAATGCTGCGTTTTAATGGGCATAGGCTCTATTTCTACTCACGCTGTGACAATGAGCACCGCGAGAATCACATGGAAATTGACTTCCTGATCGCAGAGGGCAAGAAAATCGCACCCATTGAAGTGAAGTCCGGCAACTATCGTTCACATTCCTCATTGGATAAATTCCGCAAAAAGTTTTCTGATAAAATTGGAAACTCCTATATCCTTTACACCAAAGATGTGCTGAAAAAGGATGGCATTCTCCACCTTCCCATCTATATGGCCATGTTTCTGTGACTGGAGCTGTGCCTGCGGCATTGATGCCGCAGGCACAGCTTTCCTTTGGGCATTTTCAACCGATAGGGAATCCGGAGGGACGGTCACCATTCCGGCGCGTCCTTATTTGCCGTCTTTCGCTCCACACTGCGCTCCGGTCTTGCCAGACATTCCATTGCGGCATTGACGATGCAGGAGTGTGTATCCACGGCGTAAATGTCCGTATGCCCGCCCATCTGCTTCTGGAGCGCCGCAAATCGCCCCGCAGCCTGACGCGCCGGCAGATAAAACCTCTCATCTCCGCCACGCTGCGCCATGGTGCAGGCCAGCACGAACATAGTCCAGCGCATTTGTGCCGCCGATACCACGCGACCACCAGCACCATTTTCCATTGGAGATTTTCAGGCTGTCGTGGGTGCGGGTGGCATAGGTATCTCCGCCGATATGTACCAGTTCCTCCGGCTCAAACCGCCGCAGATAGGTCAGAAGATCCATCTCGCGGGCGGCAGCGATTTGATCTTTTGATAAGTATGGCGTGATGCTCGCCTCCTTTAGATATGGGAAAAGCGCAAGCATTTCTGCCTGCGCTTTTCATGAAATTATTCAGTTACTTCGGAGCAGAGCCGGTGCGAATGACGGGAAACTGCTTGACTTTTTTGCCGACGATTCGGCGCTCCAGCGCAAAAACCATATCGGGTGTCCGTTCAAAATAGCCGATGTCCTTTTTCCAGCTCATCCCACATCTGCAATGTTGCAGGCCCGGAAACTGCTGCTTCATTTTCCTGCCGCAGTTTGGGCAGGCTTTATTGCTGGCTCCCATCCGCATCCTCCTTAGACGCCTCTTTAGGAAGGACATCCTTAAGGTAGATCTTTACCTCACGATAGACTGCATCGAATGGCGGCTTGTTGACGCCGCCTGCAAAACGAAACTTATCGTAAGAATGCCGCAAATCTTCTTTCCTTTGCAGGAATCCTTGAAAATCTCCCATGGTCCTTTCGCTGCATTTTAAGGTGCTGTAGATCTTCTGAACATCAAATTCAAATACTTTTGAAATATAATAGAGATCCACCACATCCTTGATTCTTCGGAACACCTTATCTGTTGATACAACCGCGACCTTATCGGCTATCATCTGCAACGGTGAAACGCCGCGAAAACAGATTCCGTCAACCTCATAGATTTGTGTCGGTGCAATCGGTCTGTTTACATCCACATCCATTGTGAACAGGATTTCATCGGTGTTGCGGTCTACTAATTCAAAGCCAGCGGATCGCTTTTCGCCATACATTCGATAAAGGCGAACTTCATAGTCCATGCCGCCTCTATTGATTGCTCGCTGTAAGGATTCCACCATTTGCTCTGCGGTGGGAGGTGTGTCTGTGTTCCAATTTGCATCAATATCTACTGTATGACGGGTCTCATCTAAAAACCCGGCCTCAAACAAACAGGCTTTCAACACCATGGAGCCCTTAAAGCTGATAGGGATGCCGCTATCGTACACAGCTTTCATGACTGAGTACATAATTCTTTCTTCCGCTGTTACATTCAAAGCAAGCACCTCAGTTTTCGTAATATTCGATTGCATCGCTGGCCAAACGCTCAAACCGATCCTGATGTTCCGGCGCGACAAAGAGCCCGTCAAAGCTGTCTCCATTGGAATAGAAGTATTTGCTGACTGCTTCTGTAATGCCCTGCATATCTAAAATATTTTCATTTGCAAGGGCATCATATACCGTTCTGTTAAAATCCGTATATAACAATCCGTTCCGATTCTTGATATTTTGTGCACCGATACGGTTTCCAAGCACGACCACGCCATTAAACTTCATAACGGAGTCATCCCCATAGACCCACACGATATATTCATCGCTGCGGCCTCCGAAGTTTCCTTGACACATAAGCGCATTGTCTAACGCAAAGACAACGGGTTCTCCAATGCAGTCACGGACAGCTTGCAGCCAGGAGAGCGCGCCCACATAGCTGCTCCGAGACGGAAGATCCTTCTTTTGAGGGTCATACTTCGGCAGGGACAAGGTCTTGCGGTTGGTCAGGTCCTCCTTGATACGCTGCTCCAACAGATCAGCGACATATTCTGGCGGCTTACGCATCCCTGTCTCCCAATTTTGCACAGTGCGAAAGGGGATATGATACCTCGCGGAAAATTCGCTTTGGGTATCTCCAAGCTGTGCTCTCATTTCACGAATGTTCATGTTCATCCTCCTTCCACCCACATTATACACCCATTGAGTGTACCAGTCAACAGGGTTACCAGATGTCCTACGGAATATTCATAAGCGCAATTATCGCTCCGGTTCAGATTGTTTTCTTTGCGCTACAGGCTTTTCCTTGCTGCGCTCCGGCTTGGCAAGCTGCTCCATTGCGGCATTGATCACGCACGAGTGATTGTCCACAGCGTAAACATCTGTGTGCCCGCCCATCTGCTTCTGGAGCGCCGCAAAGCGGCCTGCGGCCTGACGCGCCGGCAGATAAAACCGCTCATCTCCGCCACGCTGCGCCATGGTGCAGGCCAGTACGAACATACAGCGGCCCTTGCCGTAGGTGTTTGTCCACTCCTTCAAAAAAGCAGACAGCTTTCCATCGTTGTAGGCGTTGGTCGCACCCTTCTCAAAGGTCCCCGCGCAGGTCAGCGTCCGACCCCGGCTGGCCATCCACTCAAAGACCTCTCCGCGAGCCATGGCTTCCGAACGGGTGTTAGGGTATATGGGCTGCGCGGGATCTCGATATTTTTCTTCGACTCTTTTCCGCAGAATATCATCCGCACAGCACGCAATGCTGTCTCGAAAGGCATCCATCTCATCCGTATCGCGGGAGAGCCAGTCTGTATAAAGCTGTGACAGGGGATGCTCAAACTCGTTCAGCACCGTAAGCTGCCGCTCGGAGAGGCTTGTTTCATCCTCAAAAAGTATCAGCAGGTTGTCACGGCAGGCAATTTCATAGGCATGAGAAATGATCTCATCCACAGGCTTTGCTTTCAGATCGGTCAGAAACGTCTCGTTTTCCGCGGACATACGCTCATAGAGTTTATTTTCCAACTGTTCCTTTGTCATGGTAAACCTCCCTTCATCTCGCCAGCCCCGCCCGCATCCGGTGGGCGTAATTGGCGACGCTGTATCGCTTCATGTAGGCGTTTTCGCTGGGGGCCGGACTGTCAAAGTCCAGCCCCTCCATGCGGGGATCGTCGGTGCCGTTCAGCACCGCCTCCACCGGGATCACGCGAAGCCTGCCAGAGCATTTCAGCTCGCCGCCAAATACGCCAGCGGCACAGTGAAAGCCGCGGTCACCGCATACCCAAAGCAGCTTCTTTCCTGCGGGAATATCGCCAAATGGCTGCTTCAAAACAATAACGGAATGTGGTTCCGCACCGGCCACCTCATAGTAGCCGGACTGCTCCGCCTTTTCGTATGCCTGGATCAATTTCTTGAATTTATGCTGCGGCTCGATATAGAACCAACTTTCCTGATAACCCATAATTTCCTCCGTTTTCTATTGGTTTTACCGCTCCAGCTGCGGTCTGCGGCGCTCCGGCGGTCTTTGATCCTCGTCCGGCTCGGTGTCTACGATCTCCGGCTCCTTGTGGTCTAAATTCAGCAGCGTGTTCAATTCCTCCAGCCGTGCCGTTTTGGTCGTAAGTTCCTCTTCGCGGGGAAACGGCTTTTGTACCTCTGCCTTTGCGGTTTCCAACTGCGTTTGCAGATTGGAAAGCTGCTCCCGGCAAGCCTGCTCCTTGATGGGCAGTCCCTCCAGCGCATTGTCCATGCGCTGCAAATTGCCAAACACATCGGTTCCCAGCGTGACCGTGTGGCGGAGCTGCCCGATCATGGTCAGGCGGTATTCCCGCGCGAAGGTGTCGAACGCCAGCTCCAGTGTCAGGCCGCGATAGCTGCCGATCTGTGTTGCCTCCGGGGAGAGCATCGTTTGGCACATGGTCAGCAGCGCCGCGCCAGCCTCCTTCTTGTCGGTATGGGGGACGCCCATCAGCACAAGCGGAGAAAAACCGTCTGCGTTTGGGTGGGTGTTTTCCTTAACCGCGGCTATATCGGCCTCATAGCCCGAAATGCGCTCCTGTGCTTCGGCAATATTTTTAGGGAAAGTCTTGCTGATTGCATCCTCGAGCGCGTACCGCTGGCTCAAATGGTTGGATTTCAGCAGCTTCAGCTTGGACACCTCAATGTCCAGATCCATCTTTTCCTTGATC
>ERZ827117.944-NODE-944-length-26456-cov-15.346540_pt1 | contig 26456 bp, 23 predicted proteins | sample MGYA00519920_ERZ827117 | MGnify/ENA primary metagenome ERZ827117 (study PRJEB31778, sample SAMEA3449260) | human gut metagenome | biome: human gut; feature: human-associated habitat; material: faeces | place: United Kingdom | collected 2010/2012 ...
CTTCGTCAGAAAAGACAAGCGCCACATCACAGATATGATTGACCATCTGCAATGTAGCGATAAAGGTGTTATATTTCAGAGTGCCACGGAAAATGCGGAACTCTATGGTATTGTAATTCTGCAAATTAACACAGGAATATCGTCCGCCGCCATAGCCTTTCTTGGCGTGGTCTAAAATGTCAGCAGGATGCTCCTTGTAGCCATATCTTGCCGCCCAGCGGTTCATCTGATACTGTGTGCGACGCGAGAACCGCAAAAGCTCATTCCAGTTCGCTTCCATGAAGTACAAAATTCTTGCGATACTTCTGTCCTGTACCTCTTCCGTAGCACCGAAAGCAGTGCGGTTGACATGAATATGTAAACCTGCGGTGTCTGTGCTGTGAGAGAGGTAGCCCAGTTCTACCGCACGATGCAGAATCTCATCCCAGGGGAATTCGTTGATGTGATAATCCAGCGTAAATGGATGCGATACAATTTCAAAGCCTTCGGAAAGAGAGCCGTCACTCTTGCAGTAGATGAACTCATCCGCTTCGCTGCTTGCTAATTTCAGCAGCTCCTTTGCATTGGCTTCCAGCTCGCCGCCCTCATCAATCTCCAGCTCCACACCAAAGAAACGCATACCTTCTCCACGGAAGATAGGTTTGGGCTTGTAGGAATACGCGTGGATGCCGCTGCACCGCTGATAATTTTCCGCACAGTGATAGCAATAAGGCGTATCCTCATCATCATCCATGTAGTAGACATCGCTTTCGTAGAGAATTTCGTTGCAGTCACTGCATCTGGTGTAGTACATATCGTAGCAGGACTGGCATAGGGGCGTAACCGCATCACCGGCGTTATCTCCGCGCCAGATGCGTGTACCGCAATGCTGGCAGACCTCTGTTTCCTCCATCATACAGTCTGTACAGATCAATAATCCATCCATTTCGTTCTCTTCCGTAATCGGGTGCTGCGTACCGCAAAGATCACAGTTGAATGTTGTTTCCATAAATATCCTCCTTATCTCTCTCACTCTTTGATTACAATAATATGGCTGCCGATTTTCAGAAACCGTTCGGGTTGTCTGTAATACTCCATGTATTTCTGCAGCTGCTCTGGCGTTAAATCGGTAAAGTTGTCACAATCCGCAGGTGCACCGCAAAGAAAACAGGTGCCGCAGATGATGTCATACGCTTCATCGGTTTCTTCGTGACGCAAAGCGCGGTTATAGGGCAGTCCCATCAGCTTTCCTTCCTCATTGCAGATGAGTACCACTTCCTCCGGAAAAGGAAAAACAGCCTGTATCCTGCCGCCTACAACGGACTGCATGGATGTCAGACTGCCTTCAATCTCCACCTCAACAGGTGCTTCATTTGGTTCCAGTTTTAAAATTTTCATTTTCATCATCCTTTAAAATAATATCGACTGCTGCACATAAAGCTGCCGCAACGCCGGCAATCAATATACTCCAAATTTCTTTGGAAGCGGGTGTCAGTTTTTCATTGGCAAAACACTCCTTTCTCTTTCTGGTATCTGGTGTCAGGCGGTTACTCTGGTCTGAATCAATCCCATTGCGATTTCCCAGAGGATGTCGCGCAGGACAGTTAAAATCAGTTTCAGCATGGATGTTTTCTCCTTTCGTTTTTTATCAAATCGTACCGTTTTTCTGTTTTACAGATTGACCATATCGGTTTTTCCGCAGAAAACAGAAACTTTTCGTTCTTTGTCATTGCCGGTAATTGCGTGGAATCAGCTTTATCCTATAAAAAATACATGATTGTAAAAGTGCAAAATAACACTAAATAACACAAAACAATCTGATAAGAAATAAAAAAGGAGGGAGCTTTATGCATCCGGATTTTGATAATGAAATGTATGAATTGGAGACGGAAAATGAGATTCTTACCCCGGCAGAGGTGATGAATATTCTGTTCATCGGAAGAAATTCTTTTTATAAACTGGTTCATTCCGGCGAATTGCCGGCTTTTCGAATCGGTAAATTGTGGAGGGTCTCTCGAGAGGCTCTGGAGGGATATTGCAGGAAATCTGCAAAATAAAGAAGAGGAGCTTGGCTCCTCTTTTTATTTTGACTTGCTTCTGCGTTTAACAGGAATTTCTGATAATTCTTCTAATCTGTCATATACACTCTTACCTAATGACAACCGATCCACCTGAATTTTGATGACAGTTTCTTTGTATTGTGTACCGCTGTCAGCCGGAGCAACAACTATTTTGTAGTCCGGTCTGTCATAATTGTTTTTTCCGTTCTTTGTCGTACGCAGGATTCCATCCTTGGAGAGAGCTGCCTGAAATGCCTTTTGCTCATAAGGGAGGGAAATGTGGTTCTGCTCTTTCCAATACTGGTTAATGGAATCAAAGTATGTCTTGTAGGGAAGGTAAATCAGATCCTTTTTGCTGTCATACCAGCCGGATATTTCAGTGTCACTTTGGGTTCTTACAGGAATGATGTGCTGTTTTGTGATTTTCGAGGATAAGTATTGATTCAGCACCTGCTGTGGTGCGGTTCCGTTCCCTTGTTCTTTAGTCATATTTTTGATGATGCGTAGGGATTGGTTTCTTAGGTATCTTGCATCATTTTCGGAAATGGCACAATATTTTTCCAGTATGGTGCAGAATTGAACAATGCCGCCATATAGATAAGTATATTTTAATAGGTGGTTTTTATTTTCTAAATTTTCTCTGGATAAGCTTTTAGTGAGTTCTAATTGGTTATAGATTTCGTTGTAAAATCTTTCCTGACCCTCTCGAATAGTTTTGGCGCACTCTTCTATGAAATTTTTTATCAGGTTCTCGCAATTTGAAATTATAGTTTCATTTTCTTCATCATAGTTGTAAGAATCGTTATAAGAATAGTCGTAAGAGGTGTTATCTTCTTGACTCTCTTGTCTGATAGCTTTTCTTAAAGGATATATCAACATATTTCCTGCTTTTTTTAGTTCTTGCCTGGTGTCGGCCTGACAAATTATTCTTAATGCCTCAGTAGGAGTGAATGCTATGTTCTCTATAAAGGGCAGTAATTTTAATATTTCATTATACAAATCGACATATTTTAATTTCAGATAATGCTTAGCGCCGGACATAATTTGCTTAAGGCGCATTATGCATCTGATGTTAAAAATTTTGGCAAAAAGGAAAAGTAAGTCTTCTATAATTTCACGAACTTCCTGATATTCTTCGGCTGTGAGTTTAACATCGGTTTGGAGTATAATCTCCTGATCATTTTGTTCAAAATCCGGATTGATGCAGAGTACGCAGGCATCCTGCAACAATTCATGGGTTCGAAACTGGTTGAGATTTTTAAACTTTTTGTTATAGATAACAACGCCGTCATGTACTCTGTATCTCCAGTCTATATTCTTATATTCCTCACCGTAGTCAGAGAAGGCACCGCAGAAGGCATCCGCAAGCGTCTCTGCATCCTCGCCTTTCAGAGAAAGAAAAATCAGCTTATCCATCTTTTTGTTTACAATCCGAAATGGCTCATCAGCAGAAATGCGGCTGGGATATCCCGGAATAAAAAATTTAATAATGGAGAACAGGGAATAAGCAAGCAGCGGAATTGCGGTTTCCGGAGGAACGATTTCCAGAAGACGGTGGTAGGCGAAAGGATTAGGCTGTTTGTGGTTATGTCTGATAAATGCGTTTCCATATTCGGTAGCACAATTATCCCACAAATTCATGCCATAGAAAAAAGGATATTCAAATTCCTCTGTCCAGCCAACATGTAAAGGGGGAACTGTTTGAACCTGATCTGTTGTGCTTAGAAAGAAACTCTTATCATCTGCTTTGCAGGGGGACTGAAACAATATAGTCCTTTGAACATCGGCTAAGCACAAAGCTATAGTCGCATCTTTACAGAAAGCTTTTCTTGCATAAAGCGGAGGAAGATGTGGACTCTTTCCCTGAATACATTCTCCATTACGTTTTAAAATGAGGAGTTCTATTATCAGACGTTCATTTTCGATTGTATTAGGTACAGATTCAGATATTTTAAAATACTTCTCTTGTATGTATTTCCAATATTTATGGGAAATAAAAAAAGGAATTTCGGGATTGTCATTTAAATCCATAATAGCATTTTCATAGATAGCTTTTTTTGCTTTTTTGCATTTTTTAGAAAAATTTTTCATTTTTGTGCTTATTGATTCGTCTGCTTTCCAGACGATATGTGCTGCATGATATCGCAGACTCTCACTGGAGGGAAGTGCATCTGAAGCTTCCAGCCCTATAAGAAATAAAAAATGAAATAAAACCTTATGAGGGCTGTTTTTTTCTTTGTTTTGAGTGATATAGAATTGAAATAATGTTGTGTGTATATCATCGCCGTTACGGGATATTTTTTTATTCTGTAAGCTGTCGAGTAATTCTTTAACACGCTGCCAACCGATGGTAAATTTGTATGCCATCTCGTATTCCTTACGAGTCAGATTATCCATAGAGAACCTCCTTTTTGCAATCTATAAAATTACTAAATTACACTAAGTATAGCAAAGTAACTTCTAAGAAGCAATACGTACAAACTATATATACCTAAGATATAGGGGGGACGTTGCCATATTTTATGGCTCTATGTTAATTTTCCACCCCATCCTGAATCTATTTATATACGCTTCTACGCTCCTGTTTTAATTGATACATTTTCTTATTCCTCTTACTTTAAGGAACTCTGTACAGGAAATGTATCATACAGATGAAAGGCTGTTTTAATTGATATATTTTCTGATTCCTCTTATTTTTAGGAGCTCTATACAGGGAATGTAGCATATAGATGAAAGGTTGTTTTATTTTTTATATCTATCATAACGTAGTCATAATCTGTAAGGATTAAAATTTATTATCCTGTTATGCAGATATAAAAATTTATAAAGGAGGAATTTTCTATGAGTAGAAAAATTCATACAAAAATCCATACAATGGAGTTAAGACTGATGTTATCCCTTAAGGAATATCATATCTGCGAAGATTTTTTCTACAGGAAGGCGAAAGGTCTTCGAAAGTGTTGTTATCCATGGGGAGGAGGGCTTTGTTTTCGTTACTGGTCTCTCAGCGGTGTAAATCTTTATTTACATGAAATGAGTGGTAGTTATATGGGAGCATATCTGGACATCCGTGTAAACCCGAGCAAGCTGCTGGGCAGAAAGGAGCCACAGGCACTATATGAAATTACAGAAGAGAATCACAGGCTGCTGATGGATGCGTTAGAGAAAATACTGAAAAAGCTCCCGATAGAGGAGAGAACGATACAAAGCCTGATTCTGAACCGATTGGATCTTTGCGAAGATTTTCCCTTTAGCTGGACAGAGGTATGTCTGTATATTCAACTATTAAATAAAGGTGTCCATCATACAAAATGGAAGGAACACAGCTTTGGGGATGAACGAGATAACCATTCCTTTCGACGCGAATGTAAGCGATATCAGATCACAGTCTACGATAAGGTGTATCAGATGCAGAAGAAAGGTCTGATAACGGAAGAATGGGAGGAAGAGAAGTATCTGCTTCGCGTAGAGGCGGCATTAAAAACAGAAGGTCTTCGCCATCTGGCACAGAAGTACAATCTGGATGATCGGGATTGGACTGTCTTTCTGCCGGAAATTTCGAAAGAGGGAGAGAAGATTTTCCGATATGTACTGTTAAAGCTTCTGCCGGAGGGACATTATTATTCTCTGAGTAAAGCAAGGGAAATTATTTCCGAATCGAATTTTTATCAGAATAAGAAAAAGAATCTAATTGAGTTTCTGACTGTAATCAATCAGAAGAGGACAATCAACCTGCAGGAGATTAGAAGTATCAAAAACGGTAAAAAGCGACTGCGGCAGCTTGCAGAACTGCAAATCAATCCGGTTACGATTGTAACGAGGGAACAGTGTGTAGCACTACAGTCAATCCCTTCTTTAATCAGTCCGTCTCCTGTTTTAGCGGATGAAATAAGAGGGACAAGCATGTATTGTTCTATAGAATAACCCTGCCGTATAAAATTATATTTGCGGCTGAACGGGTAGATAAATGCAAAAGCATAAAGATTTCAGATAGTAAAAATGAAAAATTGAAGGAGGTTATCTAAATGAAAGAAGTACCGATCAGTGAAAAAATCTGTTTAACATTGGAAGAAGCAGCTGCCTATAGTGGCATCGGGATAAATAAGCTGCGTAAAATTTCGGATGATGAAGATTGTCCCTTCGTTCTGTGGAACGGAACAAAACGATTATTAAAAAGAAGATTATTAGATAAATATTTAGAGGAAGCATATTCGATTTAATTTCGGGAATATTGCTTGAAAGCGCTTTGTATAAGATACAGGGCGCTTTTTTATTACAAAAAGGTGGTGTTTATATATGTTAAGAAGAAAAGATAATAAGGGCCGTGTATTGAAGGACGGCGAATATCAGCGCGCCAATGGCAGTTATGAATATCGCTGGCGCGAGAATGGCAAACGTTACAGTATTTATGGAGGAACGCTGGAAGAGCTCCGCCGAAAGGAAAACGATCTGCTGGCGGAACAGAGCAGAGGGATTCGGGCGGATGCACGCACATTGACGATAAATGATATTTACCATAGCTGGGTACAGCTGAAAAAAGGCTTAAAGGAGAATACCTTTAAAAACTACCAATATATGTATGAGCAGTTCGTGCAGGATGATTTTGGGAATAAGAAGCTCTATAACCTGAAACGTTCGGATGTTCGCCGCTTCTATAATCGGCTTGCAGATGAAAGAGGGTTGAAGGTAACAACCATCGATAATATACATACGGTGTTGCATCAGGTGCTGGATTTAGCGGTTGAGGATGAATATATCCGGAATAATCCCTCGGATCAGGCTCTGAAGGAGCTGCGCCAGACGTATCGGAACGATTCTGGTCAGCAGAAGGCATTGACGATGGATGAGCATCAGCTTTTGATACGTTTCCTATCCAGAAATACCAGATATCATTATTGGCTGCCGCTGATTACAATCATGATCGAGGGTGGACTCAGAGTCGGAGAAGCGACAGGGCTTCGCTGGGAGGATATCAATATGGAGGAAGGAACCATCAGCGTCAATCATACGCTTGTTTACTATAGTAAGGAGAAGGGCCAGCTAGGTTTTGCAGTCAATACTCCAAAAACGCAGGCAGGGCGGAGGGTCATTCCCATGACGGAAAACATGAAGCAGGCTTTCCTGCAGGAAAAGGAATTTCATGAGTTCAACGATATTTACTGCCATTCGACGATTGATGGATATACGGATTTTATTTTTCTGAATCTGGCAGGCAATGTGCGGCATCATAATGCAATCAACAGAGCGCTGAAACGGATTATCCGAGAGTGCAATAAATGGGTGCAGAAGCAGATTGATGAAGGAAAGATAGACGAAGCGGAAGCGGTGTTCCTGCCAGATTTCAGCTGCCATTCCCTGCGTCATACCTGCGCGACCAGATTGTGTGAGGCTGGTGTGAATATCAAGGTGATTCAGGATATGCTGGGACATGCCGATATCGAAACAACGATGAATGTCTATGTGGAGGCGAAAAAGGATCTTAAACGGATGGAAGTGGATCGATATGCAGAGTATCTGCAGAAGATGAAGTGAGGTAGGGGGGCGGGAAAGATATATGGAACAAAAAGAAAAAATCGGAATAGCAGGAGCTGGTTGCGGGCATTGAAATGGCAGAGATATAACAGCAGGAAGAAGGCTGAGGCATATTCATGAGAAATATGAAAAAATGCCTTGCTGAAAGGAATGAATTTATTGGATGATGTACATAAGAGGACGAAATAATCAGGGCAACGGATATAAGGCATAGAGTTTGAAACAAGATATAAAGGACAAAAAGTTGGTGTATACTGGGAGATTATCAAATTTTTACTTCATCGGCTGATACGAGGATCGTATATGTCTATTTGTCATTTGAATGCAAAGAAGACATTCTATCTTCTTCAGCAGAGCATTGATGTAATTGTATCAGTCCATCAAAGAGAATAAATGATAGTAGAGGTACAAATTGAAGGAGACTCGCAATTATGGTACAATGGACCAAAAAGAGTTGGTATATTAAGGAGGTTTCCGTCGTGGACTTAGCAACATTAAAAACTGTAGAAATAGTATCGTTTTACGGGGCGGTTATCAAGGAGTTAAAAAGAAGAGGTGTAATTCGCACAAATAATGTTATTGGGGATTTGGGTGAATACCTCGCCATTGAGCACTATAACAATACGGTAGGATTGCCTGCTTTAGCCGCTGCTCCGATTAGCACGGAAAACATTGATGCTATCAGTCGCAAAGGAGATCGTTACAGTATCAAGTCTACAAGTAGTAATATTACAGGTGTATTTTACGGATTGGAGCCAAAGGGTTCTGCAATACCAGACAAACAGAAGTTTGAATATGTTATCATATGTAAATTTAATAGTGACTACGAATTGGAAGAAATACTTGAAATGGACTGGGAGACGTTTTTGAAACATAAGAAATGGCATAGTAGAATGAACGCATGGAATCTATCTCTGACAAGAGAGGTTTATTCTGATTGTAAAGTAATCTTCCAAAAATGAAAAGGGGTTGAATATGTTAAAGGGACAGGAGCCGTATGGTATTCCTGTCCCTTTTAGATCCTATGATGAGAAAATCTATATTAGGATTAGCTATATAGGCAGGAGTTTAATAAATAGACAAAGATAATACTGATAAAAAGTAGATCCATTTAAATTGAATGGAGACGTTTGATTAGATTATGTACTTAATGTATGAAGTTTTGGGTTTGTTGAAAAAAACTGTAGTAATAATCAGGGAAAAGCAAAAAATTGATTTTTTCGACAAAATTTATGTTATAATTAAAAATAAAATATAAAAGATAGCTAGACTGAGAAATGTGTCTTTTGTACCATTTAGCGGTCGTAGATGTATTTTATAACGGTTACTTAGTGGGGCAGAAAGGAAGCACCGGAGTATCGGATAAAACAAAGGATCCTGATGGATTGAGCCCGAAGATGATAATCCGAAGGAAATTGAATTCTGTATTCCTGTTGAAATACTTATTGATTGAATTAATAAGTTCGGTTTTAAGGGGGATGAAATAGTTCAGACTGAATATTAAGCTGAAGAATCAATGATTTTTCTGATAGTTAAGGTTGTGAGAGATTATCTTTATACACCTGGATATATAAGGGGAGATGTACAATGAAGATTGATGATTATAGAAAGCTGGTTCATGAAGATATTTCTATTGCGTGTAATGTCAGTTCAAATGGGGAAGCGGAAGAATTTCTCTCTTATGTAGTGGGTTTGCTTATGAATGGGGAGGAGTTTGATGATTTTATAGAATGTCGTTGTAACGGTACTACTCGTAGAGGGGGTCATTATGGAATAGATGGGTATTCCATTGATGAAACAGATGGTAGTTGCTGTCTGTTTATTGTTAATTATCATGGATCAGGAGCGGGAGGCGCTATCCGCGCAGATGATGTAAAGGATGCATTCAGAAAGATAAGATTTTTTGTAGAAGAGTCGATAAAAACTGAACTTTTCAGGGAAATATCAAACCAGGCGGCAATGGAGTTTTCGCGCGATTTGTTTTATGACAGTGAAAAAATTACAAGATATCGTTTCTATCTTCTGACAGATGCATATAATCGACAAAGAGCCAAAAGGATTAAGGATGAAACAATTAACAACAGAACAGTCGAGCTGAATGTTTGGGATATAGGTAGGCTGTATGACCTTGTGTGTTCTCAGACACAGAAAGAAAGTGTTGAAATTCATTTCATGGATTTTGGGATAGAAGGCATCCCTTGTGTTAAAGCAGTAGATCATGTGAATGCTGTTGCAGATATTGATGTTATGTCTCCTTTGAAAGATGGAGAAAATATAGACCGGATGCCTGAAAATATAATTACATATTCTTCATATCTTGCGGTTGTACCGGGAGAGGTTCTTAATAAACTGTACTTGGATTATGGATCTAAACTTTTGGAAGGCAATGTTCGTTCTTTCCTTAGCGCAAAGGGGAAAGTTAATCGAAGTATTCAGACAACGATTAAAAATTATCCGGAAATGTTTTTTGCATATAACAATGGTATTGCTGCTACTGCCACAGAAGTAAAGGTTCTTCAGACTGGAAATGGTCCTGTGATTACCTATATTAAAGATCTTCAGATTGTAAATGGCGGGCAGACAACTGCATCAATTACAAATACACTTCTTACGGCAAAGAAGGGTGAAGTTATTGAGTTAAGTAAAATTGTGGTACCGATGAAGTTGTCTGTTCTTGAGCATTCTATGGCTGAAAGAATCATTCCCAAAATTTCTGAGTATTCAAATTCTCAGAATAAAGTAGAAGCGTCAGATTTTTTTTCAAATCATCCATTCCATATACGAATAGAAGAGTATTCTCGCAGAACGCCTGTTCCGTCAAGAGGTGGTAATCAGTTTCAGCAGTATTGGTTCTATGAGCGTGCACGCGGTCAGTATAATCAGGGGAAAATGAAGTTTGCCAATAAGGCTTCTGAATTAAAGAAATATATTGAGCGGTATCCGGAGAATCAGGTGATCAGGATGCTTGATCTTGCAAAGTATATGGAGCTATATAATTGCAGGCCTGATATTGTAAGTAAGGGAAGGCAGAAAACATTACAACAGTTTGCCAGGGAAATAAAAGCTGACTGGGAGAAAGGTGATACTCAATATAACGAATTTTATTTCAAACGCATTGTGGCATTGGCCATTATTTATAAACACACAGATGAAATAATCAAGAAGTCGGATTGGTACAGAGAAAACCGCTCTTATAAGGCAAATGTTATTGCTTATACCATCAGTATAATTTTTAACTATATTCATAGGAAATATAAAAATTATGAACTGGATTTTAAACGAATCTGGAATGATCAGAATATTTATGAGGAACTTGAGGAAGAGATAACGGTCCTTCAGAATGAAGTTCATAATTTTATTACTGGACCAAGAAGCACTGAAAACGTTACTGAATGGTGTAAAAAAGAACTTTGCTGGATGCGTGCACAGGAGCAGGTTTGGACAATGAATGATGCATTCCTTGCAACGCTGGTCAGCAAGGAAGTGATAGAAATCGAAAGAAAGGAAAACAGGCAGAAACAGAAACTTGCGAACGAGGTAGATGTACTGAAGGAAGTCTATACAAGAGGACCACAATACTGGAAAAAAGTTCTCGAATGGGGAACATCAAGAAGGCTTCTATCGGAGAAAGAGGTTTCTATTTTAAGATTATCTGTTAATATGTTCAGCACAGGCAGAGTTATCAGTGACAAGCAGGCGCAAGTGGTTATTCTGGCAAGAAAGAGAATGATTGAAAATGGAATGCCTATGCAATTTTAAGAGTCGGAGATAGGGTGATAATATGGCGGATCTTAGTCTTGTAACTTATGACAAACCAAGAAAATGGATAGCTGATGCAAGAGCCCATGATATCAGTTGGGAAGAAATTAAATATGCGGGAAAAGGTAGCAATGCTGGATTGCAAAGGTTCCTCGAGAATCAGGAGGATTCTAATTTCTGGCCGGAAATGAGCATTTCAGATTGGATGTTGCTTGTTAAAAGTCAGAAAAAAGCGGAAGAACAGACAAAGCATGTGGAAATGCTTGATGGAGTTGCACATATTCATGACAGTGGTCAGGATAATGCTACGACTATCCCGGAAGGCGAGGCATCTTCTTGGCAATTATATAAACGGAAACTTCTGCATGATGGATTCAAAGAGGAAACAGTCAGAGAAATAGAAAGTACTACCCATAAAATATTGAAGAGACTTAGCAGTGATACGACTGATACTGGTCCTGTGAAGGGGCTTGTTATCGGGAATGTCCAATCTGGCAAAACTGCAAATATGGCAGCATTGATGGCTATGGCAGCAGATTGGGGATGGAACATGTTTATTGTTCTTTCTGGTACAATTGAGAATCTTCGAGTGCAGACACAAAACAGACTCTTCAGTGATCTTAACCAACAGGGGACTTTATGGTGGAGACCTCTGCAGCACCTTTCGAAGACTGTTGATATCAGCCAGCGTACAGAAAGTCTGCATTTTGATCTGGGGTCAAAAGAAAGATATTTCACTGTCTGTCTGAAGAATTCTTCGAGACTTAAGAAACTTATACAGTGGGCTCAGGCTGATAAAAATAAGCAACAGCAGATGAAGATACTAGTTATTGATGACGAAGCTGACCAGGCCGGAATTAACACCTGTGATATCGATGAAGCCGAAATCAGTAAAATCAATAAACTGATTCGTGCTCTTGTCAATGGAAAAAATGAAAAAAATACTGATACTGATGGAAAATATCTTGCGATGAACTATATCGGCTATACTGCTACTCCATATGCTAATATTCTGAATGAAGTTGGAGAGGATTCACTTTATCCTCGGAATTTTATAACAACATTGGCAGTTTCAAAGGAATATTTTGGACCACAGCAGATATTTGGCTATTCGGGAGATGCAGTTTCCTTTGATGGCATGGACATTGTTAGACCTATCGACCAGGATGAACTGGATGAATTGAATAGTATTCATAATGAGGAGAGCGTTACAGCCCCGGAGTCTCTCTTGGATGCAGTATGCTGGTTTATGTGTGGTGTTGCCTGTATGAGAATATGGAATTACAAAAAACCTGTCAGTATGCTTATACATACCAGTCAGAAGACAGCACATCATAGAGCTGTTGCGAATGTGGTAAGTGGTTGGATAAAAAATACACCCAATGAGGCTATTATCAAAAGGGCAGAGCGCGTATGGTACGATGAAATATCCAGATTCTCCTTGAAAGAATTCAGAGAACAGTATCCGTCGTATGATAGGAAGGACGAGGATATCAGAAGATATCCGCAATTTTCTGAGATTAAGGAGCAGTTAAAAGTTCTTCTTGGTGATGGAATATCCCACATAGAACTTGATGCGGAAGGCGATCTTACTTATCATAAGGGAATTCATCTTTGTATTGATAACTGTACCAATAATGGCATTACAAGTGATGGTATGCATATGAGACTTGCATATCCGGAATCACAGAAAATGCCCTCTCCTGCACCAGCATTTATTGTTGTTGGTGGGGCAACGCTTTCGAGAGGGCTTACTATTGAGGGACTGATCAGCACATTTTTCCTGCGTTCTGTTGGTCAGGCAGATACATTGATGCAGATGGGAAGATGGTTTGGCTATAGAAAGAATTATGAATTGCTTCCAAGAATCTGGATTACAGATAAGACAAGACAGCAGTTTGTTTTTCTTGCTGCGCTTGATCAGGAGCTTCGTGATGAAATTCAGAATATGGATATTACAGGACGTAGTCCATCTGAGTATGGTCCAAAAGTAAGAAACTCTCCGAAGGTAAGTTTTATTCGCATTACGGCAAAAAACCGTATGCAGTCTGCAACCGAATCCGAAATGGATTATAGTGGGGCATCTAATCAAACCTATTTGTTTGATGATGATGCAGATATTCTTAAAGATAATATTCGCCTTACCGAGGACTTTATCAGGAATTTAGGAGAGGAGTGGAAGCCTGAAAACAATTATTTTTGCCATAATGCAGTATGGAGAGATGTTGATTTCAAAAAGGTGAGAGAATATATTGAACGGTTCAACTTCTGTAGTCGTCTGAAGGTTTTTAACGATACAAAACCCCTGATGAACTGGATTGGAAAGGTAACAACTGAGGGTAAGCTTGGAAGCTGGAATGTTATTGTTGCCGGGAAAATCGGTTCTACAAATGGTTTCTGGATATTACCGAATGGAAGAACATTAAATAAAGTTAATCGTAGCAAAAAGAAAAACGAAGATAAAAAATTATTAGACATAGGTGTTTTAAGAGATCCGATAGATCTCCTATCTGATGTAGATGTGGATTTTATCAGTGATCCCGATGTTAAAAACTTAGTTATACTTGCTATTGAAAGTGGTAAAGCGAAAGGAGCAGCAGGGATGAGAGATAAAGTAGGGCTTGATACAACACCGCAGCTGATAATTTACCGGGTTGACAAAGATTCTAAGGCGACCTCGGGGGTAAGAAGAGATCTTAAAGCGAAAGAAGATGTTATCGGCATCAGTATTTATATTCCCGGGGGGAGAATTGGTACAAGTTATGCATCGTATATTTCCATAAAAATGAAAAATGATCTTTTTGATGGGAATGCAGATTTGGAGGGAACAGATGAAAATTGAAATTGCTGAACCCGGTCGAATGACACAAAGTGGTAGTTCGATGTTAAAACTTATACAAAATAATAAAACTCCTGTGCTGGACTTATTTGTAAGAGAATCCATACAGAATAGCCTAGATGCACATAAAGAGGGGGCAAGGGCTGTTACCGTTGAATATCTTACCGGAGGGTTTAGTTCACATGAACTTGGTAATGAGTTGGAGGGAATTACCACTGCCCTTGAAGAAAGATTTCTGAATGATGAGTGCCAATATCTTGCAATTTGTGATTCTGATACTGTGGGACTTACTGGGGAAATGGATGTTCAGAAGGTAAAAGGGAGCCAATATGGAAATCTGTTGAAGTTGGTATATGAAATCTGTAAACCACAGGAGGCGGAAGGCGCTGGTGGTTCATGGGGTCTTGGAAAAACTGTATATTTTCGCATAGGTATAGGGCTTGTAATTTATTATTCGAGAATTAGCGAAGGAAATGGAAAATATTCCTCCAGACTTGCCGCATCTTTAGTTGAGGATGAGACAAAATCCGATGCCATAATTCCTGAATATAAGGAGCTGGCAAAAAGAGGAATTGCCTGGTGGGGAAATAGAATACGTGAAAACACAACTGTTCCGGTAACTGATGAAGAATATATTGACCAATTTCTTGATATATTCGGGATTAAACCTTATTCCGATGAAAAAACTGGAACGGTGGTTATTATACCCTATATCAACAGAGAAACGCTGCTTGCAAATAACAGAATAGAATATGCTGATGATATTAATGATCGGTTCTCTCCGTACTGGTATTCATCAATTGAAAGTTATCTTCGTATTGCTGTACAACGGTGGTACGCACCGCGTCTTGGGAATGCAGACTATCCTTATGGAGCGTTTCTCAGGGTTCTTATTAACGGAGAAGGAATTTCAGTAGATTCGATGGAGCCAGCGTTTAAAGTTGTGCAGGAACTATATAACAGAGCAAATCATGTAGAATTGAAATTCGGTGACTTTTTTCTTGAGCATAAAGTGGAGCCGATTGTTGGAGATGCAATAGTGAAAAAATATCTGAAGGATACAATAGCAGGAAATATTGCATGTGTTAAGCTGGCACGAGATGCCCTTGGGATGGGAGTTCCCCATAATAAGCCGGAGCCTGCGGTTTATTTTAATTGTGAGATTACCGATAAAAGCGCAAATAGACCTTTGATTTTCTATGTAAGAAAACCGGGGATGATTGTTTCTTATGAGAATGTCAGTACATGGACAGCAGGAATACCAATGACAGGTAAAAATGAGTTTGTTTTTGGTATCTTTGTCTTGAATTCACCTAATGGATTTAAGATTGATGGCAGTCCTGTCAGAAATCTTGAAGAATATGTAAGAAAAAGTGAGATGGCGGATCATACATCATGGAATGATTGGACAGAGGGTCATTTTAACCCACGAATAATATCCAAGATTCAGAAATCTGTTACAAAACTTATTGGCAACCAGTATGCAGGTGATGATGTTGAACATCAACCAAAAGAAAATTCTGAATTGAGTCGATATTTGGGGGATATGATTCTGCCGCCGGATGGATTTGGTCGAGGAGCTAATGTTGATTCAGAAAAATCGAAGTCTAATCGTGCGAGAGGGAGACAGAAGAGATCTTCCTTTTCGGTTCTTGCTTCGCATATAAAATATTGTGCAGATACTATGATAGTTCCATTAGAGCTTAGAACCACAGCAAACGAAAGAATCATGCATACTGCTTTTGAGGTGCAGATTGATTCGGAGTCTGGAAAAATTGGATTAAATGGATGGCAGAATGAGCTTGGACTTACTGTTCCGTTTAGTATTGCTGAGATAGATATCATTGTAAATGCAATAGATGGAGAAAAAATTGAAGCGACGAAAGCCGAAATGAAAGTGGACAGAGATAATCCTGTTGTTCTGTTCAGGGGCATTGCATTTTCGTTGCGGACTACAAAGCAAGGGACTGCATATGGGCTTGATGTTACAGCACAAGAGGAACATTCGATACAAGTTCAGTTTAAGGCAACAATTCGCCTTAATCAGAAGAATGTACGGACTGCTTTTTTGTTCGAAAGGGAGGAAAAATAAATGGCTACACCTTTTTTTCTTTATCCTTCTCTTACAGATGATATAAAGGAAGGTCTTTTTCAAGCAAGAAGATATTCTTTTTCATATACAGATCGTGATGGCTCTGAAAAGGAACTCAGGTGCGAGACATTGGAAGTAGGATCTGTGATTAATTGCATTCGGACAGACGGCGTTTGGAATGCAGATAGAGACAATCTTCTGGTCAGAAGAGCAATTGCTCTGAAAAACTACAGGAAGTTGTTTGGTCCGGAGGGGTTAGCTTGCATAGATGCTCGCCTTGGAGTAGCGATTGTATGGATGTCTCCGGATTCCAGGCAACGTGGTGCTGAAACAGTAATGGAATTTGGTGTTGATAAAACTCAGCTGACCGAAGAAGATGACCACACTTTTATAGAAAGGGAAATTAATTTTGAGTTCCCTAGTGCAAAAGTACGCGGAGATATAAGACTTTCTGTAGTTTTATATATTGCAAAAGCTGGAATACCTTCAGAGAAGGAAATACATCTTGCAAATGAAGAAGGGCTTGTGCTGGGTGAATTTGACTCATTTGTTTTTCGAATTGACGGAACAGGTTCTCTTTTCCCGGTATTTGAGATTTATGATAAAGATCAGCCTTTGTGGGATGTTAGGTGTGATTGGGTAGATCCTGTTTCAGACTCTTTCTCGGAAACTGTTTCTATTAACATAAACACTGCACACAAGAATTTCAGATATATTGACCGAAAGCAGAAAGTGTTCTGTTCACAGCTACTTGCTGAAGTTATGTCTTCTGCATTGTGCTGTATTATCGAGAAAGTACGCAGTGAAAAATACCTTGACCAGATTCTTGGAGATGGCGAAATGGAAGCAGGAAGTGTTGGGGAAGCGATACGCTATTTCGCAGATACATTGGAATGGGATCTTTCCACACCAGATAAGGCTTCTTTTAGTACGCGGAAGTTCTTTGACGGGAGGTTGGTGGATTGATGGAGATAAAGAGACTTAATCGTGGAGAAGCAGAAAAAGCTATGAGTGAATGGATTGGGTTCTGTCCTATCCTACCGTTTGTGAATGGAGATTATACAGTTCTCAGAAATGATTTAAACAGTCTTTTTCAGACTGTTTTGAAGGGCGCAGAGAAAACTGAAATTAAGTCGAAAGATTATTATATTGATGCACAGTTTGGGATTCTTTTATATCTATATCTGAAGAGGAAGGAATGGTTTTCTTTAAGGCTTGCGGCGGATGATGGTTTCTGGCGATATTTATCTTTGAAGGTTGTTCCGAATACTGTTGCTATAAGGTGGGGGAAAAATAATGAGAGTCACTATTGGAGTACACCGGGGAGAGTATGGCTTAAACAGATTTGGTGGTACATATATCTTTCGTGGAGAACGGACGAAGCAACTACAAGAAAGATTATAGAAAGCCCTAATTGTTCTACGGATACGATTCTTAATTTTGTAGAGCGTACTGGAAAAAAAGGAACCTGTATTGATGCATATAGATGGATTCTGTATTTTTACAGTATAATTCCATCAGAAATTGTAGCGGACTTTAAAAAAGATGGCAAGAAATACAATCTGTTTCGAGTGGTAATGAAGCTTAACACTGCAAGAATGATGGTTGTTGAGCCTTCTCTTTGTGCCGGAGGATGCAAAGGATATGCAAAAAAACTTTTTAAGGATGCAGGCATTGATATTGATGCTGTTTCAGAACAGTAAAAAGCAGGAGATGATAATATGACAATTCTTGAGGAAATCAGAGATGGTTTTGCGTCGATGACCTCTTATGGTGCCATGAAGATAAAGAGTCTTTCGGATGAATACATAGCGTTTATAGTCCGTATACCTGATGGATATGGTGTAGCTATACCCGTTGATGATAGTATAGAGATTGCGGAAACTTTTAATAGTTGTAAATTCCGAACCGGAAAGCTGGCAATTGCTGGAACGCCAGCAAATTATCTTATGCTGATTTCTGCTTTTGAAGAGTTTAGATATGAATTCGCTTCTCTTTGTGCAGAATTGATATCACCTGGTAAAGACGGAGAAAACAGGAAGTTATTGCTTCAATCTCCATTAGAGTGGTGGATGCAATGGAAAGAGCTTGTTGGGAATGGAATAAAAGAAAGGGCAGTTTACAGCGTTATTGCAGAGTTGTATGTGTTCGAGCACAAGTTTAAAGTCGATAAATCTGCTGAATGGACTGCTACACATAGAGGAAGTCATGATATAGAATGCTCTGCAGAAAGTTGCGAGGTAAAATCAACCTGCAGGCGTTATGGGGCGGAAATAACGGTTGCTGGACAACATCAGCTTGTTCATAATAAACCTCTATATCTGTATTTTCTACGAATGGAGGAATCAAGTGAAGGCTTTTCTGTTAATGATATGAAAAAAAGACTAAGTCAGGCGGGTTATGACTCGGGAAAACTGGAAATTGAACTTCAGCATCAAGGTCTTGAGCGTGGTGCCAGTATACGTGATAAAAGATATAAAATCCTTGAAAAAAGAAGATATGTTGTTGATGAATCGTTTCCCGGTATAACAGGAAAATCTTTTAAAGAAAATCATTTGCCGTATGGGATTACACAGATTATTTATACAGTTGATTTGGATGCAATAAGTTATGTGACCTGGTAAGGGACTGATGGGTATTGTTGTTTTTAATCCTTCAGTGTAGAGAAATTTTACTGGAAAATCTTATGTATTACATGTATAATAAAATTTTCAGAGTATTTTTTCTCGGAAATCATGGCGAAAAGGAATTACATATTATGAATTTGGTGGAATTTTTCAGTGGGATAGGCAGCCAGGCGAAGGCCTTAAAAAATCTTGGCATTCAAGTTAATATTTTGGGAACCAGTGAATGGGATGTCCATGCAATTGCAGCCTATGATGTAATTCATAATGAGTCGGAAATGCCGGAATATATTGTGGATATGAAGAAGGATGAGCTGTTGGAGCTTCTGAGAGAGTATACATTTAGCAATTCAGGAAAAACACCGCTTGAATATAGTTCGTTTAAGACATATTCAGTGGAGGTGCTACGTCGTATTTATACGAGCATTGTTCGTAATAAGAATTTTGTGGATATCAATAGCATAGAAGGACAGAATTTGCCTGAAAATATTGACATTCTTACATATTCATTTCCATGTCAGGACTTATCCAATGTGGGAGCGTTTCATGGTTTTAACCGCGGAATCGATAAGGATTCGGGAAGCAGATCCAGCCTGCTATGGCAGGTAGGGCGCATTCTGACAGAAATGAAAACATACAATAAAAGGCTGCCGAGATTTCTTCTGATGGAAAATGTGCCAACACTTCTTTCAAAAAGACATTTTCCTAATTTTCATACATGGATAAAAGACCTTGAAGAATTGGGATATATCAGCAGATACTATCAGTTGAATGCAAGTTCATTTGGGATCCCTCAGAACCGTCCCAGACTTTTGATGATCAGTGTTTATGTGGGAGATAATGAAAATGAAAAGCAGTTAGTTCAGAACTACTTTGATTTAAAATCCGAAACAGATATTGTTTCTGACTATTGCAATTCAACACATTATAGATCTTATTCGGTAGAAGAACTTCTTCGGTTGAATTACTCTAATAAGAAAATCATGGAGGAGGCGATTGACTGTACTCCGAATGATACTGAATCCAGAAGAAAAATTTGGGCTGATAATCCCCAGATTATCCTTCCGGATGGAACTTTTAACGAAACGGTTGATTCTATAAGAACAATAACAACAAAACAGGATAGAAATCCAAATTCTGGAAATTTATTTTTTGATAGTGGAATTAAGGGGAAAAGCAAATTCAGATACCTTACACCTAGAGAATGTTTATTATTTATGGGATTTACAGATGAAGACTACAGGAATCTGAAAAATAATAATATTGAATTTCATAAAGGAGATGCATTATTTTCGAGAGACATAATACTACGTATGGCTGGAAACAGTATTCCGGTCAAGTTGCTGGAAGGCGTTTTTTATCAGATTCTGCAGATTGATAACCTTCTCTCGGCCTATCGTAATAGAATACCTGAGGATATTGCAGATAAAAGCTATTCCAAATTAATACGATCGTATCTGTTTAAAAAAGGAATACGCAGCCGTATTAATAAAGAACCATGTCCTGGAAATGCTACTGTGGTATATCCTAAATATAAAGTTGCTGTATATGTAAGTGGCTGGCTGGAGCCTTTGCAAAAAGATCCTGATAGTCTACAGATTTCTTTTGATCAAAGTTCTGTGGAAGAGGCGAACCCCGCTAAATATGTGGAAGCAGTAGAGATGGGGTGGGATGCAATTGTAATTTCTCCAATTAAATTTTTAGGGATGAATTGTAATGTTACCTTGGAATGGTTAGAAGAGTATTTGAAAAAATCTCGTGGTAAGAATAAAAAGGGGATGATATTGCACTATGACGGACATAAAGACTCCCGTTGAACGTAGTAAAAATATGGCGGCAATTAAAAGCAAGAACACAAAGCCGGAAGTTTTTCTTCGTAAGCAGTTGTTTGCGGCTGGTTATAGATATCGCAATAATAGCTCTGTAGTTCCGGGTCATCCTGATATCTAGTTGAGAAAATACAATACAGCTATATTTGTACATGGATGTTTTTGGCATAGACATCCAAAGTGCAAATTTTGTTATACACCAAAAAGTCGAGTTGAATTTTGGGAGAAAAAATTTGCTGATAACATCAGTCGAGATAAGCGAATCCAGGAAGAACTACGGAAAGGGGGAACAAAGTGTCTGATTGTTTGGGAATGCACAATTCGACTAATGCAAAAATTAGAATCGGATAGGGAGAGTTATATGCAACAAATAGAAGAATTCCTATGCTCACAGGAAGTTTTTGCTGAGCTTTAATTTAAGAAGAAAAGTAATAAGTAATTGGAGAAATATTGGCGTATAAGGGCTATGAAAAAAATCCTATGATTAGATTCTTTTATAATACTTTTATAATAATGAAGGGCGAAAAGCTTGCCAATTAAGCTTTCCGCCCATATTTTATATATAACAGTTGCTAATGGGTATGGCAGAGGTAGTATTGACATCCTATATCATAGGAGTAAATTAGGTTTATGATAGTTCCTTCGTCAACTATTTACTGTACCCACCATCAGAAGCCTTGCTGACAAGCAGCGAAAATGCTATTATATTTCTAATGAGAGTTTTATAATCACAAGACAAGCGTAGCTTTGTCTTGTGATTATAATTTCTATGAAGGCATCTGACACTAGGGAGTTACAAAGTATGAGAAAGACCTTATTATATTATGATCAGAATGTAAGCACCTTTATCCGTGAAACGAGGGATGTTGATTTCAGCAATATTCAAAATCTGTTTTTAAGCAAGCTTGAAAGAGGTGCATTGATTTTAGATTTTGGCTGTGGTTCGGGGCGCGATACGAAGTGCTTCTTAGATAGAGGCTATCCTGTTGAGGCGGTGGACGGTTCTGCTGAAGTGTGTCATACGGCAAGTCAATATACCGGTATCAAAGTGAAACAGATGCTGTTCCAGGAATTGGATATACATGAAAAGTATGATGGTATCTGGGCATGCGCTTCGATTCTTCATTTAACCCATAATGAGTTGAAGGCTGTGCTGAAAAAAATATTCCTTGCGCTGAAAAAAGAGGGTGTTGCCTATCTGTCTTTTAAATACGGAACATTTGAAGGAGAGAGAAATGGGCGATATTTTATAGATATGACGGAAAAAACATTTGCCGAAATATTAAATGAAACAGGCGGCTTTGATATAGAAGAGGAATGGATTACCGGTGATGTTCGACCGGAAAGAGGAGACGAACGGTGGCTGAATCTGATTCTGAGAAAACGGAATGAAGGGTGATTGCAATGATAGTAAATTTGTGGACAAGAAGTGAGTATTACCGAATCAAAGCAGCGCTGCACGGAAAAGTTCCGACAAGAATGGAGCTTTTCAGAATGATGAAGGAGTCCCAATACTTATCCTGCATAGAAAAATCCAAAGAGAATATTTTCAGACAGTACCTTGATGCGTTGGAGGAACTAGGTGAGTTGCGTGCGGAAGAACGGGAGTTGAAAAACAGCATCGGCGGAGAGTTCCTGCATGTTTTAGAAACAACCGTGATGCAGAAATCTTACAAAATGGTTATTCTGAAAGCTTTTTTCATGATGGCAACATCAGAATGGCATTAACGGAAAAGGATGTTTTGGATACATGGAAGGAATTTTTCTCGGAGGGAGAAAATTGGGAGGATTTGGGTGTGGAATCTTATCCGGAGTTTCTGGATATTACGGATGAACAGCATCTGGCGAATGCGAGAAAAAATCCAATCAAATTTCTGCGCGTTTCCGGAAAGGGATTCTTTGTAGAAAGATTCGGGTATGAGCTGGCATTGTCAGAGGAATTGAAGGATGTCATAACATCAGAGGTGCTGATTCGGCATTTTGGAGATATTATAGAATATCGTCTAAATGAATACTTCAGGAAAAAGAATAGGTAATCTGTGAGAATCGAAAAGGGTAAATATAACATGAAAATGATGGATCATAAAAATAGATTTAAGCCTTGGAAGAGCCTGGTCTGGTTTGTGCTGATTATGATACTTCTTATATTTATCTGTGTTGGCTGTGAGGCTGATCCGTATGATAAATTCGAGAAAAGTATAGAGTCAGCAGATTATGCATCGGCAGTTGAAATCTATAATCAGGAGCTTCTGCATACAGAAGAGCAGGAAAAAGCAGATGAATCGCTTATTTCGCATATAGATACGTTGATACAGTCGTATGAAAGCGGTGAGCTTACATACGAGAAGGTAACGGAGCGGTTACAGCCGATGCTTGAAATTGAAAATGATATAATTGTTGAAAAAACTAACGAATTTATATATGAAAGTGAGACAATTCAGGCGGCGGAGCGTTTATATGATGATGGGATGTTTGAAGAATCCTTTGCGATTCTTGCAATCGGATTGCAGGAATATCCGGAGAATGAAAGGCTTTCTTCTGCACTGGTTGATTTTTGTGACCACTATGTGATTACCGTTACACAGCAGGTGCAAACCTTATGTGAAGAAGAAAAATACAAAGAAGCAATCGATGTTCTGGAAAAAGCGCTTGATGCGTATGAATGTGACGAATTCAGCTATCTGCTTGAATCCACGAAGGAGCAGAAAAGTAAGCTTTATAAGCTGAAAAACGACATTGTGGATAAGGTAAAATCTCTGACTGACGGTTGGACGGCGGAAGAATTTGATGTAAAGCAGGCGGCAAATGATACAGGGGCGTATATTCTGAAAAGCGGCAAAAAGTTGATGCTTGGTGATTACACAGAAGATGAGATTACCGTTCTTTCTTTAACGGGGAATATGGCATCTTCGATAGCCGGTGTTGATTTACTATTCGACCTCAGAGACCTTTCGTATGATATCACGCATTGGGGAGAAGGGGAGTATTTTGTTGCCTATCTGGAGGCGGATGTAGTTGCTCTGATACCAGTTATTGGCGCTGTAAAGTATTTTGACCATTTTAAAGACACAACTAAAGTTGTGGAGTCTGTTACAGATTTCGAAAAAAACAAAGCAAAAGCAGAAGATACGATTGATGCAGCGGCAGAGGCGAAGAAGACGGCGAGAAAATCCTCTGATTTGCTGAAGAAGAAAGGCAAAGCTGAGGATATCGCAGATGCGGCAAAGTATTTTTCAAAAGCCGATAGCCTTGCAAAGGATTCTGATACAGCGTCTACGGCGAAAAAATATCTGAAAAATATCACAAAGCAGTATGAGCTTGTGACGACTTCTGGACAGAAGTATCTTGGAACGGTCAATAGAGACGGCGTAAAATATAAATTGGTGAAAGTGACATATTCCGACGGCAGAAAAATACAGGGAGTATTCCCTCAGTTTAAATCCTTTTTTGATGTGCAATTAGAGGACAATTTAATCAAGGCTTCTTTTGATGAGCAAAAGCAGTACTGCATGAAAAAGTTACAGAAGGATACAAAATCGATTTTCAGCAAAACAAAAAAGTCTTTTGATGAACAGCAATTAGCTGATATTGCAAATGGTAATTTGCCGGAAAAATATGTCTGGCATCACAATGAGCAGGAAGGACTTATGCAGCTTGTAGATAGGGAAACTCATGTACATAATGCACATACCGGCGGAATGAATTTGTGGGGCATAAAATATAATCCCTGATGATTGCCTGACTGATTCCAGGATACATACCTATTCTGATGACAGAAGAAAGAAAAGCTCCTCTACCACTGCCTTACCACCAACTTACCACCAAAACCGGAATTTTTATGTAGAATAGTGGTAAATTCTGAAAGCACTATTTCCTTGAAAAAGCCCGGAAAAACAGGGGTTTGCGGCGTTTTGCAGGAGTCCGGAAAATGCAGTTTTTCTCTTCCCGACAATGAAGCCTCTGGACGCTGATAAGAAGGCATCCAAGACTTCCGAAGCAGCACCTGCAGCAAAGGTCGCTGAGAGGGTTGATTTCTCCAATGTGAAGATTGAGCCTATTTTTGAAGAAATGGTAGATTTCGATACATTTGCAAAATCCGATTTCCGTGCGGTTAAGATTCTGGCATGTGAGGCAGTTGCAAAATCCAAAAAGCTGCTGAAGTTTGTACTGGATGACGGTGAACGTAAGGATCGTGTGATTTTAAGCGGTATTCACGACTATTATGAGCCGGAAGAACTGGTTGGCAAGACTGCAATCGCTATCGTGAACCTGCCGCCGAGAAAGATGATGGGCATTGATTCCGAGGGTATGCTGATTTCGGCAGTACACGAGGAAGACGGTCACGAGGGACTGAACCTTCTGATGGTAGATGACAGAATCCCGGCAGGGGCTAAGCTGTACTAATTTTATAGAGAGAAAAAAATGAGGACTTCTCGTAGGGGAAGTCCTGTTTTTATGTGGTTATCGGCAGAAGGCTTGCCGAGAGACAGTGAAGATGATATTATGCTTTAAAAGCCTATTTGATATGAGGGAGTTAAAGTATGAGAAAGACCTTATTATATTATGAACAAAATGCAGAAAATTTTATCCGTGAAACAAGAGAGGTCGATTTTAGTGAGGTACAAGAGCTTTTTTTGAGCAAGCTGGAAAAGGGTGCTTTGATTTTGGATTTTGGCTGTGGTTCGGGGCGTGACACAAAATGTTTTCTAAATAGAGGTTATTTTGTGGAGGCGGTAGACGGTTCTGCCGAGATGTGTCGGGCGGCAAGTCGATATACGGGTATTGAAGTGAAGCAAATGTTATTTCAGGAATTGAAGGAATATGAAAAGTATGATGGGATTTGGGCGTGTGCGTCCATTCTTCATTTAACCCATAATGAATTAAAAGAGGTGCTGAAAAAAATATTGCTTGCACTCAAGAAAGAGGGGATTGCCTATCTTTCATTCAAATATGGGACTTTTGAGGGAGAGCGAAGGGGAAGATATTTTCTTGATATGACAGAAGAAGCATTTGCGGAACTGTTAAATGAAACAGGCGGCTTTGACATAGAGGAGAAATGGATTACCGGCGATGTTCGACCGGAAAGAGGAGACGAACGGTGGCTGAATCTGATTCTGAGAAAACGAAATGAAGGGTGATTGCAATGATAGTAAATTCGTGGACAAGAAGTGAGTATTATCGAATAAAGGCAGCCTTGCACGGAAAAGTTCCGACAAGAATGGAGCTTTTCAGAATGATGAAGGAGCCACAATACTTATCCTGCATAGAAAAATCTAAAGAGAATATTTTCAGACAGTACCTTGATGCACTGGAGGAAATGGGCGAGTCGAGTGCAGAAGATGAAGAATTGAAAATGAGTAGGTTACAAAAAACAGGGCTTCTGAAAAGAAGTCCTGTTTTTATGCTAAAGCTCTTGCAGGCACAGCCTTTTTATCCATGCTTTTCTTCGGATGGCATTTACCCATTCCTGCGGCATGGCTTCATAGTGATAATACAGCCCTGCAAGCCCGCCTGCGATTGCGGCAGTGGTATCGGTATCATCGCCGAGATTGACTGCGCGGAGCAGGCAGTCCCGAAAGCGATTGGTATGAAGCAGACACCAGATTGCCGCCTCCAAAGCATGCAGAACATAGCCGTCGCTCTCGATTTCATCTTCGGGTAGGGAGAAAAATTCATTTAAGTCGCGTAATCTCTGGAAGTACATCAGCTCCGCAAGGCTTTCGGGCGTGTGATAAAAAGCAA
>ERZ827117.950-NODE-950-length-26252-cov-3.448563_pt1 | contig 26252 bp, 23 predicted proteins | sample MGYA00519920_ERZ827117 | MGnify/ENA primary metagenome ERZ827117 (study PRJEB31778, sample SAMEA3449260) | human gut metagenome | biome: human gut; feature: human-associated habitat; material: faeces | place: United Kingdom | collected 2010/2012 ...
ATCGCTTGCTGAACTGCGGAGCGCGACGAGCTGCTTTGAGACCGTATTTCTTACGTTCCTTCATACGAGGATCGCGGGTCAGGAAGCCAGCCTTCTTCAGGATGGGGCGCAGCTCGGGGTTGAACTGGAGCAGAGCGCGGGACAGACCGTGGCGAATAGCGCCAGCCTGGCCTGCACAGCCACCACCAACAACGTTGACGACGACGTCGAACTTGCCCTCGTTCTCAGTCAGAACCAGGGGGCTGTTGACGAGCAGCTTCAGGGTCTCAAGGCCAAAGTAATCGTTGATATCGCGGCCGTTGATGGTGACCTTGCCGGTACCATTGAAAACGCGAACGCGGGCAACGGAATGCTTACGACGGCCAGTGCCGTAGAAATAAGGTTTCGTCTCGTACATATTCTATTGCCTCCTTACTCAAATCTCAACTGCTTCGGGCTTCTGGGCAGCATGTGCGTGGTCAGCAGCCTTGTAGCAGTGCAGGCGGGTCATAGCCTTGGTGCCGATGGTGTTAGAGGGAACCATGCCCTTGACAGCGTAGGTCATAGCCTTATCGCTGTTCTCAGCCATCAGGGTCTTGTACTGGGTCTCTTTCAGGCCGCCGATCCAGCCGGAATGAGTGCGATGGAACTTCTTCTCCATCTTCTTGCCGGTCAGGACAGCCTGGTCGCAGTTGATGATGATGACGTGGTCACCGCAATCAACGTTGGGGGTAAAGGTGGTCTTGTTCTTACCGCGCAGGATAACAGCAGCCTTGGCAGCAACGCGGCCGAGGGGCTTGCCAGCGGCGTCGATCACATACCACTTGCGGTCAGCCATTTCAGCGGGCTTAGCGAGAGTCGTGCTCATAGTAGGAACCTCCATTGAAGAATTAACACGTCCGTCTTGTAACGGTATTTAACAGCGCCTTGGCGGCGCTTTTTCGCGCAAGTGTGATTATAGCAGAAACCGGCGGCAGAGTCAACGGTTTTGGAGAAGAATTTTTATTTATTCTTGTCATGCTCGTAAATACTTGCAAATTCTCTTGTTTTCTCTTGTTTTCTTGATTCCTATTTTGCAGTTTTTTATAGGAGTCTCAAACGGGCGGATATGGAATCCGCCCCTACGGGGGCAACTGTCTTTGTAGGGGTTGATGCTCGCATCGACCTGCGGGCGGATGCAAGCATCCGCCCCTACAGAAGCAGGCTGTGCCACGAGCGGCTCCCCTCAAAGGGAGCCTTTGCAGGCTGCCTGCACACAAAAAAATCGCCCCATGCCTTGGGGGCGGGGGGCGGGTTTCATTTTACTGTTTCAGCGCGTTGACAACGCTGTTCAGATCGTGCTCGTTCTCGCAGACGATCTTAACGGGGTGGCTGTAATCCAGACTCATCATGCCCAGGATGCTCTTGGCATCGGCAATGCTGCCCTTCATATCGTGAACACCGACATCGTTATAGCACTTGGCGGCAGCAGACACGATCCCCTTTACCTCAGTAAAATTGGAAACCTTGACTTGTTTCACCATCATAATGACCTCCAAACATAAATCCCAGCCGCACCCATCTTGGCGCGGCTGTAAGGACCCCCGGCCAGCTACTGGCTCGGTTCTCTCGTCCTTACATTGTGCATTATAGCATAATTATGGTCGTTTGGTTTGTGTAACATGCACAAATCCGCTTTTTTCCATTTCCTGCACAGAAACGTCAAATCTTCATATCGCGGTTTTGGTGACTTTGCTACGCTTTTAACAGATTCCCTGTCGAACCAACACATACTTTATGTTTTTGCGCACGTGGATTTATGCTTTTGCAATATTTTTGCTTATTTTTGCGCAGTTCCCTTGCTGTTTGGCACAACAAACGGGCGATTTTGTTTTTCACCTTGCAACATATATACAAATTTTTGTTTGGTTTTCCATGCAATGGGTCAATGCAGGCCCTTCATTGTCAGGGCAATGCGCTTTTTGGCAGTATCGACGCTGAGCACCTTGACTTTGACAATATCCCCCACCTTCAGCACTTCGCCGGGGTGCTTAATAAACTTATCGCTGATCTGCGAAACATGCACAAGACCGTCCTGGTGTACACCCAGATCGACGAACGCACCGAAGTCGATGACATTGCGTACGGTGCCGGTCAGTTCCATGCCGGGCTTGAGGTCCTCAAGGCTCATGACATCGCTGCGCAGCAGGGGCTTGGGCAGGCTGTCGCGCACATCGCGGCCCGGCTTGCACAGCTCGGCCACGATATCCTTCAGCGTCGGCTCACCGATGCCTAAGCTTTCGCAAAGGTTCTTGGTGCCCTTGGCCTTGACGGCGGCAGGCAGGCCCGCCAGCTTATCGCTGCCGATCTCGGCGGTAGTGTAGCCGCAGGCATCCAGCAGGGCCTTGGCAGCGGGGTAGCTTTCGGGGTGGACAGCCGTGGCGTCCAGGCGGTTTTTAGCTTCGGGCAGGCGCAGGAAGCCCGCGCACTGCTCGTACGCTTTGGGGCCGAGGCCCTTGACCTTTTTCAGCTGGGCGCGGGAAGTGAACGCGCCCTCTTCCTCGCGCCAGGCCACGATATTTTTGGCCGTGGCGGCGCTGACGCCTGCCACACGGCGCAGCAGCGGCGCGCTGGCGGTGTTCAGGTCGACGCCGACCGAGTTGACGCAGTCCTCAACGACACCGTCCAGCGTTTCATTCAGGCGCTTCTGGGGCATATCGTGCTGGTACTGGCCCACGCCGACGGCCTTGGGGTCGATCTTGACCAGCTCGGCCAGCGGATCCTGCAAGCGGCGGGCGATGGACACCGCGCTGCGCAGGTTGACGTCATACTGGGGGAACTCCTCAGCCGCCAGTTTGCTGGCCGAATAGACCGACGCGCCAGCCTCGCTGACGACCATATACTGCAAGTGCAGGTTCTTTTCGTCGGCCAACTCACGGATGACCTGGGCGGCAAATTCCTCGGTCTCGTGGCCAGCGGTGCCGTTGCCGATGGCCATGACCTCCACGCTGTTTTTGAGGACCATCGCCTTGATGGTCTTTTTTGCCTGGTCTACGCGCTTGAACTCGGGCACAGGGTAGACAACGTTGGTGTCCAGCACCTTGCCGGTGGGGTCGACAACGGCCACCTTGCAGCCCATGCGGTAGCCGGGATCCAGGCCCATGACGGTTTTGCCGCGGATGGGCGGCTGCAGGAGCAGCTGGCGCAGGTTATCGCCAAAAACATGGATCGCGCCCTCGGCGGCGGCGTCCGAAAGCTCACTGCGCAGTTCATTTTCGAGACTGGGATGGATCAGGCGGGTGTAGGCGTCCAGCGCGGCTTCTTCGACCAGCAGGGCGCTGGCACCGCCGGTCTTTTTGCGGGCGAACATCCATGCCACGATGCCACCGGCGCGCTCAGCATCCACCTGGATGCTGACTTTCAGGAAGCCTTCGCGCTCGCCGCGGTCCAGCGCCAGCACGCGGTGGCCGGGGATCTTGTTCAGCGGTTCGGCGTAGTCGTAATACTGCGCGTAGACGCTGTCCTCGTCCTTGGCTTTGGCGCTGGTGATACGGCCGAACGCGCGGTAGTAACGGCGCAGTTCGGCACGGCAGGCGGCATCGTCGGAGACTGCTTCGGCGATGATGTCCTTTGCGCCTGCCAGTGCGGCAGCGGCGTCGGGAATTTCGTCGTTGATGTAGTCGGCGGCGGCAGCGCCGGGGGCAAAGGCGGCGTCCTGTTTGAGCAGGGCATCCGCCAACGGCTGCAAACCGCGCGCCTTGGCGATGCTGGCGCGGGTCTTGCGCTTGGGCTTGTAGGGGCGGTAGAGGTCCTCGACCTCGGCCAGCGTTTTGGCCTTGGAGAGCGCGGCGGTCAGCTCGGGCGTCATAGCGCCCTGCTCGGTGATGGAGGAGGTGACTTCCTCCTTGCGCTTATCCAGCCCGCGCAGGTATTCCAGACGGTCACCAAGGTCGCGCAGGACCTGGTCATCCATCGAGCCGGTAGCCTCTTTGCGGTAGCGAGCGATGAACGGAATGGTGTTGCCCTGATCGATCAGGTCGATCGCTCCCTGGACATTTTTGGCGGACAGGTTCAGTTCGGCAGCAAGCTGCTGTGCGTAATCAGACATGAAATTCTCTCTTTCCAAATTTTGTAACAATATAAGCAGATTGCACGAGCGGATATGGAATCCGCCCCTACGGATACAGCTGACGTCTATTGTAGGGGCGCATTCTATATGCGCCCGCGGGCGGATGCAAGCATCCGCCCCTACAGGTAGGATACAATAGGATGCGTAATGTAGGGGGTTACAGCTTTTTCTTCTTTTTCAACACCACCAGATACGCGGCATACACCACCAACGCGGCCAAGCTTACCGTGGTGCCGGTGCGCAGACCGGGGGTGTGGTAGGTGCAGGTGATGCTGGCTTGTCCCGCCGGGACGCGCAGGGCCATCAGGCCGTCGTCGACCTTTTCCAGCCGGGCGGGCGCGCCGTTGATAGTGGCCGTAAAGCCGTCGTCATACGGCACGCTGAAAAACACCAGCCGGTCGGTATCATAATTTGTCTCGGCGGTAAAGCCGGCGCGGGTGGCCGTAAAGCTTTGCACCGCGTCGGCGCGGCAGGCGGCGCAATCCTCGGCGTAGGCGTCCTGGGAGAAGCCGACCAGCCGGTCGTCCGGGATGGGCTGCAGCAAATCGCCGTAGGCGGCGATCTGGTCCTCATCCAGCAGCACGGCTCGCAGCAGGGCCTGGGCGCGGTTCTCTTCGTTCAGTGCATCCAGCTGCTCCTGCGTGATGTAATACTGTCCGGCAAAGCCCATCGGCACCCAGTTTTCGTTTTCGTAAATCTGGTAGGCGGTCGTGCTGTTTACCAGCGTCCAGCCGTCCAGTTTTTCAGTCTGCCAGTCGGCTTCTTTATCCTTAGCGACCAGCGTATAGCGCACGCTCAGCAGGCCGCGCAGGGCGTAGTTTTTGACTTCCGGCTTGGAGTTGACGTCCCGCTTGACGCCGACCTCGGGGTAAAACTCCATGATGCTGGGGGCCACGGTGGAGTTGAAAAATTGCAGGCAGCTTTTATCAAACCACAGGCCCAGATTGTTGTGCGCGCCGTAGGCGTCTATGCGGTAGAAGGTGTCGTCCGGCAGGGCCGCGCGCACTTTCTCGACCGAGTCGTAGGTCTGCGCGATAAGGTCGCTGTCGGTATCCCACTGGGCGTACTTGGTCAGCGAGAGATGCACGCTGCCGTAAACAAAGCTGAACGCGAGCACCGCCGCCAGCAGCACGGTCGGCCAGCGCTGGCGGTCGCGGAAAAAGTGCCACAGCACGCCAAAAAACAGCAGTCCCAGCACCGTAACGCCTAGGATGGCCCAGAAGCGGGCAGGCTCGTCGGTAACGCCGAGGTTGGTCACGCCGTCATCGTCGGTGTAGGGCACCAGGCCGAACGCCGCCGCCGAGAGCGTGACGGCCAGCGTCAGCCCCCAGGCGCGCGGCAGCTCCCGTCGTGCCAGGTTTGGCCGCGCCAGCAGCGACGCCGTAGCCCCGCACAGCACGAGCACCGGCATGTAATACCACCGTGCGTAATAGCTGGAATTGAGGGCATAAAACAGGCTGTTGAGCACCGGCACAAACGCGCAGACGATGCACACCTTTAAAATGTAGGTGAACGGATGGCTGCGCCGCCCGCGGCAGAACGCCAACCCGCCCGCGATGCCGACGACCGGCAGATAGGCCGTCAGGCTCGTATGCTTGAGGATGCCCTCGCTGAACATATCCTTAAAATACGGGGCGTCCGGCATCAAAAAGGCGCTGTAAAAAATGGCACCGTACTGCTGCGATTTGCCGTAGACCAGATACCCGATGCCGTTGAACGGGTCGATGGTACGCGGATTTTGCAAAAGCGACAGCCCCGCCGGAAGCAGCAGCACGCAGCCGAGCGCGCAGCCCAGCACGGTCTCCCCTGCCAGCGTGGCGAACTTGCGCGGGCCGATCTTGTACGCGCGGCCCGCCAGCATACAGAAAAAGTAGATAACGAGAAAGACCGCCTGCCCCGCAAAAAAGAAGTAGTTGTTGAGCAGGTTCACCGCGACCCAAAACGGAAAGCGGCCTTTTTTGCCGTCCAGCACGGCATCGTCGAGCGATGCCAGCATGTATGGAAACAGCGCTACAACGTCAATAAAATGGTTAAAGAAGACATTGTACACCGTAAAGCCGGAGAATGCGTACAGGCAGCCGGCAACCATGCTCCATTCCTCATCGCGGACCCAGCGGCGCGCCCAAAGGTAGGCCCCGCCCCCGGCGAGGGCGATTTTTAAACAGAGCAGCGGGACCATCATCCACGGCATGAACCGCGCAGGCACGAGCAGCGACAGCCAGAAAAACGGGCTGCCCAACAAATAGAACGAATAGGAGTTGACGAACCCGCTGCCCAGGTCGGTGGCCCAGCTGAAGGTGCCGCCCTGCTTGACGAAGCTGTTGGCGTACTGGTAAAAGTTGATTTGCTGGTCGTTGAAATCGCCCGCATAGTGGAAGTAGCCGCCCCCTGCGGCGGCATCCGCGATGCAGTGCGGCAAAAACAGCGCTGCCGCCACCAGCAGGCAGAGCCAGAACACCTGCCAATATCTTGTTTTTTGACCGGGAAGCTGCAATTTCATAACAAACCCCGCTGAAAGTCCAGACTATGGGACTTTGTTTTTGGTAAAATCATGGTATACTGATAGTAACACCACAGAGAGGATCGTGCAAGATGAAAACTTACCCTTTTAGCGCCCTGTTGGGCCGCATGAAGTACATTACCCGCTGGAGCCTGATGCGCAGCGGCCGCGCCGAAAGCCTGAGCGAGCACACGGCGGATACCGCATTGCTGGCGCACACGCTGTGCCTGATCGGGCAGAAGTGCCTGTGCGGCGGAGCCGACCTGCGGCCCGAGATGGTAGCCACGGCAGCGCTGTACCACGACGCGCCGGAGATCCTGACCGGCGACATGCCCACCCCGGTAAAGTACAAAAACGAAGCCCTGCGCAGCGCCTACAAGGCGGTGGAGCAGGAAAGTGCCCGCCTGATGACCAGCTTGCAGCCCGAAGCCCTGCGCGATGAGACCGAGCAGTTTTTGACCGGCCGCGTGCTGAACGACGCCGAGCGGAAGATCTTAAAGGCGGCGGACCGGCTTTCGGCATTGATCAAATGTCTGGAAGAATGCCAGAGCGGCAACCGCGAGTTTGAAGCCGCGCGCGAGCAGCAGCTGGCGGCCCTGCACAAGATGGACTGCCCCGAGGCCGAGTATTTTATCACCCACATGCTGCCGTGCTATACGCAGAATCTGGATGAATTGACGCGGGGGAGGTTTTGACGCCCTTGTGGCTCCCCTTGAGGGGAGCTGGCTGCGCGTAAGCGCAGACTAAAGGGTGGCTGAGGGGTGTTCATACTCCTGGGGCCACCCCGCCTGCGGCGGAGTTCCCCTCAAGGGGAGCCATTATTTTCACTCCTGCAATTTATACACCGCATCGATCAGGCGGTCTACATCGGTGAAATGCTCGAGCATCGAGCAGTAGCGGCGCAGGGCGGCGGCACCGCGCAGGCCCTTCATGTAGTGCATGGCCTGGCTGCGGGCCTGCGGCATGGCAAGCCATTCGCCCTTTTCCTCGCACATTTCGTAGATCTGCGCGCGCAGGGCGTTCATCCGCTGGTTCAGCGTCGGCTCGGTGGGGGCATCCTCACCCAGCAGCGCCGCGCGGACCTGGTCAAACAGCCAGGGGTCGCCCAGTGCGCCGCGGCCGATCATCACGCCGTCGCAGCCGGTCTCTTTTAATAAGGCAAGCGCGCCCTCGGCGGTGGTGATATCGCCGTTGGCCAGCACCGGGATAGACACCGCCTGCTTGATGGCCGCAATGGCCTTAGCGTCGATGGGCGGCACATACATCTGCTCCCGCGTGCGTCCATGCACGGCAATCAGATCCGCACCGTTGGCCTCGCACTGCTTAGCGACTTCGATGCCGGTCAGGTGGTCGGCATCCCAGCCGATGCGCATTTTCACGGTCAGCGGGGTATCCTCGCCCAAGGCACGGCGCGCAGCGGCGACCATCTGCCCACAGAGCGGCGGGTCCAGCAGCAGCTTACTGCCTGCACCGCTGTTGGTAATTTTGGGCGCAGGGCAGCCCATGTTGATATCCAGAATGTCAAACCGGATGCCCTTTTCGCGCACGAGCAGGATGGCTTTTTCCAGCGCTTCCGGCTCGCAGCCAAACAGCTGGATGGCGTACAGCCCGTGAGGGTGTGCGTCTTTGAGCAGGGCAAAGGATTTTTGGTCGTTGAAGTTCAGGGCCTTGGCGCTGGCCATCTCACTGACGGTCCAGGCTGCGCCGTGGTCGGCCATCAGATGGCGGCAGGCGGCGTCGGTAAGGCCCGCCATGGGGGCAAACACCGCCCCGGTGGGGATCTGCAAATTGCGTAACTGCATGGTGGTTCCTCGTATTGTGTGTTGTGCTTGGCCCCCCTCTGCGAGGGGGCCTTTCTATGCGGCGGCACTTTTCTGAAATGAATTTCAAATCCTATTCTACCATAAATCCGGCTTTTGTGGTATACTAAAAGATAGATTGTTTACATCCGATTTAAAAAGGAGCAACGCTATGAAACTGATGGTACTGGACGGCAACAGTCTGGTCAACCGCGCGTTTTTCGGCATTAAGCTGCTGACGACCAAGGACGGCCGCTATACCAACGCCATTTACGGCTTCCAGAATATTCTGCTCAACCTGCTGGCAGCGCATAAGCCCGACGCGGTCGCCATCGCGTGGGACCTGCGCGCGCCGACGTTCCGCCACAAGGCGTACGACGGCTACAAGGCCACCCGCCACGGCATGCCCGAGGAGCTGGCCCAGCAGATGCCCGTGCTGAAAGAACTGCTGACCGACCTCGGCTTTGTGCAGGTCAGCCGGGAGGGTTGGGAGGCCGACGACATTTTAGGTACGCTGGCCACCGCCTGCGAGGCTGCCGGGGGCACTACCCTGCTGGCGACCGGCGACCGCGACAGTTTGCAGCTGGTGGACGACAGCACGACCGTGCTGCTGGCGACCAACAAAGAGACGATCCCGATGGACCCTGCCGCCATCCGCGAGAAGTACGGCGTCGAGCCGCCGCAGCTCATCGACGTAAAAAGTCTGATGGGCGACTCGTCCGATAACATCCCCGGCGTGCCCGGCATTGGCGAAAAGACTGCGCTGGCGCTGGTAGCCAAGTTCGGCACGATGGAAAACATTTACAAAAACCTTGAGGACAAGGCCATCAAGCCCGGCCAGCGCGCCAAGCTGGCCGCGAACCGCGACAAGGCCGACCTGTCCTACATGCTGGGCACCATCCGCAGGGATGCGCCGATTGAGACAGACCCTGCGGCGTACATCCGCCAGCCCGGCGACCCAGCCGCTGCGGCGCAGCTGCTGGCCACGCTGGAAATGCACAAGCTGGTCGACCGCTGGGGCCTGACCGGCGGCAGTACGCCCGCCGCGCCCGTGGATGCCGCCCCGCCGGAGACTGTGGAGCCCGCCCCCCTGCCGCTGCTGGTGGAGGGCCGGCTGTTTGTGGCGCAAAACGCCGACGGCAGCTGGTACGCCGTGCAAGGCCAGGACGTTTACCTGCCCGACGCTGACCGCCTGGCCGCGCTGCTGGACGGCGATGCCGAAGTCTGGGCGTTTGACGCCAAGCCGCTTTACCGTCTGGCGCTGGAGCACAGGCAGATCGGCAAGGCGCTGCACTTTGACGGCAAGCTGGCCGCGTATCTCTTGAACCCGTCTGCCAGCGGCTACGAGGTGAAATCGCTGGCTGCCGAGTACGGCGTAGCGGCAGCGTTCCAGTGCGAAGCCGCCCCCGACGCCGGGGTGCTGGCCGCGCTGCTGGAAAAGCTGGCCGCCGAACTGGATGCAAGCGGCCAGCGCAAGCTGCATGACGAGATGGAGCTGCCGCTGGCCCGCGTGCTGGCCGACATGGAGCGCATCGGCTTTGCCGTGGACGCCGACGGCATCCGCAGCTTTGGCGACAGCCTGCGCGGCGAACTGGACGGCATTTTGCAAAAGATTTATGCCGAGGTCGGCTATACGTTCAACGTGAACAGCCCCAAGCAGCTGGGCGAAGCGCTGTTTGACAAGCTGGGCCTGCCGCCGCGCAAAAAGACTGCGCGCGGCTACTCGACCGACGCGGCCACGCTGGAAAGCCTGCGGCCCTACAGCCCGGTCATTGATGAAATTTTGAAGTACCGCACCTACGCCAAGCTGCTTTCCACCTACGTGGACGGCCTGCTGGCGGCGCAGGCAGCGGACGGGCGCGTACACTCGACCTTTATCCAGACCGAAGCGCGCACCGGGCGCATCTCTTCGTCCGAACCAAACTTGCAGAACATCCCCATCCGCACCGAGCTGGGCAGCCGTCTGCGCGGGTACTTTGTGGCCGGGGACGGCTGGCAGCTGGTCGACGCCGACTACTCGCAGATCGAGCTGCGCATTCTGGCGCATATCACCGGCGACGAGCACATGCAGCAGGCGTTTTTGCACGGGGCGGACATCCACCGCTCAACCGCCGCGAAAATTTACCACATCCCGGAAAGCGAAGTCACGCCGCAGCTGCGCTCGGCCAGCAAGGCCATCAACTTTGGCATCATGTACGGCAAGGGCGCGTATTCGCTGAGCAAAGATCTCGATGTATCGGTAAAAGAGGCCGACGCATTTTTGAAAACCTATCTCGATACCTTCCCCAAGGTGGACGGCTATATGCAGGACTGCATCGCCCACGCGAAGGACACCGGCTATGTGGAAACGCTGTTTGGCCGCCGCCGCGCGCTGCCCGAGCTGGCAAGCTCCAACTTCCAGGTGCGCGCCAGCGGTGAACGGATGGCCCGCAATACGCCCATCCAGGGCACGGCGGCGGATATCATCAAACTGGCCATGGTGCATGTGTGGCAGCGCCTGCGCGATGAAAAATTGCAGGCCCGCCTGCTGCTGCAAGTACACGATGAGCTGATCGTGGAAGCGCCGGACAGCGAGGTTGACGCCGTGCGCCGCATTTTGCAGGAGGAAATGGAGCATGTGGTACACTACAGCGTGCCCCTGACCACCGAGGTAGGCACCGGCAAAACCTGGCTGGAAGCGCATTGAGTTCAAGCACGGCACAGCTTTGCGGCACAGGGTATAGGGGCGAGCAGTGCTCGCCCGTGGGACCCATGGCAGCGCAGGGCTGCACGGGCCGATATAGAATCGGCCCCTACGGATTTTGCCTGCCACGTGTAGGGGCGGATTCCATATCCGCCCGTGGGATTTGCTGTTACGCCGGACTCTGCGGGCGGGCACTGCCCGCCCCTACAAGGCTTTTTGACAGTTTGAGTCACAATAAGGGTGATTGTAATGTATGTTTTAGGAATTGAATCGACCTGCGATGAGACGGCGGCGGCGATCGTGGAGGATGGCCGCAAAGTCATCTCGAACGTGATCTCCACCAGCGTGAAAGAGCAGGCCCTATACGGCGGCGTGGTGCCGGAGATCGCCAGCCGCCGCCATGCCGAGTATATCAGCGCCACCGTGGACAAGGCGCTGGCCGACGCCAACATGACGATGAAAGATGTGGACGCCGTGGCCGTGACCTTTGCGCCGGGGCTGATCGGCGCGGTGCTGGTGGGCGTCAACTTTGCCAAGGGGCTGGCCTACGCGGCGGGCAAACCGCTGGTGCCGGTGCATCATCTGCGCGGGCACATCGCTGCCAACTATCTGACCCACCAGAATCTGCATCCGCCGTTCCTCTGTCTGGTGGCCAGCGGCGGGCACAGCCACATTGTAATGGTCGAGGACTGGTGCCGCTATACGATCTTGGGCCGCACGGTCGACGATGCCGCGGGCGAAGCCTACGACAAGGTAGCCCGCACGCTGGGCCTGCCCTACCCCGGCGGCCCCAGTGTGGCCGCTGCCGCGCGCGACGGCGACCCCCACGCCTACAAGCTGCCGGTGCCGCATGTCGAGGGCAAGTACAATGTCAGCTTCAGCGGCCTGAAAACAGCCGTCATCAACGAGGTACACAACGCCGAGCAGAAAGGCCAGCCGGTCAATGTGGCCGACATGGCCGCGAGCTTCCAGGAGCGCATCGACCAGATCCTGGCGAAGAAGCTGCTTTCCGCAGCCGCCGACACCGGCGCCAAGCAGGTCGTGCTGGCTGGCGGTGTGGCCGCTAACGGCCGCCTGCGCCAGCTGGTAAACGACGGTGCCCAAAAGCTGGGTGCCCGCGTCTTTTTGCCCGAGCTGAAATACTGCGGTGACAACGGCGCGATGATTGCCGCCCAGGGCTACTACGAATACCGGGACGGCAACCTTGCGGATTGGACGCTGAATGGATTGCCGACACTGGGGATCGACTACAGGTAAATTAAATAAAAGCTACCGCCTGACCGTAAAGGTCAGGCGGTAGCTTCATTTCTTTATCAGCCCTTGTACCTTTTTTGCTGCGCGAAACACCGGATTTTTCTGCCGCTTTTCACATAAGGCAAACCAGCTGTTCTCGTTAATGACACGGCTCAACATGTGCTGCTGATAACGCTTGCCCCAGTAAGCCATGTTCCGGCGGTAGGCTTGCGCCTTGGGTTGGTCAAAAATATTGTACAGGAAAGTCTGTAATTTTGCCTGTTCAGTCTCACAATTCCACCCCGGTTGAAAAACCGGTTGTGCGATCATTTCCTGATACAAATCATCATTTTCATCAATTTTACGTATCCTTTTTACCAGCGCGTCCAAAGTCGGATAATCGCTGACATTGATGAAAGCTTTCTCATTCACCACCTGTTTGATGGTCGGGTCACCCCAATAAATAGGAATGGTCCCCGCCGCCAACGAAATAAAAATTTTTTCTGTCACATAACCGGGCGTAGAGCTGTTCTCGCAGGCAATGGAAAATTTGTACTGTTTTTCAAATTCCAGGCGGTCACGCTGCCACCCCCAGCCTTCATGCTCCGGAATGTCGATATTATGTCCGACCTTGCCACCGCAGTCCACCGATTTATAAGCAGCTACCGCTTTTAAAATATCCCCACGCATAGGATCTGCTTCATTGTTAGAGTAAACAAAGCTGCAAAATCGGGCTCGGTTTTCCTGTGCGGCACTGCGCTTTTCTCTATCATACAATTCTGGTCTGTCCAACATTCGCATGGCGTAGGGATACCGCAGATAGCGATCTCCATATGTCATAAGGTCAAAGGCAAGTGCATAGTCGCAAAGGTTAAAATCCGGGGTCAGATTTTCCCAATGCACACAAATTTTTATGCAATCAGTGTATTTTAGGTTTTCGTTACCAAAGCAGGAATAGAACAGATAATCCGGTTCCTCACAAAATTCCAGTTCATACCGTTGCCGTAAAATATCCCAAAAAATGGCCATATCTTTTTCTGCATTGGGCCAAAAGTCAACACACTTAATCTTAATCTTCTTCACAATGGAAACTCCCCTCTACCGATTGCAGATCATTTAGGTGGATATAGCCAAAATAGTTAGGGGCCCAAACTAAGCCATTGTAATGCTCGTCTACTACATCAAAGCGAACTTCCCTCCACGGAAGATCATAGCTGTAATGTGTGCCATGCTCATCTGAACTGAACACATCGGGATAGAACCAATAATTTCCCTCGGCCAAATTGCTAATGTCCAGCTCCATTTCAACAGTATAGTGCTTGCCATTTTCTACCTCTGTTGCAAAGGGGGTATACGCTTGTGTAGTGCCTATGACCTCGCCGGAAGTAGTGTGCACATGGAAATAGAGCTTTAAATCCTTCAAGTCATTGCGGGCCTCAAATCTCAACCGTAAACGCAACGGTTCTCTCGGTGAGTAACAAGCCCGTTCCTTGCCGCAAAGATCCACATCCGTGATAAAGAGCTGCTTTCCATGGCCATAGGGTGGACGTTGCGCCTCCCTCATATCGTAGTGTACCGGCAACAACTGTCCGCCGCCACCCATATAGATACGAATTGCCGGTTCAGTTTCGCCATCGTAAACAATTTTTCCCTTATCCAGCACGATGCAGCGGTCACACAGCTGGCGAATCGTCGCCATATTGTGGCTGACGTAGAGCACCGTGCGGCCGTCCTGCTTGGCGGCCTGGCGCATCTTGGTCAGGCACTTTTTCTGGAACTTCATGTCGCCGACGGCGAGAACCTCGTCCATGATCATGATCTCGCTGTCCAGATGAGCGGCGACGCTGAACGCCAGCTTGACATACATGCCGCTGGAATAGCGCTTGACCGGGGTGTCGATGAAGTCGCCGACTTCGGAGAACTCGATGATCTGGTCCATTTTGGCGTCGATCTCGGCGCGGGTCATGCCCAAAATCGCACCGTTGAGGTAAACATTCTCGCGGCCCGTCATCTCGGGGTGGAAGCCGGTGCCGACTTCCAGCATCGAGGCCACGCGGCCGTAGAGGTCGATATCGCCGGAGGTGGGCGCAGTGACGTGGGTCAGCAGCTTGAGCAGCGTGGACTTGCCCGCGCCGTTGGAGCCGATGATGCCCACGGCCTCGCCTTGATTGACCGTGAAGCTGACGCCGTTGAGCGCCATAAACGTGGTGCCGACCAGACGCTGGTCGGTGCCGATCTGGGTGTTGGGGTCCTCTTTGCCGCGCTTGCGGGCCCACCAGCTTTGCAGGTCGCCGCGCAGCGTGCCGCCGCCGATCTGGCCCAGGCGGTACTGCTTTTTGACGTCCTGCACGCGGATCATCAATTTCTGATTTTCCATGCTGTACCTCCCGTCAGACCGTATCGACAAAGGTCTTTTCGACCTTGCCGAACAGCGAAATGCCTACGCCCAGCAGCACGACCGTCCACGCCAGAGAGATGACCCACATCAGCACCGAGACTTCGCCCGAACTGAAGCAGACCGCGCGGAAGCTTTCCATCGGGGCGGTCATGGGGTTGGCGATCATCACGGCGCGCAGCAGCGGATTGGAGATCATCGACAGCGGGTAGACCACCGGCGTGCCGTACATCCACAGCTGCACGCCGAAGGTAACAACGACCATCAGGTCACGGTAGCGGGTAGTAACGCTGGACACGATGATGCCGCAGCCCAGGCCCAGCAGGCCCACTTGCAGCACGATAGGCAGCAGCAGCGGCATGGCCGCCCAGTTGGGGGCCACCTCACCGCGCGCCAGATAAAACAGCAGCAGGCAGAAGAACATGACGAACTGCACAATGAAGTTGATCAGCCCCGAAAGCATCGTGGAAATGGGCATTGCCAGCCGCGGGAAGTAGACCTTGCTGAAGATGTTGGAGTTGGTGGTAAAAGTACCCGACACCTTGTTGATGCAGGACGAGAAAAACGTCCATACAGCCGTGCCTGCCAGATAGAACAGCGGCTGCGGTACGCCGCCCGTGGACAGGTTGGCGATGGTGCCGAACATGACCGTGTACATAGCCATGGACAGCAGCGGGTTAATCAATATCCACGCCGGCCCCAGCACGGTCTGCTTGTACAATACGGTAAAATCGCGCTTGACAAACAGCCAGATCAGATCCTTATACCGCCACAGTTCGTCGAAATCCACGCAGGTGCGGCCCCCGACAGGACCGTAATGCACATGGTACTGCTTTTTGAGTTGTGTTTGCTCCATGAGTGAAAGCTCCTTACGCTTTATGTTTCAAAAATGCTCGGTAGGCAGGCAGGCCCAGCCGCAGCAAAGCGGCGCGCAGCAGCATACTGCGCTGGCCGGTGCGGTTGGCTAAATCGCGGTAGGCATCGGCACAGGCGCGGCAGGCCGTGCGGTAGCGCTGCTGTTGGGCGGGGGTGGAAAGGTCGAAGCGGTCTTTCTCGGCTAGATTTTCAATCGCGTCGTTCAAAAGGCCCTCGGCACGCAAAGCATCGCCTTTATGGGTGAAATATTTTGTCCATTCCAGCAAAAATTCGCTGTGGTCCAAGTAATTACGCGGATTCCCCTGATTCATAATGCTGCCGGGGCGCTGCGTATAGCGGTAGCCCTGATAGGACATGCAGGCAATGGTTTTGCACTGGTCGATAATTCCCGGTAAGATGAACATATCTTCATATCGTTTGCCTACGGCATAGCGCAGTTCAGAAAACATGGATGCAGGATACAATTTATTCCAGGCAGAAACATAGTAATTTCCGATGCCATCCAACCTGAATAGTCTCGACCAAAACTCTTTCGGAGTAATAATTTCATCCGGGAAGACTGTATAATCCGGTTCTAGCATTTCACAATTTTCTGTATCCGTGCAAACCAGATTAAAAATTACCAGATCCGCATTGGTTTTTTGCTTTGTTTCCCACGCTTTCTGCAACGCATCAGGCTCCAACCTATCGTCGCTGTCCACAAAGGCGATAAACTCACCGGCAGCAATATCCAATCCGCTGTTGCGCGCAGCGGAAAGGCCGCCATTTGGCCGGTGGATGACCTTGATGCGGGCATCCTTTTTGGCCCAAGCATCGCAGAGGGCCGGGCAGTTGTCCGAGCTGCCGTCATCCACTAGGATGATCTCCAGATCGGCATAAGTCTGCCCGGCCACACTGGCTACGCAGGCGTCCAGGTAGCGTTCCACTTTATATGCCGGGATGATCACGCTGATTTTGGGCATGGGCGATCCTTTCGTTAGGGGTTTATTCGGCAGCGGACTGCTGTTCAAGCTTGACGCGGGCTTCTTCCAGCAGGGCGCGGACTTTGGGTTTCCAGATATAGTGGCGGAACACTTTGGTCATAAAGAACCAGAACTTGTTTTCTACCTCGCACCACAGGCGCAGTGACAGGGATTCGCAGCTATAGTTGACCAGACGGCAAAGACGGCCTGCGTGATAGTTGCGAAAGCGCGGCATAAAAATTTGCGCTTCCTCAGCCAGCGCCGGGTCTTTGCGTGCATTATAAAGTTCGGTGTACTCGTAGATCATACGCACCAAACTGCTTGGGAACAGGCTTTTGTCTACACGCTGCAACTCGTAGATCATAAAGCAGTTCAGCATATAATTCTGGTACTGGCTGCGAAGATGGAACGTGCTGTTTTCAGTTTGGCGATAATTAAACATGCAGTCTGGCAAGTAATAAATACTGCCATAAGGCAAAAACTGCGCCGTCAGCAAGTTATCATCAATAGTCACACCGCTGGCAAATGGGTCAATGCCTTGCAGCCGCAGATTACGGAACATCAGGGCATTGGTGTGGATATACAAAAAACTCCAATACTCTTTGGCTGTTAAGCTACATTCCCGGATAGGCTTTTCGATAGGCTGGGTCTTTCCGGTGCTTTGCCAGTAATAACAGCCATTGTGGCCGCAGGCAATGTAGGTGTGGGCGGTGTCGGCGTCCAAGATGTCCGCCTGTTTTTGCAGTTTGTGGACATCGGTGTAAAAATCGTCACCGTCAAGGTAGCAGATGTACTCACCGCACGCCTCGCTAAAAAGGCGTCCGCGAATTGCGTTCAGACGTTTGATGCGCACATCCGGGGGGCGTTTTTCTCCGGGGACAAAGTCCATCACAAATACACGTACGATATCCGGGTATTTCTGCTCCCACACACGCAGTTTTTTCACTGTATCGTCTGTAGAGCCATCATCTGCACAAAGTACCTCAATGGGGAAGTTCGTCTCCTGGTGCAGCACACTTTCCAGCGTTTCATCCACGTAAGACGCCAAATTATAAAAGGAGATCAGGATGCTGACCTTGGGCTGTGCCATGCGGTTTCCTCCTGTTTAAAAATCCTTTGCAAAGCTCAAATTCAGGGCATGGCGGCTGCCGTACCCCTCTTTGCTTTCCACCAGGCCAAAGTTCAGCACTTTGCCGTTATCTTCGGTCGAAATGCCGAAGGACAGTGCCTTACAGCCTTTGGCTGCAGCAGCGCAAAGCACCCGATAATACAGATACGCCGCCGGGCTGTACTTGCGGATGCTCAGGTCCGCCGAAAGGTACTGGGTATGAACGACATTAGCCTGCTCGAAGTAGAAAGTCATACCGCCGGCCACCATGCGCTCCCCTTCAAACACGCCGTAAAACTCGGCAATTTCAGGCAGGCGGCTGGACTTGAACTCCCACAATTCGGCAGCGGTATGCACCGGCTGGACACCGTACTTCTCCAGGTTTTGGGCCAGCAGACCGTGGAACGTCTCGATTTCTTTTTGGGTCTCCAGCCCACGGAACGTCAGGTCATGCTTCATAGCCTTACGGACGTTCTGGCGCTTATCCTGCCGGAACGACGCCAGGATATCCTCTGCCGATTTACCCGCCAGCGGGACCCAGGTGTTCAGCTCGGTAAACTGGGTATAGCCCAAATAGGTAAAAGCGTAGAGCAGGGTCTGGTTTTCTTCCTTTTCCAGCAGACCTACGGTTGGGCGGAAGATAGCCGCCTCGTAATGCGCTGCCACATAGGCATCAACAGCCTGCAAAATACCAATTGTCCGGGCGGCGGTGTTGTACGCCTCCCGCAAAACCGGGCCGCCGTAGGTACTGCCCGGATGGGAAACGAAGGTGCGCTTTCCATCCCGCTGCTGCACGGCAGCAGGCACGACCGCCACGATGGCATCGTGCTCGTTGGCGACCACCAGCGAAGCATCCTCAAACCGCCCTGCCGGGTGGTAGTTTAAAAAGTTGCGGGTCTGCAAAAAAGTACCGTTGCCGCTTTCCTGCATCACAAAGCGATCCCAGGCAGCTTCCTGGCCCGCAGTATAAGGTTGTACTGTAAACTCCATACTTCTCCCCTGTTTGCTTTTACTTTACCCGTTCCCCCGTGCGGATGTCCCGAATTTTGCGTGCAGGCACACCGGCATAAATGTGGTAAGCCTCCACATCCCCGGTGACAACGCTGCCAGCGCCGATGACCGCACAGCGGCCGACATGAACCCCGGGCAGGATCGTCACATCCGCGCCGATCCAGACCTCATCCTCTACAACTATGTCAGCCGCCTTTGTCAGGTGGTCCCTCACATACGGGTAGGTGTTGATTTCTTGCCCATTATTGGCTGAGGCCATCGGCACAAAGGTCACATTGGCCGCAATGGAAACGTGGTTCCCGATATGCACCCGCAGTGTATAATCATCGGAAAGCAGCGTCAGGCCCAGGTTTGCATAGGTGCCCTCACCCATTTCCAGCCCCAGACGCCGCCAATACAGCTTGCGCACGCGGGCATCCGTATAATTATGTGCCACCAGTTTAACAAACCGCATCGGCAGTACATCCACCAGTTCCGTCAGACGGCGGTAGATCCATTCGTCGATTCCTGCCCAATCCATGGTGTTACTCCTTTACGGATGCCTGTGCGCCCACGTGGCGCAGAAATTCCTCATAATCGCGGATGTAGTCGGCAGCGTCGTAGAAGGAATCAGCGGCGACACAGAGTACCGAGTTGTCCTGCTGCCATAGCATATCGCGCCACATGTTGCTTTCCACGATCAGGCCCTTATCGGCGCTGTCCAACAGGACTTCGGCTTTCTCAAAACCGTCGTCCAGCTTGATCAAAATTTTGCCGTAGGGGCACCACAGGACCTGGCGCAGCTTTTTGTGGGCGTGGCCGCCGCGCTGGACACCTGCGGGGACATCGTGGATGTAGTAGATGCGCTTGATGGCAAAGGGCACATCGTGCTCGGCCTCAAAGACCGAGAGGGTGCCCATGCCCTCGGCGGTGACGCTTTTCATGCGGATCGTTTGAATAATCATCGTTGTATCTGCCTTTCTTGTGGCATGTTAATCGGACAGTTTGACAACAGCCGCGCCATCCACCATGGCAATGCAGCCGCTGGCGGGGTAGCTGGGCATGGCCTGCACAGCTGGATTTTCGGCCCAGGCGTCCAGCTCGGCCTGAGTGTTTACGACCCTGGCACCGCTGCCCATGATGTTGGCAAACCACCATTTGATGGTGCCATCGTAGGTGATGGCCGAGCCGGAAAGCCCGGTGTCGCCCTCCTCATACTGGCGCAGCAGGTCGTTGTGGTAGGTGAAGTTCGAGTCGGTGAAATCGCCCGAGAACACCACGGGGGTCTCCCCCTCCACATAGCCGGGCAGATCCTGCACCTTGGCCATGATGGTATACACCTGGCCGCGTGTGTTCTCGTAGACCAGCTTGCGGTAGGTGTAGGCACCGTTGGCGTAGATCACATTTTCCAGCGTGAGGAACGTACACAGCACACAGGCCAGCCAGGCGGCGCTGCGCGGGGCGGTGTCCGTTTCGGTCAGCAGCAGCACCAGCGCATACACCAGGTACACCGGGTAGAGCATCAGCAGCGTGGGGGCCTGCTCGGACAGCAGGAAAACCACATTCAGCCCCAGCGGCAGCAGCACCAGCAGAATGGCCGTCTGCGCCAAAACGCGGCGCGATTTACGGCGCAAAGCCAGCACCAGGCAGGCCAGCGCCAGCAGCAAACAGAGGGCCGTTGCCAGCCGCATGCCGCGGTTGTTCCAGACATCGCAGCCCAACAGTGTGGCAAACACCTGTTTATAGGCCCCCGGCAGACGGGAAAGCCAGACCATCGGGCCGCTGCGACCCATCTGCTGCAAGCCGTTGTAGCTGTCGATGAGTGTAAGGTGCTTGTAAGCCAGCACAGCTTGCATCGACACAGCGTAGAGTACACCGCCCAGCAGCAAAGCTGCCACGGCGGTAAAGCCCCGGCGCAGGTAGTCGGCCCAGGGCAGGTCCTGGGTCAGGCAGTCCCGCAGCAGGCAGAGCAGAAACAGGCCGATGGCAAACTCAATATACCCCTGATACAGCCCCATGGACAGGCAGAGACACCCGCCGCAGAGCACCACCCCCAGCCAGGGGCGGCGGCAGCGGCGCACGGCGTAAACACCCAGGAATGCCAGGAACATGGCGCAGGTGAAGGGATCGCTTTTATCGTTGTAGGTAGCGTTCAGCAGGGTGATGCTGATGGCCGTGCCGAGCATCGCCGCAAAAGCCATGGTTGCCTTACGGCGCAGTTTCAGCAGGTCAGAGACAAGATACACCGACAGTGCCGTCCACAGCACGCTGAACATGCCGGTAAGCCAGGGCATGCTGATTTTGCCGCGCAAAAAGCGGTAATACGGCAGCTGCACCCAACGCCCCAGTTGCAGCATAACAACATCGGCGTCGAAAAACAAGATCGTGCCGTCATGGCTGGGGAACAGATTGAACCAGGCAAAGCCGTGGGCAAGCAGCATGCACAGGGCCGTGGCCGCAAAGCAGAGCTTCAGCCGGGGCCAGTCAAAGGCCTTAGCTCGGCGCAGCAGGGCATCCTCCCCGCGCTGCAAAGTTGTCATGCGTGTGTTTCCTCCTCGGCATAGGCGTAGATTTTTTTCAGTTCGGCAAGGTCGCCGTTGATGGGCGGCTGCCAATTGCGCTGCGCCTTTTTAAAGGCACAGTTCTGCGGCACCACCAGCCGCCCCACCAGCCCGCGCACCAGGCGGGACTTGCGGCGGTCGTTGTGGTAATACTCCCAGGCAAGGCGCACCAGGCGGTCTTTGGGGTAGAGTTCGCGCAGCAGGGTAAGCATGGCGCGCCAGTCGGTCTCCATGCGGGCACGGGCTTTCTCGTTGGTGGAAACACCGGTGCCGTACTCATACCAGCGCAGGATGCGGTCATAGCAGCGGATGGGCACACCCTGCACGGCAAACATCCGTGTGGCGAAATCCTCCGCGAAGCGGACACGGCCGTTCATCTTTTGCAGCGCGTCCAAAAACAGTGCGCGGTCATACATGGTCTCCACGCCGCTGATGCCATCATCATACAAAAGCACGTTGCGGCGTATGGTTTTGTTGTCGTAATGGGCGGCATTGTAGGGGGTGCGATCAAAAGGCGTCTCACCGGGCAGCTGCATCAGCGTGCCGTCGGCCTCCTGGCGGTAATAGGCTGCTTTGCCAAAGGCCACCTGTGGGGCGTCCTTGCGCAGCATATTCAGCACCCAGCGGATGGTGGACGCATCGTACACATAGTCGCCCGGCGAAATACCGGCGATCCACTGCCCGCTTGCCAGTTCCACCGCGTGGAGCATGTTGGTGACGGTGCCCTGATTCACCTTGTTTTTGGACAGGCGCACATTGGTAAAACCGTGCGCAGCCAGATAAGCGCGGGTGTCGTTCCAGTAATCCTCCGGCGAGCCATCATCAGCGATGATAAGCTCAAAATCGTAGGTGTCCTGCATGAGCAGCGAGTCCAGCGTGTGGCGCAGCTGCATTTTGTCGGGGTAATATTGTGCCAGAATGATTGACAGTGTCTGTGCCACCCTCAGGCCTCCTTCGTTTTTGGGGTCTCCATCCGCCCCATCTTGCCGTGCCAGAAGTCCACCGCACCGCGGTAGGCACCGTAGCTGCGGCCTTTTTTGCGGCCCAGCGCCTTGGTCAAGGCATAGCGGGCCGCGCCGGTAAGCAGGGGCAGCACGGTCTTGCATTTGGCATAGGCACGGCTTTTCCCCTTGCAGGTCAGATACAGCGTATTGCGGGTAATATAATACACCGACAGCATGCCCCCTGCGCTGCCGCCCGCCTTGTGCCAGAGCCTGGCATCGGGCAAAAACCACAGCGGCACGCCCGCCTGAGCCAGACGGATGCAGTAATCCACATCCTCACAGTACATAAACAGCGTTTCATCGAGATATCCGACGCGTTCAATCACGCTGCGCGGCAGCAAAACGCAGCAGAACGTGATAAAGCTCACCGGCTGTTTTTCGGCAAAGGCGGGGCCATCCTTGGCGTGGCCGCCCAGATGTTTGACCTTGCCGGTGGCAGGGTCGAGCGTGCCGCCCGCGAACCAGATCTCATCCGGCGGGTCCATAAACAGCATTTTGGGGCAGCTTACAGCACCGTCCGGGGTCTCGTGCAGCAGGGTCTCCAGCATATCCGGGGCAACAGCGGTGTCGTTGTTCAAAAGCAGCACAAAGTCGCAGCCATCGGCCAGCGCGCGGCGCATGCCGACGTTGTTGACGGCAGCAAACCCCAGGTTTTGCTGCTGGGGCAAAAACACCGTATTGGCGGGCAGTTTGTCCCGCAGCTGCGCGACGGAGTCATTGGGCGAAGCATCGTCCAGCAGGATAATTTCAAAGTCCGTAAACGTCTGCTTTTGCAGACTGTCCAGGCAAACCAGCGTATCCTGCCAGCCGTTGTAGTTGGAGATCACGATTCCTACCTTGGGCATGGTCACTCCTTAAAGCTGTTGACGGCGTCGATGACGGCGGTGACCTGTTCATCGGTCATGCCATAGTACATGGGCAGGCTCAGCTCGGTGGCGGAGATCTCCTCAGCCAGCGGCAGCGCACCGGCGGGGATGCCCAGCTCCTTGTACGCGCCCTGCAAATGGATGGGCGTGGGGTAGTGTTTGTTGGTGCCGATGCCCTGCGCGTTGAGGTGTTTTTCCAGTGCATCGCGGTTTTTGCAGCGCACGGCAAAGATGTGGAACACATGCTCGCAGCCCGGCATCACGGTGGGCAGGGTCACGGCGGGGTTGGTGATCCCGGCAAAATAGCGCGCAGCAATAGCGCGGCGCTGGGCGTTCATCGCGTCCAGATGGGGCAGCTTGGCGGCCAGGAACGCGGCCTGCATCTCGTCCAGGCGGGAATTCTGGCCCTTATAAATGTGATGGTACTTGTAATCGCTGCCGTAGTTGCCCAGGGCGCGGATCTGCTCGGCCAGGGCGGGGTCGTTGGTGGTCACACAGCCGGCGTCGCCCAGGGCACCCAGGTTTTTGCCGGGGTAAAAGCTGAACCCGGCGGCATCGCCCAGGCTGCCCGCACGGCGGCCCTTGTAGGTAGCACCGTGGGCCTGCGCGGCATCCTCGACGACCTTTAAGCCATGGGCATGGGCGATCTCGAGGATCGGGTCCATATCGGCGCACTGGCCGTAGAGGTGTACGGCCATGATGGCTTTGGTTTTCTCGGTGATGGCCGCTTCGATGCGGGCGGGGTCGATGTTATAGCTGGCCAGCAGCGGTTCGACAAGCACCGGCGTTGCCCCGGCGTAGGAGATGGCCAGCACGGTGGCGATAAAGGTGTTGGACGGCACGATGACCTCGTCCCCGGGGCCGATGCCCAGCGCCTTTAAAATAAGTACCAGGGCATCCAGTCCGTTGCCGCAGCCGACGCAGTATTTGGCGCCGCAGTAATCGGCAAACGCGGCCTCAAAGGCGGCATCCTCTTTGCCCTCGATATACCAGCTGTTGTCCAGCACGCGGGCAAAAGCAGCGCGCAGGTCGGCATCCAGCTCCCGCTCCATGGGGCGGAAGGAAACAAAAGGCACGGTAATCGGCTGTGCAGCCATAATAAAACGCCTCACTTCGTCAAATTTATAGTATAGCGCCCGGCAAAGGGCGCACAGAACCTACTATATCGTCTTATTATACAACGAAATACGGTTTTTCGCAACTAAAAAAAGGCTTCCCGGCAGTGGGAAGCCTTGGGCGGCTGTCAGCGCGGGGCGCGGGTGGCGCAGGCGGGGCCGCAGCTGCATGTGTCTACGCTGACATGGCTGGCGCAGCAGCAGTGCCCCTGCTGATGGCGGCAGCCGCGGTCGTCGCAGGCGATCTCGGTCTCGGGGCTTGCGGGCTGGTTGTCGGTGGCAACGTTCCCGTAACCCTCGCTGTTGCGGTAGCTGCTGCACACGGCGTCGGTCTCGCCGGTGTGGCGGACCTGAATGTCGTTCAGACAGCAGCAGCCAGCCTTGTTGTGGCAGCAATCATACTGTGCGCAATCCAGATAAGACATACAAAACACCTCCGCCCGTAGTATGCCCGGCGTGCGGAGGTGGTATGCATTTAAAAATTACGTATTCAGGATAGTTTTGAACAGGTCTGCCAGCTTTTGCGGATGCAGCGTCGCCGGGCTGCCGTGACCCATGTTGTCAAATTTTGTAAAGGCAGCAGCCGGAAAATGGGGCTTTACATATTGGCTTTGGCGGCCTCATGTGCCTTATAGGCAAAAGCAAGCTCACGAACGGTAACGATAGCGAGGGCAACCAGCAAGAAGATTACTGCTGTTATAGCGGTGTCTTTTGCTGTGTCTTCCACGCTGCTCTGGGTGGCCTCACTTGCAGGGGAGACTACCGTAATGGTGGCATAGTTGGTAGCAGAAGTTACTGCATCGATGCCAGCATTCACGAGACTTGCGCAGCCTTCTTTAGCATCAGAAGCGTTATCGGCAGTTACCGTGACTTGAATGGTCTGTGTGCCATCAGGAACCGTGACATCCACATTGCTTACGGCAAACTTATCGGAAACAGGTGTCATGATGGAGTCACTGTTGACAATTTGGGAGAAAGACTTTGCCAGCATACTTATGGTAGAAGTTTCGTAAATGTCGTTGCTTCCAGAATACTGCTCACGATTTAAATCCACAAATAGCAGTGCAGAGGAAGTGTATGCTTCGGAAGCATCCTGTTTTGCTTTCAGGTAGCCGAGCACACTGCCAGCCAGAACGAAAATCAGCAGTAGAACGATATAGCGCTTTAAAATTAACACGCCCTTTTTGCAAAGGTCGATCATATCGTAAATGTCCATTTCATCATCGTCATTGCATTCATAACGGACATAGACATACTCGCGGTTGTCAGCCTTTTCCAAGGCTGTGCCATTATGATTTTGTTCCTTTTCCATACGATTTCCTTTCTGACGTTTTCCTTTCTGTGTTTGCATCACGCAGACAGATTATATAATAGCATATCTTTGAGCAAAAAGCAACTGAATAAAAAGTTGGGGTAAGGCATAGGAATGGACAAACCTGAAATGGGAGGGTGTTTGCATGAAAAGTGAGCAGGTAGTCCAGCAAAACAAGGCTTCTGGCAGGGTGCGGCGGCAGGCAGAGGTCTCCTTTACCTATACCCCCACCGGCCCCACGTTGGAAGCACTTTTAAAAGCCCTGCTGCGCACCGCAGTTCTGCCGGGGCAGGCGGTGTAATAGCATGGCAGCGCGCAAAAGGGGCGGTGCAGCCAGCCGGGAGGTTGCCATCTATCTGCGGCTGAGTTCGGCTGACGGCACCGAGGCCGAGAGCAACTCCATCGGCAACCAGCGCAGCTACCTGCACCAGTGGGCGGCGCGGGAGGGCTGGCAGATCGTGGCGGAGTTTTTGGACGACGGCCACACCGGCACCGACTTTGAGCGGCCAGGGTTCCGCGCGCTGATGGCCGCGCTGCAGGAAAAGCGCATCACCACCTTTGCCACCACCGACCTTTCCCGCCTGGGGCGCAACTATCTGGAAGTGGGTCTTTTGCAGGAAAAGACCTTTCCCGCCCTTGGTGTGCGGTACATAGCGGTCAATGACGGGTACGACAGCGCCCGCGCGGACACAGGCAGCATCGACCCCAGCCTGTTCAAAAACCTGATGAACGATATCTACGCACGGGATTGCAGCAACAAG